>JAEEGG010000382.1_pt1 | contig 161251 bp, 140 predicted proteins | sample 9134161 | NCBI WGS metagenome assembly JAEEGG01 (sample SAMN16246543, study PRJNA631951) | gut metagenome | biome: gut microbiome; feature: rumen; material: CR-attached | host: Bos | place: Iran: Karaj | collected 2018-10 | reverse complement strand
AAAGCACATCGGTTAAGATAAAATTAGAATCAATAATCAATTTTTCAATTTAGCCGTCTAAGATCCCCTCCGCAATAACCGTCGCTTATTCCGCAATAAGGTACGCTTATTTCCCAATAACCGTCGCTTATTGAAAAATACTCGGCCTCTGTCGTGCAAAACTCGGCGTCAGTATCTACGACTATAACGTAATGCTCAACAATTCGCGGGCAAACTTATGTATACCTTCGCGAATTCTCTCTGTCTGTTTCCTTCTTGGCACGGGCCGATGATTCTGGTAGTTGGATAATTGCTTCTGGTTAATTCCTGTCGTCTTCTCCATACCAGCCAAAGACATAAAGATTTTTCTTCATAGTTTCAAAATTTAAAATTACACAAGACGTGAATTATAGTACTTCACACTGCAAAGATAGGCATTTTTTTCTGAATATTCTTCTCTTTTCGCAGATTTTTTGCTCCACAGACCTTATTTACAAATAAAATTTGTAATTTTGTCGCATAATTAGGAACCGAGAGCAATCAATATGAAGACAGATAAACAGATTGCTGCAGCCGCAGCGGAATTTGCGAAACGTTGGCAAGGCAGAGGTTATGAGAGAGGTGAATCACAGCCTTTTTGGATTGACCTGCTGAGCAATGTCTTTGGCATTGAGACGCCTACGGATGGCTTCATTCGTTTTGAAGAACATCATAAGGTGGATGAATCCAACTATGTTGACGGACGTATTCCTTCTACTCGTGTGCTCATTGAGCAAAAGTCTAAGGATAAAGACCTGCGTGCTCCCATCAGACAGAGCGATGGTGCACTTCTAAATCCTTTCCAGCAAGCACGACGTTATGTAGTAGGTTTGCCTGTGTCTGAGCATCCTCGCTGGATAGTGACATGCAACTTCTCTGAGTTCTTGGTCTATGACATGGAGCAACCCAATGGCGAACCTGAGCAGATATTATTGGAGAATCTGAGTAAGGAATATTATCGACTGAAGTTCCTCGTGGATGCCAAGAACGAACACTTGCGAAAGGAGGAGATTGTATCAAAGGAGGCAGGTGAGATTGTCGGTAAGATATACGAAGCCTTGCTCACGCAATATGATGACAACTCGCCCGAAGCTCTTCGCTGGCTGAACATTCTTTGTGTCCGTATTGTGTTCTGCCTTTACGCTGAGGATGCCGGTATCTTCACTCATGATCAGTTCCACGATTTCCTTGTGATTTACGAGGCCAAGGATTTGCGCAGGGCTTTGCGCGACCTGTTTGAGGTGCTGAATACCCCACAAGAGCAGCGCAGCAAATATCTGCAAGAGGAATTGAAGGCATTCCCCTATACCAATGGTGGTCTGTTTGCAGAAGAGATTGAGATTCCACAATTCACTGAGGAACTGAAACAGACATTGCTTCAGAATGCCAGCCTTGACTTCGACTGGAGCGAGATTTCCCCAACAATATTTGGAGCTGTGTTTGAATCAACATTGAATCCTGATACTCGTCGAAGTGGTGGTATGCACTATACCAGCATCGAGAACATTCACAAGGTCATCGACCCGCTGTTCTTGAATGACCTGCGTCGTGAACTTGATGATATACTGGAGGAAAAGGTGGAGAAACAACGCAAGCGCAAACTCAGCGAGTACCAGATGAAGCTCTCTTCGCTGACATTCCTCGACCCAGCTTGCGGAAGCGGCAACTTCCTGACCGAGACCTATCTGAGCTTGCGTCGCTTGGAGAATGAAGCTATCAGGGAAATGTATCACGGGCAGATGATGTTAGGCGAATTCGTGAATCCCATCAAGGTCAATATCCAGCAGTTTTATGGCATTGAGATTAATGACTTTGCCGTTACCGTTGCCACAACTGCCCTGTGGATATCCGAAGCTCAGATGCTGGCAGAGACGGAGAAGATTATCCATCAGGACATCGACTTCTTGCCGTTGAAGTCCTATTTCAATATTCGTGAAGGCAATGCGCTGAGGATGGACTGGGATGTAATAGAGCTGCCGTCTGGCATTCCTACGATTTATGCTAAGAATGCATACGTTATTTTCGAGGATGAAACATTGATGGCAAGTGAGCCTACAGCTGAATATGAAGAGATAAACCTTGTTACTTCCGACGTGAAGCGTGGCCCAAAGCCCAGTACCAGATATAGGGTCAGATACAATTATATCATCGGCAACCCGCCGTTTGTGGGGCAGGCCATGCGTTCTAAAGAACAGACTGATGACTTGAAGGTGGTGTTTGCACCTTCAAAAGACTATGGCAAGTTGGATTATGTGGCAGGGTGGTTTAAGAAGGCATCAGAACTGATTAAGGGCACGGATGCAGAAGCGGCTTTCGTTTCTTCCAACTCTATCTGCCAAGGTGAATCGGTTAATCTTTTCTGGCAGAAATTGCTAACCAACAAGCTTTTCATCAACTTTGCACATAGCACATTCAAATGGACAAGTGAGGCAAAATCAACAGCTGGCGTCTCTTGTGTTATTGTCGGTTTCTCTTATAAAGAGCGAAAAGACAAATTGCTTTTCAATGGCGATAAGTACGAAATAGTCAATCATATTAATGGTTATCTGAAAGCTGCGCCCGACGTTTTTATTAAGAATCGCAGCCAAAGCATTAATGAAGGTTTGGCAAAGGTAGTTCAAGGAAGTCCCCCTGCTGATGATGGGCGCTTGCTGTTCACTAAAGCAGAGCGTGATGATATGGTTAGACGTTATCCAGAACTGGATGAGGTTCTGCTGCCTTTTGTTGGGAGCCGCGAGTTCATTAACGATACGGAATTCACTCGTTATTGCCTGTGGCTTGTTGGCAAACGACCTGCGGACTATGCACATATTCCAGAGTTAACAGAACGATTCCGCTATATAAGCGAATATCGATTAAGTAGTCCTGTAGACAGAATACAGAAAACAGCAAACAAACCTTATTTGTTTACCCAGAACAGACAGCCCGAGACTGACTATCTGCTTATTCCTCGTGTATCATCAGAGAATAGACGTTACATTCCCGTTGGTTTTATGTCTCCGACAGTTATAGCCAGTGATGCAGCGGTTCTTATCAATAATGCAACGCTTTATGATTTTGGGCTAATCTGCTCGAATGTTCACAATGCGTGGATGCGTGTTGTCGCTGGCAGATTGGAGAATCGTTATCGCTATGCGCCTTCAGTCTATTATAACTTCCCAATGCCCTCACCAACAGAAGAGCAAAGACTGCGAATAGAGCTGACGGCTCAAGCCATCATAGATGCAAGAAAACTCTATCAGGACAAGAGCCTTGCAGATATGTACGGGGAAAACATGTATCTCTATCCTGAATTATTGACCGCCCATCAGCAAAACGACCGTGCCGTCATGCAGGCCTATGGTTTCCCTGTCAAGAACACTTTCACAGAGAGCCATTGTGTGGCAGAGTTATTTAAGCTTTATAATGAGAAGACTAAATAATAACGAAATATGGCAAAAGAAAAGTTCAGCAGGACGAAAGCCTGTGCTACCAAGACGCTATACGCAGTGATGAAGGAAATGAGCCGCCGTGGCGGTAATATACCCGCCAAGGAACTTTATCCCTTTGTGAATGAAAACGTGGAACTGACGGATTGGGAGAAAGAACCAGCAGGAAAGATGAAATATATTCGTTGGACGAACAGCTTCCAGTTCTACTCCATCGACTATCAGAAGGCTGGCTTCATAGTTAAAAAGAACGGCAATTGGTATTTGACACCCGAAGGCGAGGCTGCTTTGAAAAAGTCACCTGAAGAGGTGATGAATATTGCCAATGATGCTTATCATGAATGGCGACGACTAAACCCCAAAGAGGAAAAGCCAGAAACAGAGCCTGATGATGAGACTGCCGAAAAAGACAATGCCATGAATCTTGATTTGCTGGAATCTGATGCCCGTGAAGGTATCCGGCAGTTCATTGTGGCAAAGAGTCCTTATGAGTTTCAGGATATGGTGGCTGCTCTGCTTCGGGCCATGGGGTATCACACACCCTTCATTGCTCCCAAGGGCAAGGATGGTGGCATTGACATCATTGCCTACTTAGATCCACTGGGTGCGCAGACGCCACGTATAAAAGTCCAAGTTAAGCATAAGCCTGACACTGCCATTGGGGCTTCGGATATACGTGCTCTCTTAGGTGTACTACGTGCCGGTGACATCGCCTTGTTCGTTACAAGTGGCACATTCTCTTCAGATGCCCGCAACACAAGCACCAGTTCACGAGAATTCATCCGCCTGATAGATGGTGATGAGTTTATTGATATGTGGCAGGAGTACTACGACAAGATGACCGACGACGACAAGAACATGCTGCCGTTGAAGCGTATCGCTTTTCTTGGAAACAATGAGTAAAAAAAGCCTTCTTGGGCAATAACGAATAATCACACCGTGCCTGGCACCCTGTGATGGCACCCTGTGATGTAAAAAGAAAATGCAGGGCTGATATAATAGTCCTGCATCTTCTTTTTATTTCAGAAAAATGCACCTATTTGAAATATTTCTTTCCTTTGCGGATATAGATGCCCCTTTTGAGGTGAGGGGCGAGGGGCGAGAGGTTTGTGATGACCTTGCGGCCTTGGAGGTCGTAGATGGAATCGTCGGTCGCAGATTTTAAGTCGCCAACCCCTTGGCCAGTGAAAACGCTTTCCCATACTCGCCATTGGCATATGCACCGTTGCCCAGGATCCAGCGAGCCTTGCAATAGTTGCTGCTGTCGGCAGATGTGGTCACAATATAATCCTCCTCTGCTGCGATGGCTTTCTCTGCGTAATAGGCCGCCATCCGGTGACGGCTGGCATTTTCATAGATGCAAGCCTTGACGGTATTGGCCAGTATTGCCGTGAGCACCCCGGCCTCCTCAGCACTGTCTATGCGCTCCAAGGTCTTGTCCAGATTGCTAATCGCCGTATTAATCAGTTCCTCGCTTAGCTTCTGTGCCTCCTCGCTGCGGTCAGTTTTTGTGCAGCCCGGCATAGCCAGCACAGCACATAATAGGACAAGGTGTATCGCTTTTTTTAGCATCGTTAATATCCAAGTTCTTCACCGACAAGTACTACGACGTGCCGGCCTCTGTTTCTGCTGTTTCTCAGGAAGTGGACGTAGCTGCAAATGCTCTCCGGGGAATTGCAGTTATGGCATACGCCGTCGGTGCGGCATGGCGTGTTGATGTCAAAACGCTGGGCATTGACGGGGGCTGCTGTACTACGCGCCCTGGCAAGGGCGGCCTCTACTGTCTGGGCCACCTTGTTGATGCCGACCACGAAGATCACCTTCTTGGGTCCCCAGGTGATGGCTGCCACGCGGTTGCCGTTGCCGTCGATATTCACGATGACGCCATCCTCTGAGATGGCATTGGCACTGGTCAGGTACACATCGGCCGTGAACGCCCGGTGATACATTTGTTCCTTTTCCTCCGGAGTTTCCACCAGATCACGGTCAAGGACTTCAAGCGTACCCCTGGTTTTCAATGCCTCAGGAATACCCAGGTCGCGGACGGTTGCGGAGCCTCCCCATGTGACGGAGCTGCCGTCTGCGATGAGTTCTGAAACCTTCTTGACGGCTTCTTCACCGGTAGGGCAATAGAAGGCTTCCATGTTGCGGCGGTTCAGATTCTTGATCATCCGCTCTGCCAGTTTCTGATTTCTCTCTTCTTGTGGTGTCATACTGTTTCTTAACTATTTGAGGGTCATGTTATTACTGCATTCTTCTTAATCCTTCCCAGCGGACGTTCCAGGTGCCGTCTTTCGGGAAGCCGGGGTTGAGGGGTTCCTTACACCCGTCCCAGCCGGCACACATCATCGCGACGGCCGTGAGCAGGGCACCATTGCCTGGCAGATAGATACGCAGGCGGTCGGGTGTCTGGAAGTTGTGACCGTTTTTGAGCCAGGTGTTCTTCTGGGTATCGATGAGCAAGGCGTCGAGGGCCGTCTTCGGATCACCGAGCCGGGCTGCCGTCATGGCTATCATACCGTAGTCCCAACCCCAAGTGGTCTGCCAGTTCCAGTTCTGCATCACCCAGTCGAGGGTGGCCTTCATCTTGTCCTGGTCGTATAACGAGGTGTATGGCAGCATGCCGCAGGCTCCGAGCACGGCAGGATGGTCGTTGCGGCATTTGTCGGCGAAGGTCTCGACTTTATTGGCAGATGCGTCGAAGGGGTCGAAGGCCTCGGTCGGACGATCGTTGCCGATAGGCGCGCCGGCAGTGTAGATGCCGTTTGACTCGGGCAGGGGTGAGAGGCGTGCGATGATGTCGTCCCATAAAGCGATACGCGCCTTGCCCTGACGTTCGCGCCACTGCTGGGCGACGCTAAGACCATATTGCCAGTAGGCGAGCTCGAAGGGCTGGTTATAGGAGATGTCCTTCGTCATGCATTCCTGCATGGCCGTGGCTCCTTTCAGGAGAAAACGCTTTGTCTTGGCGTCGTAAGTGACGAAGTCGGCCATGAACTCGGCTGTGGCCTCTACCTGTTCGCCGTATGTCTCGAGCGTCTCTGCCGTGGGGCGGGCACGATAGACCTCTTCGGCAAGGTAAATATAGTGAGGCTGTTGCCAGATGAGGAACGAACCTGTGTTAGAGGGAGCTTCGCCAGCCCAGGGATCGGTCATCTTCATCCAGCGGACGCCCTTGAACCCTTGTCGCTCAGCAATCTTCCTGGCCACGGGATAGGCTACGCCGTTATACCAACGGAGCATCTGTTCGAGAATCTCTGGACGGTTCCAGAGGGCAAAATCGACGACGTGCCACCAGGTCATCTCGAGATGGGGACGACCGAACCATGTGTTATAGGTCAGACCGCTCTCTTGGGGTGGCATGTTGTTGGCGCAGTTGATCTGAGTGAGGTATTGGGAGAGGACGACACGACGTTCCAGTTCCCTGGCTCTGGGGTCTGTACACTGGGAGAAGTCGACGATGGCCCCTTCCTTCCACCAGCGGTTCCAGTGGCGCAGGGTGGTCTTGTGGTACTGGTCGTACTCGAAGGCAGCCGAGGGCTTTTTGGTGGATTTTTCGGGGTTCTCGGCCAAATATTCTGCTGAGAATGTCAGGACATCCTCGGTCGTGGCGAGTTCAAAGAGGTGACGATCGCACTCTTGAAGGGTGGCCTGACCCTCCCATTGCAGTAGAACATAATATTGGGTTGAGTCGAGCGTCCTTTCAATCAGTGCAGCATGCGGGCCTTGGGTTATCAGGCGGCTTTGATGACGTTCAGGCTTAGTCCAGTCGTTGGCATCGTCGGCATGTTTGCCAGTGGGGTAGGAGAAGCGTAGCGTCACTGTGGCGCGCCGGTCTTTGAGCAGGTTGCTCTTGATTCTGGCATAGAGGGCATCTTTGGTAGGAAGGACACCGGTGGTGACTTCCACCTTTTCGCCGTCGGCTATGAAGGTGGATTCTATCTCGCCATCCCAGAGCTTCTGTTCCTGACGGATGGCAGTCAGTGCGTTCAGGGGAATCTGCTGGCCGCTGCCATCCTTGAGCGACAGTCCGATGATGCCGAGGTTCAGACGGTGGGGATTCACGCGGAAATACTCCGTGGCCTCCTTGTGGCGACCGTCCCCGGCCTTCTTAAACTCCACGGCATAGACCTCCTGATGACCGTGACCGAAGTCGAAGGCTTTCTCACTCTCGGCGGGCGTCAGACCGTTGGTGTTTTCGAACTTGTGCCATCCCCAGTCGGACATGGCGTTCAGGGGCACACCTGCCCCATAATCAAAAGGGAATGACTGCAGACCGGTCACGTCGACCGTTGTCGCAAAGTGTCCGTTTCCCACCGTCAACGAAGCCAGAATGTCAGCCTCGGTCATGATGGGGTTGTTGCGATTAACAACAGCGTGACGGTCTATGGAAGCCGTCACGTTGTTTATATTATATCCTAATTTCTCCATTTCGAGCGATGCCCAGATAAAGGGGCCTACGCCCTTGGCGTCATTATCGCGGATAGGTTCGCTGATGTAATACTCAAACGAGCCGTCGCGCCGTTTGTTCTCCTTGACGTTAGGCGCAGCCTTCAGTACCTTCGCACTGACACCCGGCCCTAAGCCTGCCACCTCACAGCATTTAGTCAGCGAGATGGTCTTGTCGGCATTCACGCGGATGAAGTTCTTGATGATGCCCTGATAGGCTCTGATGCCTGCATCGCGATACTTGGTTCCGAGATAGCCCTTGTTATAGGCTTTCAGCATGACGTAGGCAAACATAGATGAACAGGTAGCCTCCAGATAGTTCCCTTCCCGGCCGGGTTCGTCCATCACCTGATACCAAACCCCACTATTCTTATCCTGCCACTTGATGATGGCGTCGAGATCCTTCTCCAACAGATCGATGACTTCCTTTCGACGGGCATAGTCCTCGGGCAGGGCATCGAGCAGTTCGATGAGTGCCATCGAGTACCAGCCTTGAGCACGTCCCCAGCAGTGTTGTGTCTGTCCGGTCTCCTTATCGGCCCAGAACATCTCTTTCGTTTCGTCCCAAGCATGACGGTTCAGACCCGTCTTGGGATCGAAAGTACGCTGGTAGGTGACACTGATCTGGTCGACCGCATCGTCGTAGATCTTCTTGGCATCCTTGGCCTTGAGCAGGTCGCGGGCTGTCATCGTGTAGAAAGGCAATCCCATGAAGATGCCGTCGAGCCATACCTGATAGCTATAGATGGCCTTGTGCCAGAAGACCTTGTCCTGTACCGTTCGGGGCTGGTCTTTCAACTGTTTCATCAGCGTCTGGATGGCGAGCAGGTTCTTCTTTTCGGGATAGAGCTGGTACATACGGGCCACGAAATGACCGGTACGGATCTGATCGAGATTATACTCCTTGATGTCGTAGGTACGGATTTCACCTTGGGCGTTGATCATCGTGTCGGTGTACTCCTGACAGTATTTACGGATGTCCTCACCACCGTATCTGAGATAGGTGTCAAGCATGCCCTCTAGTTCGATACCCATAACATAGCTCCATTTGGGCTTGGTTGAGAAGTCGAGGAGATAGCTCTTCGGCACGCGCTGCATCTCGGAGTAGGTGAGCCACTCCGAATAGTGTTCGTAGGGAGTCTTCAGCAGTGAGAGTGAACCGTTAATGAAGAGGTTGTCGAAATTGATGTTACGGGTCTTGCCGCTCATGAAGTTTCCGTCCTTCACACCGTTGAACCGGCAGTTCTTCACGTTGATGTCGTAGACGTAGGTGTCCTCGTCAAGACCGATGATCTGTACACCGTATTGCGACTTCTCGCTGGTGACGTTCTCCATGTAGACATTGCGCACGGTGGGGTAGTAGCCGCGACAGCAGATCTCGTTGTGCTCGTAGTCGAGGTTGATCTTCAGCACACTCTCCTTACACACCCCCACCTTGATATTACGCATGTTGATGTTCTCGATGATGCCGCCACGACACGAGTTGGTCTTGATGCGGAGCACGCGCTCCAGTTCGGGAGAGTCCATCACACAGTCGTGGGCATAGACGTTCTGGCAGCCTCCGGAGATCTCGGAGCCAACGACCACGCCACCGTGACCATTCTTCATTTCACAATTGCGGATGATGATGTTCTTTGAGGGCATGTTGCGCTCACGACCATCGCGGTTGCGTCCGCTCTTGATGGCGATACAGTCGTCGCCAGTATTGAAGAAACAGTCCTCGATGAGTACACGGTCGCAGCACTCGGGGTCGCATCCGTCGCCGTTGGGACCATCGTTGATCATCTTCACACGACGTACGGTGATATCGGTAGAGTGGAGGGGATGGATGACCCAGAAAGGTGAACGTAGCAGGGTGACATCCTCCAGGAGGATACCCTCGCACTTGTTGAAACTGACGAGTTGGGGACGCAGGCCGTCCTGAGGGCCAAACACGCGCTCGGGCGTACGCTCTCCTTTTTCATTATACATGGGCACACCGTCCTCACCGTTCTTCAGCAGACGGGCACGCGAACCGGCACGCTGGCTGATCATTCCTTCCTTCCAGCCGAAACGGGGATTACCATTCCAGGGCCACCACGTGTCGTTTGAGCCGCCACCGTCGATGGTGCCCTTACCTGTGATGGCAATGTCCCTGGCCTTAAAGGCATAGACGCAGGGTGAGAGGTTGAAACACTCCAGTCCTTCCCATGAGGTCTCGACGATAGGATAGAGCTCGGGCTCGAAGGCAAATTCCAGTATGGCACCCTCCTCAACCACGAGGTTCACACCGTCCTTCAACTGGATGGCACCTGTCAGGAACTTCTGGCCGGCAGGCACAACCACCCGTCCGCCGCCCTTCTTCGAGCATTGGTCAATGGCTTTCTGAATGGCCTTCTGGTTCTTGGCGGCCAAAGCGTCGGTCTTGGCACCAAACTTGGTAATCACATACTCCTTGTCCGCGAACTGCGGTTCCCGGATACTCTGCTCAATCTGCCTGTACTGGTCTTCGTTCCAGCCTTGTGCCACTGTTATTGTGGGGAACAGCAGACAGAGAGTCAATATTTGAAACAATTTCTTCATAAATGATATTTTTATACGTTTTAGTCCGTAGTTTGCTGTGCAAAGGTACACATAAAATGCGAAACTACGAACTAAAATGAAAGAAAATAATAACGTAAACGTTATCTTGATCATAGATGTGAGATGAATGTTTGCAGTGCCTGTCCGGGATCGGGACTCATCATAAAATATTCGCCTATCAGGAATCCTTTGTATCCTACGTTCCTCAACGATCTGACCGTGTCGGGATCAGAGAGGCCGTCTTCACTGACCTTGACGATATGATCGGGAATCAAATTCACTAACTGGTATGATTTGCTGATATCCACCTCGTCAGTGTTCAGATCCCTGTTGCAGATGCCGCACATGTCGGGCTCCAGTCCGATATAATCGGCTTCCTCTTCAGAATGTATCTCCAACAGAACTTCCATCTTCAGCTCGTGAGCCTTGGCAATCATGGAGCGGCATGCTTCCTTCGTCAGACAGGCTGCGATTAACTGGATGGCATTGGCTCCGAAGAGACGGGCCTGATACACCTGATATTCATCGATGATGAAATTCCTATAAAGGATGGGAACCTTGACACCCTTCGTTCTGGCATTACGGATGAACAGACTGCTACCGGCATAGAAGTTAGCATCGGTGTGGATGCTGATGGCAGTAGCTCCATTGTTCTCGTAGCTTAGAGGAATGACTTTGGCAGAGGCATCCCTGTTGATCCACCCTCTTGATGGCGACCGTCGCTTGAATTCTGCAATGATGCCGGTATTCGAGTTACGCAGATGCTCAGCCATATACAGAGCCTTGGAGTCGTTGATGATCTCCAACCTGCTTTCTATCTTGTCTAAGGGAAGTTCTCTCTTGAAGTCTTCTATCTCTTTTTTCTTGAAAGCAATGATTTCCTCTAATTTGACAGCCATATAGGTGTATCTGTTATTTTGTGGCGTACCAGTCTTTCAGCACATAGAAGGCTTTCTTCTTCTCACCTTTGTCACTGAAGAGTCCTTTTCTGTTGTAGTAATCCTGAATACCGGTGAGTACGCGGCGTGGTGAACGGAAGTCTTTTAGGATCCAGGGGGTCGTACCAGCCAGACCTTCAATCTTGTCAAGCATCGCCGTGTTCTCTTTGTACAGGTTCTCTTGGAACTCCTCAGTCCATCGCTGGTTTTTCTCCCCGTGCAGGCCGTATCTGGCTCCTCCTCCGAATTCACTGATGATGACAGGCTTCTCATAGGGAATCTCCCATGACATCTTCGGTGCATCGTTCACATCACGATACCAGCCAATATACTGATTGAAGCTGACGACATCTACATACTCGTTCATGTTGTCCTGCAACTTGTTATGGTAGTTGGAAGCAGAGGTCACCTCCATGGCCATGGAGATCAGTCGGCTGTCGTCGAGCTGTCTGGCATGTTTGGCTAGTTTGCTGAGGAAAACGTCGCGTTCAGGAGAGTGGGGCGTCTCGTTGGCTACGCTCCAGATGATGATATTTGCGCGGTTCTGGTCTCTGAGGATCATGTCTGTCAACTGCCGTTCAGCATTGGCATACGTGTCAGGATTCTTCCAGGCAATCGTCCAGTAGCAGGGGATTTCCGACCAGACGAGCATACCCATGCGCTCGGCCTCACGGATGGCATATTCATTGTGGGGATAGTGGGCGAGGCGCACATAGTTACAGCCCAGTTCCTTGGCCCAGCTCAGCAGGGTGTGGGCATCTTCCGTAGAGTTGGCCCTTCCACCGCCATTGGGCTTTTCCTCGTGGATGCTGATTCCCTTGAGGAAGATGGGCTGTCCGTTGAGCAGGATCTGCTTGCCGCGAGTCTCTATGGTACGGAAACCGATCTCGTCTTTGAGGGTCTCCTGACCGAGTTGGATTTCCACCTTATATAATATAGGGGTCTCAGGCGACCATAGCTGGGGCTTGGCCTTCAGGCTGATGCTGGCAGTTCCGTCGTCGGCAGTCATGACCTGCTGGCTCACTTTCAGTTCCGGTATTCGCAGTGTCACTGTCTTTCCAGCTTCGGCCTTGTTCAGCTTGACACTGAAATGAAGCTGACGGACACCTTTCTTGGCAGGAACCGTCTTGTCAAGAAGCAGCTTGTAGTTCTCAATATAGAGTGGCTCGACACTGATGAGACAGACATCACGGGTTATGCCGCCATAGTTCCACCAGTCGAAGATCTGTGTGGGCACTGCTTCGGCATGACGCTTGTTGTCCACCTTGACAATCACCACGTTCTCACCGTCTTTTATCAGATCCGTTACGTCGAAGTTGAATGGCGTGAAACCTCCGATATGGTGGCCGGCCTTCCTGCCGTTCACATAGACATGGGCATCGTAGTTAACTGCGCCGAAATAGAGCAATGTGCGCCTGCCTTCCTGAGGATGGAAGTCGAAGCTCTTTTTGTACCAGACGGTACCCTCATAGAAGAACAGCCGTTCGTCTTGCGTGTTCCAGTCGCCAGGCACTTGTAACGTGGGATTCTTGTCGAAGTCATACTCAATAAGATCCTCAGGTCGCTGGGGTTTTGCATTGATGAAAAAACCCCAACGGGTGGGATTCATGCGATAGTCATAATAACCTTCCTCCTGAACGTCAACGATGTAGTTCCATGCACCGTTCAGCGAAGTTGTCTGCCTGGCCATGACGTTGGCAACCTGCGGCACTTCTTGCGCAACTGCCCATAGCCCGGAGGCTATGAGCAGTAATGAAGTAGACAGTAGTTTTCTCATTGTTTGTTGTATCGTTCATTATTGTATTTCCCAACCGATAGCTGATGCACCGAGTACGGCAGCAGAAGCACCGTCGAGTCCACTGACGAGGAACTTGGCCTTGCCCTTGAAGATCTTCAGCACATGCTCATCGTAGGCTTCGCGGATCGGTTTCATAATCAGTTCACCGGCTTTCACCATGCCGCCGAAGAAAATAAAGGCCTCGGGGGAAGAGAAGGCTGCAAAGTCAGCGCAGGCCTCGCCAAGCATGTGACCAGTGAACTCATAGATCTCCTTGGCCAGTTCGTCACCCTTGCCGGCTGCAATCGACACGTCGAGCGATGTGATGTCTTCGGGCTTCATGTCGCGAAGCAGACTGGGACGGTTGGTCTTTGCCAACAACTCACGGGCAGTGCGTGCAACACCTGTTGCTGAGCAATAACACTCCAGACATCCCTTTCGGCCACAGCCGCAAGGACGGCCTTCCTCACCGCGTACCATGATGACATGGCCTAACTCTCCTGCAAAACCGTCGTGACCATAGAGCAGCTGACCATTCACCACGATGCCTGAGCCTACGCCCGTTCCGAGTGTGATCACGATGAAATTCTTCATGCCACGGGCCACGCCATAGACCATTTCACCGATGGCTGCGGCATTGGCATCGTTGGTCAGGGCGACGGGGATACCCAGTGCGTCGCTGAAGAGCTGGGCCAGAGGCACCACGCCATCGTGTGCCCAAGGAAGGTTCGGAGCGAACTCAATCGTTCCGTTATAATAGTTGCCGTTCGGAGCACCGATACCCATAGCCTTGATCATCTCAATGCCGCCCACCTGTTCAATGACGGGCTGGAGGGCATCTACCGATGCCTTCACATAATCCTCAACTTTCTCGTAGCCACCCGTCTTGATTGCTGTCGTGGCTCTGATTTCTCCACGGGCGTCAACAATGCCGAATACTGAGTTAGTTCCTCCTAAGTCCAAGCCGATAACATAAGGCTTGATTGTTGCGTTTTGTTCGTTCATAACCTGATAGTTTTATTGTTTTGATTGATATTACGTTTCTGAGGTACAAAGATAGTAAAAAAAATCCTATCTGCCATCTTTTTCACGGAAATTAACCATCTTGACGTGAGAAAATAGCAGAAAGTTTGCTGACATCGGAAAAAAAATGTAACTTTGCACCATATTTATGGAACCAAGGTGTATGCATACTAGATTCAGACTTCTCCCCTCAGGTGTCTTGGCGATGATGATTGCCCTGATGCTTTTTTCCTGTGGCGAACTCCATCGCCGCAGCAGGGAAGGGAGGGCCAGTCATGCCGACAGCATTATTTTTGATGTGGGCACGAATAAGGATTATGCCCGTATGCTGGCACTAGCCGACAGCTTTGAGGTGACAGGCGACATGACGGCACTCGATGCCAACCGCTGGCGAGGTGTGGCATACTACCGTCAAGGTCTTTACCGTATGGCAGAGATCTGTTACAGGAAGGCCATAGAATGTGAGGCGAAAAACGAAGAAGACCAGTTGAGCTATAATAAGTCGGCCCGCCGACTGTCTGAGCTGCTCCTTGTGAAGGGCGACTTCGAGGGTTCCCTGCGTGTGGCTATCCCTGCTGTGAAGAAGATGGAAAAGACGGGCATCGGTTCCGACATCGACTATGCCATCCTGCTGAACAACATTGGCTGCTGTCAGCTGAATCTTGGACAGGATAAGGAGGCTAATGAGAGCTTCCTCACCGCCCGTGAGCACTATGCCAACCGTTGGCAGTCGGACAGCACGGGAAGAGGTTTCCAGGAGGCTGTCCTGGGTACAGTCTATACCAGCATGGCCTATATCAATACCCGTCGCTATGCCGAGTCCATTTACTGGATTGACCGCACGGAGATGTTGCTCAACAAGTATCGTCAGAAACCTGATGCCCGTGTCGAGTACTTCGACGAGTATCAGGGCCGCATCGAGATCATGCGTGCTGTCGCGCTTCAGGGCTTGGATAAAAAGCAGGAGGCTGCCCAGGCTTATCAAGCATTCTTGAATACCGACTATTCGAAGACAGGTCATGGGCGGATTAACTCTAACGACTATCTCGTGGCCGCCCACCGTTATGATGAGGCAGCAGACAACTACCGCTATTTGGATCAGATGATGAGTGAGGGCGGTCTGGAGATGTCAATCGATAATATCCAACTCTATTTGCTGCCCAAATACCGTGCGAATGCTGAGGCTGGTCGTACAGACTCTGCCCGCATTGCCGGTCAGCGGGTCCTCGATGTGCTGGATAATGCCATCACAGCACAAAAGAAAAGTGAAACGGCTGAGTTGGCAACTATCTATGACACACAGGGCAAGGAGACAGAGATAGCCCGTCAGCAGGTGGAGATGTCGAAACAACGGCTCATGGCCACAGCCATAGCGATGATCCTGGTCTTTGCATTTTTCATCATCTATACGCTGCATAAGCGCAAGTCGACGCATAAGTTGGCTGCTGCCCATGAGAAACTGCAGCAGGCCTATGATCAGCTTGAGGAGACGACTACTGCCAAGGAACGTATCGAAAGCGAGCTCAGGATTGCACGGGATATCCAGATGTCGATGGTGCCTAACCTGCCACCTGATCGCGACGGTCTTGACCTCTATGCCTCGATGACTCCCGCCAAGGAGGTAGGCGGTGACCTCTATGGATATCTGCTGATTGGCGACAACCTGTATTTCTGTGTCGGCGACGTCTCTGGCAAGGGTGTTCCTGCTTCGCTCTTCATGGCTCAGGCTACACGGCTCTTCCGTACGCTGGCAACCCAGAAGATGATGCCGGCAGAGATTGCCACCCGCATGAACAATGCCTTGACCGAGGGCAACGAACGGGGTATGTTCGTCACCATGTTCCTCGGGCTGGTCAATCTTGAAACAGGTCGCATGGATTTCTGTAACGCAGGCCATAATCCACCAGTGATCGGTGACTCCAATGGCGGCTCTTTTATCGAGATGGAATCCAATGCTCCCATAGGCCTCTGGCCGGAACTCGACTTTGTGGGCGAGTCAATCAATATCAAGGGCAAGCCGCTCTTCGTCTATACCGATGGTCTGAATGAGGCTGAGAACCCTGCTCAAGAGCAGTTCGGTGACGGCCGTATGATAGATTTCCTCCATGAGCACCGTTTCAAGGGAGCTCAGGAACTGGTGGAGTCAATCAAGGTTGAGGTAGAGAAATATCGTGATGGTGCAGAGCCTAACGACGACATGACGATGCTCTGTCTGAAAGTGAAATAAAAAGTTAGTAAGATGCCATTTCATGTACCAATAAACATATTGGATTTTATCTTCAAGGGGATAATGATTGGCGTGATAGCCTCAGCCCCTATGGGACCGGTCGGCATCCTTTGTGTGCAGCGAACACTGAACAAAGGACGCTGGTATGGATTTGCGACTGGTCTGGGAGCTGCTGCGAGTGATATCATCTATGCGGGTTTTGCCGGTTATGGTATGTCGTTCGTGATGGACTTGATCAATAACGACCAGAACCGTTTCTATCTTCAGATAGCAGGAAGTGTCATGTTGCTGTGTTTCGGTTTATATACCTATCGTACGGATCCTACCAAGAAGATGCATCAGTCAGGGCAACAGCGTGGTTCGCTCTGGTACAATGCTTGGACAGCCTTCATTGTAACCTTTTCCAATCCTCTGATTGTCTTCCTTTTCTTGGCCATGTATGCCCAGTTCGCCTTTGTACTGCCGAACCATCCTTTCGAGATGCTGGTGGGCTTTGCAAGCATCGTGGGCGGCGCCCTGCTTTGGTGGTGGGGACTGACGTGGCTGGTGGATAAGATACGCACGAAGTTCGATACGAATGGCATTAGGATTATCAATCAGGTGATTGGTGTGGCAGTGATTATCGGTTCTGTCATCATGTTGCTGGGCACCACGACGAATCTTGTGAGATTTTTTTAAGATATGTTTATAGCGCAGGAATTAAGAAAAAAGAATATTGCAGAGTATCTGCTGTATATGTGGCAGATAGAAGATACAATCCGGGCGTTCGACTGCTCACTGACAAGGATCAGGAGAGAGTATGTGGAACGGTTCGACTATAACGAGGAACAGAAAGAGGATGAGGTAGACTGGTTTGGCAATCTGATCCGTATGATGAATCAGGAGGGATGTCGTGAGAAGGGACATCTTCAGATCAACAAGGTCACGCTGCAGATGCTGACCGAGCTGCATAACCAATTGTTGCAGTCGTCCAAGTTCCCGTTCTATCATACTGAATATTATAAGGTGTTGCCTTATATCGTGGAATTGCGTAACCGGGGTGCTGCAAAAGAGGAGAATGAGATTGAGACTTGTTTCAATTCACTCTATGGTGTTATGCTTCTTCGGTTACAGAGGAAGGACATCTCCTCCAACACCCAGCACGCTGTCAACGAAATATCCACCTTCATAGGCATGCTCTCCGATTATTATAAAAAGGACAAGGAAGAAGGGTTAAAGTTTGAATAAGACATGAGAATCTTGATCACTGGCTGTAATGGCCAACTGGGAAACGAAATGATGTTGCTGGAGAAAGACAATCCCCAGCACACCTATTTTAATACGGATGTTGCTGAACTCGACATTACCGATGAGGCATACATCAATCAGTATGTTACCGACAACCAGATTGACGGCATTGTGAACTGTGCCGCTTATACCGCCGTGGACAAGGCTGAGGATCATCAGGATCTTTGCAGGCTGTTGAACACCGTCGCACCAGGTTATCTGGCTGCAGCCATTGAGAAACGAGGGGGCTGGATCATTCAGGTCTCGACCGACTATGTGTTTGACGGAACAAACCACAGACCATATACTGAGGATGAACCTACATGTCCGGATAGTGTCTATGGCTCAACGAAGCTCGAAGGGGAGTTGGCTGTCCGGAACGCCTGTCAGCGCACCATGATCATCCGCACGGCATGGCTCTATTCCTCTTTCGGTAATAACTTCGTGAAGACGATGATCCGTCTGGGTAAGGAGCGCCCCGAACTGGGTGTCATCTTCGACCAGATTGGTACGCCGACGTATGCCCGTGACCTTGCCGTCGCCATCTTCGCAGCCATCAATCAGGGGATTGTGCCAGGTATCTACCACTTCTCGAACGAGGGCGTTATCTCATGGTATGACTTCACTATGGCCATCCACCGCCTTGCTGGCATCACGACGTGTCATGTCCGTCCCCTCCATACAGCCGAATATCCGACGCCAGCCCATCGTCCGCACTACTCTGTGCTTGACAAGACGAAAATCAAACAAGTGTATCACCTCGAAATCCCCTATTGGGAAGAGTCGCTGAAAGAATGTATTGAGCAATTAAATCGTAAATAGTAAATCCGTAAATCGTAAATAAAAAAGTGAATCAAGAAATAGAAAGAAGAAGAACTTTTGCGATCATATCGCACCCCGATGCAGGAAAGACCACTCTGACCGAGAAATTCCTGCTCTTCGGAGGACAGATCCAGGTGGCAGGTGCCGTCAAGAACAATAAGATCAAGAAGACCGCCACTTCCGACTGGATGGATATAGAGAAACAGCGTGGTATCTCGGTGTCAACCTCTGTGATGGAGTTCGATTACACCCCCGATGGCAAGGATATCGAGTATAAGGTGAACATCCTCGATACTCCAGGTCACCAGGACTTTGCCGAAGACACCTTCCGTACGCTGACCGCCGTTGACTCGGCTATTATCGTGGTCGACGGTGCCAAGGGTGTGGAGACGCAGACCCGTAAGCTGATGACTGTCTGCCGCATGCGTAAGACCCCAGTCATCATTTTCATCAACAAGATGGATCGTGAGGGCCGTGACCCCTTCGACCTCCTCGACGAACTCGAACAGGAACTCGAGATCAAGGTACGTCCGCTCAGCTGGCCCATCAACCAAGGCGCTAAGTTCAAGGGCGTGTATAATATCTACGAGCAGAAGCTTGACCTTTTTACCCCCGACAAGCAACGTGTCACCGATAAGGTAGAGGTCGATGTCAACAGTTCAGAGCTCGACAAACGGGTGGGGGAGGACAATGCCGCCAAACTCCGCGAGGATCTGGAATTGGTCGATGGCGTCTATCCTGAGTTCGATGTCGAGACCTACCGCTCAGCCGAGGTCGCTCCCGTCTTCTTCGGCTCAGCCCTAAATAATTTCGGTGTACAGGAGCTGTTAAACTGCTTTGTGGAGATAGCCCCAAGCCCTCGTCCTGTGAAGGCTGAGGAGCGTGACGTGCAGCCAGAGGAACCAAAGTTCACGGGCTTCATTTTCAAGATCACAGCCAACATCGATCCCAATCACCGTTCGTGTATCGCTTTCTGCAAGGTGTGCTCAGGCCGTTTCCAGCGTAACCAGCCCTACCTCCATGTGCGTCAGGGTAAGACTATGCGCTTCACCTCGCCCACACAGTTCATGGCCCAGCGCAAGTCGACCATCGATGAGGCCTGGCCAGGTGATATTGTCGGTCTGCCCGATACAGGCGGCATTTTTAAGATCGGTGATACGCTGACCGAGGGTGAGCAGCTCCATTTCCGCGGTTTGCCTTCATTCTCACCTGAGCTTTTCAAATACATTGAGAACGATGATCCCATGAAGTCGAAGCAGCTGCAGAAAGGTATCGATCAGTTGATGGACGAGGGTGTGGCCCAGTTGTTCGTCAACCAGTTCAACAACCGCAAGATTATCGGAACCGTAGGTCAGCTGCAGTTCGAGGTGATTCAGTATCGCCTGGAGAACGAGTACAACGCCAAGTGTCGTTGGGAGCCCGTGCATCTGTACAAGGCCTGTTGGATTGAAAGCGACGATGATGCAGAACTCGAGAATTTCAAGAAGCGCAAGTATCAGTATATGGCGAAGGACAAGGAGGGCCGTGACGTGTTCCTTGCAGATAGCGGCTATGTGCTGAGTATGGCGCAGGAGGACTTCAAGCATATCAAATTCCACTTTACGAGTGAATTCTAGGCGTATCAGGTCCATTCTGCTTTCAGTTCTGCTGTCGGTGCCTCTGCTGGTGACGGCTCAGATTTCCGGCGTGGTGCTTGATGCCTCCGACGGAGGTCCTGTGCCTTATGCCACCGTCCAATATAAAGGTAACCGTGTGTCGGCCATTGCTGACGGACAGGGCCGCTTCCGCATTGATCGGCATAATGGATGGCGACTCACCTTCAGTTCGGTGGGCTATCGTGAACAGGTGGTCAACGTGAATCCGCAGACGCCCGCCCATGTCACGATCCGTCTGACCTCCGATAACCGTACACTCAGTGAGGTGACCGTGAAGTCGAAGAAGAAGTCGCGCTATCGTCGCAAGGAAAACCCCGCCGTCGAGCTGATGCGCAAGGTGATTGCGAATAAGAAGAAGGCCGACTTGAAAGATCACGACTACTATAGCTACCAAAGTTACCAGAAGATCGCCCTCGGCCTGAACGACCTGAAGCCCGAGTCATTGGATAAAGGTATCTTCAAACGTTATCCCTGGTTGCGTGAGCAGGTTGATACCAGTCAGTACACCGATAAGATGGTGCTGCCGCTGACGGTCGATGAGATGGTGACAGAACAGCTTTGGCGGAAAGATCCGAAGGCAGAGCGTACCATCGTGAAGGGTACGAAGTCGAGTGGTGTCAACGATTTGTTCCAGACGGGTGAGATTCTGACGACGGTGATGCGTGAGGTATTTGCCGACGTGGACATCTATGATGACTATATCCTGTTGATGCGCCATAAGTTCAGTTCGCCCATCGGCCGCGATGCCATACAGTTCTACCGATACTACATCACCGATACCGTCTATGTGGGTGCCGACCGTTGCGTACAGCTCGACTTCCTGCCCAATAACCAGCAGGACTTCGGCTTCCGCGGGCAGATCTATATCCTCGCCGACACCACCTATCAGGTCAAGCGCTGTGAGCTCTATATCCCCCGGTCGAGCGACGTGAACTGGGTGGAGTCGATGCAGTGTATGCAGGAGTTTGCGAAGCAGGACGACGGCGAGTGGCTGCTCACCATCGACGACATGATTGTCGAGTTGATGCTCACCGACTTCATTCAGAAAGGCGTGGTGACGCGCACCACGCGAAAAACCGATTTCTCCTTTGCCCCGATACCCCAAGAGCGCTTCAGACGGAAGAGTCCGTTGCAGGTGGAGCCAGGCTCCGACAGTCGTAGCGAGGCCTTCTGGCAGGAGCACCGTCAGGTGGAGTTCACCAAGAGCGAGCAGGGCATGTCTAATTTCCTCACCCACCTCGAGCAGCTCAAGGGCTTTAAGTATGCCATCTTCGTGCTCAAGGCACTTTTTGAGAACTATCTGGAGACGGGCTCCCGTGAAAAGCCCAGCAAGTTCGACGTCGGCCCCATCAATACCTTTATTTCCCAGAACTTCTACGATGGGCTGCGTTTCCGGTTGGGCGGACAGACCACGGCCAACCTCAACCCCCATCTCTTCGCTAAGGGCTATGTGGCCTACGGTACCGAGACGCACGAGAAATACTACAATGCAGAGCTGACCTACTCGATTACCCCCAAGCAGTACCTGCCTCAGGAGTTCCCCGTTAACAATATCATCTTTTCCTCGAAGCGCGATGTGGCACTCCCCAGCGACAAATATGCTGTCACTGACAAGGATAACGTCTTCGCCTCGTTCAAGGTACACGATATCGACAAAATGTTCATGTACAACACCCAGCGGCTGGCCTATGAATATGAGACCTCTACCCACTGGCGCTTTACTGCAGACCTGAAGACTGAGCGCATCGATCCCATCGGCTCCTTGGAACTCTTACCTGTCACCCCCGGTGCCTCGCCCCTCGACAAGATACGCTATACTGAATCCACCTTTGGCATCCGTTATGCGCCTGACGAGAAGTTTGTGAACACGAAGCAGCGCCGTCGCACCATGAACAGGGATGCCTGGTACATACAGCTGCAGCACACTTTGGGCTACCAAGGTCTGCTCGGTGGCGAATATAACTACAATTATACCGAGCTCGAGTGGTTCCGCCGTACGTGGCTCCCCATGAGTTGGGGTAAGATCGATACACGTCTGCGGCTCGGGCAGCAGTGGAACCAGGTGCCCTGGCCTCTGTTGCCGATGCCTCAGGCCAACCTCTCTTACGTCATTGCTCCGCAGCTGTTCAATATGATCAACAACATCGAGTTCCTCAACGACCGTTTTGCCTCGCTGATGCTCACCTGGGAGATGGGCGGCAAACTGCTCAACCGTATCCCCCTGCTCCGCAAGCTGAAGTGGCGCGAGATCTTTGAGTTCAAGGCCCTCTGGGGCACACTCTCCGACAAGAACAATCCTTACCTGCCGGAGAATCAGTCGAGTTCACGGCTGATGGTCTTCCCTGCCGATAGCTATATCATGGATGGCAGAAAACCCTATATGGAGTATGCCGTCGGCGTTCAGAACATCTTCAGCCTGATACAGATTGAGTACGTACACCGCGTCAACTATCACTATCTGCCCACGTCGTCCGAGCACGGAATCCGCTTTGTCATCAATCCCTCGTTCTGAGGACATAATTCGTCATTTTTTCCCTCCAGATGCGTTAGACATTCCAGATTCTGGAAAAAAAGTTGAAGACATTTGTGGAATTGGTGTTTTTTTCCTATATTTGCAACCAGATTTGTAACTTTGTACTCGTTATGACAAGAGAAGAAGATATCAAAAGAGCTGTTGAGACGATGCGGAAGGGTGGGGTGATACTCTATCCTACGGATACCGTGTGGGGTATAGGTTGCGACGCGACGAATAAGGAGGCCGTGAAACGGGTATATGAGATCAAGCAGCGCGACGATTCGAAGGCACTGATCTGTCTGGTGGACTCTGACGCGCGGATGCAACGTTATTTCAGACATGTGCCCGATGTGGCCTGGCAGCTCATTGACAGTTTGAAGGAGGGGGAAGCAAAGCCGACGACGCTGATTCTCGACGGGGCGGTCAACCTGGCGGAGAACCTGATAGCAGAAGACGGCAGCATAGGAATCCGCATCACCAACGAACCGTTTTCAAAAGAACTTTGTTTCCGCTTTCAGAAAGCCATCGTCTCTACTTCGGCGAATATCAGTGGAGAGCCTGCTGCGCAGAATTACTGCGATATTGACCCGAGGATCATCGAGGCGGTGGACTATGTGTGCTGGAGCCGCCGTCAGGAGCACAAGCCCCATATGCCGTCGAGCATCGTCAAGCTGAAGGAGAACGGAGAAGTGGAGATTATCAGAAAGTGAAAAGTAAATAGTGATAAGTGGAGACGGCGATTGTAGATAGAAGACCCCAGTGGCTTCAAAGGCTGCATGAGTGGCGGGTGGAGCATGTCAGTGAGAAGATGTTCATGATCATCCTCGCCTTGATCGTGGGCTTTTTCGCTGCGGTGGCTGCCTTCTTACTCCATTGGATTATCAACCAGATCATATTACTCTTGACGAGCTCGTTCGACCGTACGGGGGCCAACTGGCTTTACTTGGTCTATCCCGTTGTCGGTATCTATCTCACATCACTCTTTGTGCGTTATATTGTCAAGGATAATATCTCGCATGGTATTACCCGTATCCTCTATGCCATCTCGTCGAATAAGTCGAGGTTGAAGTCGCACAACTGCTGGTCGTCGGTCATAGCGTCGGCCATCACCATTGGCTTTGGAGGATCGGTGGGAGCTGAGGCTCCTATTGTGCTGACGGGTTCTGCCATTGGGTCGAATCTCGGTCAGTTATTCCATTTGGACCGTAAGATGCTGATGACGCTCGTGGGTTGTGGTGCGGCTGGTGCCATCGCTGGTATCTTCAAGGCCCCGATAGCAGGACTGGTGTTTACGCTCGAGGTGCTGATGATCGATATGACGATGTCGGCCTTGTTGCCGATCCTCGTATCCTGTGTGACGGCAACAGTCTTCATCTATATCTTCAAGGGAGATGCGGCATTGTTTACGTTTCATCTCGACAGCGTGTGGTCCGTAGAGCGTATCCCTGCCTGTGTGTTGTTGGGTGTCGCTTGTGGGCTCGTGTCGCTTTACTTCATCCGGATGATGGGTGTCTGCGAGGATGTGTTTGCTAAGTTCAAGGATCATCCGCATATCAAACTTGCGATTGGCGGAACCGTGTTGAGTCTGCTCATCTTCCTATTTCCGGCACTTTATGGTGAGGGTTATAGTAGTATTAACCTCCTGCTGAATGGTAGGACAGACGCAGACTGGGATCAGGTTCTGAACAATTCGCTGTTCTCAGGGCAGGGCTCGTTGCTGATACCCTATATTGCCTTGGTTCTGTTTACGAAGGTTTTTGCCACTTCGGCCACGAATGGCGGCGGTGGCTGTGGCGGTACGTTTGCCCCCTCGCTGTTTATTGGCTGTTTCACGGGATTCCTTTTCTCGAGATTGTGGAATATCAATGAGATCGGTGTCTATGTACCTGAGAAGAACTTCGCCCTGTTGGGAATGGCTGGTGTGATGTCAGGGGTGATGCATGCACCTTTGACGGGCATCTTCCTGATTGCAGAACTGACGGGAGGCTATAGTATGTTTATGCCTCTGATGATTGTCAGTGTGTGTGCATATCTGACGATTATCATCTTCGAGCCTCATAGCATCTATGGTTATCGGCTTGCCCGACAGGGTAAGTTGTTGACGCATCATACCGACCATGCCGTGTTGACGCTGATGAATCTGGACAGTGTGATTGAGAAGGATTACTTGAGTGTGACGCCTGATATGGAATTGGGACAGATAGTAAGCAAGATCAGCCGAAGTCACACCTCCGTATTGCCTGTATTGGATGCGGGGGGGATGCTGTTGGGTGAGGTTGATATCGCCAAGATCCGTAATGTGCTGTTCCGCATCGAACTGTATCATCATTTTACGGCCTCGCAGTTGATGATTGAGCCGAAGGCTACGTTGAGCGATGCCACCCCGATGGCCGATGTGATGCGTGCTTTTGACAGTACAGGTGCCAACTGGCTACCGGTATTGGATGTCGAGAGCCGTCTGAAAGGTTATATCTCTCGTCAGCGTATCTATACGATGTACCGGAAGATGGTGGCTGACATGTCGGAGGACTAAAGGATTTACGATTTACGGATTTACGATTTACGGATTTACAATTTACGAATAATATGGAGAAGAAGGACTTAAGAATCGTGTTTATGGGAACGCCTGAGTTCGCAGTTGAGACGCTGAAGGCGTTGGTGGAGAATGAGTATAACGTTGTGGCTGTGGTGACGCAGCCCGACAAGGCTGTGGGGCGTCATCAGACCGAAGTGCAGCCGTCGGAGGTGAAAAAGTATGCCTCGGAGCATCACCTTCCCGTGCTTCAACCCGAGAAGATGAAGGATCCTGAGTTTGTGAGCCAACTCCGGAAGTATCAGGCCAATCTGCAGGTGGTCGTGGCCTTCCGTATGCTGCCCGAGGTGGTGTGGGATATGCCCAAGTATGGCACCTTCAATGTGCATGCGGCCCTGTTACCGCAGTATCGTGGCGCGGCTCCCATCAACTGGGCTGTCATCAACGGTGAGACACAGACGGGCGTCACCACTTTCTTCCTGGATAAGAATATCGACACCGGTCGTGTGATCCTTCAGAAGCCCTTCGACATTCCTGATTCGGCTGATGTGGAATATGTCTACGATGGACTGATGCACCTGGGTGCAGAGGTTTGTCTGGAGACTCTTGAGAAGATCATTGCCGCCGACGGCTATCCCGAGAGCATTCCTCAGGAGGAATTGGAGGGAAAGTTCAAACGCCTCTACGATGCACCGAAGCTCTTCAAGAACATCTGTGAGATCGACTGGAGCCGTCCGTCGAAGCGGATTTATGACTTTATCCGTGGACTCAGTCCGTATCCTGGAGCATGGACAGCCTTGCTTGGCCCCAACGGGAAGACGGTGGATCTGAAGATCTTCAAGACCACGAAGACCGAGAAGAACGTAGGCATGCGACCTGGCACGATCGTGGTCTATCATGGTGCCCTTTACATCACCACCGGCGACTATATGCTGCAGATTGATGAGCTTCAGCTGGCAGGGAGGGAGCGTATGAAAGCCCGTGAATTCCTCAACGGCAATAAAAATATTGAGAAATATATAATAAAATAAGGTGTAGCTCCGTTTCTTAGGTAAAGGACATAAAAATGTGATTGCCTATGAAGTATTTTACTCCCGAAGAATTAAAGCCAAGAGAGCAGACGCTTAACATGATTCGTCAGGTAGCTTACACCTATCGTAACAACGTCATTCAGGCGAAGAACCTGAACTAACATCAACGACTATGGCATTAGTATCACCATCGTTACTCGCTGCCGACTTCCTGCATCTCGACCGCGACATCGACATGATTAACAGGAGTGAGGCCGACTGGCTTCATCTGGATGTGATGGACGGCTCATTCGTCCCAAACATTTCTTTCGGCTTCCCAGTCTTGGAGGCTGTGGCAAAGGCGTGTACCAAACCCCTTGACGTGCATTACATGATCGAACGTCCGGAGCGGTATATCCGGCAGACGGCCAAATTGGGTGCTATGATGATGAACGTACATTATGAGGCGTCTGTTCACCTGCACCGTACGGTCCAGGAGATTCACGATGCCGGCATGAAGGCCGGCGTGACGCTCAATCCCTCCACGCCCGTCGGCCTGCTCGAAGACATTATCGGCGACGTGGACATGGTCTTGCTGATGAGTGTCAATCCGGGCTTTGGCGGACAGAAGTTTATCGAGAACACCATTGACAAGGTCAAGCGTCTGCGCAGGATGATTGCTGAGAAGGGCTGTCAGACCCTCATAGAGGTAGATGGCGGCGTTCAGGGTGAAACGGCACCGCGTCTGGTGGCTGCTGGTGTGGATGTACTTGTCAGCGGAAGCTATGTCTTCGGTGCCAAGAATCCTGAACAGGTCATCCGTGACTTGAGGAACCTGTAGTTTACTCCAGTGTGAGGTTGACCCCGTGCTGACGGGTCAGCTTGCGCAGGTTGATGAGGGCGTAGCGCATGCGTCCCAATGATGTATTGATGCTGACGTTTGTCTGTTCTGCGATCTCCTTGAACGATAGTTCCTGAAAGTATCTCATATAGACGACGTCCCGTTGGGGTTCTGGCAGTGCTTCCATCAGGCGTATGACATCTTTCAACACCTGCTCGTTGGAGAGCTGATTCTCACGGTTGATGTCCAGTACGTCGTTGTTGTGCAAGGCGTTCAGGTCATTGCCTTTTGTCGCTTCCACGATTCTGTTACCTTTCTGGTTACGGTAATAGTCGATGATGACATTGTGCGCCACCCGGGTCAGCCACCATGAGAATTTGCCGGAATCAGTATACTGTCCGTGCTGCAGTTTGGTAATCACTTTCAGGAATGTCTCCTGAAAGAGGTCGTTGGCCAGATCTTCATCTTTCACCACATACATGATATAGGTGAAGATTTTGTTCTGGTTTCTTGTAAGTAACTCGTCGAATGCTCGATTATTGCCATCGATGTAGGCTAATGCCAACTCTTCGTCGGACATACTTGCTAAAGTACTCATACTCCTCAAATTTAAAATTGAGTAAAGTCTGTTTCGATAGGCAATATTCTTTTAAATTGTTATTATTCGTTGGCAAAAGTAAACAATTTCAGTCAAATATCAAAGAAAAGTGAGGAAAAAAAGAAAAAAAAGTGATAATCTGCGACATTTGTAACACTTTTTTATTATCTTTGCACTCATAAAGGAACTAAAATAACTGAAATGATAAAATTATTCGTGCCGGGGCGTTTGTGCCTCTTTGGTGAACATACAGACTGGGCTGGACACTATCGTACGATGAATGCAGACATCTTTCCGGGTGCAGCCATTGTGACGGGTATCGAACAGGGAATCTATGCCGAGGTGGAGAAATCGAGCATCTTCGAGTTGTATAGCAATGCATCGGAGATTGATGGTGTCTGGCAGGATTTCTCATGCCGTATGGATGAGACGGAGCTGAAGCGCATTGCCAAATCGGGCGGCTTCTTCTGTTATTGTGCCGGTGTCGCTTCCTACATGCTTGAATGGTATAAGGTAGGTGGCGTGCGCATCCGTATTACTTCGATGACGCTCCCCATGAAAAGTGGTCTCTCGTCGTCGGCAGCCATCTGTGTGCTTGTAGCGCGCGCATTCAATTTATTATATAATCTTAATTTGAATACATTGGGCGAGATGAACATCGCCTATCTGGGCGAGCTTCGCACCAGTAGCCGTTGCGGTCGTCTCGATCAGGCCTGTGCCTTCGGTGTCAAGCCTAATCTGATGACGTTCGATGGCGACGAGATCGAGGTGCGTTCGCTCAACGTGAAGAAACATCTCTACTGGGTATTTGCCGACCTCTGTGCAGAGAAGGATACCATTAAGATCTTGTCTGATCTGAATAAGGCTTATCCGTTCCCGTCGAGTGACGGTGAGAAGCGGCTTCATGAGGCCCTTGGTGAGAAGAACCTGGAGATTGTTGATCAGGCCATCAAGTATATGGCCGAGGGAGATGTCGAGTCGCTTGGAAAGCTTATGACTGAGGCGGAGCGTCTCTTCGATTCCCAGGTGGCCCCGATGTCTCCTGCCCTCTGGTCGCCGAAGTTGCATGCTGTCCTCGAGGATCCTCAAGTCCAGCCGTTGGTCTGGGGTGGCAAGGGCGTCGGCTCCCACGGTGACGGCTCTGTCCAGTTCCTGGCTAGAAGTGAGGAGGCTCAGGCGCAGTTGGTTAAATATCTGAATGACTCAGGGCTGAAGGCCTACACACTGACCATCAAGCCAGTCCATACGGTCCGCCGTGCCATCATTCCGGTTGCCGGCTTCGGTACCCGTCTGTATCCTGCCACCCGTGCCCTGAAGAAGGATTTCTTCCCGATACCTTGTCCTGACGGCATGGTTCGGCCCGTCATCCTGATTTTGCTGGAAGAACTCGTGCAGAGTGGTATCGAGGAGATCTGTCTGGTACTCGGCTCAGAGGAAGAGCGCCAGCAGTATGCTGACTATTTCGAGCGTGCGCTGGCCGATGACCATCTGCACAAGTTGAATCCTGAGGCCCAGGAATATGAGAATCGGATTCTTGACATCGGCAAACGTCTCCATTATGTCTATCAGAAAGAGAAGCGGGGTTTTGGTCATGCCGTCTATCAGGCTGCCCAGTTTGCCGGTAATGAACCTGTGTTGCTGTTGCTTGGTGATACACTCTATCGCAGTGAGTCCAACAAACCTTGTGCGCTTCAGATGGTTGAGGAGTACGAGCGTTACAACTCCCTGATGGTCAGCATCCATCCGATTCCTTTAGCTGATGTCAGCCGTTATGGCATCCTTCATGGTATCTGGGAAGACAAAGGTCAGATGATACTCAATGTGGACATGATGTATGAAAAACCCAAGGCCAGCTATGCCGAGGAGTTCTTGGGTGTGCGCAATAAGAATGGTGAGAAAGAGTATTACAGCGTGTTCGGACAGTATATCCTCACTCCCGAGGTGTTCTCACAGTTGCATGAAGACATCATGCAGAAAGAGATCGAGGGCGATCATGTCACCGAGATTGAGCTCACCTCAGCCCTCGAGGCCGTCCGCAAGCGTAGTGGCATGATGGGTGTCCGTCTGAATGGTCGGATGTACGACATGGGTAATCCTGAAGCCCTCGTCCGCGCCGTCGAGGAATACAGCAAATAATCATCATCCCCAGCTGCCATATCAGAAAAGAGCCTTAAAGAGCAAACCCTCCAATGATAGCGCAGGCATCTGTCTGACCAAAATCGGCGGATTTGCTGACCATATCCGTCGCGGTCTTCTGGAAGAATGCGAGGCCATTGAAACGCCATATTACAAGAAGTAAGGCCGACATGTAATTACCATTGCTCTTTGGCCTCTAAGATTATTTGCTTTTCCTGACCATTAATGGTAGTGATCGTTAGTATCTGTTTGGGTGTGTGGCGCAAGTCGTACTCATCGTCCCAAGTGTATTCTAATACATTCTTCCCATTGATGGCGGTTATTGTATCGCCAATCTCCATGCCGGCATTAATGGCATCACCGCCTCTTACAAGCCCAGATACAATCCATCCGCGGCAGATGTCTGTGCGATTGCGGGAACTATAGTCGTAGGTAGGCTTTTCTGGGTCTTGGGGATTAAAACGGCGCAGATAAAGCGCACTGTCCTTGACATCGATAATGATGTTAAAGTCTTCCCAAATATCGTTACCGACAATTCCCCAATAGGGTCTATCGCCTAAAGCGCCAATACCCTCAGGAACATAGGATATGGGCAAACGGCAGATGGTGTCGCTACCAATAACTATTGTGTCGGATTGCATCTCGACTATCACCTCTTGCTTTTTATCGCCAAGCCCCATCTGGGAAAAATCAGTATAAGATTTTTTGGCGGCAATCGTATCAAGCCTGTATTGACTTGTAGTATTTGAGGTAAAATCTATAGAGCTGCCACTACCAGTATCCATCAGATACCAGCCTTTTATATTAGTACCTTTTATCATAGTCTTTGCTTGAAACAGCAGTCTGTGGTTCTCGAATCTGATAGGTAGCTTCTGATAACCGTCTGTATTGGGCAGACCATTCTTGTGCTGCTTAAGATAACGATGCTCGAAATTGATTTCAAACGGATAGTCTTCAACGTTCTTAATGCCCATGATACCATCGGCATGACAATTAACCACATCTCTCAGCTGGAAAATGGGAACAACATTATATTTGTCGTTTATAGTACCTGCATTAATCTTGGTTTTATCAAGAATCATTTTAACCTTAGTTTTTCCTGAAGCACCACTAGTAAAAACGTTTCTTGTTTCTATGGGCTTCCATAACGAATGCACCAGAAACACACTATCGACTCCAAACAAAAGTATCGTAGATGGTGTTGCATTTAACTGAGTCGTTAATAATGGCAGGGATATAGATATGACCATGATAGATGAAAGGTATGCTATCACTTTTCTGCGCTTGTCCAGTCATACAAGTCAGGATGAACATTGTGGTTGTAAATAGTATCTTCATAATTACCGTTGGAACATCTATAAGTGCAAAGGTACGAATAAAAGAGTAATAATCCAAATTTACATCGTTTTTTTGAGCTTTCTTACAGTTTTTCCATCCTTTTTGCTGGTTAGTTGTAGTAGTGATAGTAAACTCGAAAAAGCTATTTATTGAGATGAAGCCGTAAGCCAAACTCAAGGGAGGGCGTCCAGGGATGCTCCTTGTAATAATGCTCCAGTGAACTGCCGTCATTGAAATAATAGCCGAGGGAGGGTTCCAAATAGATACCAAGCTGACGGGTGAACGTGTATTCTGCACCTGCCGCAGCTTCGACAGACCACTGCCAAGGTTTTTGGCTTACTGATTTGCCGTCCATTTCACCACTCACACACTTCTCTAGCATCATGCTACCAGAAACGTAGAAGCGGAAACGGTTAGCTGACCACAACTGCCAGGTTATGCCAAGGGGGATACCGAGATAATGCAGTTTTTGGTCGTAATTGACATTCTTATCAAGCGGGATGCTGAATTCAGAATATAGATAGGTATAGCTGATACCGGTGTGCAGGTCTAGGAGCGGAGTCAGCTTATAGTTAACACTTAGTCCGAAACGTATTGGGAGATGATGTTCCGATACATAATTTGTTGCTGAAACATTAGAACCAAAGGTTGCATCATTTAATTGGTCATAGGAATAACCTGTTTGCTGAGAGGTGTTAGCGGCAAGAAGTCCACCAGAGGCGTTCACACCCAATGACCACTTATCTGACTGAGATGTAGGAGATGAGGCGTAAGAGTTATGATTACCTTCAAAATGAGAATAACTGTGGGTTACCGGATTAGCGGGAATGGGCGAAATCTCTGTTTGTTGAAGCGTATCTGTGTCGACATGAGAGTGCTGAGGCGTATCATCGTCGGAGTGGGCTTTCTTTTCCTCTGTCAGAAGAAGAGGACGCTCAGAACTTACAGACGACTCTGAACCTACAATCGACTTTGAATCTACAAATTGTTTTGAATTAATAGAGGGTTCTGATCTTAAAAATGATCCTGAACCTTTAGAGGATGCAGATCTTATTGACGGATTAGAATTGAAAGAGGACAAAGCCTTTTCCGGCTCGCTTTGGAACTGATAAACCATAAAGAGCCCCACAAGGGCTAAGACTGCTGCAGCCGCAACCCAATGCCAGCGCCTAATGGTAAGCGACTGGCGGACAGGCTCAGGAGTAAGTCCCATCTGTTCACAGATGCCTTCCCAAAGTCCGGCAGGCGGCGTCTTCCGATGCCCCTCCAGCTTTTGTCTCTGTTGTTCTATCCAGTCTTCTTTCATTGCTTTTTGTTCATAAGTTCCTTTATCTTCCTTGATAATAGCCGTTTGGCGAAATAGAGTTGCGAGGCTGATGTTGAGGGCGTGATGCCTAACAAGTCTGCTATCTTTTTGTGTGAATAACCTTCGAAGACGTAGAGATTTATCACTGTGCGATAGCCGTCTGGCAGCTCGCTGATGAGTTGGTGCAACTCGTCGGCAGTGATACGCTCAGAGTCTGGTTCATCGTCTTCCGCCCGATCCTCGACGGCTTCGCTCAGATTGACGAAAAGCAGCCTTTTGCGCCCTCTCAGGAAGTGGAGGGCTTCGTTCACCACCACTTTCATCATCCAGCCTCGGAACGACGGCTCGTCGCGATATTCAAAGGTGGGCAATGAAGTGAAGATCTTCACGAAACTGTTTTGCAGCACGTCCTTCGCATCGTTATCGTCAGGCACATAGCGATAGCAGACCGATGAAAGCTCTTCGACATATATCTGATAGAGCTGCCTCATCGCCCGTTGACTTTCATGTTGGTCTTGCCGTATGCGCTCAACGAGTTGTTCGACCATTTTTATTCCTTGTCTCTACTTTAAGAATCCAAAATTACGCAAATCTTGTATGGGATTGTTATCTTTTTAGATTCTTTAACGCCTATCCGTACAAGATTATCAAGTTTTTCGGATTATATCTACAGAAAAAAGTAATTTTGCAAACAAAACGAACAAGTATGAAAAAAAGCTTTTTCTTATGGATGGGCGCGATGCTGATGCTTGGCAGTTGCTCTACCAGCGACAGCATTATGGAAGGATCTATTTCGCTTTCGAATGTCTCGCATAGCGAATGTGAAAACCATTCTCGGACACGTGGCGATGAGGATGATCCTTATGTAACAAAGCCTATGCTTAGACTGACATATAATGAGGCCGACCAGACCATCACTGGCGAGTACATTAATTATATGCTAAATTGCAACTATACCGATGCAGGCATCAACATCGAGCAGGATGCCGACGGCACACTTGTGTTGAATCCCTGGAGCAAAGCCGAGATGATGGTGAATTGTATCTGTAACATCAACATCTATTTCACCATCCGTAATGCCACGATGGAGAACTATCACTTGGTAGTGAACCGCCGGACTGTCACTATCATAGACCCTGACGGGGCAAAACACCAAGAGACATGGACTGACTACGATGGCTACATCTCCTTCAAGGATCAGAGTGTAATCACAATCGACTTATAAACCAATTCAAATATGAAAAAGATAACCATATTATTAGGATTGACAACCATCGTACTGAGTTGTGGACTAGTGTCGTGTTCCTCATCAGATGAAGAAGTTGATCTTGGTGAGGCCAAGCAGGTAGTAAATATGCTATCGGAGGCACAGCCAATACAACTGACGAAGGAGCAACAGACCTTTGCTAACGATAATAACAGCTTTACGCTGAACTTCCTGAAGACGGTGAACTCGGTGGATAAGACTGGCAAAAGTTTTATCTACTCGCCACTGAGCATCACCTACGTCTTAGGTATGGTGAATGATGCCGCCACGGGTAAGACTGAGAGGGAGTTGGAACAAATTCTGGGCTTCCACGAAGGAGGTATCCAAGCCGTGAATGAATACTGCAGGAAACTGATTGACGGTCTGCCAAAGGTCGACGAGAAGGTAACGCTAAACATTGCCAATGCCCTCTTTGTGAACCAAAATATGGCTACTTTGAAGGCGCAGTACCAGCAGGATATGCTGCAGTACTATGATGCCAAGGCCGAGAACCTCGATTTCTCTTCGCCTACCGCCCTCGGCACCATCAACGGCTGGGCAAACGACCATACCAACGGCATGATTCCTACCATCCTCAACGAGGTGAATCCAGCGACAGTATCGTATCTGCTCAATGCTATCTATTTCAAGGCAGACTGGGCCTCGAAGTTCGACAAGAAGAATACCAAGGAAGAAATCTTCCACCCAGAATACGAATATCTCATGGATATCAGCACCCCCATTAAGGTGCCCTTGATGCACCAGAATGTGCTGATTCAATATGCTAAAAACAGTATTTTCTCATCTGTCAGCATCCCATATGGCAATGGGAAATGGAGTATGATTGTCATGCTGCCTGAAGACGGAAAGACTACAGATGACATTATCAGCAATCTGGCATCATTCGGTCTGACCATGTATGGCTTCTGTGGCACGATGGGCGACACTTTCAGCTCCTACGAGGTGGACCTGAAACTGCCGCGCTTTGAGACCAATTCGGATACTGACCAACTTGACATTCACGATGGTCTTGTAGGCTTGATGCAGCAGATGGGCATCAATCTGGCTTTCGACCCGTTCTTAGCAGAAATCCCCAACATGTGCGAAAGACCCGTCTATATCAGTATGATGCGCCAAAAGGCGGCCATCAAGGTAAACGAAGAAGGTTCTGAGGCAGCAGCCGTTACCATAGCTGGAGTTGATTTTGCTGCTTCTACAGCCCCAGTTGAGTACCCCAAAGCCACCTTCCATGCCAATCGCCCCTTCGTCTACGTCATCCGAGAGGCTTCCTCTGGTGTTATTCTTTTCGTCGGTAAGTTTACTGGTAAATAACGAATATCCCCGCCAGCTGGCGGGGATATTCGTTATTTCGCGATGCTGAGCAAATATTTGCCGTAGTCGTTTTTGGCCATGGGTTCTGCGAGACGGCGTAGCTGGTCTTTGTCAATCCAACCGCGCTTGTAGGCTATCTCCTCGATACACGCCACCTTCAGACCTTGACGCTTCTCGATGACTTCAATAAATGTTGAAGCCTCTGAGAGTGAGTCGTGGGTACCAGTGTCGAGCCAGGCGAAGCCGCGCTGGAGGGTCTGCACGAGCAACTCTTTCTTGGCGAGATACTCCTGGTTGACGGTGGTGATCTCGAGCTCACCACGGGCTGATGGCTTGATATGCTTGGCAATCTCCACGACACTGTTGGGGTAGAAGTAGAGGCCCACCACAGCGTAGTTCGACTTTGGTTTGGCGGGCTTCTCCTCAATGCTGAGGCAGTTGCCATCCTTATCGAACTCAGCTACACCATAGCGCTCGGGGTCGTTGACATAGTAGCCGAAGACGGTGGCACGATTATTCTGTTCGGCATTGGCCACAGCTTGCTTGAGCATGCCCGTAAAGCCACCGCCGTAGAAGATGTTGTCACCCAGCACGAGACAGGCACAGTCGTCACCGATGAACTCCTCACCGATGATGAAGGCCTGAGCCAGTCCGTCGGGTGAGGGTTGCTCAGCATATTCGAATTTCACACCCAAGTCGGAACCGTCTCCCAGCAGGCGCTTGAAGCTTGGCAGGTCGTAGGGTGTGGAGATAATCAGGATCTCACGGATGCCAGCCAGCATTAGCGTGGAGATAGGATAATAGATCATCGGCTTGTCGAAGATGGGGATCAGCTGTTTGCTGATGCCTTTGGTAATGGGGTAGAGGCGTGTGCCTGAACCGCCGGCTAATACGATTCCTTTCATGTTTTTGTAATTTTGTTGGTGCAAAGATACGATATTTATTTTATTTTTCGTAACTTTGCACGCGAAATTTAATAAATTACGAATAATTATGGGATTTTGGAATAAAATTTTCGGAAAAGGTGACGAGCAGAAAGTGGGAGGCATGGAAGACTTCATGACGCTGATCCGCGTATATTTCCAGGCTGCCATGGCTGCCGACCTGGGTATCACCAATCTGGCTGCACTGCCCGACCTGCGCGTCTTCAAGGCCACTTTGAAAGTGCCCACTGTAAATAATAAATTAGGCGTCGGCGAGCGGAGCCGCTGTAAGAAGATGCTGAAAGAGATGTACGGTATGGAGGACGATTTCTTTAAGGAGATCGACCAGAGTCTGCGCAAGCGTTGTCGGAAAATGCAGGATGCCCAAACATATCTTCTTCAGTTCCAGGGATTCACGCAGGATATCATGATGCTGACGGGCAATCTGATGAAGTTCAAGCTCCGTCTGCCAGGATTCTTGAAAAAGGCTCTCTATACGATGACAGAGAAGACGGTGAACGACATCTTCAACAAGAACGACTTCACTGACCCCAGCGTGATGAAGACTGTGGTGGCTGTCCGTGAATACAACCGCAGACTTGGCTTCTCACAGAAGTGGGTGACCGACTTCGTTTACAAGGTTGTCATGCTCGCCAAGAAAGAGCCAAAGAAGAGCGAAGATTAAAAAATATTAAAATGTAGGCATTAAAGCAGACATTTTGATAATTTTGCTTTACCTTTGTACTCCAATTAGTTACGTATGAATGTGAATGAGCAGACATTGACAACGTTCGAGACACGTGTGCGTCAGTTGATTCTCCGTTTTCAGGAATTGAAAAAGGAGAATGAGAACTTGCAGGCACTTATCGAGAAGAACGGGCAGGACATCAAGGATCTGCAAGCCAAGCTGACTCAGGCAGACAACGACTATCAATCACTGAAGATGGCAAAGATGATGGAAATCACCGACGGCGACCTGGAAAGTGCCAAGCAACGCCTTGCCAAGCTGATACGCGACGTGAACAAATGTATCGCCATCATAAGTGGGGAGGAACAGTAAAAGTGCTTGATAATGGCAGAAGTGAATAACGAGAAACTACATATACGGCTGCATGTCTACGACGAGGAAATCGAAGTGACCGTTAACCGTTCCGATGAGGAATATTACCGAAAGGCAGCCAAGCTCATCACTGACCGTTATAATGCCTATGCACAGGCATATAAGGGTAAGAAGGGCGAGCACACCATCGCGCTGATGACGCTGGTGGACATTGCCCTGATGTATGAGCGGGAGCATGGCAGGAATGACACGGCTCCCTATAATGGTCTTCTTGCTAAGTTGACTTCTGAGATTGAGGAAGCACTGAAGTGAGAATATCATTTTAACAATATAGATTTTTTATGGATTTAATTTTTGTACTATTGATTGCTGCCGGCGCTTTCGTATTGGGAGGTGTTGGCGGATATCTTGTGTTCCGCTACGTTCTGAAGGGGAAATATAGGGAAATGATGGATACGGCCGAGAAACAGGCTGATGTCATCAAAGAGAAGAAACTGCTCGAGGTGAAGGAGAAGTTCCTGAACAAGAAGAGCGAGTTGGAGAAGGAAGTGCAGCAGCGCAACCAGCACATCCAGCAGAGTGAGAACAAGCTGAAGCAGCGTGAGATCTCCCTGAACCAGCGTCAGGAGGAACTCGGACGTCGTAAGAATGAGCTGGACAACCAGCAGACGCGTATTGACAACGAGAAGAAACTGCTCAATGTGAAGGCTGAGGAGCTGGAGAAGATGCAGCTGAAGGAGCGTGAGAAGCTGGAGGAAGTGTCAGGGCTGAGTGCCGAGGAGGCCAAGAACCGTCTGGTGGAGTCGATGAAGGATGAGGCCAAGACGGCTGCCGCCAGCTATATTAATGAGATTATGGACGAGGCGAAGCTCAATGCCAATGCCCAGGCCAAGAAGATCGTCATCCAGACCATCCAGCGCGTCGCCACTGAGACGGCCATTGAGAACTCCGTCAGTGTGTTCCATATTGACAACGACGAGGTGAAGGGTCGCATCATCGGCCGTGAGGGTCGAAACATCCGTGCCCTTGAGGCTGCAGCCGGCGTGGAGATCGTCGTCGACGATACCCCTGAGGCCATTGTGATCAGTGGCTTTGATCCTGTCCGCCGTGAGGTCTGCCGTCTGGCACTCCATCAGCTGGTGAGCGACGGCCGTATCCATCCTGCCCGTATCGAAGAGGTTGTCGCCAAGGTGAAGAAGCAGCTCGACAATGAGATCATTGAGACAGGTAAGCGCACGGCCATCGACCTGGGTATCCACGGTCTGCATCCTGAGCTCATCCGTATCATCGGAAAGATGAAATACCGTTCTTCATACGGACAGAATCTGTTGCAGCATGCCCGTGAGACCGCTAACCTCTGTGCTGTGATGGCTGCCGAGCTGGGTCTGAATCCGAAGAAGGCCAAGCGTGCCGGCTTGTTGCATGACATTGGTAAGGTGCCCGATGAGGACAGTGAGATGCCACACGCACTCTATGGTGCCAAGATTGCCGAGATGTTTAAGGAGAAGCCCGATATCTGCAACGCTATCGGAGCCCACCACGACGAGATGGAGATGCAGACGCTGCTGGCTCCCATCGTGCAGGTCTGCGATGCCATTTCCGGTGCCCGTCCTGGTGCCCGTCGTGAAATTGTCGAGGCCTATATCAAGCGTCTGAACGATTTGGAGGCCATCGCCATGAGTTATCCTGGTGTCACCAAGACCTACGCTATCCAGGCTGGTCGTGAGCTCCGCGTCATTGTCGGAGCCGACAAGATGAACGATGCTGAGAGCGAGGCTCTGAGCACGGATATCGCTACGAAGATCCAGAACGAGATGACCTATCCGGGGCAGGTGAAGATCACCGTCATCCGAGAAACACGAAGCGTTGCCTACGCCAAATAAAAAAAGAAATCCTCGCTCACTTTGAGCGAGGATTTCTTTTTTACTTGAATTTCACTCCCATGTTGTAGAGGATGAAGCCGTAGATGTCTGCCTGTTCTTCCAGTACCTTTGCCAACGGCTTGCCGCCTCCGTGGCCCGCCTTCGTGTCGATGCGGATGAGTACGGGATTGTTGCCCTGATGACACTCCTGCAGGGTTGCTGCGAACTTAAATGAGTGGGCTGGTACCACACGGTCGTCGTGGTCGGCTGTCGTCACGAGGGTGGCAGGATAAGCTGTGCCAGGCTTCAGGTTGTGAAGCGGAGAGTAGCCACGCAGGTATTCGAACATCTCTTTTGAGTCCTCGCTGGTGCCGTAGTCGCTGGCCCAGTTCCAGCCGATGGTGAACTTATGGTAGCGCAGCATGTCCATCACGCCTACCTCAGGGATGGCCACGCCAAACAGCTCAGGCCGCTGGGTCATGCAGGCACCCACGAGCAGTCCGCCGTTCGATCCGCCCACGATGGCCAGCTTGTCCTTACACGTATAGCCTTCGCTGATGAGCCACTCAGCAGCGCCGATGAAGTCGTCGAACACATTCTGCTTCTGCATCTTCGTACCTGCCAGATGCCATTCCTCACCATATTCACTGCCGCCACGTAGTGTCACCTGGGCATAGATGCCGCCATTCTCGAGGAACGGAATGCGAGTAGCCGAGAAGCTCGGCCCCAGCGAGATATTGAAGCCGCCGTAGCCGTAGAGGTAGACGGGGTTCTTGCCGTTCTTCTTCATCCCTTTCTTATAAGTAAGGAACATGGGTATGCGCGTACCATCTTTACTTTGGAAGAACACCTGCTCAGAGATGTAGTCATCCTGACGGAAGTTCACCTTCGGCGAAGAATAGAGCGAGCTCTCGTTCTTCTCCATGTCGTAGCGGTAGATGGTGCCAGGCACGGTGAACGAGGTGAAGGTGTAGAAGCACTCAGGCTGTTTCTCGTCGCCAGTGAAGCCTACGCTGCCCACTGATGGCAACTTCACCTCATGGCGCTTTTTGCCGTCGAGGCCGTACAGGTAGGCGTGGTCGGAGGCATCCTTCTGATAGGTCAGGATGAGCTGGCGGTTGATGACTTCTGCCCCGCTGAGCACGTTCTCCTGCTCAGGCACGAGTTCCTGCCAGCTGTCGATGCCTGGCTGACGGATATCGGCTGTCATGATACGGCCCTTGGGAGCACCGTAGTTCGTGAAGAGCCAGATGCGCTTGCCGTCGTCGTAGACGGGACTGTACTGATAGTCCATGTTCGAGGTCATCTGGATGAACTGCGACTCCGGCTGCCTCAGGTCACGCACGAAGACGTTGTTGCCCGAGCCTGCGCCTGCCTCATAGAGATACATCAGCGTCTCCTCCTCGTTTGTGCCGACATAATAGAAACGCATGGGATAGGCGGCGTTCTGATAGAACAGCACGTCCTCGCTCTGGGGGGTACCTATCTTGTGATAGTAGATCTTGTGGCTGGAGTTCACGTTCGAGTACTCCTTGCCCTTCACGGGAGCGTCGTAGGCGCTGTAGTAGAAGCCGTCGCCCTTCCAGGCTGCGCCAGTGAACTTGGCCCACTCGATGTGGTCCTCCGTCAGCTGGCCCGTCTTCAGGTCGATGACGAAGATCTCCTCCCAGTCGCTGCCGCTGCGCGAGATGGTGTAGGCGGCATACTTGCCGTTGTTTGAGAAGTAGACACCCTTCAGCGCCACCGTACCGTCGTCGCTCAGCTTGTTGGGGTCGAGGAACACACGGGGCTCACCGCCCAGCTCGTCCATCACATACAAGACGTACTGGTTCTGCAGACCGTCGTTCTTGTAGAAATACCACTTGCCGTGACGTTTGCGGGGAGCGGAGATTTTCTCGTAGTTGGCCAGCTCCGTCAGTCGCTTCAACAGTTTCCCACGGAAGGGAATCTTCTGCAGATAGGCGTTGGTCACCTTGTTCTCTGCCTCTACCCATGCTGCTGTCTGGGCGCTCGTGTCGTTCTCCAGCCAGCGATAGGGGTCGGCCACTTTCACGCCGAAATACTCATCGACGGTGCCGTCTTTCGCGGCCTTGGGGTACTGCAGTCCCTGTGCGGACACTGCCGTTGTGGCTAATGCTGCCATAGTCATAAGGATCAGTCTTTTCATATTTTCTGTTATTGTTTGATTGATTCTGATGGCAAAGGTACGAAATATTGCTGGAAATAAAAAGGAAATCATTGTATTTTTGCCCATTATTTGTACAACTGAGAAATTATTGCTACCTTTGTGGCATCAAAAAGGAAAGGTTATGAAGAATAGTTTGGTTTCGATGGTGTTCTCACTTCTGGCACTGATGATGCTGGGTGGGTGTGCGACCTCGGAAGAGAGGGCTGCAAGGGCGGCTGAACAGGCTGCCAAGGTGAAGGCTGCGCTGACGGCCAGGAACTACAAGATTGGCATCGACCACATGTATCCGATGAAAGGCGGTGCTAAGAATGTGTCGTATGGCTACTCAGTAGAGGTCAGAAACGACTCGCTGATTTCGTATTTGCCCTATATCGGGCGTGCCTATAACGTGCCTTATGGCGGTGGGAAGGGGCTGAACTTCGATGCCCCGATCGAGAGCTATCAGGAGTCGCAGATGAAGAACGGGCAATGGCAAATAGAGATAGGTCTGAAGAACGAAGAGGATACCTATCACTATACGATAAAGGTGTTTGATAATGGCAATGCCTCGATTGATGTCCAGCCTCGGCAGCGTGAACGTATCTCCTATTCTGGCCAGATGGAGTTCGGGAAATAATGACAAATGACAGAATGACAATGGAATATGAACAGATACTCGTAAGGATCACGGGACAGGACAGACCAGGACTGACGGCATCGGTGATGGGAATCCTGGCCAAGTATAATGCGCAGATTCTCGACATCGGACAGGCTGATATCCACTCCACGCTCTCGTTGGGCATTCTGATCCGCATGGACGAGATGCACTCAGGACAGGTGATGAAGGAGCTGCTCTTCAAGGCTACGGAGCTAGGGGTGCAGATCGGCTTCTCGCCTATCGGCGACGATGAGTATGAGGACTGGGTGGGCCAGCAGGGCAAGAATCGATACATCCTGATGGTAATGGGACGTCAGCTGGAAGCATGCCAGATAGAGGCTGCTACGAGCGTGATTGCCAATCAGGGGCTGAATATCGACTCAATCATCCGTCTGACGGGCCGCAAGAGCATCAAGAATCCTGCCAAGCACACCAGAGCCTGCATTGAGTTCTCGCTGCGAGGAGAGCCTCGCGATCGTAAGGAGATGCAGTCGAAGCTGATGAAGCTTTCGTCGGAAATGGAGATTGACTTCTCTTTCCAGCGTGACGATATGTTCCGAAGGATGCGTCGCCTGATCTGTTTCGATATGGATTCCACGCTGATTCAGACGGAGTGTATCGACGAGCTGGCTGAGCGCAACGGGGTGGGGGGCGAAGTGAGGGCCATCACGGAGAGCGCCATGCGTGGCGAAATCGACTTCAAGGAGAGCTTTACTCGACGGGTGGCATTGCTGAAGGGGCTCGACGTGAGTGTGATGCAGGATATTGCCGAGCATCTGCCCATCACGGAGGGCGTAGACCGTCTGATGACCATCCTGAAGCGCTGTGGCTATAAGATTGCTATCCTTTCCGGTGGATTCACTTATTTCGGGGAGTATCTGCAGCGGCGCTATGGCATCGACTATGTCTATGCCAACGAACTGGAGATAGACGAGAACGGCAAACTGACAGGCCGCTATGTGGGTGAGATTGTCGACGGCCACCGCAAGGCTGAGCTTCTAAAACTGATTGCCCAGGTGGAAAAGGTGAACCTGGCCCAGACGATTGCCGTCGGCGACGGTGCCAACGACCTGCCCATGATTTCTGAAGCGGGTCTCGGTATCGCCTTCCACGCCAAGCCTCGTGTGGTGGCTAATGCCAAACAGAGTATCAACACCATCGGCCTCGACGGTGTGCTCTACTTCTTAGGTTTCAAGGACTCTTATCTCGGAGATCAGGGAAAGCTGTGATTACTTGTGCTCTTGGTAATAGTCGAGGCCGAGCTGGACGTTCTTGATGACTGCTTCTGAAGAGAAGGTGGCTCCTGTGACGGCATCAACCTTTTGGGTGCGGGCATCCTTGACATTAAGACCGTTCCACTTGTCCATAAGAGCCTTTTTCACCATGGCGTAGTACTTTGGTGACTCCATTGACTTGAGGAATTCGATTCTTTCCACCTTATTCTTCTTGATATAGATCTTCAAGGGGGTAGGACCGTTGTAGCCTTCGACATCCTTGCCGAGAGTAGTTGTGTTGACAATGGTCATGCCGTCTTCCTTGGTGATGACATCATCTGCGATCCAACTGAGCAGACAGAGGACTGCGGGCAGGAGGATGAGTATTTTCTTAAAATGCTTCATATTCAGTATTGTTAATTGTCTTGATAGCCATGCATTCCATTTCCACAAGCCATCCTGGACGGCAGACGGGAGCTTGGACAATGACGTAGGGCCTGCCGTGGAAATGATCTTCGAAGAACATCTTGACTGTCTGATAGTCGGAGATATCGCGGAGGTAGACGATGATTCCGCATACCTCATCATAGGTACAGTCGGCTTCTTTCAGCAGGGTCTCGACGTTCTCCCACATGCGGTGGGTCTGCTTGGTGACATCCTTGGGATGCATGATCTCGCCCTTGTTGTTGATGCTGGCGGTGCCTGAGATAAACACGTGGCGACGGTCAGCATAGTCGATGTAGACACCACGCTCGAAACTGACGCCATAGTCACTGGTGCGGTTCAGGTGGGTGGGAGCATAGAGAAAGTGTATCTGTCCGGGCTTAATGCCTGCAATGGCATAGTTGTCCATCTGTGAGAGTACGTTGGGGTCGGCCTGACGCCCGCCGATGCCTGTGGAGGCGATGAAGTGGGTGTGCTGGGTGAGTCCCTGAGTGAAGAACACCTGATTACGGGCACGGACCACACCGCCGTAGTTCAGGTCGATGTCGTTGACGAAGAGCCAGGTACGGATACAGTTGTCAGAGAGCTTGCAACCCTCCTCGGCCAGTTGCATGATATACTCATTGAAGAGCAGGCGCATCTGGTATTCGGAGTTGGCGGCAAGGTTATGTGCAGAGGCATTGAAGAGGTGGCGGAACCCGCCGTGACGTACTTCATAGAGTCCGCTCTTGGTCAGGCCTGTCTGTACATTTGACATCAGCCAGACCCAAAGGGCCACTTTCGTGCCGTCGAGGGGGGCCTGCTCGATGATACTCTTGGCGCAGTCTGTGACATCGGCCAGTATCACCTCGTCCTGCTGGTTGGCGGCATCGCTGAGAAAATAGCGTTTAAAAACGGCACTTGTGCCTGGCAATGACACTTCGATAAGCTGGGCATAGGCATGAAGTACAGCTTCCAGCTGCTTGGCAAAAGGCAGCTGTGGCGAACTGACGTGTATCATTGCGTGGTACTCCTTCACCTCAGTTCCATTATCGAAGCAGAAAATGTCGGCACGGGCATTCTCAAATGCTATATGGGAGATTGGTTCGTACATTGTTTATCCTTTTTGGGGTGCAAAGTTACGAATAATATTTGATAAACGAGCAAAATGGCCAAGAAAAGTGCTAAATAGCGGATTAAATCTTATTGATGTCGACGTAGCCATGCATCACGGCATAGATGGTGAGTGCCGAGACACTTTTCATGCCGAGTTTATCCATGATATTCTTGCGGTGGGTGATGACGGTGGATAGCGCGATATTCAGCTTGTCAGCAATTTCCTTGTTGATATAGCCTTGTACAATCAGGGCCATGACTTCTATCTCACGGTCAGACAGTATTTTCCGCTTCATGATCTCTGGTATGGGTGGCAGGTTCTTTCCCTTTCCATGAGCATTTTGTTCCAAGACGAGCAGGGAACGAATGAGTTCCTGTTCCGGGACATTGATGCACAAATAGTGAAAATCGGATAGCTGTGCCATTGTATCATGGCTATGTGTCAGGACAATGGTCTTGCGTTTCCGCTCCAGAAAGAATGACTTGTTCTCAAGTAAGATGCTCATGGACACAAAATAGTGGAAAAACTCCTCAGGGTCATTAGCTTCCAGTTCTGACAGAGAACCGAACGTGTCCACTTCCATGATGGGCATGACATTCTGAAGAATCTGTTTAAGCCCCATCGCTGCCAAGGTGTTGGCATCGATGACGGCTACTTTTGGTCTTTTCACATGTTCCATGATGCAAAGGTACGATAAAAAAACGAAAAATGAGTTGGTTGATGTGAAAAAACATATAAAAATAGCCATTCTAAAAATTAATTTGTATATTTGCGGCAGATTTTACTATTTTTAATTGTAAACCGATGAAAAAACTATTATTGTTATTTGTGGCAGTCCTGACAATAGCAGGTTGTGCCACACCAGAAGAGAGAGCAGCCCGTCAGGCTGAGCATATGGCGCAAGTCAAGAATGCCGTGGGTAGCCAGCAGTACAAAATCAATGTACGTGAAATGACGCCGTTGCGTAGTTCCTCCATTAATGTGACGGGTATGTACTACCTAAAAGTCAATGGTAATGAAGTGACTTGTGATCTGCCTTATCTGGGACGTGATGACATCCCTCATTTCAAGACCCGTGCAGAGCGCCATTTCGACCGAACGATCACGATTTCGGCTCCGATGGAAGGCTATAACCTTGCATTGATGCCTAAGCAGAAGGCAGGGCTGATAACATTCACATCGATGGATGGAGGCAAAAAGATCAGTTTCAATATCCAGGTTTTCAGTGACGGTTCTGCCAAGATGACGGTAGATCCGGAAGACAAGGATGAAATCAGATATGACGGAGAAGTTTATCCGATCAAATAGGATATAAGTTAAGAAAAGGTGACTAGACGGCCACCTTTTCTATTTTTATGAGAGGAATCCGAGTAAAGCTCCAGCTGCAACGGCCGATCCGATCACTCCTGCAACATTTGGTCCCATGGCATGCATGAGCAGGAAGTTGTGACGATCGTATTCCAGTCCGAGATTGTTACTGATGCGTGCTGCCATAGGAACGGCAGACACACCGGCATTACCAATCAGCGGATTCAGTTTTTTACCTTCCGGTAGGAAGAGGTTCATGATCTTCACAAAGCATACGCCAGAGGCGGTGGCAATCATGAAGGCCATGGCTCCGAGGGCGAAAATCTTGATGGTGTTGAACGTCAGGAACTCGCTGGCCTGTGTGGAGCAACCTACTGTAAGGCCTAACAGCATTACGACGATGTCGTTGAGTGCAGCACCGGCAGTCTTGGCCAGACGGGTGGTTTTACCGCTCTCCTTCAATAAATTACCAAAGAACAGCATACCCAGCAGAGGCAGGCCGGAAGGAACAATGAAGGTGGTGAGCAACAGTCCGATGATCGGGAAGAGGATACGCTCTGTCTGTGATACCTCGCGTCCAGGCTTCATCTTGATAACACGCTCTTTTTTCGTGGTGAGCAGGCGCATGATAAACGGCTGGATGACGGGGACAAGTGCCATATAGGAATAGGCACATACGGCAATGGCTCCCATCAGGTTCGGGGAGAGCTTTGAACTGAGGAAGATGGCAGTAGGACCATCAGCACCACCGATGATGGCGATACCTGCAGCCTGTGAAGGCTCGAAGCCCATGGCAAGGGCTACCATATAGGCTCCGAAGATACCAAATTGTGCTGAAGCACCAATCAGCATCAGTTTCGGATTAGCCAATAAGGCTGTAAAGTCGGTCATGGCACCAATGCCAAGGAAGATCAGCGGTGGATACCATCCCTGCCGCACGCCTTGGTAGAAGATGTTCAGTACGGAGTTGTCTTCATAGAGTCCGATTTCCAGTCCTGCATCGGCACGGAAGGGAATATTGCCGAGGATGATGCCCAGTCCGATGGGGACAAGCAGCAACGGCTCGAAGTCTTTCTTGATGGCGAGCCAGATGAAAAAGGCTCCCACTGTAATCATGATGAGATTCCCAATAGTGGCATTGGCAAATGCCGTATAGGTGAGAAACTCATTGAAGTTCTGTATGATAAATTGTCCTAAATCCATAATTGTGAATTGTGCATTGTAAATTGTGCATTAACCGATGGTCATCATGACAGCACCTTCCATGACAGATTCGCCTTGTTTGACGATAATGGAAGTAACGGTTCCTGAGACTTCTGACTCAATGTTGTTCTGCATCTTCATGGCCTCAAGTACCAGCACCACATCACCCTGGTTTACCTTGTCGCCAACATTCACCTTCAATTCAATAATGGTGCCTGGCAGTGGAGCCTTTATTGGTGTGCCAGCTCCAGCTGGAGCTGCCGGCTGAGCAGGTGTAGCTGCAGGGGAAGCAATGGGAATGGCAGGACGAGACACAGGCTTCGGGGCCTCGATGCGCACCTTCTTCAATGTGCTGGTGGGGTTGATGGGCTGTTTCATTTCAACGTCGAAACGGATACCGTTGACATTCACCTTGGCTACGTTGCCCTCTACTTCTTCAATCTCTACGTCGTAATCGACGCCTTGTACTTTATATTGATACTTATTCATCTTTCAAAAACTATAAACTCTCTAATAAATAATACTCTTTAAGCTCATAACTAATAACTAAAGATTGTGTCCCGTATTTCTCCAACCGGTGTCACGTGATTTGATGGTAATGATACCACTCTCCACATCATGAACGTCATCCTGATACTGCTTGAGTGCCATGGAGATGACGGCAATGTAGACCTCCTTGTCAATACCCTTCTTTTCCAAACCATCCTGCAGGATATTGCCAGTGGCGTGGGCGATGTCGTGGGTGACCTCCACGGTTTTAGTTACAGCCTTGATAGGCTGTACCTTCTTGGCTTCGTCAATATGGCGCATGATGAGTCCAAAGAGCCAGAAGAACACGAAGAGAACAGCTAAACAGAAGAACACGATGCCCATGGCGAGGAGGGTAATACCGAATCCATGAGGATCTTCGCGCTTCAGCTTGGCATCCTTGGTTTCATCGGTCTTGATAAAGTTCTCAATGCCTGGAGTGACGTTTTCAGCCGACTTGGCACTCCAAGAGTTTCCGTGTCTGGCAAAGCTCTGGTCTGCTGCGAGGGCAGGAACCGTTACGGAGTCGATGAGATCAACGGCGTTGCCATTATAGAAGCCGATCCAGACGGGCTCCGACATAGGAACGGGAAGAGAGAGATGCAACTTACCCTTGGCTGGGTTGGAGTTGACAAAAAATACAATGTGTTGCTGTCCGCCGATTTGTGTACGAGTATCACCATTCGGGATGACACTCATTCGTTTGATTCGCTCGGGAACACTCATCTGAGGGTCAAGGACGCTACGGTCAGTGGTAAGGTACATGCCACGGATGTTGTAGGTGGTGAACGAGGTGTTCTCCAACTCAATCCAAGCCTCGCGCTGCCCGAATTCATCCTGAATGCTTGCGGTATTGTTGGTGAGCACCTCATTCAGCCGAATGTTCTTGGCACCCTGAGCCATCACCATGGTAGTACTTGCCAGCAAAATACCGCTGAGCAGGATTTTAACTTTATTCATTTTTTTATTTGGTGTATTATTATTTTTTTACTGAGTATTCGGAGTAATTTGTTATTATCCACAGAAGAATAGTACGATAATCTGCGCTGTGAAGATCCTGAGGAACATCGACAACGGGTAAACTGTCGAATAACCCAGGGCTGGTGCTTCCTTTGAACAGATACTGTTGGCATAAGCCAGTGCTGGGGGATCGGTATAAGTACCGGCTATCATTCCCGCAATGGTGAAATAGTTGAAGTTGTATCTGATACGGGCGATAGGACCCACTATCAGAATCGGGATGAAGGTAATCAGGAAACCCGTCAGAACGAAGAGCAACCCATCGCCTTGTACCACTGTCTCGAAGAAACCCGCTCCAGCCTTAATACCGACTGATGCCAGGAAGAGTACCAGTCCTATCTCGCGCAGCATCATATTAGCAGACGTTGAGGTGTAGGTCACTAATTTGATTTTATAGCCATAACGCCCAATGAGGATGGCAATAATCAGCGGACCGCCAGCCAAACCTAATTTTACGGGTACAGGCATACCAGGAATGGCAATGGGCAGGGAACCGAAGATCAGTCCGAGGAAAATACCAACAAAAATCGTGGCGATATTTGGCGCATTCAGTTTGCGGGTGGAGTTGCCCATCTTATTGGAAACCCGTTCAACAGCATCCTCAGGTCCTACTACCATAATCTTGTCACCTACCTGAAGCGGTAGTCCGGCAGAAGCAAAGAGATCGATACCGTGACGGGTCAGACGGGTGACATTCACTCCGTGTACACTTGAGAAGTGCATGGAGGCCAGTGTCTTACCGTTGATCTTGGGATTAGTAATGAGAATGCGCCTGGCCACCATCGGCTGATCCTGTTGTTCAAAGTCGACATCAATCTTGGGTCCGATAAAAGCCACGATGGCTTCATAGTCGGCTTCGGCGCAGACAATCAACATCTGATCACCCACATGGAACAGCGTGTCACGGTTTGGGATGAAGACCTCTCCGTTATGTACAAGGCGGGAGACCACGAAATCACGGTTTAGGAAGTCGTGAACCTGAAGTAGCGTCTTGCCTTCCAAATACTGGTTGGTCACCTGTAGATGCATCTTATAAGGCTTCTTGTTGGCGTTGGTCTCTTCCATCTCCTTCAGCCTCGCTTCTTCTCTCTCTAGTTTAACCTTACATATATACCTTATTAATATAGTAGCGCCAATAATACCAAGCACACCAAGGGGGTAGGCACAGGCATAGGCTGAAGCGATTTGGGGAGCTCCGTTGGGGAATACTGCGTTCAGTGCTTCGTTGGCGGCACCAAGACCTGGGGTGTTTGTCACGGCTCCGTAGAGTGTGCCCACCATCATTGGCAGGCTTGTGCTGTTGCTTGTGTCGAAGAAGATGTAGTAGCAGGCAAACATCACAAGAATGTTCAGCAGGATAGCAATGGCAGCCAGTCCGTTTAGTTTGACGCCCTGTGTGCCGAAATTTTCAAAGAAGCCAGGTCCCACTTGCAAACCAATCATGAAGACAAATAGAATCAATCCGAAATCCTGTACGAAAGTCAGGATGGATATAGGGGCTGTGAATCCGATATGTCCAGCAAGAATACCGGCAAAGAGAACAAACGTCACACCCAGTGAAATACCGAAGACCTTGATTTTGCCAAGATAGACACCAATGGCAATCACGATGGCATATAGCAACGTGATATGAGCTACCGAGTCGGAAGTGATGAAAAGGTCCTTAAGCCATTGAAAAGAATCCATGTATTACTTGATATTTTTATAAACGCGCTGCAAAGTTACTTAAAAATTGCTCATTCCAAGCATTTTTGTGCAGCAAAATTTGAATAAAAACCGATTTTTTATTTCTTTCACAATTCAAAGTGCGGTTTTGCCCAAAAAAGTTGTATCTTTGTCGCCTGTTAAGTGTAACTTAAAACAAACTTATATAATAATTAAACGTATATTTATGGCAAACAAAGAAAAACTCTTTACCGAGTTTACTGCGCCGACCACTCAGGAGTGGCTCGACAAAATTCAGGTCGACCTCAAAGGGGCCGACTTCCAGAAACGCTTGGTATGGAGAACAAATGAAGGTTTTAATGTGCAGCCCTTCTATCGTCGGGAAGACTTAGCGAATCTAAAGACTCCTGACGCTCTCCCAGGAGAGTTCCCGTTTGTGCGTGGTAACAAGAAGGACTCTAATGTGTGGTATGTTCGTCAGAACATCGAAGTCAAGGATCCTAAAGAAGCTAATGTGAAAGCCCTCGACATTCTGAACAAGGGTATAGACTCTCTAGGTTTCCATATTCCTGGCAATATGGTTTCAAAGGAGACCGTTGAGGCACTGCTTGAAGGTATCTACTGTGACATCATCGAGGTGAACTTTGCTACTTGTCCACGTCATTCTGTTGAACTTGCTGAAATCCTTGTGACTTACTTCGCTGAGAAGGGTTACGATATGGAGAAGGTGGTTGGTAGTATCGAGTGGGACCCGATGAAGAAGATTGTGATGAAGGGAAAGGATGTAACTTCAATTCTGGAATTCGGTCCAAAGCTTGTTGAGGCGCTGAAGGAGTATCCTAACTTCCGTTGTATCACTGTAAGCTCTGATGCACTTAATAATGCAGGAGCCTATATAGCTCAGGAATTGGGTTATGCACTGGCTTGGGGTAATGAGTATCTGCAGCAGCTGGTTGATGCTGGTACAGATGTAGACCTTGCTGCCAAGAGCATCAAATTCAACATGGGTATAAGCGAGAACTACTTCATGGAAATTGCTAAGTTCCGTGCAGCCCGTCTGTTGTGGGCTCAGATTGTTAAGCAGTATGAGCCGAAGTGCGATTGCGCTTGCAAGATGATTATCAATGCTACCACCTCTACTTATAATCAGACACTGTTCGATAGCTACGTAAATCTGCTCCGTTCGCAGACCGAGGCAATGAGTGCTGCTCTTGGTAGTGTTCATTCGATGGTGGTTACGCCATTCGATGCTCCTTATGAGGAGGCTACCGATTTCTCAGAGCGTATCGCCCGCAACCAGCAGTTGATTATCAAGGAAGAGAGTCATTTCGATCGTATTGTTGACCCAGGTGCTGGTTCTTATTATATCGAGCACTTGACTGATGCATTGGCTCAGGAGGCATGGAAGATCTTCCTGAAGGTAGAAGACGAAGGCGGTTTCCTTGCTGCAGTAAAGGCTGGAACCATTCAGGACGATATCAATGCTACCAACGTGAAGCGTCATGGCGATGCTGCCAAGCGCAAGGAGTTCCTGCTGGGTACCAACCAGTTCCCCAACTTTACGGAGAAGAGCGAGGGTAAGAAGGCAAAGGGTTGCGGATGTTCTTCGACGAGCGAAGCGGCAAAGCCGAGCGGCTGTGGCACCGCAACTGACGAAACTTGCGAGCGTCCATTCAAGGCTATCGAGAGCACACGTCTCGCTGCTGACTTCGAGGATCTCCGCATCCATACTGAGGAAAAGAAGGTTCCTGTGGCATTCATGTTGACTATTGGTAATCTGGCCATGCGTCAGGCTCGCGCACAGTTCTCTTGCAACTTCCTGGCTTGCGCTGGATACAAGGTGATTGACAACCTCGGCTTCAAGACCGTTGAGGAGGGTGTTGATGCTGCACTCGAGGCTAAGGCTGATATCGTAGTGATCTGCTCTTCTGACGATGAGTATGCTGAGTATGCTATCCCTGCATTTAAGTACTTGAATGGTCGTGCGATGTTTGTTGTTGCTGGTGCTCCTGCTTGTATGGAAGACCTGAAGGCTGCTGGCATCGAGAACTTTGTTCACGTGAAGTGCAACGTGCTTGAGACTTTGAAAGAATATAATCAGAAACTTGGTATTTAAAGAATAGGAGACTTGAATTATGCGTAAACAATTTAAAGATATTGATATCTATGCAGGCATCAAGGCTCAAGATGGTGCCAAGTGGATTGCCGACAATAAGATTGAGGCCAACTGGAAGACCCCAGAGCACATTGAGGTCCGCCCGGTTTATACAAAGGAAGACCTCGAAGGTATGGAGCACCTCGACTTTACAGCTGGTATTCCTCCTTATCTGCGTGGCCCGTACTCAATGATGTACCCCTTCAAGCCTTGGACCATCCGTCAGTATGCCGGATTCTCTACCGCTGAAGAGTCAAACGCTTTCTATCGCCGTAACCTGGCTTCTGGTCAGAAGGGACTTTCTGTAGCCTTCGACCTGCCTACTCACCGCGGTTACGACCCCGATAACGCTCGTGTGGTGGGCGATGTCGGTAAGGCTGGTGTAAGTATCTGTAACGAGGAGAACATGAAGGTGCTCTTCTCTGGTATCCCCTTGAACAAGATGTCTGTGTCTATGACCATGAACGGTGCCGTGCTGCCTATCCTGGCATTCTACATCGTAGCTGGTCTGGAGCAGGGCGCTCAGCTCGAGGAGATGGCTGGTACTATCCAGAACGATATCCTGAAGGAGTTCATGGTGCGTAATACCTATATTTATCCACCTGCATTCTCAATGAAGATCATCGCTGATATCTTCGAGTACACCTCACAGAAGATGCCTAAGTTCAACTCTATCTCTATCTCTGGTTACCATATGCAGGAGGCTGGAGCTACTGCCGATATCGAGTTGGCTTACACACTTGCCGATGGTATGGACTACCTGCGCACTGGTGTGAATGCAGGTATCGATGTAGATGCTTTCGCTCCTCGACTGAGCTTCTTCTGGGCTATCGGTATGAATCACTTCATGGAAATAGCCAAGATGCGTGCTGGTCGTTTGTTGTGGGCTAAGATCGTTAAGAGCTTTGGTGCTAAGAATCCTAAGTCGCTGGCTCTGCGTACCCACTCTCAGACCTCTGGTTGGTCGCTCACAGAGCAGGATCCATTCAATAACGTAGGTCGTACTTGTATCGAGGCTATGGCTGCCGTATTGGGTCACACTCAGTCATTGCATACCAACGCCCTCGATGAGGCTATAGCCCTGCCGACTGACTTCTCTGCTCGTATTGCTCGTAACACCCAGATCTACATTCAGAACGAGACGAAGGTCTGCAAGCAGATCGACCCATGGGCTGGTAGCTACTATGTTGAGACGCTGACCAACGAGCTGGTACACAAGGCTTGGGAGCACATTCAGGAGATTGAGAAACTTGGCGGTATGGCCAAGGCTATCGAGACTGGTCTGCCAAAGATGCGTATCGAGGAGGCTGCAGCCCGTACTCAGGCTCGTATCGATAGTGGCGTTCAGACCATCGTTGGTACCAATAAGTATCGCCTTGAGCATGAGGATCCGATCGATATCCTCGAGGTTGATAACACCGCTGTACGCAAGCAGCAGGAGGAGAGCTTGAAGGAGGTTCGTGGCAAGCGCGATGAGGCTGCATGTCAGGCCGCTCTGAAGGCTATTACCGAGTGCGTGCGTGACTTCAACGCGGGTCGTAAGAGCGAGAACAACCTGCTCGACCTAGCTGTGAAGGCTGCTCAGTTGCGTTGTACGCTGGGTGAGATTTCAGATGCCTGCGAGGAGATCGTAGGTCGTTATAAGGCAGTAATCAGAACAATTTCAGGCGTGTATAGTTCAGAATCAAAGAACGATAGCGACTTCGAGTTGGCTTGCAAGCTGACCGATGAGTTCGCAGAGAAGGAAGGTCGCCGTCCCCGTATCTTTATCGCCAAGATGGGTCAGGATGGTCACGACCGTGGTGCAAAGGTTGTAGCAACGGGTTATGCCGATTGTGGATTCGACGTGGACATGGGACCACTGTTCCAGACTCCTGCCGAGGCCGCCCGCGAGGCTGTTGAGAATGACGTCCACGTGGTGGGTGCCTCTTCATTGGCCGCTGGTCACAAGACGCTCATCCCACAGCTCATAGAGGAGTTAAAGAAACTGGGTCGTGAGGACATCATGGTCATTGCCGGTGGTGTGATTCCCGCTCAGGACTACGACTTCCTCTACAAGGCTGGCGTAGCTGCCATCTTCGGTCCGGGTACTTCGGTAGCGAAGGCTGCTGTTGAGATGATGAAGATTCTACTCGATAAAGAATAATAAAAAACCTCGCCAATTGGCGGGGTTTTTGATTTTTATTTGTAACTTTGCAGCCGAATATAAAAAAGATAGTATGAATCCGAATTACAGTTTCTATCAACTCCATGCCAAAATAGATGAAATGGCAAAGTTCCTCAACCTTGACAAGTTTATTGAGGGCGATAAGAATTCCATTAAACAAATCCAGTCTTATTATCGAATCAATCACTGGGCTTACAGACGTTTCCACTCTCAGGATGGTTTCATGCATTTCAGAATATCCTCTAATGGTTGTTTTACTGACGAGGATGTCTACTATCAGCCTGAATCCGTATCAAAATATATCAAGCCGGGCGATGTTGTTATTGATTTCGGTTCTGGTCAGGGAGCCAATGTCCTGTATCTAGCCCATTGTCATCCTGATGCCAAGTTTTATGGAATAGACTTGTTCCCGCAGAAGCGAGATGACATACCTTCAAATGTCACTATCTTGGCGAAGGACTATAGCAATCTCTCTGAGTTTGCCGACAATTCTGTGGATGTGATGTATGCCTTAGAAACCCTTGTCCATTGCACCGACAAGGAGAAGGTCCTGAAAGAGTTTTATCGGGTTCTGAAGCCTGAGGGCGTTTTTGTCGTTTACGATTATGCCCTTGCCAACCATATCAGTACTTATGATGCCCATATTCAGAAAGCTGCCGCCTTGATTTCAAAGGGTGGGGCAGCTGCGATGATCGAGTCGCGGGATGAATGGAATGCCCATTTTGCAAACGTCGGTCTAAGGACAGAAGAGTGCCTCGATCTTACTCGTGCTACGCTGCCTGACTTGAAGCGATTGGAGCGCAAGGCAGCTAAGATTCTGAAACGTCCGAAATTGGCAAAGCTGATGTTCTGGCTTTTGCCTGATCAGTTCGTTTCGAACATCATTGTGGGCTATCTTGGTTATGATGCAGGTAATTCTGGCCATGGCCTATATTTGGAGTGGGTACTCCGCAAACCCGCAGAATGAAACAAATCCTAGCCTCGTGGCTAGGATTTGTTTTTTTCCCCTAGAAAGTGTCACGTTCATTGGGTTTGTAGGCCTTGTTGTTTTCCTTCATATAGATCTGTAAGTCAGAAAAATAGCCGGTCTCCTGAATCTTCTGAAGATTCTGCTGGGCATCCTCTTCTAAGAGATATTCCTTGGCGCTTGCCAAGTGGTTGGTAAACTCGAGCTTCTTTTTTTCTGTATCCAGAACTGAAATCCACTCATCCTTCAAACGGTCTCCGATTACAAATTTCTTACTCATAGCTGTTATTTTTTATATTTGTTGTTTGTTTTTTGATGGTGCAAAGATACATACTATTTTTATAAGTTGTACGAGCAGATCCCACTTTTTTCGCGAAAACGTTTGAGTATATCGGAAATATTGTTTACCTTTGCACCGTGTTTTTAGACTCGAAAATAAATACGAAAAATGAAATATGCATTAGTAACAGGGGCTTCCAGAGGAATCGGTAAGGCAATTGCCTTACGGCTGGCTTCCATGGGCTTGCCGGTAATTATTAATTATCTGAGTAATCATGAGGCTGCCAAGGCTGTGGCAGATGAAATCAGAGCTAATGGTGGAGAAGCAGAATTGTTGCCTTTTAATACGTCGAAGCCAGAAGAGATAATGGCTGCGCTTGACAGGTGGGAAGGTACTCATCCTGATGATTATATTGCCGTTTTGGTGAATAATGCGGGTATCAGACGTGACAATGTGATGTTTATGATGGCAGATGAGGAATGGCATCAGGTTATAGATACAACCCTGAACGGCTATTTCTATGTGACCCGTCAATTGCTGAAGCACATGATGCCGCGTAAACGAGGTGGAAGAATTGTTAATGTGGCTTCACTTTCAGGACTGAAGGGTCTGCCAGGTCAGACGAACTATAGCGCGGCAAAGGCTGCACTGATAGGGGCGACGAAGGCATTGGCTCAAGAGGTCGCCATCAGAAATATTACGGTGAATGCAGTCGCTCCTGGATTTATTGAGACAGATATGACAAAAGATCTTCCGCAGGAGGACCTGAAGAAGATGATTCCAGTAGGCAGGTTCGGGAAACCAGAAGAAGTGGCGGCTACAGTTGGTTTTTTAGTATCAGATGAGGCGGCTTATATCACTGGTGAAGTCATCAGTATTAACGGTGGTCTGTACACCTAAGCTTATTCTTGACAGGATTGGCATAAATGCCAAGAAGAAGATCTTTTAGAACATCAAGATCACAGTCGTAGCTTTCTAATTTAGACAGATGCTGCTTGAAAGCAGTTCTCTCTTCCGCAGTGTATTCCTTTTTGAAACGACGTTGTCCATAAAGGATATCATGGGCAATGTAGTTATTTGGCCATAATTTGTAAGCACTGAGTATTCTTTGGTCAATGAGTTGTGCTACCTGTTTGTGGTATTCGTTATTGGTACAGTCATTGAATGCCATCAGTTCATCTTCGGTGATGATAGGGCAGACCTGGAAGTGTACACGTCCCTTGGGCTGAAGAATGCCGGTAAGGATGCTGTTGAGGTCTTCACCAGGTTTTTTAATGTATTTCACATTCTGACTGGCATATAGCTCGAGTGCCTTCAGAATGTCGCATGACTCCCATTCGTAGGAGACCGAAATGGGAACGATATTCAGTTCTTTTAAGGCTGCAATCTTGTTCTCTGGATTGCTCATACAGAACATCTTGATGATACCTTGATCGGTCTGGTCATTACCATCTTTGGTACGACCGTTACGTTGAGCAATCCATACAGATTCACGCTCTTCAGTAATGGCGTGGCGGATGTATCTTGACAGATGCATGGAACTGCGGTAGAAGTCCTTGATGCCGCCTCCAGGGCGTTCTACGCGGAACATCTTGTTCGATTTTCCGATATCTACAACTAACGGATCCATCATCAAGTTGGCTCCAAAGGTAATCTGTGAAGTCTCGAGACCCGCATCGACCAGTGCATTTTGGAGCAGCGAAGCATCAAGCATGATGTCACGATGATTGCTCACGAACAGGTAGGGCGTGTCCTTTTGCAGGCGTTCCGCACCACCGAAAGAGAACTCCGTGATACTTTTGCTGATAATCTGTTCGTTTACGAAATACATGAGGCCATGCTGGAAGTCCCTGATGGTCTTGAAACTGCGTATCATTTGCCTAACCTCGTCGAGTGATTTGTCTGGACAGATATATGAGGCTAACAGTGGGAGTGCCGGACTCTCTGCGATACGGCTCATGGCACTTGGTATCTCGTCGTTGGTGTATGGGCGAATGTCGTCAAACTCGGTAATCATTTTACTATTTACTATTTGCGATTAGAATGTCGTTGAAGTCAATAACTGCAGTATCGGGATTGGGATGATCGCCTTGGCAGACATGGAGATTGGCAGGCATGGGCTCACATGCCAAAGCCAATGACACGTCGTCGGGATCGTCAGCATAAGACCAGATTTCCATCTCAGGATGAACCAGTGCAAATAGCAACGAGAACTGACCTTGTCCTGCATGGATCACTGAAACAGCCTTAGTAGGATTGTCTGAAGGACGATAGTCATCAATCCACAGGCTGAAATCGTCGTATTTTTTAAGTAACCGTCTAGTTTCTTTCTCTATACCAAACCCTTTATAGGTATATTTATAAATGATATAGTGATGGAAATAGTGGGTAGTCTCTATCTCACGTTTAATTTGTTCGTAATGGTTCAAATACATCCTTTGGACGTTGCGGGCCATTTTGACATTTGTCTCGCCATACGTCTGAAGCAGACCGACAGGAATGCGTTGGCCAATCTCTATAGTTACTTGACCCCGACAGGCGAAACCACTATTCTTAGGCATTACATGACCTGTACCATGGATGTACAGGGGCAGAATATCTGCGCCAGTCTCTTTTGCCAGATAGAAAGCTCCTTGACGGAAGCGTCGGATGGGGTCATCACTTCTCAGTCCCTCAGGGAAAATGACAACACTATAGCCATCTTGAACTGCATTGTAAATATTCTCCTTCAAATCCTCGATGGGCTGGTTGGCATTGAAAAAACGCGAAACCTTGAACATCGTGTTGACGAACGGATTATGCCAAACCTTATCACCAACCATTACCAGGATTCGCGGACTCAGCGACAGTATGTAGATAGGGTCGAGCATGGATTGGTGGTTACAGATGATGATGCTGCCACGACTGAAGTCCTCGGCATGATCGTTGCGTACGTTAAACCCGACACCCCATATATGGCTTACATCAGCACTCATCGCATGGTGGATAACACGATGGAACCAAGCCTCATGTTTCCGATTCTTATCGGGCAGTATTCTTACAAAGAAGCCGAAAAGACTGCCATAGGATAACTCAAACAGATAGACAACTGCGCAGTAAGAGGTACGTATGGCTTGTTCGATGGTGACAGGTACCCTGCGTATGGTGTTTCCCGACTTGACGAGCCAACTGAAAACCAGTGGCGGAACTACCCAGGCCATCAGTACGACGGTGAACATGCCGACGATGGTCACTTCGGCCAGCGAATGAAGGGCTGGATGTCTGGCAACAATCAGTGACCCCATTCCGATGAACATAATGAGGGCGGAAATGACGATGCTATTCTTATATGACGGCAGGAGTTTCTTCCGATATGCAAATTCGTTGATCAAACCATCGGTGATAAAGATGGTGTAATCGTCACCCTGTCCGAAAATAAAGGTTGCCAGAATCACATTGACAATATTAAACTGCATCCCTAGCATACTCATAATTCCTAAGATCCAGATCCATCCGACAGCCATTGGGAGGAAAGCCAGCATACTCAGTTCAAATCTTCCGAATGAGATCCATAGGAAGAGGAACACGATGAATCCACAGGCGAAGCCAATATAGTTGAAATCGTCGGATAGTGAATTGGCAATGGCACTGTTCATTCTGACAAAGTCGAAAGAATAGCCTCCAGAGCCCAGCCGCTCGTTCAATGCAGCCTCCAAAGCGGAAAAATCCTTGCCGCGCGCATCAATCACATCAACGACAGAGCAGCAACCTGTACTTTCGCTAAACGAACTGCTCAGCAGCACTGAACGCAGAGGCTCGAAATAGTCGTAGGACTTGGGCGTGTAGGTGTCTGCTATAATGGCCTCGAACCCATTGAATGCTTCGGGGCTGAATCCGTGTCCGGGAGCTTTCTGATTCAGTTGTATTGTGACTTCAGTACGATGTTGCTCCCAGAACTCATTCCATTTTGCTATCCTGCGCTTCTGTTCCTGCTGCGAGCAGACGAGTGTTGTTACGTCGGAGAAGGAATTTAACATTCCTGCCTTCTGGAGACTGTCGAGCAACTGGTTGATCCGTTGACGCTCGTTAAGGGCTGCGTCCCATGTTTTACCCTCAGTCACCAAGTAGACATTAACCGTATCGTTGAGACCTACAGAGGCTTGCATGCTCGATAAAAGCTCTTTCTGTTCATCAGTCATGTAATTGATGTGATGCATGTTGCTATCGAAGGAGGTATCGAGACTATACCAACCGAAGACGATTGTCAGCAGTAGTATGATCCAAAGCAGCCAACGGTGTCGCTCAGGCGACATAGAAGAGATCTTGCCAAATGTCAGACGTTCCTCGCCAGCCTGTTGACGGCTCTTGACTAAATGAGGCAGGAACACGAGCACGAAAAGGATGGTGCCCACAAGCATGAAGGCGGCAAAGAGACCAAGGTCGCGCAGTGCAGGTGCATCGAGCGGAATCATGCTGGCGAAGGCACCAACGGTGGTAATATTACCAATCAACAGGGGCGACACCATCTCCTTAAGCACTTCACGTACTGTTCCCCCATGATCGGTATGTAGGACGAAATGCAAGGGATAGTTAACGGCTATTCCGATGATGATAGAGCCGATGCCCAACACGATCAGCGACACATCGCTGCGCACGACAGCCATGAATCCCATAGCGAAGAGCCAGCCAAAGATGATGGCAATTCCGATGAGCAGCAGGTGCTTCACCTTGCGGAACGAGAATACCAGCAGGAGCAGAATCAGTGTCACAGAGATGGAGATGGCCCAATAGCTGTCGTTCTTGATCTGAGTGGCATTACCAACAGCTATGACGGGCGCGCCAGTTATAGCGATATCAACATCGGGCAGGGCCTGCATCGTTTGCCGGGCCACACTGTCAACCTCGTTGACAAGCATGCTGTTGTTTGCTGACTCCATTCCTCCATATGGTGATGTCATCATCGCAATGGCGTACTTCTTCCCTGACGAGAAGATGTAGCCGTTGTCAATCTCAATCGGCATAGAGGACTGACGGGCCTGTAGCCTGTCGATGACTGGTGAGAAGAGCTCCAGCGGATCGTTACTGATGCTCGAGGTAAACATTCCTGTAGCGGGCATCATGATCATCTGTACGTCATTGGCCAACTGCTCATCGATGTATCCTGGCATTGAGAGCAGGTGCTCCATGCGTATATAGTCGGAGTCACGCAGCATCAGCGGCATATTCTGATAGACAAAATCGGTAATGCCTGTCACCTTTTCGAAATCCACCTGTGAGGTTATATCTGTGATGTGGCCCCGATCGGCTAAAGACTGCAAACCTTGGGCAAAGGAGTCGACAGCCTCTGTCATACGGTCGGTGTCCTCAGTATTGCCATCTTTTGCTTCCCCTTCGGCTGCAGACCGTTGGTTCATTCTGAACATGGCGAAAACGCGTTGTCCGCCTGAGATGTCCTGATATAAGGCAATGGCTTTCTGCTCGTTGCCGCTGACAGGGAGGAAGTCGTAGATATTCTCATTATACCGCAGCGAGGCCATCATGGCCAGCAGTAAGGCTGTCAGTCCGAACAGCAGCCACATGCAAAGTGCGCGCCGCTTCTTTAGAAAATCAAAAATGCGTAGGAAGATATTCACCATTATTTGTGGTCATCAATTAATTTGTGTAACCAGGTGAGGAAACGGTCTTTCCACTGGATTGCCTCTGTGGTGGTTTTCTCAGGCGATACACCGAAGCCGTGCCCCCCTGTACGATAATGTTCATACTGATGTGGTATGTGATGTGCGGTCAGTGCCGAGTCTAGCATTTCCGCATTATGATAATGGACGATGGGATCATCGTCGCAGTTCATGAGGAACACTGGGGGACATTGGGCAGGCACATGGTGCTCCAGCGACAGTGAATCTTTCATTTCCTGAGACGGAAACTCACCCAGCAGTCCTCGGCGGGAACGTTTATGTGTCGTGGGATGAGTCATTGATACAACGGGATAAAGGGGGGCCACGAAGAACATGCCCTCGGGAGTGCCAGCGAGTTGTTCTGCTCCATGCATCACCAGATGACCTCCGGCAGAGAATCCCATGCAACCGATACGATCGGGGCGTATGCCGTATTCTGACGCATGGCTGCGAACGCTGTCGAGTGCATGACGTAAATCATTGAAACCTGCTGGGAATGTGCGCGATTTCATGTGGACATGAAACGCGAACGAAGCCCAACCTGCATGACTGTACTCCAGCACGAATGCGGCAATGCCGTTATCGCGGAGCCACTGGGCAACGTTATGCCCTTCACCATTCTTGTCGAGCCAGCAATAGCTACCCCCTGGGCAGACGACTACACCAGTACCAGTCGGATTATTCTGGGGAATGTATGCTGTCAGCTTATATGCCTGTACACTCACAGACATCAGGAATACAAGAAGGAATGTATGATATCTTGAAATCATTTGGTATATCGTTCTACAGCTTTCTGTAAATCAAGGAAGAATGAACGCTCAGCATCACTGATTTTCTCGAGCATGTCGGCAAGGTCATCGTAAGTATAATTGTCGCTGGCACGACGCTTGAACACTTTGGAGGCCTTGTAGCCGAAATCGCGCCACATATCACCAATCTCGGTGATGCGAAGAGAGTAGTCGTTCAGTTCACTAATCCCCGTCCGTTCAGATGCCTCCTGCAAAAATGCCCCGTAGACAAAACGGAAACCTGCGCCTCCTGTTCCGATTTCCTCCAGCATGCGGATTACCTGGACGAGCAGAAGTCGCGCACGACGACGGCCTTCCTTCTTTTCCCACAAACGCATCTTTCGCGACAAGTACCGAATGCCATTGCATCCTACATAGGGGAACCACTTGGGCTGTGACGTCATGTTCCTGCACGTATCCCTGATAGCCTTGAGTACCAGCGGCCTGAGGAATTCAACATCGGGTTTGTCCTTTCGCATTTTCTCTGGCAGGTCCTTGGGGACGGACTTGATCCAATACATTTGACCAAACAAGGGGTAGGCCCCCTTGGCGAAACGCACCTTGATCAGATCCTCGCGGGTGATGGTCACCTTCTCTGTGGCGTTGGAGTCAAGCACGCGGTAGTCACCGCTTTCCTCGTCCTTGCCGATAATGCAGATATTGTGGCCATTGAAACGGAAACGGTTTTCAGGGGGATAGTATGGCAGTTCGTAAATGCCTACCACACAGCCCACAGGTATGCGCTCCTCCAGAATCAGATGGTCGAGCTTGCGCATGGCTTTCTCCTTGCTGAGAAATCGCTGCGAGCACGACTCGATGCCTAAAAGACGAGAGATTCGCTTAAACAGTACACCTGGGATAGTGCGGAATGTTGTCACAGGCATGCCGTTCATCTTCACAAACGTCAGATGGGCAAAGAAGAGTCCGCTGGCCAGTCCGAATACCATCGGCTCCGACAGGTTGATACCATAGAAACGGAGTAGCGACGAGATGGTGCCGTTCTCGCAGTGGGCTGCATGTCGGTGGTCGATCTTCAGCTCACTACCTTGAAACGCCGTCGGCACCTCCAGCTCCATTTTATCGCGCTCATCCTGGTCGTCGAGTGTCTCCAGGAATATATCCAAAGCTTCTGTTTTGGGTTCCCAGCCGTCACTTCTCACAGCCTCGTAGTGCCCCTCGTCGTCGATGGCGTAAGTCAGGTCGCGAATAACACTTCCCTTGTAGTATTTCAAATCCTGAGGAACGTCTTCTTTCTTCATAAATATGATTGAGATTTCAGTATTAATCTTACATGTAATGCTTCACAGTCTTGTCGAGCTCATGGAACAGATGGCGTTCTTTCTCGCCAATGACTTGCAAGAGGTCGCCTAAGTCGTTATAGGTATACTGGTCTTTCTCGCGCCTTTTGATGATACGTGAAGCTTTATATGCGAAGTCACGCCACAGGTCGCCTATCTCTGTGATTTGATGACAGTAGTCGTTCAGTTTGCTGATACCTGTCACATCGGCTGCCTCCTGAAGGAACGCACCGTACATGAAGCGGAAGCCGGCACCACCTGTACCTATCTCCTCCAACATGCGTACTACCTGAGCCAGGTTGAGCAGCGCCTTGCGCTTGCCCATGGTTTTCTCCCAGTTTCTGATTCGCTCCGATAGGTAGATGATGCCGTTCGTTCCCACATATCTGATAAACTTGGGTTGAGACGTCATATACCAGCAGGTTTTGTGGATAGATTTCAGTATCAGCGGCTTAAGGTCGGGCAGCTGTTCGGGTACAGACTTGATCCAGTACATCTGTCCCATGAGTGGATAGACACCGCCAGCAGGGAATCGCACATTGGCAAGATCCTTCCCAAAGATAGTCACTTTCTGCGTAGCGTTGGAGTCGAGTACACAATACAAGTCTCTCGCCTCATCCTTTCCCGTGACACAGATATTGTGACCATTAAATCGAAAACGGTATTCTGGGGGCATATAAGGCAACTCATACATGCCCACGACACAACCCACAGGCTTCTGCTCCCTAAGAATCATCTCATCCAGCTTCCGCATAGCTGTCTCACGGCTAAAGAAACGTTGTGTCTTGGACTTGATGCCCAAAAGTTTGGTGATGCGCATGAAAAGCACGCCTGGAAAAGTTCGGAACGATGTCACGGGCATGCCTCCCATCTTGACGAATGTGAGGTGAGTAAAGAAGAGTCCGCTGGCCAGACCGAAGATCATCGGCTCTGACAAATTGATGCCGTAGTATCTCAAAAGCGTTGATATGGCACCATTCTCACAGTGAGCCGCAGGTTGATGACTGATGTCCAGTTCAAAACCGTTGAAGTCAGTCTGCACCTGTATTTCCATGCGGCTTCTCTCCTCTCTGTCCTTGTCTTCTTCTAAGGCCAGATCGAGTGCATCATTCTTAGGCGCCCAACCGTCACTCTTCACCATCTGGTACTTGCCGTCACTATCGACGGCATAGTCCACATCGCGAACCACCGATCCCTTGAAATATTTTAAGTCTTGTGGAACTTCCTCAACCTTCATCAGCAAACAGTCAGCATACAATAACAATAGGAGAAGCGGGCGCTCTCTGGAATCATCAGCAGAATCTTTTCTCCCTTCTTCAGACGACCGGAATACATGAGTTCCTCTATCATGGCAAAAGCTGATGCAGAACCGATATTACCTACTTTAGTCAGATTGATGAACCACTTTTCTTCCGGGATGAAGAAACCGCTCTCCTTGGAATCATTGAGGATCTTGTCCTTGAAGAACATCGACGACAGATGAGGAAGGAACCAGTCCAGATCGTCAGGAGAAAAATGGTGTTTCTCGGCTAACTGCAGCAGAAATTCAATACCCAGTTTGACAATATTGTCAGCCAGCATTCGGGTGTCCTGCTTCAGGGCAAAGAGTGAACGTGTCAGCCACTCTTGTGCAGGGAAGGATGTCCATCCGTTCAGCTTTCCGTTAGCATCTTTTTCTGCTCCAGCATACATGCAAGTCTCTTTCGTATTGGCAAACGATGTGATCTCAATCCAGTCTACACGCAGCGATAGTTCGTTTTCGTTAGGCTTTCCTTGCAGGAGCAGTGCGAAAGCGCCGTCAGACAGCATCCAGCGCAGGAACTCTTTCTCGAAGGCCAGCATAGGCTGGCTTTCAAGTAGTGCCAATTGTTCTGACTCTTTCTGAAAGTAAGATGCCCGCATCCAAGGCGATAACCGTTCTGAAGCAGCTGCTACAGCGTTTTTCGACAATCCGAGCTCAACAGCCATGCATGCGTATTTCATGGCATCCATACCTGTACAGCATGATCCGGCAAATGATACCACCTCGGTGTTCTTGTTGCCACCCAACTCCCCGTGCACCATCACTCCATGCGAAGGCAGCAGTTGTTCCGTAGAAGTCGTGCCGCAACTCAGCAGGTCGATGTCGTCGATCGTCAGATGTTCGTCGAGGAGTCCGCGAACAGCACGAGCTGCCATCTCCACATTAGTATGTGTCACGTTCCCTTCTTTGTCTAATGCATAATACCGCTGTTGGATGCCGTTACGCCTCAGGATGATTCTTCTGGCTTTTGACGGTTTCCCATCCACCATACCAAGATAACTTTCCATCTCATCGTTGCTGACGGGATCGTTGGGAAGGAACTTGGATGCTTTTGTAATAAATACATTCATATCTATCGTTTTTTTATTTGTTATAATCGAGGTTGCAATCTTCGCACTGATGTTTTTTTACGTGTTGTATAGGGTAGGTCAGGTAGAAGAAGAGCTGAGCAAATGGAGATACCAGAAAGAGCACAACGAGAAGATAGGTGTAGAACATTTTAATGCGTATCCGGCGGTCAGGATTTCTGAATCCTCCCTTTTTCCTGATGAATTTCGCCCATAAGCCGAACATCCGGTGGCCTGCTTTCTCTAAGAATAGTATGGAAGGCTTATATCTGATGGCTCCTGCTGCCAACAAGGCTGTCTGAAGCTGTTGAAGCTTTTGCTTCTCCATTGCCCTGAGAATCAGTTCCCCGAATCTGGAGGCTTTGGCGATGTCTGCTTCCGAAACACCAGCATCCGGTAGGAGGCCGGCGCCTTCTTTCTTCCCATACATGAGCCATCTGATAATGGTGAGCACGCTGACCAGGTTTGCAGTAGCATCCTGCATGACGATATGGCCTGCCAGATGGGCCTGTGCATCATTGATATAGGCTTTTATCTTACGGGCAGTCATAAGCCACATGTTGCGGCAGGCATTGACGAAGATAATGTCCCGGCCTTTCAGATAGTGCTTCACCTGTTCGTCGGTGAAGAATGATTGGAGGGGGAGAGATGGAGACAGAAACCAGGACTGCCCTGCAATGATGACCAGATCGGCATCTTCTATATCGGTGAAGTCAATGGGCTCTATCCCTGATGGGGGCAGTCCCAGACGCGTCTCCGGAAATATGTCAAAGAATACTTCCTTACTCCATGGGAACGGGTAGTCTTGTTGCGGATGGATCTGTTTATATACCACATTGCCCAAGGGGAGGCAGATGCTTCTGACAACGTTGAGTGCCTGACCGCTCTGTGAATAATAGAATACTGCTGCCTTCATATTCTTAGCTCGCTTTTTTCAGTTGCGTCAAGATTTCATCCGTACCCAGAATAGATGAACAGGTTACCAGACTTCCAGCAAGTACACCCTGCATGCCGTGCAAGGCGATACTCTGTCCTGTCAACAGCAGATTGGGTATATGTGTCCGACAAGGGACACTGCCCGAAACGATGTTTCTTACATCCTTGAACATACCATACATAGCACCATCGGGGATTCCTGTATAATCTATATAGGTCAATGGGGTAGAGGTGTAATACCTTTCTATCTGGTCACGCAGCCCAGGAATCTCTTTCTCCAAGGCGCTGATGACTGCCTCGGCCTTCTGCTTCTTAAACAGTTCATAGCTTTCCCCACGATGCCTTATATGCGTGTTGCTCCACTGACGGACTTCATCCACATTCATATAAGTAAGTATTTCCCCTGTCTTGGCATAGACGGGATTCTCCTCATGGCAGAAGTGCATGTAAAGCATACATTTTGGCCACGACCGGGCATCGTATTTCTCACAGTCCCAGATAGAATTGCCAGGATAATAATAGAGGTTGCTATCCATATACTTGACGCTGTCTTTGCGGAATTTCAGGTAAATCGTAAAGGCCGAAGTCGTGTTGCGGATAGCTTCAATACGATGACGATAGGCTGGGCGGATCAGACGGCTGCTGACAAGCTGCATTGTGCAGGCAGGATGGATGGCACTGATGATGAGGTCAGCGGGGAAAAGCTCACCATTAGATGTCTTGACGTAGGTGGCTTTATAATCATCACAAGCTATCTCGGTGGCCTGATGCCTCACCAGTACCTGCCCCCCGTTGGTTCGTATGGTTGCAGCCAGGGAATCAGCCACTAGACTGCTGCCACCAACAATGCGGAAAGCACTTTGTTCATAGAAGTCAGAAATCAGGGCGTGCGTAGAAAAGGGGGTATGGTCTTTCTCTCCAGCATAAAGTGGAAGTATCCCTACAAGCACCTGTCTGAGTACCGGATCGCTGATGATAGAGTCTATCACTTCGTTCACGCTTCTGATTTGGTACTCAGCATTGATGTTCAGGTCAACTTTCGGTTGGAGTGAATGCATAGCCCAGGATGAAGCTACCAGTTTCACCAAATCGTAGTAACGACTCAGTTCGTCACGGCTTTTGGGGAAATGCTCTGAGAGGGTGTTGATGAAATTCTCTTTTCCATTCGCAAACCGGAAATGCTCCCCTAAGAAGGAAATTACGTCATAGCCTAAAGGATTCAGCCTTGAAAGACGGATGTCCTTGCTGACGTCGAGATATTGTAGGATGGTGTCAAGCACCTGTCCTGGTTCCGCACTTCCGATATAGTGCATTCCTGTGTCAAATAGCGCATCACCGCGGCGGAAACACTGCAGGCAGCCTCCTATTTGGTCACCCTGTTCCAGAACAGTGACTTCATAGCCGTTCTTAGAGAGAATGCAGCCACAGGCCAATCCTCCCAGACCACTACCTATGATGACGCACTTCTTCATGATTCTTTTCAAGATAAATATGATGCAGCTTCTTGGTCATCTCCCTGTATCCGCAGGCAGTAGCCGGATTGTCACGATGGATGCGTGGCATCACTTCAAGCGACATCTGTCCAGGATGCAAGTGAAACGATGTCTTGGGCAATACTTTGCCGAAGCCTTTGATATACACAGGGACGATATCGAGACCCATTTGTTCGGCCAGATAAAATGCTCCCCGGTGAAAACGCTGGATCCGACTGTCGGCCGAACGCGTACCTTCTGGGAAAATCATGACCGAATAGCCTTCTTTCACCCTTCCAGCTATGTCGTTCATCATCTGTTCTGTGTCGGTGATGGGGAAAAAGTCCGCATAGCGGATGACAATACCGTAGAAGGGATTATGCCAAACCCAGTTTTTCGTCAGGATAATCAGTTTCGGAGTCAGCATCATGATGGCCATGAGGTCGAGGTGAGACTGGTGATTGCTGACGATGACCGACGGCTTATCAAATGTCTCGCCGTGAGTATTGCTGTATGAAAACGTCGTGCCCGGAATGTGGTTGACAACGAAGCGGGATTTGCGCAGTAGGATCCGATGATAGGTCAGCTTGTGCTTTTCTGTTGCTCCGCCTAATGTAAGCAGGAAAAAGCCTCTCACCGTCATGTCGATGGCAAAACCAATGAAATAGCAGAAGGAGAAAATAGTATATGCTGCCTGCTTGACGGCATAGAGGAGGGCACCTATGCACAGGACTGTGTTGAGCACGCTGATGCGGAAGAAATCATAGACAGGCCTGAAGTGGCTGACTCTTTCTTCTGCTGGGGGATAGTATACTCTGACGTTTACTGATCTGACGGGAACGCCTGCCCACGCTGCAAAGACTAGCAGCTCGAGTTCTGCCTCATAACGGGACGTGATCCAGTTCAGTCCCTTCAGCGAGTCGAGCGGGTATAGCCTGAAACCACTCTGTGTATCTGGCAGGTTGATGCCAGTCTGCAGGCGGAACCAAAAATTGGAGAAACGGTTGGCAAAGGTGTTTTGCCTGGGCATATTCTCTTCTGTCAGATTGCGGCATCCTACGATGATGGCTTCTGGACACTTCTCCATTTCCGCTGTCAGAACGGGGATGTCGTCTGCAAAATGTTGCCCGTCGGCATCGATTGTGACAGCATGGGTGAATCCCATCTCACGGGCCTTCCGGAAACCCGTGACGAGCGCATGACCCTTGCCTTTGTTCTTTTCGTGTGTGATGACCTTGATATTTTCCTGGAGCGTTTTGAGAATCTCGGGAGTCCCGTCTGTGCTGCCGTCATTGACTATGATCACATCCTGGCAGATGCTACAGACAGCTTCTGTCACTTGTCGGATGGTTCCCGCGTTATTGTACGTAGGAATGATGACACACAGGCGGATATTTCCTGTCCCGACTTCCATTAGTCGCTCATATTGCACAGTAACGACATCTTCACATACTGCGACTGTTCGTCCTCTATGCTGATGTTTGCACTGAGCTGGTTGTCCTCGTTGACTTTTACTTTCGTAAACACGAAGTCCGGCTTATCGTCAGGCTTCACGATCTTCTTGAACTTGATGTTCTTCAACAAACTGAGCTCTAGCGTCTTACAAAACGCCTGCCCAAGAATTTCCGTTGCAATCTGAACGAGACAAACTCCAGGTGTGACAGGATTCCCGGGGAAATGAGCCTGATAGATATAGTGTTCAGGATTAAACTTAACCTTGCACTTCAGCTCGCCGTCGCCCGGTTCTTTGGCAACTATCTCGTAAAAATCATTGATCAGTTTCATTATTATTCACATTTCACTTTCTACTATTCACTTTTCATGGGGGTGAATGTATAGTGTATTTTATATTTGTCGTTAACGACATCGATGTGCCCGTCGGGAGAGAAAGTGATCTTCCTGCTTTTCTTGGCATTATCCTGACCTTCTGGCAAGTTTGACAGAATGAAGGCCAGGTCTTTCCTCAGGACTTTGCGGATATACCACTTGTCAAGGAAGCTGATAACATTCAGTACCTTGGATTTTCCGTTGGCATACGTGAAGTCGAACGCCTTTACACCAAACTCACTGACGACCGTTCCCATGATGCTCCCGTCGGGTTGTGTGTCCATCACGCAGATACTTGTAATATCATGACCCCTGACCTGCATCAGCAGATTGTACTGCTGGCCGGCTGCCTCCTGACACAAGAGGATCATCAGACTAATGAACAGCAAACATCTTCTCATCGACTGGTACGCCAATTTTAGTATTGATGAGTCTGACCACTGTGACGTCGCCCGTCTTTTCAGCCATCTTCACGCTGCTTACAATAGTCAGTGCGGGATTAAAGTGTATCTCTATGTATTCGTAGAGCTGTTTCAGCTCCTTCTTCTTGGGAAAGAGTCTGGCAAAGTAGTTCTTGTCCGATTTATAAACTTCCACAGTGAAGTCTGATGAACTTTTCAAGGTTCCGCCCGTAATACTGTTCAGGATGATATTCGTGATCTGACGGAATATTTTGTTACCCTGAACATCAATGTTTTTGGTCGACTTAGTCGATTTGATCTGTACCTTGTCACCGTTCAGGATAAAGGTATAGTCATAAGGCGACGTATATTGCCAGCGAAGCTTGTTGGGCTTCTTGAAATACATGAGACCCTTCGACTGCATCTCCTTGCTCAACAGCTTCATGGTCTTGGTCTGGGTGAACTCACACTGCATCTCTGTCACGCTTGAGGCAGCTTTGTCCACTTTCTCGATAATCTGTTTCGATTGCTCGGCAGAAAGCTTTGTCTGGCTCCAGGCAGGGAGACAAGGAGACAGGGAGACAAAGAGACAGGACAATAGTTTAATCAATACTTTATGCATATCTTTATATACTCTAAACACTCAACTCTTACTTCGCAATCAGCACACAGCCTGTGAGAATCAGGAATACGCCAATCCATCTTACCAAGGGTATCTGCTCGTGGAAGAATATCATGGCGGCAAACATACCCATGACGTAGCTGAGGCTGACCATCGGGTAGGCCATGCTAAAGGGGAAATGTTTGATGATGTACATCCACAGGATGGACCCCGCACCATAGCAGATGCCGCAGCTGATGAACTGCCAATTGGTAAACAGTCTCAGGAAATACTGCCAGGTGAAAGAGAAGTCACCGGCTTTGTTGAGACCATACTTCATCAGTACCTGTCCTCCTGAGAGGAGCATGCACTGCAGAAGTGAGATGGGTAATAGTTTCAGAATCATATTTCCTTCAATAAGATCATGGAATAGTGACCTTCTGTTGTCAGGTTCAGCAGCAACATACTCCTCATATTCTCACCTTCTCCCTTTCTCACTTTCTTCAGCATATGGGCTGCAGCATAGAGACCCAGGGCTGATGCCGTATAGTTCTCGCCAAATATGTGTTTATAAGTCAGCAGCGGCTTCTCGGGGAAAAGAGCATCCGCCGTTTCGCGATAGAGCTTGTCGTTGGCGGGATTACCATTCTCGCCAGTCATCACGGCACTCAGGTCGTTGATTGTCATGCCGGCTTCAGCAAGCAGCGAGTCGAGTTGTTGCTGAAGTTTCTCCTGTGAAGGACGGAAACTGATTCGGATGCCTGCCAGTTCGCAGAGGTTGTCCGACGATTCTTTCGTGTTCAACATCATCGACATCGCCACGTCTCCGCAGGGCACCATTCCCTCAACACCAACATATCCTACTTTTCTGAGCAGGTTGAAATAAGATTCTGTCATTTCGTCATGACCGCCGACAAGGGCTGTGGAAATCTTTCCCAACTGCATCTGCATCCACGCGTCGAGCATGGTCAGGTCGAAACTGATGGCCCCATGCGAGTAGGTCGTATTATAGCCGTGAGTCTTCGTGTAGATAGCAAGGGCTGCCCCGACAGTGTTATGGGTCGACTGCATGAAGAAGGTTGGACTCAGCGCCTCTTCGCCATTCTCCGTCATTGCGTCGAGGAAATGCTCCGTGTAGTCCAGACTGCCCAGACTGGTGCCCGTGATGATGGCATCGGGATGTTCTATGCCCGTCTCTCCCAGTACTTTTAGCGTTGTGACCAGAGCCCGTTTCATAATGCCGCCCATGCGCCGGGCCTCGTTGGCAGCCATATAGTCGCGGAACGACGGGTTGATGGCTTTCACCAGAGGCTCCTTATAATATAAAGGTGTATCCATCCACTCTTCCGACAAGGGGTTCTGGATGGAGATCTGTTCAGCGGCCTGTATAAATATTCTTTTCATTCTTTCATTTTTCATTCTTTCTCACCATCTCACTTCCTCACCTTTTTGAAAGAATAATCGACGAGTCATTGCCGCCAAAGCCAAAGGCGTTGCTGAGGATATGCCTGATCTCACCCTGAGGCTGCTGATCCGTGACAGGAATGATGCCATTCTCCATCGGCGTATGCCAGTTGATATTCGGCAAGAGGAACTGGTGCTTGAGCGCCAGCAGACAGAACACGGCCTCGATACTGCCTGAAGCACTGGTGGTATGACCGGTAAACGACTTTGTGGATGACACAGGGGGCAGTTGGTCACCGAACAGCCGCATGATGGCCTGACTCTCGCTCTCGTCGTTGTTCTGCGTGCCGGTACCGTGAGCATTGATATATTGGATGTCCCCGGGTTGCAGTCCTGCCAGCTGCAGGGCCTCCTGCATCGCCATGAAGGCACCTTCGCCGTCGGGCGACGATGCGGTCTGGTGGAACGCATCGCAGGCATTACCGTAGCCGCTGAGCAGACAGAGGGGCTTCACACCTCGTCTCGCAACCGATTCGGCCGTCTCCATCACCAGATAGGCAGCACCTTCTCCTAAGTTCAGTCCTGCACGGTCGTGGTCGAACGGACGACACTGCTGGTGGTCGAGGATCATCAGAGCGTTGAATCCGTTCAGATGGAACTTGGTGAGACTTTCCGACCCGCCGACGACCACGATCTCTGCCAGTCCGCAGCGCAGCATGTTTGCACCGGTGATGATGGCGTTCGTGGCTGAAGAGCAGGCCGTAGATACTGTCGACATCGAGGCGAATTCGCCAAAGGTGTCTGCCGTCACCTCTGTACAGGTGCCGCAGTTATGTGTGGCAATCGAGGCATAGATGTCGTCACAGACCCTTTCTTGCTCATAGTAGGTCTCGCGGCGGTCCATACCGCCAACGGTCGTTGCTGAGATGAAGTGGGCATCCCTAAGGTTATCGCCTCCGAGTCGGGCTTCTTCCAGCGCCTCACGGAGGGCAAGTCTGCCCATCAGGGCTGTCCTGGTATGCCGTATGTCGTCAGCAAGACCCAGCTTCTGCACCATCTCCTGGTTGCTGAGTTTAACTTCCCCGACAGGCAGTTCGTCGTGGCTCGACGCCAGATACTTCATCCTGCCGATACCGGTCTTGCCTGCCTTGAGGGCGGCCAGTGTCTCTTCCTTACCGACGCCGATGGCCGATACGACGCCTGAGCCTGTAATGAATATCGGCTTCACTTCTTGCGGTTCTCAGTGATGAACTGAGCCATCACGTTGACTGACTTAAACACTTCCTTACCCTTGTTGGGATCCTTCAGCTTGATGCCATATTTCCGCTCCAGGAGAACGATCAGCTCCAGTGCGTCGATGGAATCCAGGCCAAGGCCGCTGCCGAACAGAGGCTCGTCATTGTCGATATCCTCGGGCTTCACATCTTCAAGATTGAGCGACTCAATGATATCCTTCTTTAACTCTAATATTAAATCTTCCATTACCTTATTATTATTTAATTACTATTTTTATGTTTGCTTCAAAATGGTTGTCGTCAAAGTAGTCCACCCACCCAGTCAGCAGGCTGGTCGTGCAGCCGTCAGTAAGGGCGGCCTCAATCAGGTCCTGCATCGCAGGTCCGTCCTGCCGGTCGAGTACGAAGAACGACGTCTCACCCAGGTATTTGTTGCGGATGGCTATCTCACCGGTCACGATGTTGGGCAGGGTGTAGACAAATACCGACGGACTGGGGAAGAAATTGTCTGGGTCACTGATGGTCGACTGATAATGTCGGTCAGCCTCTATGGATCCGCTGCGGTTGAAGAGCACGACGGCCCGGTCTTCACGGGGCACGAAACGCTCTTCCCCCAGGCTTGTCAGCAATAGCTCTGAGGCGAGGAACCCCAGTTTGCTGAGACCGTCCATCTTAAAGAATTTGGGATAGTCGTTCACATGCTGTCGATAGGTGTCGTTCAGCATGCTTAGGCCTGTTCCCTTCGTCGTCTGGCGGGTACCGTTCAGTACAATGTCTTCAGCCGTGATTTCTATTTCCGCAATCGTCTTCACTGTTTCGTCTTCAATTTATACAGGATGGCGGCATTACAGCCTCCGAATCCTGACATCATCTTCACAAATGCCAGCTTGTCCGTGTGTCCTTCTGTTGCTGCGATGTTGATTTCCCGGCTTACGCCAAGATTCTCATAGCCCATTGTCGGAAGGATCAGGCCCTCGTTCATCGCCTGCATGGAGATAATCGACTCCACAACGCCAGCCGCACCCATCGTGTGGCCGTAATACCCTTTCAGACTGTTGACGGGAATCTGGCTGAGACCTGCCCGGTCGATTGCTACTGATTCCATCTCGTCGTTGAAGAGTGTCGCGGTGCCGTGGGCATTCACGAATGCGATATCGTCCTGTCGCTCTTCGCACAGAATCTGCCGCAAGGCCCTATAGCAGCCTTCACCCTGGTTCGACGGACTGGAGATGTGGAAGGCGTCGTTGCGGATGGCTCCCTTCGCGAGATACCAGCCGCTGCATTCCTCATGCCCGGCTCCACTGAAAATCATAGTGGCTGCGGCATCTCCGAGATTGATGCCCGTACGGTCCTCATCGAACGGACGGCAGGGCGTATCGGTAAGCGCCTTCAGCGACTGGAACCCCGAGACGATAAAGGGTGAGAGGACATCGGCGCCACAGACAATCACGTGTTCATAGCGTCCTGCTGCAATCAACCGGCTCGCTTCAATCTGTGCACAGACGCCTGAGATACAGGCATTCGACACGACGACGGGGCGGTTCGGATTCCCCAGCCAGGCGGCTATCGTCTTGGCAGCCTCGCCCAGCAGCAGACGGTCTTCCACCACACCCTCTGCGTTGACTCTCAGCATGTCCACGTTGCCTTTCGTCGTGGAGAGAATCAAGAGGGTCTTGTCTGAGGTCACATCGGCCTCACACTGGTGAGCGGCTTTCAGGATAGAGAGGATAGCCATCTTCTCGAAGAAGGTGAACGAACCCTCGATCCCTTCCTTTTCGCATTCTTCCAGCACCGCCTCCCGGTCGATCAGCGCTGCCATGAAAGGCTCGGGCAGACCCCATTTCCCCTCATAGCGCTTCAGACCGCTGCGGCCAGCTTTCACGGCCTCATAGTTGTCTCGGGTCGTGAAACCCAGCGGCGAGACGATGTTGTCGGCTACGACGGTTGCTATTCTTTCAGCCATTTGTTCTTCCATTCTTCGTAGAAAGGCGGGTTAATCCACACCAGCTCGTAGTTCCGGTCCATGAAGACCTGCACGGAGTGACCCGTGACCATGACCTCCTGCGTGGCGGCATTACGTATCTCGTAGTCGAACACGATCTTGGCTGCCTCCGTGAAGCGGTAGGTGATGGTGATCTCCGGCGTCATCCCGTAGGTCAGGGGCTTCTTGTACTGGAATGACAGATCGACGATGGGGGCGAAGTAGCCGTTCTCCTCGATCTGTGTGTAGCTGAGCCCGTAGATGTTGCCAAAATACTCTCTGGCATCCTCGAAATACTTTGCGTATGCCCCGTGCCACACCACTCTCATGGCGTCGATCTCGCTGAAGCGTATCTTAATTGTGAATGTCGACTGCAGGTGTTTCACTCAATGCGATCTTTATGCGTGCAGTAGCTATGGTCTCGTCTTCCACCATGACGGTGACGTTAGCCAGCGTCAGGTTAAACACATCCTCGATGACGTGGACGTGTGTCAGCACCACTTCATGACAGCGGGGCTGTCGGATGATCTGACAGTCACGGATGTCACCGATGAATCCGATCTTCACCGACTCGTTCTGCATCCGGTTGATACATCCCATCCTGGCCGCACACGACTGCGCCATATTCTCAATCATTCCGGCAGCCGACAGCTTCATGTCGTCCAGGAATATATTGTCCTCTCTGATGGCGAATTCCGTCAGGGCGTCTGTCTCGTCACAGCTCAGCACTCTGTCCACCATCACGAAAGGCGGGCGCTGCGGTATGAGGCTGGTAATAGGTATGTCTCGCAGTTCCATATCAGCGATTAGTTGACCTTCGACTCAATATAGTCATAGAACTGGGTGAGGGTCTTGACGGGAGCCATCTCCTCAGCCTTGATCCTGAAGCCAAAGTTCTTTTCCACGATGACTACTATGTCCACGTAGTCCAGACTGTCAATACCCATATCCTCCTTCAGTTTGGCCTCAGGGAAGATGTTCTCTTCCTCAATCTCGAGGTCGTCAATCAAAAAAGCCTTTACTTTCTCTTCAATTTCTGTTCTTGTCATAAACTCCAAAATTTTATTATCCATTATCAATTATTCATTATCTATTATTGTGCCCAGAAGTCGAAATAGTTAAACCACTGGGTCGGGTAGAGCCTGATGATTCGCTCCAGCTCCTTCACGTAGTTCCCGGCCAACTCCTCTATCTGCTTCTGCCGGGGAGCCTCCTTGTCGTAGTGCAGCGGGGTGACGTATATCTTATAGCGGTTTATGGCGACCTTCATCACGTTCACCGTCAACGCGTCGACACCGCGTGTCGTCACCACCTTGAACGGACCGATGGGAAGGTGCGCCTCACGCCCGAGAAACTCGACAGAGACGTACTTCTGCGACCCCCAGATGCGGTCGGCAGGTATGCTCACAGTCTCGCCGTTGGCCAGTGCAGAATTGATCTCAAACAGGTGGCTCATGTCGGGCATGATGGGAATCATGTTGATGTTCGCATGGTCAAAGAGCTTCCTGCGGTTGCTCATAACCTCTAGTTTCTCACCGAAAAATACGAGTGCATTAAAGCGTTTCCTCTCCGCCACAAGCGAATAGCCTGCTATCTCGTAATTACCCACGTGCGAGCTCAGCTGCACAAACCCGTCGGGTTTCTTGGCCAGATCCAGGAAGTGGTCATAGCCCTCGAGCTCGATGTCAAAATGACGGCCTGCATACATGGCGAACTTGTCAATCACGGCCTGCGCGAACAGGCAGTGGTTCTTATACGCCAGCCATAGGGAGCGGACGGCTGAATGGCCGAACCGGTTGCGGAAGAAACGGTAGGCGTAGCCGAAACCAGGTTTGAAGAGGGTGGGGGTGACGGCAAAAATATAGGCGAGGACATAGATCACGCGAATGTCTATGACCCTTAACAGACCGATGAGCCAGCGGTGCATTAGACCGTTACCGTAAGTCGTGCCTTCCCACTTCTTCTCTCCCATCTCTAACCTCTAACCACTAACCTCTTATCACTAACCCCTCACCACTATAATTGAATGTCCCTGGCCTAGGTGGTCGTGAATGGTCTCAATCTCCAGACCGGCCTCACGGATACAGGCCTCCATGTCCTCCGTATTGTACATCTTCGAGTTGCCGTTGGCCAGTGCGGTGAAGTAGAGGCTCGTCATCGTCAGACACAGGGCTGCCGGCTCAAAGCGCTGACGGTCCCAGAGCGTCTCCATGATGTAGATGCGCGTATCGGGCGTCATTGCCTCCTTGGCACGTTTGAGGATGCCCACGATTTCCTCCATCGAGAAGCAGTCGAGGAACTGACTCATCCAGATGGCGTCGAGCCCGCCTTCCCGCTGTGGGAAGAGCGCCTTCTCGTCGAGCAGGTTGATGCCGTAGCCCTTGATGCGCTCCGCACCCTTTTTACCCTTCACATTCTCTTTCATCATATCAATCTGCTGGGGCAGGTCGAGGATGGTGACCTCCACCTCGTCGCTGTAGCCCACGCACTGCAAGGCCCATTTGCCCGTGTTGCCGCCCACGTCGTAGAGCGACTTCACATGGTGCTCATCGAAGATAATCTTCAGAGCCTCGGGGAACGAGGAGTCGCTATAGAAATGGTCGAATCCGAACCAGCTCTTCTGAACCTGTGGCGGTAGCTGAGACAAGCCCTCATAGATGGTTGGCCAGTCGCCGAAGTGCTTCAGTCCCGCAGGACGGCCCTCCTTCAGCGCCTCCTCCAGATGGAACCACCCTTCGTAGTTCACGTCGTGGTTGAAGTCGATATTGACTCTGGTGGCGGGATCGTTCAGCAGGAACCAGCCGGTCTTCGAGATGGTAAACTTGTCCGTTTCGGGGTCAACGAGCAGCGTTCCGATACAGAGTCCGGCCTCCAGCAGGCACTTCACGGCATAGTCTGAGAGACCTGTGGCCTCCACGATCTCCTGTCGCGTCATACCGTCTTTGGAGTCCAGGATCATCTGCAGGATACCGAACTTCATGATGAGTCTAGATGCCTGGAATACAACTGGTCCCCAGGCGATGAATTCTGCCAGCCGCTGCGCATCACGGGCAGACAACTGGTCTTTGGTATAAGCCTTTTTTAAGGCAGGTGATAAATTCATGTTAAATATTAATTTTTAACGTCTCCCAGCAAGTCCTTGGCAAGGCTCTTGTGGAACATCTGCATTCTGCGGTTGAAGTTGGCGTTCTTCACGTCAAAGGTGGTTCTCGAAGCACCCTTGTATCTGTTGATCTTCACCTTGCACACCTGCTTGCCGCTCTTGGTGTCGATAATCTCCAAGGTGCCGTTCATCACTACGCCGCCGTCGCGCTTGCTCATGCTCCAAGTGGCAGCGCCGGCATTGCCAGTGTCGATCTGGTCAGCGTGGATCTTGACCTTGTAGTCGGCTTTGCCGTCCTCGACGAACATAAAACGGCTCTTCTTCTCCTCGTTCCAGCGGTTGATGAAATATTTCTTGGAATCAGCCTGAATGGCATCCCACTTCTCAAAAGCCTTCTCATCGTTCTTTTTCAAGAACGCCACGAGCGTTTCGTTCGAGATATCCTTCGTGGTCAGGTTGCCAACCTTAGCCTTGTCATAGTCAAACTCCACCGTTGCCGTCTTGCCAGGCTGACTGGTAATCTCCACGAAATTGCCAGATGTAACGGTAAACTCCTTCTCGTCTCCCGCTTGGGCGGTTACGGCCATTACTGCCATGAAAGCCATCATTAAAACCTTTTTCATAATTCCTTGTATTTTTGAGTTAATCACTAATTGTTTCACGTCTCAGTCTTCCCACAGGTTGGAATAGTTGAACCACTGGTAGGGGTAGATGTCGAGCAGGCGCTCGATCTCCGCCGTGTAGGCATCAGCTATCTGCTGCCGCTGCTGCGACTTCGGTAAGCTCTTGTCGTAGGGCAGGAGCGTGAAGTAGGCGCTGTACGAGCCGTCCTTTTCCTTCATCGTACTGGCCATGACGACGTCCACGCCGCGTGTTGTCGCCAGCGAGAACGGTCCCTTGGCCAATTTCACCTTGTTGCCGTGAATGGCCGATACCACTACCTTATTTATATTCATGAAACGGTCGGCAAAGGCACTGACAATCTCGCCCCTTTCCAGCGCGTCGGCGATGTCCTCACTGTGCGAGGTTTCCACGCCGACGGGGATCATGCGGATGTTCATGTCGCCGAACGAGGACTTGCGATAGCTCATCAGCGACGCCTTCTCGCCGCCATAGACCAACACGTTGCAGGGCTTGTCCACATGGAGCGAGTAGCCTAAGATTTCGCTGCAGCCAATATGTGCACTCAGCTGGATGAAGGCCTCAGGACTGGCCAGCAGACGCTGATAGTCCTCCAGCCCGTGATAGCTGATCGTGAACTTGCGGCCTGCATACATGGCGAATTTGTCGATGACCGTCTGCCCGAACAGACAGTGGTTCCTGTAGGTGGCCCAACGCGCCTTCCACCAGCCGTAGCCCCTTCTGTAGCGGTAGTATCGGAGGGTGAGACGTGCACCTGAGCTGAACACCAGTGTCACGGGAATGACGCAGATGGCCATGAAAGCATAAAGCACCTTGATATTGATCGTCTTCAACATCAGGATAAGTGCCTTGTACATCCAGGCGCTGCCGAAGGTGATGCCTTTGGTTGCTTGAAGTCTGTTCATTTCGTTTTTGGCGCGAGTGCATACCCTACCGACACCCCTTTTCCAAACATCACGCTACAGGGGAAGGCTCCGGGGACAAGCCTGGAGCAGGGAGGAATCGTCTCGCCTCTTCGAGTTTTCACATTAGACAATGTGCTCATATCAGTTCCTGATATGCCCATATAAATATGGGGAATATCGAGAATCGGGCGCAAAATTACAACTTTTTATCGATATAAACGAATTTTAGAACAGAAAAGATTGAAAAATCGGTTTTTTCCTATTCATATGACGTTGATTTCCCACTTCATCTCGTTGGCTGCATAGAGCCCACCTAAGCGTTCTTTGTAGTTGTTTTGTTAACTTTTTTTGTTATCAAAGAAGATATCGGAACGAGTAGTGTAGGAGGTCATGCAGGGCCATAGTCCCTATGCTGGCCGAAGTTGTTTCGGGTTATGTGTATGATGATGGTTTAACCTATAAGTATGATACAGATACACATACGGCCATTTTGACAGGAAAATCGAGTATTTCTGCGTTGAAGGTAGAAATTCCTGCTTCTATTATGGATGAAAATGTTGAATATGCTGTCACAGGCATAGGTTACGCTGCGTTAAAAGACAATCAAAGTATTGAACATGTGGTGATTCCATAAGGGATTACTACAATTGGAGCTAGTGCTTTTATGAATTGTACTAAAATTTAGCTACTTGGACTATCTTCCACGATTACATTTATTGGTGAAAAAGCTTTTGATGGTTGTAGTTCTTAGGATCATCTAAGCTGCAAAATTGTGAATCCTAATTCCCTTAATTCATCAATTTTCTCCAATAACAAATTGATGACTCTGCTAACCGTTGTTATTTGCCGATTCCGATTAATATGACCGCAGCAGGTGCTCGTGGTGAAGATGGCTTATCGATGGACGTTGATCTTGCACGCTTTAATTTTCATAAATCTGATGACGTGATAGCTATCCAAGTATTCAAGAATGCTGGAGGTACGACAGGTGTCGAGGAGAGCTATCGACATGATATTCAAGAAAACGAGCAGGATGTCTACTACAATTTGAATGGCCAGCGGGTAGAGAATCCTGGCAATGGTCTGTATATCAAGAATGGCAGGAAAGTGTTGATCAAATAGCTTTGCTGCACAGGAATCCCGTAATGAATATGGCTGTCGTTCCAAGAACGATGGCCATATAATTATGTAGGTGGATGCCTGGAAGGTTAAGGGTAGACGACAAGGAAATCCAGGCAATGACAGCCACGCCGCAGAGACAACCGATCAGGGCCGGGATACGACCAATCTTGCTGGGAATGATGCCAAGGAGGAAGAGTCCAAGCATACCACCGGAGAAAATGCTGGAGAGCGTCCACCAGACATCGATAATGCTTACCACGCTCAACATGGCGATGGCCACGATACAGCCTAAAAGACCGATAACGATGCAGGAAGTGCGCAGGAATATGACCTGACGGCGTTCACTGGCTTGAGGGAAGAAAGGATTATGATAATCGGTGAGAAGGACGGTAGCAGCCGATGTGACACTCGTAGAGACGGTGCTCATGCCTGCCGCAAAGATGGAGGCAATGAGTAATCCACGTAGTCCGACGGGCAGTTCATGAACAATAAAGAAGGGAAACACGTAGTCGGGCTTGGCCGTGATCTCTGCGGGTAACAGTTGGGGGCTGGCGGTATAATAGCTGTATAGAGCCGTACCAATCAGAAAGAATATGGCAGAGACAGGTATGAAGAGCCAACCGCCGAATAAAGCAGAGAAACGGGCATCGCGGTCGGTCTTGGCAGTATGATAGCGCTGGACGTAGTTCTGGTCGATACCGTAGTTCTGGAGGTTGATGAAAATGCCGTAGATGAGGCAAACCCAGAACGTGCTGCTCGTTAGGTCGGCAGAGAATTCTCCGAGTGAGAATTTGTTGCCTTGCGGTGAGTGTATGGCGAGATCGAAGAGCTGTGACGGCCCTCCTGGCATGCGCCAGGCAAGCAGGCACAAACAGAGCAGGGCTCCTCCAATCAGCAGGAACCCATAGACGGCATCGGTCCAGATAACGGCGCGGATGCCACCAAGGACGGAGAAAACGATGACGGCCAGGGAAGTGACGATGATGACGAGATGAATGTCCCATCCCATCAGGATATACATCGGCACGGCCAGCAGGTAGAGGATGCTGCCCATACGGGCTATCTGTGTCAAGAGATAGCAGGCAGAGGCATAGAGACGGGCCCAGCGTCCGAAGCGCTCTTCAAGGAAAGTGTAGGCTGAGGCACTGCCGTGTCGACGGTAGAAAGGCACAAACCAACGGGCTGCCGCCCAACTGGCGATAGGAATGGAGAGTGAAAAGACAAAGGCATTCCAGTCGGCTGCAAAGGCTTTGCCTGGGTAGCCGATATAACTGATACTCGACACGTAGGTGGCAAAGATGCTCATGCCAACAATCCATCCTGGCAACGACTGACTGGCTTTGACGAAGTCGTTGGCAGTGGCTCCCCGGCGATAGAAGGTGCAGCCAAAGAGTACCACGCCCAAAGTGAAGAACAGGAAGATGCCGAAGTCGAGAGCCTGCATACCTATAGTGATAACATGTTATATTCCTTTGTCTGAGGAACGAATTTTGGACTGAAAAGGTCGCGTTCGGCCTGATACACCTTGGTCTTGATGCCCGCAAGCCGAAACAGCAGATGGCACAGATTGTCGGTCGTGAACGCACGGTCGATGCATTTGCCGATTGTTTCCCATTCAGCCTGATGGGATAGCTTCCATTTGTCGGAGCACCAGACAATGAAGGGAATCTCTATCTGATACTTGATGAGATCAGGGGTAATCTGATCGGTTGCAAGAAGCTTGCGGCCATATAAGTCACGGTAGTCGTAGACTTCCTCGCCATGGTCTGGGAAGTAAATGAGCAGGGCATTGGTTTCCCTCACCATTTCCATGATCTGACGGATGACGGCATCGTTGTAGCGGGTGGCATTGGCATATTCGGCAATGCGCTGGCGGCGTTCGTCATCCAGGTAAGCCGCCTTTTCTTTGACATCTTTGGCGGAGAAAACCTCATATTCTGCCTCATGGGGATATTGTGAACTGGCGAGGAAGTGCTGGCCGCCGAGGTGGAAGATGATGAGGTTGCGGTTGCCGCGTCGTGCCTTGGTCTTGTTATCAAAGTCGGTGATGAGGCCTCCGTCGTATGGAGCACCGTTCTCATTGATGGCGGTATAGGAGAGTTCCTGAATTCGCTCATTGAAGAGTACCGAGTTGAGTGTAAAGGCCCAGGCTGCATCAGGATCCCATTTATACTGGTTGTCCCACAGCCATACGTCGAAGCCTGCCTTTCGGAAGATGGCGGGGAAGTAGGGGAAATCCGACCATAGCTCCTGTTCGTGGACGTTGTTGCAGCAGAGTACGTTTTTCAGTACGATGCTGGTCATGTTGTGGGGAGCTTTTACGCGGTTGAAAGCATAGAGATTGCCTTTGTCGCGCTCTTCACATTGCGATGGTGTAGTGTTAAGATAGTATCCATAGAGCGCAGAACGGTATTTGTTATACGACTCCCCAATGACAACAATGATGTTGAGAGAATCTGCCAGTTCGCAGCTGACATCATCCAGAACGGCTTCAGTGGCACTGATCATGTGGTTGAGATCTTGTCCTGACATGTGGATGGCATCGAGCGAGTAGCAGAGGTTAGGAACGGCCATGCCTTTGCGGAAAGGAATATCCATCAGCCAGCGTTCGGCTTCGAAAGTGTTGTTACAGAGAGCCAGTCGGCAGTATCTAACCACGGCTGCAGCTCCTCCTACGGTTCCCAACAGTAGGATTGGCAACAAAATCCAGCGGATGATGGGCTTGGACAGCTTTCTGGCTATCCGTGAACGGAATATCTCGCCGAAGACGGTAATCAGAAGAAAAACGGTGACAACAGCGATGGTCTTGTACATCGGCGGTGTCATGAAATAGGTTTTGAAGAAACCGGAGATCTCCTTGCCGTTGGTCTCGAAGAACAGCATGAGGATTTTTGGGGATACGTCGGTGCTATAGGCCAGTCTCAGGTAACAGTTGACAGCATAGATGGTGAACAGTACCACGTAGAATAGCACCTTGAGACGTATTTTGCGCAGCCAGAGGGAACAGAGGCAGATGAGATAAGCCATCATGATCATCTCACCATAGGCAAGGAGTAGTCCGAGGGCGTCGTTCTCATGGAAGTGATATTGGTGGAAGGCAACGTCAAAGCCGCCTAACAACAGGATGGAGATGAGGAAGAGTGGGGCATTCTCAAGTATGGGGCGCAGTATCTGTCTCATCATCATAGGGATTATTGAACGTTCCACATGTCGTACGACTTCGTCTGGGGCTGGAAATCCGGACTGAACAAGTCGCGTGACGGTTGATAGTCTTTTGTCGTGACACCTCCGAGATGGAACATCAGATGGCACACGTTATCGATGGTGAACGCACGGTCGACGGCCTGGCCGATGACGTGCCACTCTGTATCATGTTGCTGTTTCCATTTGTCGGAACACCAGACGATGAAGGGAATCTCAATTTGATACTTGACGAGTTCTGGCGTGATCTCTGCCTCCTCCAACAGGGAACGGCCTAAGAAGTCTCGGTAGTCGTAGACTTCCTCGCCATGGTCGGAGAAATAGATGAGGACGGCATTGGTGTTTTTGACAAGTTCGGTGATCTGTCTGATGACTCCGTCGTTATATCGGATAGCATTGTCATATTCGGCGATGCGCTGGCGGCTCTCGTCATTGAGGTAAGATGACGGGTTCTTGATGTCTTTGGAGGTAAATACTTGATTCTCAGGTGTTGGCGGATACTGTGCGCTGGCAGGCCTGTGCTGGCCGTTCAAATGGAAGATGATGAGGTTATGGCTGCCGAGTTGGGAGCCTTTTTTCTGTTGGAAGTCAGAGATAAGTCCGTCGTCGTAAGTGGCGCATTCTTCGTTATAGGCGGTGTATGACAGCTGTTCCAACTGCTTATTGAAAAGTACGGAGTTGAGCGTAAAGTTAATGGCCATGTTGGGATTGGTCTGGTATTGATTATCCCACAGCCAGACATCGTAGCCGGCTTTCTTGAAGATGGCAGGAAAGAAAGCGTAGTCGTGCCATCGCTCACCCTCATGGACATTATTGCAGCAAAACATGTTCTTCAGTACGATGCTGGTCATGTTGTGAGGTGCTTTGACATTAGTGAACACATAGAGGTTCCCTCTTTCGCGCTCCTCGCACTGGAAAGGAGTGGTGTCGAGGTCGTATCCATAGAGCGAGGCATGGTATTTGTTGAAAGACTCGCCGATGACTAGTACGATATTCAGGGAATCACTCTCTACTGGCTTGACGGAGGCCAGACTTTCCTTCGTTGCATCAATCATGAAGTAGAGGTCTTGTCCTGCCAAATGGATGGCCATCATTGAATAGCAGAAGTTAGGTACCGGCATCACCTTATAGTATAGATGGTCGCTTTTCCAGCACTCGGCATCGTAGGCTTTCTCGCACCTTGTAAGATCCCAATAGCGTTTGATGACGCCGAAACCGCCAATCACACCCAGAAGGATGACGGCTGCTATGATCCAGGTGACCACGGGCCGGGTTGCGAATCTTGTAATCCGTTTATTGAGGCATTCGCCGATAATTGTCAACGTGATCAGGAATCCCACAATGGCAACTGACTTGAACATGGCCGGCGTAGTCAGGTAGGTCTCGAAGAATCCTGTCGCTTCCTTGCTGTTGGTCTCAAGGAGCAGGAGCAGAATGTTGGGAGTGATGTAGGCGCTATAAGCATAGAGCAGATAGCAGCTGAGCCCGTAAAGCATGAAGAGCACCACGTAGAATATTACCTTCAGATAGATCTTCCGCAACAGATAGGAAATAACGCAAATGACATAGGCCATGAAGATGATCTCCAGATAGGCAGTCGTGATGCCGATAGCCGTATTCTCATGAAAAAGGTGTTGCTGGTAGCCAACATCGAATCCTCCCAACAGCAGAAAGGAGATGATGAACAGAGTGAGATTGTGGGTAACGGGTTGTAGTAGTTGTTTCATCATTTCTTGATATTTGGCAGTTGAAGTCCGTAGCTCCTCCTGCGATTGACATAGTACATGGCAACAGCTGTCAATGCGGCACCGAGGGCAGTGAAGCCGAAGATGAGCATCGATGTGGTGTAACTTGGGTCGGTCTCATTGGCACGACCTACAAACATGGGGATGATGGCACGTCCGAAGTTCTGGATGAAAAAGATCATCGAGTAGGCAGTGCCAAGACACTTCAGCGGGATAATCTTGGGAACGCATGGCCAGAGGGCAGCGGGAGCCAGTGAGTAGCCGATGCTGAGGATCACCATCAGGGTGATGGCGACAGCACTGCTGTGCATGGGTAGGGAGAATCCGAAGTGGACGGCCGTAAGCATCAGGGCACCGGTAATGACCAGTGTTACGCCTTTTCCGTAGCGGTCATAGACAAGCCCGAAGAGCGGGGTCATCAGAATGGTTCCGAAGGGGGCTATCGATGAGAAGAAACCTGCAAGATCGGGATCGACACCGTATTTCATCACCATGAGTTTGGTGGAGAACTTCAGGAATGGCGAGACAGCCGAGTAGAACAGCACACAGAATAGCGTGATGAGCCAGAATCCTGGATTGCGGAGAGTGACACCAATGTCGGCGAGACGGAATTCGTCATCGGAGGATTCGGAGGATATCCTGGAATCTTTGGGATTCATGGAATCAATAGCATCCAGACGGCGGTCCATCACACAGAAGACAAGGAAAGCCAGCAGGCCGATTATCAGGAAGGATAGTGCCACCAGCAAGGGGGTGCTGAGAGTGAAGTGACGGGCGATGGGAGCAGAGATGCTCAAGGCAGCCGCGGTGCCAAGACGTGCCATCGCCAACTGGATACCCATCGCCAATGCGAGTTCATGGCCTGTAAACCAGCGTACCATCGCCTTTGAGACAGTAATACCTGTCATCTCATAACCCACGCCGAAGATAGCGAAGCCCAAACTGGCTCTGGCGACAGTCCCAGGCATATCGATGTCAAACAGCGGGATATGAATCATGTTGTAGTCGTGGGTGATGGCCAGCAGTTTGATCAGGGTCCCAATGACCATTAGTGAACAGGCAAGAACTCCTGTAAAGCGTATGCCCATCTTGTCGAGGATCAACCCTGAGAAGAAGAGCATGAGCAGGAAAACATTAATAAAGCTTCCCGCACCTGAGAAGAAACCATAATCGGATGGCGTCCATCCCAATCCTCCTTGACTGCGAGGCATCTCCAGCAATGTCTCGAGCGGCGACATCACATCGTTGACGAAGTAACCCATCATCATGGCCGTAGCCACGATGAAGAGTACTGTCCATCTTGCGAGGGGTGAGTCGTTGAGCCGTTGTCGGATTACCTCAGCCACGTGCTTTTACCTTTTACTTTTTCTTTACGGGATCACAGGTGAGCCCGCAGCCGAGTTTCTTGAAGATCTTGCGGTCAACCTCGGATAGCATGACTGTCGTATGAACCTGACAGTCACGTAACTTTGGCAGTTGTTCAAGCGCCATGCGGCAGTTCTCGTCATTCTTTGAGAGAACGGAGAGTGTAACGAGCACCTCGTCGGTATGCAGACGGGGATTCTTGCCGCCTAAGTATTCTATTTTCGTCTTCTGGATGGGCTCGATCATGCTTTGGGGAATGAGCTTGGCCTCATGGTCGATGCCTGCCAGATACTTGGTGACATTCAGCAGCAGGGCAGCACTTGGACCCAGCAATGGAGTCGATTTGGCCGTGATGATTGTGCCGTCCTCGAGTTCCATGGCTGCTGCCTGATGGCCGCTTTGGATCTTTCTCTCATAGGCGGCAACGGTCACCTTGCGGAAAGCGGTGGAGATCTTTGCCTGGTTGAAGAGCATCCGGATTTTGTTTACCTCGCTCTCATTGTCGGCACCGTCGGCCATTTTGTTCGTTGCGGCATAGAAACGGCGGATGATCTCGTTGCGGCTCGCATCGCAGCAGACCTCGTCGTCGCAGATGCAGAAGCCCACCATGTTTACACCCATATCTGTGGGCGACTTATAGGGGTTGTCACCGTAGATGCCCTCGAAGAGTGCGTTGAGGACAGGGAAGATTTCGACGTCGCGGTTATAGTTGACAGCGGTCTTTCCGTATGCCTCCAGATGGAACGGGTCGATCATATTGACATCGTTCAGATCGGCTGTAGCAGCTTCGTATGCGATGTTCACAGGATGTTTCAACGGCAGGTTCCACACGGGGAAGGTCTCAAACTTAGCATAGCCGGCGCGGATACCGCGCTTGTTCTCATTGTAGAGCTGTGAGAGACAGGTGGCCATCTTGCCGCTTCCAGGACCGGGAGCCGTTACGATGACCAGCGGGCGACTGGTTACTACGTAGTCGTTCTTGCCGAAACCTTCGTCGCTGGCGATGAGATCCACATTGTGGGGATAACCGTCGATAGGATAATGGAAATACGACTTAATACCCTCGCGCTCCAGACGATGCCGGAACTGGTCGGCAGCGTGCTGACCGTTGTAATGGGTAATGACGACGCTACCCACCATGAAGTCGCGTCGCATGAATTCGTCACGCAGACGGAGTACATCCTCGTCGTAAGTGATACCGAGGTCGGCACGGATCTTGTTCTTCTCGATGTCCTCAGCGCTGACCACGATGACAATCTCGATACTGTCGCGCAATTGGGCGAGCATCCGGAGTTTTGAGTCTGGTTTAAAACCTGGCAGCACGCGGGAAGCATGATGGTCGTCGAAGAGTTTGCCACCTAGCTCCATGTAGAGCTTGCCGTCGAACTGGGCGATGCGCTCGCGGATGTGTTCGCTTTGTATCTTGAGGTATTTCTCGTTGTCGAATCCTATTTTCATGAGTCTGTGTTTGGGAGAATTGGTTACTCTTGTATGTTGGGCAGTTCGAGGCCGATGCCTTTTTTCTTGTCAACGACCTTCAGTACGAAGCCGAGGATAAGGGCGGCCACACCGAGACAAGCGAGCATCACCAGCGGAGCCGTATAGTCGAACTTCGTCGGATCGGTCACGCCTGGGTTCGTGGCGTCAAGCACCTTGCCAATGAGCAGTGGGAAAAGCCAGAGACCGATGTTCTGAATCCAGAAAATCAGTGCGTAGGCCGAGCCTATCACTTTGGCATCCACCAGCTTAGGCACTGAGGGCCAGAGGGATGCGGGTACCAGCGAGAACGACGCACCGAGTACGAGAATCGTCGTGTAGGCGATGATGATGCCGCCAACGGGACTATCCTTGAAGGCTGGCAGTACGAAGGCGAACGTCAGGTGGCAGGCTATCAGCAGGATTGAACCCAGCACCAACATCGAGGCGGCTTTGCCGTGGTGGTCGAGATAGGAACCGAGGATCGGCGTGATCAGCACGGCCAGCAGCGGGAACACGGCGAAGATCGACTCTGCTGACTGACGCATGTAGCCCATATAGCAGTAGGTGATGAGTGCCACAATCGAAAGTCCGAGCAGACCGTACTTCAGGTTGGCCTTCTTCTGGAAGTTTGAGGCAAAGCCGGCAGCTGCCACGATGAGCATGATGACGTACTGCACGATGGTGACACTCGACGAGGCCCAGAACGAATCAGCATCGGGAGTCGTCAGCGTCAGGTTACACTGCAGCATGTTGACGGCATACTTCTGGAAGGGGAAGATGGCCGAATAGTAAAGTACGCAGAGCAGGGCAACAATCCAGAAACCGCTGTCGCTGAGGATGGTGCCGATATCGCTGACCTTAAACGGATCGTCCTTTTCCTCAGCCTCGCCAGTCTGCGAGTCGAGCTTCTGATCCATGAAGAAATAGACAATCGTCATGATGAGTGCGATGCACATCAGCACCACGCCGAAGGCCACCGAGCGGGTGACGGAAATCTGACCGCCCAGTCGGGCGAAGAAGGGCGAGAAAATCATGCAGGTGGCGACACCCAGACGGGCCAGTGCCATCTCAGAACCCATCGCCAGCGCCATCTCACGGCCTTTGAACCACTTTACGATTCCCCTCGACACCGTGATACCGGCCATCTCACAGCCGCAGCCGAAAATCATGAAGCCGCAGGCAGCGAACTTAGCCGAGGCGGGCATGCCCTCGTAGAAGGGCGACACGCCGAGTTCGTCGAAGACGGGAATATAGTTCAGGTTGTTCGTGAACCATGCCTCGAGCCCTGTGCCCATGAAGCTCTCGCTGACGGCATACCACTTGACGCAGGCTCCGACGAGCATGACGGCTGCTGAGAGTACGGCGGTGAAGCGCACGCCCATTTTGTCGAGGATGATACCGGCGAAGATGAGGAAGAACACGAACACGTTGAGGAACACCTCGGAGCCCTGCATCGTGCCGAAGGCCGTGGAGTCCCAGCCGCGGGTCTCCTGCATCAGGTCCTTGATGGGCGAGAGGATGTCCATGAAGATGTAGCTGCAGAACATCGCCAGGGCGAGCAGCAGCAGCGCTGTCCACCGCATGCCAGCGGAATCGCGCAGAGTTTTCTGAATTGCTTGAGTCATATCTTTTTTACTTTTTTACCTTTTTACTTTTATTTCAGCCAGCGGTCGAGCCAGTTGAAGAACGTCCGCTGCCAGAGGATGCCGTTCTGCGGCTTCAGCACCCAGTGGTTCTCATCGGGGAAGATGAGCAGCTCAGCGGGAATGCCGCGCAAGCGAGCAGCGTTGAAGGCTCCCATGCCCTGATTGTAGACGATGCGGTAGTCCTTTTCGCCGTGGATGCAGAGAATCGGTGTGTCCCACTGATCCACGAACCGGTGCGGTGAATACTCGTATGTGCGTGTTGCGTTTGCCGACTGGCTCTTATTCCAGAAAGCGTCGTCATATTCCCAGTTCGAGAAGAACACCTCCTCGGTGTCAGTGTACATCGACTCGAGGTTGAAGGCTCCGTCGTGGGCAATGAAGGCCTTGAAGCGTTTGTCGTGGTGGCCGGCGAGATAATAGACGCTGAATCCGCCGAAGCTCGCGCCGACCGCACCAAGCTTGTCCTTATCCACGTAAGGCAGGTTCTTAGCTGCATCGTCGATGGCTGCGAGATAGTCTTTCATGCACTGGCCCGTCCAGTCGCCGGAGATTTCCTCGAGCCACTCCTGTCCGAAACCGGGCAGACCGCGGCGGTTGGGCGCCACGACGATATAGCCGTTTGAGGCCATGATCATGAAGTTCCATCGGTAGCTCCAGAACTGTGACACAGGACTCTGGGGACCACCCTCGCAGAAGAGCAGGGTGGGGTATTTCTTGGTCTCGTCGAAGTTTGGAGGCAGGATAATCCATGTGAGCATGTCCTTACCGTCGCTGGTCTTCACCCAGCGCTGTTGCACGGTGGGTTTGGCGAGCTGGTCGAGGATGTGCTTATTTTCGAAGGTCAGTTGCTGGATGGCTGTCTTCTCAGGTTTTTTGAAGTTAGGCGTTACAACGTAGAGGTCAGCAGGCGATGTATAGTTGTGACGCTCCATCAGCAGCTGCTTGCCATTGTTCATCAGGTGGATTGATCCGAAGTCATCCCATGTCTCCGTGAGCTGTTTCAGCTCGCCCTTCCAGTTGACAGCATAGAGATTCTCCGTGGCATGCCAGACGCCGATGAAGTATATCATGGCTTCCTTCGAGTCGCTCCAAACGAAGTCATCGACGTTTGAGTCGAATGTCTCGGTGAGGTAGCGCTTCTCGCCTGTCGCGAGATCGTAGCAGCAGAGGCGGTTACGGTCTGCCTCGTAGCCGTTGCGCATCATCGAGGTCCAGGCGACGTATTTCCCATCGGGCGAGAACTGCGGGTTCTGGTCATAGCCTACGTTGTTTTCGAGGTTCGTCTCAGCGTTGACTTTCTGATACTTCATCGTCTTGGTCGGATCAGTCTCCGGCTCAACGTATCCCTCTGGCTTGCAGAGGTTCTTTGTCTCGCGCGTACCTATATTATATATATAGATATCGGAATCTGTTGAGATGGCGTAGGCCAGTCCGGTCTTCTTGCGACAGGTATAGGCGATGGATTGTCCGTCAGGACTCCATGCTAGTTGTTCCATACCGCCGAAGGGCTCCATCGGACATTCGTAAGGCTCGCCCTCGAGAATGTCAACCTCTGAACTATCAATTGTTAATTCTCCATTATCAATTGTCACGTCTGTAACAAATGGGTGCTGGATCGACTCCACATAGTGATCCCAGTGGCGGTACATCAGGTCGGTCACCAGACGGCCCGTTGCCTTTGGCAGGTCATCAGGATTCTTCTGGATGATCTCATGGAAGTCGATGGAGTGGAGGATAATCACCTTACTGCCGTCAGGCGAAAACTTGAACCCTTCGATATCCTTCGAGGAGTTGGAGATTTGCTTGCGGTCGGTGCCGTCTGCATTCATCGTCCAGATCTGTCCGCCGGAAAGGAAGGCTATCTTACCTTGATACCAGGTGGGATCCGTCTCGCTCTTCGATCCTGTGGTCAGTGTCTTGTTGCCAGTTCCGTCGGCATTGATGACTGCAATCTTCTGCTGGCTCTTATTGGCTTTCACACTGTAATAGCCCACCTGATAGACAATCTGCTTGCCGTCGGCACTGGCTTCAGCTGAACCGATGCGCCCCATGGCCCAAAGTGCCTCGGGGGTCATCAGGTTGCTCGTCAGCTTGATATTCTGCTTGCCTATTTTCACTTCGTCGTCTGCTTTTGCGCTGCCGGGTAGCATCAGGGCTACGATGGCAACGATGGTTATCAGTTTCTTCATATCGTTATCTTTTTTGTTGGTTCTGTCGCTGGCGCTTCTGTTCCTCGGCCTGTTTCTGCAGGGCTTCGAGACGGGCTGCGAGTCCGCTGGTTTTCTTCGTCGGATTATTCTTGTTCTCCTGATAGCGGGCTTCGAGGATGGCGAGCAACTTCGCATCGTTGGTGGTCTTGCGGAGTGTCCACATGATGGCTGCGGAGAAGAAGAGGGAGATGAAGTAGTAGAAGTTCAGACCACTGGAGTAGTCGTTGAACATGAAGAAGAACATGACGGGCATGAGGTACATCATCCACTGCATCATCTTCATCTGTTCAGCCTGCTGGCCCACCATCTGATCCTTCTGCTGACGCATGGTCATATAGGAGTAGAGCACATTCGATACGCAGAAGAGGATACAGGTCAGTGAGAGATGGTCACCGATTCCCCAGATGTTCGTACCCCATTCGATGATGGGATCGTAGGTAGATAGATCGTCAATCCAGAGGAACGACTCACGGCGCAGCTGGATGGCATTAGGCACGAAGAAGAACATGGCCATCCAGATGGGGAACTGTATGAGCATCGGCAGACAGCCGCCGAGGGGTGATACACCGTATTTCGAATAGAGGTTCATCATCTCCTGCTGCTTCTTCATCTGGTCCTCAGGCTTGTCGTACTGCTTGGTGGCCTCGTCGAGCTTCGGCTTCAGCACGCGCATCTTGGCCGATGACATATAGCTCTTCTTCACCATTGGGAAAGTAAGGACTTTCAGAAGCAGGGTGATCAGGATCAGGACGATACCCATGCCGAAGCCCCATGAGGTGAGCCAGTCGAAGACATAGATGGTAAACCAGCGGTTGATCCACCGCACGAGCCACCAGCCGAGATTGACGAGTTGTTCCAGATCGAGATCCTTGCCGAAAGTGCTCTGCTGCTCCACGTCCTTGATCAGACGGAAGTCGTTGGGGCCGATGTACATCTCAAATTCAGATGGCTTAGCTCCTGTGGGGTCGAAGGCTGTCTTGAGTTTTGCGTTAAACTGCTTCAGATAGCCTGAACCTTTCTCCTGTGGAATGCTCGTCAGCAGTGCATTGGCCGAGAATTCATCTTTGGCAATCAAGGCAGCTGAGAAGAACTGGTTCTTGAAGGCCACCCAATCCAGGGGCTTCTCGATCTTCTCATCAATTTTCTCCGAGGTCTCGTTCAGGTAGTCTGTTCCGCTGTTTTTCTCCTTGTAGGTCACAGAGGTGTAGCGGTTTTCAAACGTAAAGCCTTTCTCCTGTTGGCGACAAAGGTCTGTCCACTCAATGTCCATTTGCTGATAATTGGGGGCAAACATACCACTCAAGCCGTTGGCTTGCAGTGCGAAGTGCAGCATATAGTCCTTGCCTAGCAGATAGCTGATAATGATGCTTCCGCCGTTTCCTGCCTGAGCAGTCATCGTGACTGTCGAGTCTGTCACGTTCGAAGGAGTGAAGAAAAGGTCTTTGGTGATAATGTTCTCTGTTTTTCCTGCCAGCATGAAGTTCATTTGCTGGGTTTTCTCATCAAAGAGCGTGACGCCCATACTGTCTTCAAGATTCTCGAAGCCCTTGATGATGGCTTTCGCAATAGTACCGCCCTTGGTGTTGAAGGTCAGCTCCACCTTCTCGTTCTTCAGGACTATGGGTTCGCTGTTGCCGTTCAGTGCAGCATAGAAAAGCGCGGTTGTGTCACCCTGAGCTGCTGCTTCAGCCTGTGCTTTGCGTGATAACTCTTCTGCTTTTTGCTTCTTGGCAGCATTCTGTTGCATCACTGTGGCTATACTGTCTTGTTTGTGTGCAGCCTCGATTTCCTCTGCCGAAGGCTGGTTCCACCAGCTGAAGCCGATGAGTACCAGTGCAATGAGGACGAAGCCGATGATAGTGTCTCTGTTCATTTTTGTCTTATTTTTGTTTTTTTATTTTGCTTATTATATAATGTACGCGAATAATCAAGGTGCAAAGGTACGAATAAATAATAAGAATTAAGAATGAAGGAATAAGAAAATTGCAAATGTGGTAGCAATTTTTTCACTTTTCATTTTTCACTTTTCACTTTTTTATTTATCTTTGCACTCAGATATGAGAAAAGTAGCATTTCTAATTGCGGTAATCTCAGCGCTCAGCGCGAGTGCCGCGCAGCCCAATGACAGTGTTGACGGACGTTATTATCGCCTGTTTGCGCCAATGACGTTTTATCACAACGTTGCCGACAAGGTCCTGGCCCTCAATTCAGAGTCGGCAGGTAAGGACGAGGTCTCAGATGCAGTGGATGCAGCTTTGCTGAATGTCTATCTGAACCGGCCAGATCTGGTGGATGCCACAGAATCGGAGCTTCAGGAGTCTGGTGAAATTCGCAAGGATGTAGATCAGCCCATTGACAATCAGGTGGAGTTTGTAGAGAAGGTCGAGGCACCTGTGATCGACACTCCTGAGGATATTCCTGATGAGGTGCTGGTTCAGAAACCGAAGTTCTGGACAAAAAAGGGTGACGGTTTCCTTCAGTTCATGCAGAACTATGTGTCAGATAATTGGTATAAGGGTGGTGAAAGCAATTATTCAATGGTAGGTTCGCTGACTTTGGAGGCCAATTACGACAACAAGAACAAGTGGAAGTGGGATAATAAGTTAGAGATGAAGCTTGGCTTCCTCCGCTCCCGTTCTGATTCCGTTCATAAGTTCAAGTCGAATGAGGACCTGATTCGTCTGACGAGCAAGGTGGGGCTTGAGGCCGCGAAGAATTGGTACTATACGCTTCAGCTTCTTGCCTATACCCAGTTCACTCAGGGCTTGAAGACCAATGATCCGAAGACCTATTCTGATTTCATGTCACCGTTCAATCTGAATCTGGGTCTTGGTATGGATTACAAAGTGGAGAGTAAGAACAAGAAACTGACGGGATCGATCAACTTCTCCCCGCTGGCATTGAACTATCGATATGTGGACCGTATTGACTTGGGGCCAAGCTATGGTCTGAAAGAGGGAAATCGTTCTCTGTTGGATTTCGGTTCTCAGGTGACGGCAGATCTTGTATGGAAAATGAACGACGTAGTCACCTGGAAAACCCGTTTCTATGCTTTCACCTCATATAAACGTGCTGAGGTAGAGTGGGAGAATACGTTTGAACTGCGCGTGTCTAAGTACATCTCCGCCAACCTGTTCCTCTTCCCACGCTTTGATGATGCAGGCACGAAGGATGATGATCTGGGTTATCTCCAGTTCAAGGAATATAGTTCTCTTGGATTTACATATACTTTCTGATAAAAGAATCAGCCCGCCAAAATAAGCGGGCTGATTCTTTTATTGTGCTTCTGTCATATCACCTTCGATATAAAGCCTTGTCATTTCGACAGCTCCATTCGTCCTCACGGTAATGGATTTCTTGAAATGACCAGGAAATTTACCAGTACCATTGTAGGTCACTTTGATTTCTCCCTTTTCACCCGGCTTGATAGGTGTCTTGGTGTACTCTGGAACAGTACAGCCGCAACTGGCTATCGCCTGATTGATGACTAAGGGCTGTTCGCCAACATTGGTATAGGTGAAAGTGTAGGTCACGACAGGATTCTTCTCAGAGAATGTCCCAAAATCGTGGGTCAGTTTGTCGAACTTGATCTCTGCAGGTTTCTGTGCCAGTACAGCAGTGAAGCTGCACATCAGCATAAGGGTCATAAATGCAATTTTCTTCATCTTTTTATCGTTTTATTGAAAAACCGAGGCAAAGATAATAAAAAAATAAGAAATAGAGTCACTTTTCACTTTTTTTGTGTAATTTTGCAGCTCAAAAGGACAAAAGCATAATAAATATGTATAGAAGTAAGACTTGTGGAGAGCTTCGCCTCTCCGATGCAGGGAGTGTGGTCACACTTGCAGGATGGGTACAGCGCAGCCGAAAGATGGGCGGTATGACCTTCGTCGACTTGCGCGACCGTTATGGTCTGACCCAGTTGGTTTTTAATGAGGCTGATAATGCAGATCTTTGTGATCGTGCCAACAAGTTGGGACGTGAGTTCTGTATTCAAGTAAAAGGTGAGGTCAGTGAGCGCCAGAGTAAGAATCCCAAGATGCCGACGGGAGATATCGAGATTCTTGTTAGGGAACTGAATATTTTGAGTGAGAGTCTCACTCCGCCTTTCACCATTGAGGATAATACCGATGGTGGTGATGATATCCGCATGAAGTATCGATATCTTGATCTTCGTCGTGCGGCAGTCCGTAAGAATCTTGAACTGCGCCACCGTATGACCATCTTAATCCGAAATTTCCTCGACGATAAAGAATTCATCGAAGTCGAGACGCCGATTCTGATTGGCTCAACACCTGAGGGTGCTCGCGACTTTGTGGTTCCTTCTCGCATGAATCCTGGACAATTCTATGCGTTGCCACAGTCTCCCCAGACTTTGAAGCAATTGCTGATGGTCAGCGGCTTTGACCGTTATTTCCAGATTGCCAAGTGCTTCCGTGATGAGGACCTGCGTGCAGATCGTCAGCCGGAGTTCACACAGATCGACTGTGAGATGTCGTTTGTGGAGCAGGAGGATGTGCTGCAGCTCTTCGAGGATATGGCTCGCCATCTCTTTAAAGAGATACGTGGCGTTGAATTACCTCCATTGAAACGTATGACTTGGCATGAGGCCATGCGTCGTTTCGGTTCTGATAAACCTGATCTCCGTTTTGGAATGGAGTTTGTTGAACTGATGGACGTGCTTAAAGGTACAGGCACCTTCCCGGTTTTCAATGAGGCCAATTATATCGGTGGTATCTGTGTACCAGGTTGTGCTAGTTATACGCGTAAGCAATTGGATCAACTGACAGATTTTGTGAAGCGTCCTCAGGTGGGTGCTAAGGGACTTGTCTATGTGAAGTTTAATGAAGATGGCACGGTCAAGTCTAGTATCGATAAGTTCTATGAGCCCGAAGTCTGGGCAAAGGTTAAGGAGGCGATGGGTGCCAAGGATGGTGACCTTGTGCTGATTCTCAGTGGTGACAATGCCAATAAGACCCGCATTCAGCTCTGTACCCTCCGTCTGGAGATGGGTGATCGTCTTGGATTGCGAGACAAAGACAACTTCGTCTGCCTTTGGATTGTCGACTTCCCGCTCTTTGAGTGGAGTGACGAAGAACAGCGCCTGATGGCTACTCACCATCCGTTTACAATGCCTAATCCCGATGATATTCCTCTGCTGGACACCGATCCGGCAAAGGTTCGTGCCGTAGCCTACGACTTTGTCTGCAATGGTGTTGAGGTTGGTGGTGGTTCACTTCGTATCCACGATGGTAAGTTACAGGAGAAGATGTTCCAGATCCTCGGTTTTACACCTGAACGTGCAATGGCTCAGTTCGGATTCCTCATCAATGCCTTCAAGTATGGTGCACCGCCTCATGCAGGTCTTGCCTTTGGTCTTGACCGTTTTGTCAGTTTGATGGCTGGTCTTGACAGTATCCGTGATTGCATTGCCTTCCCGAAGAACAATAGTGGCCGTGATGTCATGTTGGATGCTCCAGGCGAATTGGACCCCAAACAGCTGGAAGAATTAAACTTGTCACTTGATATTCATCAAGAATAATTCACTTTTTGTCAAAAAAGCTTAAATATCAATGACTTGTCTGAATAATTAGTGTTACTTTTGCACTCGTAAATTTAGAAAGAAGTCAAACTTCAATAAGAGTATTAATTTTTTAAGAACTATGGCAGAAAAGAAAGCAACAGCTAAGAAGGCTACTGAGACAAAGGCAGCCGCAGCTAAGAAGACCACAACCGTTAAGAAGGCCGCTGCTCCTAAGGCAGCTGCAAAGGCAGTTCTCGCAGTTAACGCTGAGAATGCAGGTTTCAAGGCAGGAGATGTTTATCAGGCACTGGCAGCAGAGGGTAAGGCACTCACCGTCAAGGAGATTGCTAAGGCTGCAAAGATTTCTGAGGAGGAGACTCTTCTCGGTCTGGGTTGGCTCTTCAAGGAGGGCAAGCTCGTTAACGACGGAGAGAAAGTTACATTGGCATAAGACAATTTAACGAATGATAGGAAAAGGTCGGTAATCTGTTTTTACCGACCTTTTTTAATCAGATGACGTACGACAGACAGATATTACAGATTCTCACTGAGGTGGGAGAGAAGGGCATCAGCGTCCAGCTGTTGGCCAAGCATGTCTACAATCTGAATACCAGTCTGTTCTTCACACCCGATCTGAATGAGATCCGGTCCTACGTCCAGCAATACCTATTGAAAAACTCCAAGTCTGAACAGTCTTTAATTGAGGCAACAGGCAAGCGTGGCTTTTATCGTCTGAATACACAGAATAACCCTGATGCCCGTCAGCTGATGATTGAATTTCGCGAAACCCGCCAACCAGATGAAAACGAAGAGAAGCCCAGTGTGGACCTCTCTTTGAGTCTGTTCGATTTATAGTTCATTGAGCACTTCTTCGTAGAGCCTAAGCAATTGTTCTGCTGTTTGTCGCCAGGAGAACAAGGTCGCGCGCTGCAATCCCACATTTCTTTGTTTGGCATAGAAGGCAGGCTCTCTCTCCAATTTCAGCATCATGTCGGTAATCTCGTCAGGATTCTCCGGATTGATGAGAATAGCATCCGGTCCTCCAATCTCTGGCATCGATGACGTGTTTGACGTAATCACTGGTGTCCCGCAGGCCATCGCTTCCAGCAAAGGGATGCCAAAACTCTCTCTCAGAGAGGGGTAGAGGAAAGCGAAGGCATTATTATAAATAAAAGGTAAGTCGCGGTTGCTGATATAACCGGGTATGACGATTTTTTCCCTGATGTTCTCGATTTCATTCCTCAAAATGATGTCGTTCAAGTATTCCTCGTCGAGATCCGCCATCAGGAGTTTGCGCTTTATATCTGATTTCTCTAAATATTTGGAATAGGCAACGAGCGTACGTTCCGTATTCTTCTTGGGATCTGTATTGCCAAGGAAGAAGAAGTATTTGGGAGCATCGATATATTTACGATAAACGAGCTCGATGTCCTGCTCAGGTCTGAACCAGTCTGTATAGCCGTTGTAAATCATCTGAATCTTCTCCGAAGGGATGTTGAGCTTGTTGACGATATTCTGCTTCTCAAAGTTTGATACAGTGATGATCCGTCTGCATTTCTTTAGGATGCGGGGTACAATCATCTTGCGATACAGCCAACCCATATTCTGATAGAACGACTTGTTCATTCGGTCTCTTGGCTCCAGGAAAATGATATCATGGAGTGTCAGGATCAGCGGCACTTTGCAAAAGAGTGGAGCGGTATTGCTGGTGCAGTGCAACAGGTCTATTTTGTAATCCTTCACAGCTTTGGGCAGAGCGCACTGTTCCCATTTGGGATAAAAGTCGTCACCGATCTCTATGACATGGATATTTTGGGAGTCTTGTAGACAATGGTCTTCGTCTGGGGCTACAAACACGAAGTACTCATGCCGCGTGTTCATCTTCTGCAACTCCTTGATTTCCTGAAGAACCACATAATCCATACCATGTTTGTTCTTGCGGAAGATTCTTTGTGCTTCTATTCCTATTCTCATATCTCTTTGATGATTTTTGCGGGTACGCCAGCCACGAGTGAATGGGGAGGTACATCTTTGGTTACAACTGCTCCAGCCGCGACAACAGAGTGATTACCAATCGTTACACCAGGAAGAATCACGGCATTCGCTCCAATCCAGATGTCGTCTCCAATGACAACCGAATTCGTGGAAACACCCTGTTCGTCAATGCGTTTTGTTTTGTCGTTGAAGTTATGATTCAGCGCAGTCACGGTGATTCCTTGAGCCAAATTTACATGATTGCCAATTGTCACAGGACCTATGATTGTATTATGCAATCCTATCCTAGTATGGTCACCTATCATCACATCACCGACGGCATTGTTAATACAGGCAAATGATTCTACCACAGAATACTCACCAAGTGAAAACTTCCGATAGGGTGGTGTGTCCATCCTTGCAGAGCGATGAATCACAGAATGCTTACCCCGATGTTGGTACAACGGCGCCAACAACCTGATAAACCACCGTGGTCTGGTCTCCACTTGATTCATCATCACCCAATCCATGAATTTCTTCAACTTGGGATTCTTTTTAAACTTCTCTCTGATGGCCTCGTTATTCATCTCCTTCACTTTTATGACCACAAAAGTACGAATTATTTTGCATAGTTCCAAATTTTTCTCTACTTTTGCAGAAAAATACTGCAATATGAAGATTCTGTTCCTTGTTTATCATGGCTTTTCCGAAGTCAGTGGCATCAGCAAGAAAATCCACTATCAAGTTAAGGGCTTGCGTGAAAATGGCTATGAGGTTCATCTTTGCTACTATGATTTTGACAGTAAAGGTCATCGTTGCCGGTTTGTGGATGATGACGTGATAAAAGATTATGGAACAGGTTTTTTGGCAGGACTACGTCAGCGCATTGACTTTAATTGTGTCTACAAGTATTGTAAACGCAATGGTATTCAGTTTGTCTATGCCCGTTGCTTCCAGAATGCCAATCCATTTTTGATACGTTTTTTTAAGAAATTGAAGAAATTGGGCATCAAGTCTGTGACAGAAATTCCTACCTATCCTTATGACCAGGAGTTTGCCCATTTTTCAAGGAAGCAAAGATATCAGTTGATAGTAGATAAGCTGTTCCGGAATAGTTTGTCCAAGGAAATGTCGGCAATTGTCACTTTTTCAGATGCAGAAAGAATTTTTGGTCAAAGAACTATTCGTATTAGTAACGGGGTGGATTTCGATAGTATCCCTCTACATGAATATCGAGTTCCTTCAGACGGATCCATTCATCTGATAGGTGTTGCAGAAGTACATCTATGGCATGGTTACGATCGTCTGATAGCTGGTATAGGTGAGTATTATAAGAATACATATGATCCTCGTCAGGTTTATTTCCATATTGTAGGTGGCGTACATTTTAATGAAAGATATAGAGCTAATGTTTTTCATCCTGGCATGCAGGCCATCATTGATAAGTATGGTATTCAGGATCATATCATTTTCCATGGCCAACTATTTGGTGAAGAGTTAGACAAGGTTTTTAATCAGTGTTGTTTTGCCATTGGTAGTTTGGCTCGACATCGTAGTGGGATTACGGTGATTAAAACTTTGAAAAATCGCGAGTATGCAACTCGTGGCATACCATTTATTTATAGTGAGCAGGATAGTGATTTCGATCAACAACCTTATATTCTGAAGGCTATTCCAGACGAGTCACCTATAGATGTTCAGCAGATACTTGACTTCATTGACAAGCACCATTTCTTGCCTGCTGAAATTCGCAAGACAGTAGAGCATCTTTCTTGGAAAATCCAGATGAAACGCGTTATTGATGAAGCATAAAACTATTTGAGCCAGAATACAACTGACGACTTGATACCTATATATTTGAGATATCCAGATTTTACAGCTCTCCAATAGACTGAAAATTTTTCATGGAAAGGTATTTGATGCCCTGTATAAAAAACCTTGCTTAATGTGTATTTGGCAAATTTCCTGATGATAGGAGAATCTTGGAATTTGAACAGTTCATCAATTACTGTAAGATAACAGAATAGATTTCTCTTTGTATATCTTAAACCCATTGTTGATGCCGATCTGATACGGTGTTTAATGAAAGATTTTTGTTTCAAACAGTAAATTGAATCACTTTTTAAAGTGAGAATGGTCGTGAAAAGCTCGTCTTCATGAATGATACCAGGATAAAACCGGAGCCCGATGCGATTCATATAATCACGATTGATAAGTAATAGCCAGACCACACAATTGTGAACTCTTTTGTCAAGCATCAAATTTAGAAGATACTCTCCCTCATATTTTTTGTCTTCATCTACAAGATGAGTTCTCTTTGTGTTCCAGGAAATGCGGTTGGCACCATCCTCAGAGAACGATTCTCCATCAAAGAAAATAAAATCTGCTTGATTCTTTTCAGCATAGTCATAGCATATACTTAGGGCATCTGGGTTGTCCATTACATCATCTGAGTCCATCATATAGATATATTTCCCTTTTGCATGTTGAAGTGCTAGATTTCTTGCTACAGACTGACCTTGGTTCTTTTGAGAGAAGGAAATAATTCTTGCATCCTTTTTTTCAAACTTTCTAATAATCTCATCACTATGATCTGTTGATCCATCATTAACAGCAATAATTTCTATTTCCCTCAATGATTGATTGATAATGGAATTAAATGTCTCTTCTAAATATGAAGCAACATTATAGATTGGCAAAATAACACTTACTTTTATCATATAATTACATATTTGTGGCAAAATTACATTTTTTCTGCTATTTAACAAAATACTTTGTCTTTTTTTTCGTATATTTGCAACGTGTTAGACTTTATTATTTATAATTGTCATTGATGCAATACGAGGTAACTATTGGTATACCTGTCTATAAAGCCGCAGGCTATATTGAGCATACGATGTATTCTGCTCTTAATCAGACATTTCCAGACATTGAATTTCTGGTGATAGATGATTGTGGTGAAGATGGTTCTATTCAAATCGTAGAGCGTTTACGGAAAGATCATCCTCGAGGTAAAGATATACAGATCTTGACTAATGGTAAGAACAAAGGTGTAGGGGTAACTCGTAATCGTATTATAGATGAGGCTCATGGACGATATCTTTATTTCTTGGATTCTGATGATTTAGTCGAGCCCAAAACAATCCAGTTGTTATATGATAAAGCCAAGGAGTATCAGGCAGAGGTTGTGTATGGATCATTGGATAGGATAGATAAGATCAATGGCTTGCCAACCCTGCAATATGTTCTTCCCGATTGTTGTTTGCTTTCTGAAGGCGAGATGGCTTCCTATGCTTTTCAGAATTATGATGGTTTTCAGATATCAGCTTGTAATTGTCTGATGGATCTCAATTTTCTCCGTTCCAATCACATACGGTTTATTGATACACAGTATTGGGAGGATCTGGCTTTTACTTATGAGATGGTAACAAGAGTAAGAAGGGCTATTCTTGTGTCGGATATTACCTATCACTATCTTTGTCGTCCTGGATCTCTTTCCCATTATCAAGATCGTGAACAAATAAAGAAGGATGAGATTTTGGTCAATGTATCCACTATAGATTATCTAAAGAATAAATGTATGGCATTAGTTGATAAGCCATATCTTCCTTATCTTTGTAAGAACTTGGAGATGAATAGTTTCTATATTGTATGCCACATCCACAAACATGCTCGACGTATTATTCCACCCTTCACATATTCGGAAATGCGGCGTATTCTTCGCCATCCATTGCCATTTCATTATGTTTTTCGTTTTCAACAATTGCTACTGCCTAACTTATTTCTTTTTATGCTCGGTCGATTGCCGATATTCTTTTTCATTCCTGCCATTTGGGTGATGGGCAAGCTTAAAAGAGCGATCTAAGCAATTGATATTGCAGAATTCTGTCGAAATGTTTGGTGTTATGTAAATTTATTAGTATTTTTGCAAACAATATAAACAATAACTGCATATGAATGTTGGATACGAGGTTACTGTTGGCATTCCTGTCTACAATGTTGAGGACTACATCAGGCTGGCGTTGGATTCCGTGTTAGGACAGTCATTTCCAAGTATAGAAGTCTTGATTTGTGATGATTGCGGTACGGATTTCTCAATCGATATAGTACACGAGTATCAACAAAATCATCCTCGTGGCAAGGATATTCGTATTCTTCATCAGCCTCAAAATATGGGTATTGGTGCAGGTCGTAACCGTATGATGGCCGAGGCCCAGGGAAAGTATTTCTATTCTTTGGATGGAGATGACTCGATAGCTCCAAATACGATAGAACTATTGTATAATGCAGCCCAAAAATATCAGGCAGAGATTGTTTATGGCAGTTATGAACGAGTCTTTGTTCAGGACGGGAAACGGGTGGGTACTAAGCCATATCCATATCCAATGAAAGTTTTCTCTGCTCCTGATGAATATGCGCTATATGTATATAAGTATGGTATTCAAGGGATGAATTGGAATTATCTGATAGACCTCAATGTCGTCAGACGCCATCATTTGCAGGTAACTCCGGTTAATCATGGATATGGTGAAGACTTTACATATACTGTCGATTTGCCTACGTATATAGATCGTGCCATCTTGCTGCCGGATATAACCTATCAGTATTATATTCGTACTTTTACTAATCGACCAAGACGTAAAAAAATACTATCAAGACAACAAATGTCGCTGTCTCTTGACGCAATTAGTTTGAAAAAGCAACGTATGGAGTTGAAAGACAAACCATACTATGCGAGACGATGTTGTAGGCTGATGATGATTGATTGCTCGTTTGCATGTGAGATGGTAGTTAAAAGGGACGATTTTGATGTTCCGTTTACCGATAGAGAAATACATGATGTGATGTGGCATCCCATGACTTTGTTGGAGATATTGCATTCTCATTCTGTACGTGGTCGCAATCTGTTATATTATCTAATAGGGAAAATACCGCCCACATTCTCTGTTATGATATTGAGGCTCATGGCGAATAGATATGGTGTTAGGATGTTGAAATAAATATGAAGTGCGAAGTAACGATAGCCCTGCCTGTCTATAATGCAGAGAAATATATTTGTAGAGCTCTTGATACGATATTAAATCAGACCTTCAAGGACTTGGAACTGCTGATTGTTGATGATTGCAGTAGCGATGGGACAGTTTCTTTAATTGAAAAGATTCAGAAAACCCATCCGCGAGGTAATGTCATCCGATTATTACGGCAAGAAAAGAATACAGGTCCTAGTGGTGCGCGTAATAGGATGATAGATGAGGCTCAAGGTCGATTTCTTTACTTCATGGATGCTGATGATACCATTCCGGTAAACTCTATTTCTACGTTATATGAGTCTGCCATTCTTCATCATGCTGATGTGGTTTATGGGTCATACAAACTGATTGAAATTTATGACAAGCACCGTAATGCATACAGATACCAGTACCCGCTGAAGGTTTTTCACAAGAAAGGAGCATTGGCAAATTATGCATATCGCCATTATGGAAAGTTTCAGGCTCAGGTTTGGAATGTGTTGATAGATTTGGAATTCCTGCGAAAAACGGGTTTACGGTTTATTTCTGCCCGTTTTTGGGAGGATATGGCATTTACCTATGATTTGGTGTCATATGTTAATTGTGGTGTTCTGTTGCCTTTTATCACTTATAATTATTTGTGCCGTCCCAATACATTGTCAAATTATCATGACCGTGATATTATACCTCGTTCTGAAATCGAGCAGAATATCTCAACTAATGATCATATTAAGCTGGGTTGTTTGGAATTGTTAGACAGAACATATGTTGGTTATCGAAGTTATGATCTGATGATGAATAGTTTTTATATTGTCTGTCAGATTATCCAGGCACGTGACAAGATTGTGCCGTCTTTCTCTGATGAGGAGATACGCCTAATTATGTACCATCCATTGTCATTACGCGTCATTCTGCGTTCTCATCGGAGACTTTTGGGTAATCTTTCACTTTGGGCATTGGGACGTCTGCCTATACAGTTGTTTATGCCGACAATTAAGGTAATGGGTAAGTTGAAGAGGGTATTATAATCTGTAGATTGTTGTTTATGAAAATATTCTTCGTTTTACGTAATTTAGCAAATGTCGGTGGAGTTGAACGTACTTTAACTGATAAAGCTAATTATATGGCTGAAAAAGGTCATGATGTGACTTTTGTAACATATGAACAAGGTCAGCATCCTAATGCATTTGTTTTATTATCATCTGTAAAGCGTGTAGATTTGAATTGTCGTCGTTTCGCACTCTATCAGTTACCGTGGTATAAGCATATAATTAAGTACGTGAAGATGAAATATCATTTTCGTAGGAAATGGAATGAGTTGGTTGATTCTGAAAAGCCAGATGTGGTAGTTGTGACAACTTATACACAAGACTTTATGCATGAGTTAATGACTGTAAACGAAAAGACCCGTATTATTGTTGAATCCCATACCGCATTTACTCATGATATGCATTCTGACAGATTTTTGAAGAAAATTCTAATCGTAAGAATGCTTAGAGATCTAAAGAAAAGCAGTTTGTTAATTACTCTGACAGAAGGAGATGCTTCTTGCTGGAGAAAGTATGTTAAGAATGTTAAGAGAGTGCCTAATCCCGTTACATTTTATCCGGAATCGATCGATAATGTGAAGAAAGATACAGGGAGAATCATAAGTGTTGGCCGTTTGCATGAACAGAAAAGATATGATCGTCTTATTAATGCTTTCGCGTTGATAGCTGATAATTATCCAGAATGGCATATTCATATTTTTGGAAATGGTGAACTAAAAGAGCAACTAAATCATCAAATCAATGGATTGCATTTGGATAATCAAATTGTTATTCATAGTCCGTCTAATGATATTATGACAGAATTTCTTCGAAGTCAATTCTTTGTCCTAAGTTCCGATTATGAGGGTTTACCTTTGGTTTTATTGGAAGCTATGGCTTGTGGCTTGCCTGTGGTAAGTACAAATTGCCCCTTTGGTCCTGCAGATATAATTGATGAAAGCGTAGGCATGCTATCAGATTTGAACGTAAATGATTTGGCAGAGAAAATAGCTTGGTTTATCAATCATCCTGAAGACAGAAAAGAAAAAGGACAGAATGCCCATCTTTTAGCGGCATCATATAAAAAAGATGATGTTTTAAAACTTTGGGAAGATTCATATTGTTCTGTGATATAAAAGTGATAGTCATATGAAAAAAGTACCTCATGTAAGTGTGATAATTCCGAATTTCAATCATGCACAATTTCTAGAGCAAAGGATAGATAGCGTGTTAAATCAGTCATATAGAGATTTTGAGGTTATTATTCTTGATGATTTATCGACAGATAATAGTCGAGAGATAATAAATCGATATAAAAATAATCCTCAGATTTCAAAAATTGTTTTCAATACGGAGAACTCGGGGAGTCCCTTTTTACAATGGAATAAAGGGATTGAATTATCTGAAGGTAAATTAATTTGGATTGCAGAAAGTGATGATGTTGCTAATACAGATTTTTTGCTTACGTTAGTATCTGAGTTAGATGCTCATCCCGATGCGGTTATTGCTTTTTCTCATTCTTTTCTTATTGATTCAAATAATAAGATCTTAAAACAGAACCTACATTCAATAAATGACGGTACAGTAATAGTTCATAGTGGAAAGGCATTTGCTCATGGTGCCATGTTAAATAGAAACGATATTTATAATGCAAGTATGGTCGTGTTTCGAAAATCTTCTTACTATTTGGTTGATAATTCATTTATACAATATCGGTTCTGTGGCGACTGGCTTTTTTGGATGAACATTTGTATTCAAGGAGAAGTGATAGAGGTGTGTCGTCAGCTAAATAGTTTTCGCCAGCATCTGAACAAAGTGACTACTAAGGCTGGGAAGACAGGAAAAGATTGGAAAGAGGTCGCTTCTGTATTGCGTCATTTTATTACTTTGTTGTCTTTAAAAGGATTGGAACTTAGAGTATTTCGTGGGAAATGGACCGCAGATTTTATGAAATCACATTATTTGGAAAAAAAAGAATTAGTCGACCTATATCCTGATGTTTTTGGAGCATCATTTGGGGATTTGTTCTTATATAAAATGATTAAAATTTTAAGGAAGTTTGATTCCTGTTTGTTTAAATCTTGTTGTTAGTTTATTTATGCATTAATGTTAAGATGAAAATTGTATATATATATCCGCAATTTGCTCAACGGGCTGGTACAGAGCGTATTCTAATCGACAAGATGAATTACCTTGCTGAAAAAGAAGGTTATGAGATTGTCATGTTGACTTATGAACAAGGTATTCATCCTATTGCATATCCGTTGTCTCCGAAGGTTAAGCATGTGGATTTGGACGTTCGTTTTTATCCATTATATGCACATAATAGGTGGAGGCGTATTTTGAAATTGAGTAGATTAAACAATTTGTTAAAAAAACGCTATAATGCTTTTATAGAGAACTATCGGCCGGACATAGTTGTGGCTACAACGTATTCTTCCATTGTTCTTAAATTGATTGTAGATTGTCCCATTAATTACATACGTGTTTTAGAGTCACATATTGGCCACCGGTATATATTGAGTAATGATCCAGCAAATCAGAAGGATCTTATTCATTGGTTAGGTGTTTTAAAAGAATTGCATATAGTTGAAAAGAAAGCTCGTAAATGCGATCTATTGGTTGCCCTGAATCATGATGATGCTCATGATTGGTCAAGGTTTCTGAAGACAACTATTGTTACTAACGTCGTCCATCTGAATCCTACGGGTAAATTCAGTAACCATGATAAAAAGAATGTCATCTTTGTAGGGCGTTATGTGGAACAGAAAGGAATTCCAGATTTGTTCAGAATATGGCAATTTGTTTCTCAGAAGCATTCTGATTGGCATCTTCATCTCTATGGGGATGGAGAATTACGAGATCAGTTGCAAAAGGATGCAGATCTTATGCAAATAAATATACATATTCATCAGTCGGATTCTCAGATTTTTGATCGGTATCTTGATAGCTCAATCATTGTGCTGACTTCAATTTATGAACCTTTTGGTTTGGTGATGCCGGAAGCTATGAGTTGTGGCTTGCCTGCTGTCGCATTTGATTGTCCGTCGGGACCTGCTCATATTGTTACTGATGGGGTTGATGGTTTTTTGATTCGTAATAGAGACATAAAGACATTTGCTGACCGTGTATGTCAACTAATTGAGTATCCAGAGCTGCGAAAAAAGATGGGTCTTGCCGCCATAGAGTCCTCCAAACGTTTTTCCGCAGAACGTATTATGCCGCAATGGGAAAGATTGTTTGAAGAACTGAGCCCTCAGAAAAATAAATGAGAATTGCCAGATTATCTTTTTAGGAAATTGTCTTCTGCGTCTTTGTAATGATCAGTCTTATAGAAGAGCTTAGAAACACCATAGAACTTTAGGCGATTCCACATGGCTGTCAGCAAAGAACTTTCTTTAAGAGACCCATATCCGGTTATCACACGACATCGCCGGTCAAATACAAATTTAATTTTTCCGTATTTTTTCATGGCTAATGCCATAGAACCGTCTTCACCACGAAGTAGTTCAACTCTGTAACCTTCTTTTTTGGCATTCGCGGTCTCATAGCCAAACGCTAATCCTCGAACACTCAGTTCTGGGCGATTGATAATCTGTAAGCGTATGTAGAGGTCACGACAGAACTCATACATTTTCAGTTGAAATTTTGAATGGTTCTCGTTGGGATAGAAACTCCACATCGCTGCAACAGCAGAAATACCGGGCTTCATCAGGTGTTCAACCATAATCTCAAAATAATATGGAGGATAGATGGTGTCTGAGTCAATACACATTGCATACCGACCTTTTGCTTGATTCAGTCCACATTGCCTTGCATAGCCACAAGTATGCTGATGCTCTGTATAATAGGGTATGCCAGATTTTTGATAAATCTCTGCAGTCCTGTCTTTTGACTCATTGTCAACTCCGATAAATTCCACGGGGTATTTGCATTTTATTTCACTCAAGGACCAGAGGCAGGCCTGTAAATGTTTCTCTTCGTTGTAAGCCACAATGATGATTGATATTAAAGGTTCGTCACTTTGAAGAGCTGTAAGCTGGTCATGTGTCTGGTCAATGATTTCCTGAGGAACCTCACTGAATGGCTTTTCATAAATGCTAAGATATTTCTCGTACCAATCCATAATATATATATTTAAAAGTATTATCGTGATAAACTGTCAAATAACTCTTTCCACTTATTGGCGATAGTGTCAATATTAAAACGTTTTATGCCTTCTCTTGCATTTTCTCCCATAGATGTCCTTAGATCGGAGTTCTGCATTAAAAGAAGCATCGCTTCTGCAAGTTTCTTTATATTCCCATTCTCAACTAACAATCCGTCTTTACCATCAGAAATAATGGAACGTGGCCCCCAAGGGCAATCGAATGATACGACTGGCAGTCCACAAGCCATAGCTTCAGCTATTACCAAACCAAAGCCTTCGAAACGAGAACTGCAAACTGCCAACGAACTGTTAATATACTCAGATTGAATGTCAGATGTACGTCCATTCAACACACAACGGTTTCGATCAATGTGCAAATCATTAATCATCTGCTCATAGGCAGAACGGTCTCCTTCGCCGAAAATTACCAATTGCCACTCGGTGTTTTCATTCTGAACAATTGACCAGGCTTGTAATAAATGGTCATATCCCTTTTCGTGACAATATCGTCCAACTACAATAACCCTTTTATTTGTGAGTGAACTGAATAATTTTGGTGTAAACGATAATGGGTTTGGTATAACTGAAATGTTCTCAACCTCCCGCCATGCATTTTTGTCGGTTTCTGTCAGGACTACAAAATGATCTAATTGACATATCTTATCAACAAGAGTATTCGCCCAGTATTTAGAAAAAAGGGCTTTGAAGAAATTTGTTTCATGATCCTCAAATGTACGATAGTGCGCTCGGTTAATATGAATTTCTCCAATCTTCTTGCTACCATCTCTTATTGTATTGATAAAGTTGATTTCTCTTCGCATGAGACTGATAGTGAAGTCTGGTCGAATTTGAATTAATTCTTTTGTTAGTCTTTTCTTGTATTGATATTGTTTTCTCAGATATAGGATAGATTTTTTGATAAACGGTCGATTCCAGAGGTCTTCAAATCCCAAGTTTAAATTGATTACTTTGATTTTCTTGGAAAGAGGATAAAATAAGGGTTTGTCCTTTCCGTCTGTCAGAATAATTGTAATATCGTAACCGAATTGCTCGGATAGATAGTTTGCCTTAAGTGTTAGTACACGTTCCATACCTCCTGCAAAATAGAGAGCTGGTATGCAGTAAACTATCTTATATGTCTTTTCTTGTAGTTGCATTCATTTCTGAATTAATTGCTGCAAATATACTTTTTTTTATTGAAATAGCCAAATTATTCATAAAAAATGCAATGTTTTAATTATTTAATACTCTTACCTTATAGTAAATTCTGATAAAAATGGTATCTTTGTACCATAAAATAAGATAAAGAAGATGAAATACGACTATTTAATTGTTGGATCGGGTCTGTTCGGCTCAGTTTTTGCTTATTGTGCGAATAAGCAGGGAAAACGTTGTCTGGTGATTGATAAGCGCCCAAATTTGGGAGGCAATTTGTATTGTGATGAAATCTCCAATATCAATGTCCATAAGTATGGGCCTCACATTTTCCATACCTCAAATAAGAAAGTCTGGACTTTCGTGAATTCCATCGTGGAGTTTAACAGGTTTACAGAATCTCCAGTAGCTTTTTACAAGGGGAAGGCATATAATCTGCCTTTCAACATGAATACTTTCGCCCAGATGTGGGGTGTCCTGACTCCTGATGAGGCAAAACAGAAAATTGCTGAGCAACGAAAGGAAATGGACGGGAGGGTCCCAACCAACTTGGAGGAGCAGGCCATCTCACTGGTTGGAAGGGATATTTATGAGCGTCTGATTAAAGGCTATACCGAAAAACAATGGGGACGGAAGTGTACGGAACTGCCTCCATTCATCATCAGACGTCTTCCTGTCAGATTTGTATATGACAATAATTACTTTAATGATATCTATCAGGGTGTCCCTGTTGGCGGCTATAATAGGTTGATTGATGGATTGCTTGAGGGAGTTGACACGAAAGTGAACACGGACTTCTTCGCAAATAGAAAAGAGTTTGAATCCATAGCAGATCAAATTGTCTTTACAGGAAAGATTGATGAGTTTTATGATTACAGATTCGGTAAACTAGAATATCGTACTGTCAGGTTTGAGAATGAAGTGTTGAATACTCCCAATTATCAGGGTCTGGCTCAGATAAACTATACCGATGCGGATGTCCCTTATACACGCATCATTGAGCATAAGCATTTCGAGTCTTTTGCTGACGATGTTTACAAAAATCCGCAAACGGTTATAAGCCGTGAGTATTCAGTGGAATGGGAAGACGGGATGGAACCATATTATCCTATCAATGACGAAAGGAATACCGAACTTTATAAAAAGTATGAAGCGTTGGCCCAAAAGGAAGATTCTGTTATCTTTGGAGGCAGACTGGCTGAATACAAATATTATGATATGGGACCTATTGTTGAGAAGGTTCTGAATATGTTCGGTTAAATTGGTCATTTTTGCCATGAGAATCTTGTATGTATGCAGATCCCTGGCATATTGGGGCGGTATTGAACGGATTTTGGTCGACAAGATGAATCATCTGGTCACGATGTATGGCTATAATGTCTATATGGTGACAACTGACCAGGGAGAGCATCCTGTACCATATCGGTTGGATGATAAAGTTAATCTTGAGGACTTTGACATCCGTTTCCATCGGCAATATCGGTATCGGGGACTAAAGCGTTTTTGGGTTGCATGGCAATTAGGTCGTCTTTTCAAACAACGGTTAACTGAACGGTTACAGGTAATACAGCCTGATATTATTGTTTGCACGACGGCAAACTATGTTGATATTAATGTCTTGGCGAAAGTGAAAGGGCGTATCCCCTTAATTGTGGAATCTCATTCAATTTGTCGTAGGACACTGGGACAGAAAGGTTTACGCAACAGATTTGCCGATTATATGTTTCGCAAAGGCTTATCAAAGTCCCAGATGATTGTTGCTTTGACTGAAGGGGATGCTGCTGAATGGAGAGATATTATTCCAAATGTCTGTGTCATCCCCAATATGGTTCATTTGAATGAGGGTGAGGTATCTTGTCTTGAGAATAAACGGGTCATCTTTGTAGGTCGTTTCGATTATCAGAAACGTCCAATGGAATTATTGAAGATTTGGCAACTGGTGCATTCCAAATTCTCAGACTGGCATCTGGATATCTTTGGGGAAGGTGAACAGCAGCAGGAGTTGGAAAATGCTGCCAGTTCTTTGAATATGAATATCCATATTCATCAGCCTACGGACAAGATTATCGAATGTTATCGCGAGAGCTCCATTCTGGTTTCTACGTCGTTGTTTGAGCCATTTGGTCTTGTCATCCCTGAGGCCATGAGCTGTGGGTTGCCCGTGATTGCTTATGACTGCCCTTATGGACCGCATGATTTGATAAAAGACGGTCAGAATGGCTTCTTAGTCCCAATGAATGATCAGCAGGCTTTTGCAGATCGGCTTTGCTCTTTAATATCTGATATTTTCCTCCGTCGGAAGATGGGACAGGCTGCAATTGCAGTGTCACAACGGTATTCTGCTGAGAAGGTCATGCCATTATGGCATCAGCTCTTTTGCCTTATGAAAACTTAGCATGTTTATCTGATAATACAATCGGAATGATCAGTCGAAGGATAGTTAAATTGTATAGATTAAGATGGAGAATAGGACTCGTACTTCTCTCCCCGTTATTAGTCTATGCATTGTATCTTTCGTGGAATCAAATGCAAATAGCATTCGGAGTAGGGCCGGCTTTTCCCTTATATTCCATTCCTCCAGCTCATCATGATGATACAATCAGGGTGGCTGTTATTGGTGACAGTTGGGCTGAATACCATGCCACCTTGGAATGTGATACGATTTTCCAGAAAGTAGCAAAGCGGTTGACAAAGAATCCAGTCTTGTGCTTCTCGCGTGGTCATAGTGCCAAGATGACTAAAGAGATTTATCAGGATATGTTTTCGGAGCGCACTGTTGAACATGCTTGGGAAAAAGACTTCTGTACTCAGCCTTTGTTGGAACGACATCCGGATTATTGTGTCGTTATGGCAGGAATCAATGACTTACGAAAACAGCGTCCACCAAGTTACTATACAGGAAACTATCAGTTGATTCTTCAAGTACTCTTGAAAAATGGTATCCGTCCAGTTGTGATGGAGATACCAGAAGTTGATATTCCAACCGTCATTTCAAATCGTGCTTTTTATGAGCAATGGGCTTCTCGACTCTTATCCTATATTACTGGTTCTGGATGGGGAGATGTCAGTAATTATCGAAAGGCTATGCATGAAATGTTGAATCAGACGGGGTTGATTGATAGTGTGCTGTTTATTCCTGTTTCTCATTGGAATTCCGGTGGAGTGTTCTCAAGGCCGGATCTCTATATTGATGATCGGCTTCACTTGAATATGGATGGCTATCATGTCATCGACTCTTGTATGGCTACTGATATTATGAATGATTATAAAAGAAGATTAAAAAAATAGGATTAATATGAAACGTGATTTGACATTAGATTATGCACGAGGCTTTGCGATGGTTCTCATTGTATTGGGTCATTTGTATTATTATTCGGGAAGATCGAATGATTCTTTGTTTTTTTTAGTGTGTAAGATTTCTCATATACCTGTATTTATGTATATCAGTGGTCTTTTAGCTCATCGTTCTATTGACAGGTATGGATTTAGGAAACTTGTGGCAAATAGGGCAGTAAGACTATTGCTGCCGTTGCTTTCCTTTTATATATTATGGAGTATATATAATCCCGATAATTTCATACAGATACCTATTAGGGAATACAAACGAGGTTTTTGGTTTATGATTGTCTTGTTTGAGTTTATGGTATCGCTTTCTCTCATTAAACGAGTATCATCGATAACAAATATTCCGTCATATGTATTGAATGCATCTTTTTATGGTCTTATTACGTTATATCTTTTTTTGATTCCAAGTGGGAGACAGTTTAATATTCTTTTTTGTGTTAACCTGTTTTGGCATTATTATCCGTTTTTCATGTTAGGTTACTATTCATATAAGATATTACCTTTTTTGAAATTGTATTTATCGCCAGTCTATTTAATTGTATTTGCCATTTCCATTTATTGTCTGCAAGTTTATGGCATGAAATGGATGGCTCCGATCGGAAACCTTTCCAGTCTTCTATTCTTGATCTCTGTTTTCAGGAACGGCATTAGGCCTTTGGAACCATTCTTTGTGAAGCTTGGGATATATTCCCTTCAAATATATATGCTTCACTTTACATTACTCTTCTTGGTTCTACCCTATTTGCCGATAATTAATAATATATGGTTTGAATTAGCCATGTTTATGGGAGTCTCTATATCAATCATCATAGTAACTATTGGCATAGCCAAGCTATTAATGATGAGTAGTTTGGTAAGTCTGTTGTTGTTTGGCATTAAGAAAAAATAGGAAGTAGTGTCAGCGCCCAATGAGAATGGGCAATTGTCGTTTCGCTAACAAGATGACGGGATATAGGATGGCTATGATGATGAGTGCAACTGGTAGGGCTTCGTACCATTGATAACAGATCGTATTATCGAGATGGAGAAAATGCTCCAACGTGAAATTGGCGACAGTGACGAGGACGATGTGGAGGCCGATGATGACCAAGGTACCAATGGAGAGATTGGTGATGATGGGTAATTTGATGCCATCGAGGACTTTGCAGCCGTATAACACACCAAAGAGGAAACCAATGTTCACAGGATAGAAAAGCACGATGTGCAGCAAGTGCTGGTCTGTGAAGAAGGCATGCAGATGCCAGGCAAAAAGGAGGATGCTGGCAGAGAGGCAGAGGATGCAATAGAGGAGGTCGCGCTTGAGGTAACAACTTCTGTAAAGATGGTATTGCCCGAACAAGTAGCCTATATAATAATAAGGTAAGTTCCTCATGAGGCCCATTGGCGTCAGGTTGGGAGCAAAGTAATAATACTTATTGGCTGCATAGATAACGAACGAAATCACACAGAGCAGAATCATGATCCTGTGCTGATGCTTCGTTTTTCTGCACAGGTCGATGATGATGTGCATCATGAGGATGGCAGGCAGATACCACAATGGCCCGTTCAGTGGCTCGGCAAATGAACTTTCATGTTCCAGCAGAAGGGCTCCAATCAATGGACGCATGGCTTGGAAGAAATCTGGAAACGCCCCATTGGCAAGATAGAATTTCGCCAGCCAATAAGGATAGACCATCAGGTTATATATTATATAAGGTATGATGAGTCCATGCCAGTATTTCTTCCAATTCTCTTTGTCGCTACCTCGGTCTTTTTTCAGATAGCCGGAGATGAAAAAGAAAATCACGATTGTGACAGCCTGCAGATAGCGGTAATAAAACCACTCCTGCGATTGAGGCAGATGGCAAAAGACAACACTGCAAACCGCCAGTGCCTTACTCCAGTCTATCCAGTTGATTCGCTCTTTCATGCCACAAAAGTAATATTTTTCACTCAATCTGCCAAGAGTTCCAACTTTTTTCTTTATTTTTGCACTTGTTATGGCTAGACAGAGGATTGAATACATCGATGCGATGCGAGGATTCACGATGATTCTCGTGGTCTATTCGCATATCTGTGGTATGTGTCTGGGCGACAAGTGGATGGGATGGAACGATGTGTTCTTTTTGTTCCGTCTGCCGTGTTTCTTCTTTATCAGCGGTTGGTTGTTTGAGCAGGTAGGCCGCCAATGGAATAGTGTTACCATCAGGCACACCGTCAGACACAAATTCATGGTGCAGATAGTGCCGACGGTGATATTTTTGTTGCTCTTAGCGCCTCCGCCATTGTTTTTCAGCAGGTTAGGAGCTACCAAGGGTGGCTATTGGTTCACATTCGCACTCTTCGAATTCTTTATTCTTTGTATTCTTTCAGAGCGATATCTGAGGAAGTGGAGTGGGGTGTTTGCCATCGTCATTTCTGCCGCAGCCTTCTGCTACGACATCTATTACAATCGATTACAAATGGAACTACAGAATGTTCAATGGTCAATGTTCAATGGCCAATGGATTACGGATGTTTTGGGCTTCCTGAGTTTCATGACCTGGAGATACTATCTGTTCTTTTTTGTCGGAACATGGGTGAAGCGTCATTTTGAGGCATTTGTCAGCTGGACGAGCAAACCTTGGGTCATTATTGCCGTCATCGTAAGTTTTATATGCATTGCCTTGATACCTCATTCTGATCATGCCATACGCGAATATCTGTTGTTTGCCCTTGGAGGCATCTTTGGTCTGACGATGGTCTTTACGTTCTTCCGGACTTTTGCCAGGTACTTCACAAGAGACCGATGGCTTGGGCGCTCTCTTATATATATAGGTACGCGAACCTTAGATATATATCTGCTCCATTATTTCGTTCTGCCTCGATTCTTGATCCTCTATAGCGACCAGCTGAGGGCATACGATAGTCGTCTGCTCGAATTCGTGATAGCCCTGTCGCTTGCATTAGTGGTCATTGCCGTCTGTTTGTTGGCGAGTTATATCATCCGGCTCAGTCCCTTTATGGGCCATTATCTCTTTGGCGTGAAGTATGAACGGCAGAAATAGCATCTCACAGTTCGATGTCATCCGATGGCTGCGTTTTCCGATGATAGTCCTCGTGACCTATGCCCACAGCTATGGTCATGTGGCTGAGGGGTTTAGTCTCTTGACATCAGACTGGAGCACTTACGAATTTCTGAAACTCTTGGTGAGCCAGACACTGGTCAAGGTGGCGGTCCCTGTGTTCTTCATCATGTCCGGCTATCTCTTCTTTGCGAATGTCGAGGAGTGGAACATGCAAGTCTATAAGGCAAAGATGCTGCGGCGGGCCAAGACGCTCTTGCTGCCTTATTTGGTTTGGAATCTGATGATGGCTTTCAAATTGAAGTCATTCGGCTGGAGTATCTTTTGGGAGCCTGCCAATATGCCGCTGTGGTTCTTGCGTGACCTGATTATCGTGTCGTTATTGACGCCTGTTATCTATATAGGGGTCAAACGACTCGGCTATTGGCTTCTCGTGGCACTTTTACCTGTTTATCTCTCTGGCATCCAGCTGATTCAGCCTGGTGTGAATCCCTATGGCATCTGTTTCTTCACTCTCGGAGCCTTTATGAGTATCCGAAAACTGGATCTTGTGGATACCTGCATGCGATACAGAATGCCTGCTTATATCTTATCTGCTCTTTTCGGCTTGGGGATGTTGATGAGCTATGGCACTACAATGTTTCCTTGTCTGATGCTCGCCTTCCGTCTGACGGGAGCCATTGCCGTTTTCTGTCTTGGAGCATCTTTCAAAGTGCACAAGGTTCCAGTCCCCTTGTGCAAAAGTGCACAAGGTTCCTGTCCCCTTGTGCAATCTTCCGCCTATTTCATTTATCTGGCGCACTATGTGTTCTTCTTTTCTTTCATCGACACGACCTTCTTTTCTCTCTTTGGCACTTCAGAACTGAGCCTCTGCCTCCACTATCTCCTCTGCCCGCTCATAAAAGTCATTGTTCTTATCTTTATTTATAAAATTACATACACTGCATACACTAAATACTTATCTATTTAATATACAGATAGTTTTGATAGTGTATGCAGTGTGATTCTAGTGTATGCAAATGCGTTAATTCTTCTTTTTTACCAGATATTGTTTGCTACTGCCTACTCTGCGATGCTGCAGTTCTGGCATATTCCAAAGATATCGCCCGAAGGCAGAGACACCGTTGGCCTTAAGACCTGCACCTGCAATCAATCGAAGTTGGTCATAAATGGCCGTTGGTGAAAGCCATTTTCCGTCAGTCTCATCATCAGCAGGCTGATAGTATTCATTGAAGTACTGAATGGCAGGAGGCGTCAGCTGATACTGACGGTTGTGAGCCATAATCTCCTTTACTTCCTCAGCGCTGAACCACCAGTCCATCTCCCTGTTCAGCACCATCTTATACGCCTGACCATAGAGTGCCTCATAGTTTGGCTTGTAGTCTGTATTGACAGGAGCCGTGAGACTCACGCAGATGAATCTCCTGCTGCCAGAGGGGTCGCTCAGCACATTCGTCTCATTGGTAGTAGCGATGAACGAGGCATACCGTTTGAACTCCTCAACGTGCTTGCCGTAAGGACGCTTGATTTTGACATTGGGCAATTGGATGATATTTTTCAAGAATCCCTCTTGCAGCTTCGGACTGATGGAATTGAACTCATCAAGATTGATGAGCAGGAAGTTGTGCATCGCCTGAAGCGTGGTGCGCTTCTCACTCACATCGAGGTTTTCAAGGAATCCCCATCTCAGTTGTTTGGGCAGAATCATTCGGCAGAATGTTGTCTTGCCGTCGCCCTGAGGAGAAATCAGCAGCGGCACCACCGAATTGCCATATTCCTGCTGGGGCATCACCCACTGAGCCACCATATAGAGGAACCATTTCTTGAACCAAGTCTCCCATTGGGGAATCTGACAAGGTACGCACCTCGCCAGCATCGCGATATGATCCGTCTTTCCGTCCCATTTGTTATAGCAGTTTGACAGAAAGTCGCCTATGGGGTCAATCCTGCGAATCATGTTCGAGTGGACATAGCGCCTGACGTCTTTGTCTTTCGCGTCCAGATTAGCCAGACGAGCCTCGATGGACATGCCGTTGATCACGTTTTCGTCGCATGGTGCCCAGTCTTGCATCCAAGTGTTGTTGGGCCGATACTCCGTATAGCCCATCACCTCATTGTATCGGAACACGTATCTCGTTTTCAGGAATTCGATCAGCCTGCGCGTCTCCACGCTCACCATCTCCCCCTCTTTCCTGCGCTTGGGTTGCTCTTCCGAATAGACTGTACTGACAATGGCACGAACTCTCGATTCATTGTATATCTGCTTGTAAACGTGATGGTTACGAATGTGTATGAAGGCTTCCTCCTCTGGGAAGTTCATCTCGCACAGCTTATGAGCGAGCAGAGTGATGTACGCATCGTATCGTTCTGCATCCTTCATTTCGAGCGTTTCCTCAAAGGCCTCATGGGCTGCCTGTTTGTAAAGCATCTCATAGTCTTCGTAGAGACGATAGTCCATATTGCGCTGTTCAGGCTCTGCGATGTCTGCAGGATTTGTCACCTCTCTGAGCGTTTGAACCACCATCGGCGTTGCCAGCGGATTGTAATAGGGCTCTTCATCGAGCGTCATCCGAAAGCAACTACGTGCCTTAACTGACTGACGTTCAATTGGTTTTGGAAGTACGCCGCTATAGGCTCCGAAGGCCACTTCATAGGCCGAAGCGCAGAATGCGTCCATCTCTGCCTCCGTCATAGGCCTGCCCGTCGTATCCTTCTGAGCCACAGACACCAGAATCTCCACACTTCTGCCGTCGGCACCCGTAAAGGCTGCGAAAGTAGTGGGCAGGATTTTCGAGGCTTCTTTCACGGCTCTCACTTCTTCTGACTTCATCAGACTGCCAACATGCAGCCAAGTCAGACTGTTGAAGGCCGTGATATCAAGGTTACCATTTACCGTTTTCACCATTTCCACCAACGGGTGAATCATGGCTATAGTCACGCTGCTCTCGTAGAGGCCCGATTCTCCGAAATGTGCGATGTACTGACGGTACTTGCCTACATCCTCAGCCTTCGTGTCTGTCTTGATACGCTGGAGGAACCACTCTATGGGCTTCACCGTCAGGTGCTTAGCCCCGTTCTTATCTGTTCTTACTATGGATAGCTTCATCATTTCTACTTGTTTAAAATTCGTCCCAGAGGGTGGGACTGGTTGTCCCAGGGGCTGGGACAATTTGTCCCATTGGGTGGGACGTTTTGTCCCATGGCCTGGGACAAATGATACTCCGCCTGCCAACTCCTTGTTAGAGCCTTGTAAAGTCGAAATCCTCGAACGTTTTGTCAAAGCTGACCTCTACGTGAGGCGCATATTGATGTACGATGTCGATAATCTCCTGTTGCAGCTGAGGGTTGATGAGTCGTTCGCCATCCTTGTAGCGATAGTAAGTGCCTTTACTGCCGAGGTGAGCCGTGAGGGCATAGCGTATCTGAGAACGGGCTATGCGTGACTGCACATTGTTATAGACAGAAGCAAGCCCCTGAGCCATTGTCACTTTTTCAGCTTTCTGATAAAACTTGCACTTGCCATCCTCGATGGCGTTAGGAAGAACGCATCTCCACAGCTTGTATTTCTGCGGAACCTGCAAATAAACCTGATGCCGAAGACATGTCTCCGCCATCGTACAATCACTCTTTGGGCACATAGCCCACCATTCTGGAATCTTTTCGTAGTCGTACATAGTGCAAAGATACTATATTTTACGAGGATTTCCAAATATTTCGAGCGTTTTTTCTAGGTAAGTTGTTTGCATACACTAACTATTTGTTTGCATACACTAGTTTTTGTTCTTTATATCAGGTGGTTATGATTTAGTGTATGCAGTGTATGTGTTTTTCAGAAATAAAAATAATATGGGATAAATTTTGCATTTCGCTCGATTTGGATTATCATTGGGTTTTGCTCGATGATACTCTCGTTCGAAAAAGTTCAAAAATATTTGGCTTTTTACTCGCTTATTCGTATCTTTGCAGCGATGATACATTATATTCGACTGCTCAGACCCCTGCAATGGCTCAAGAACACATTCGTTTTTGCACCCATATTCTTCAGCAATAATCTGTTGAAGCCAGAGTTTTTCTGGCCTACGCTCGTGGTGTTTGCCTCGTTTTGCTTGGTTTCGAGCAGCATCTATTGCTTTAATGATCTGAGAGATGTGGAGGCAGACCGTCAGCATCCGAAGAAATGTCATCGTCCGATTGCATCCGGAAAGGTATCAGTCAGAGGCGGTTACGCGATGATGCTCCTCTGTCTGATAGGATCGTTCGCGCTGTTGCCACTGGCTCGGAGTGTCAATACACCTTATTTATTGATGATTGTGGCAGGCTATTGGCTGATGAATATCGGCTACTGCATCCGGTTGAAACAGATTGCCATCTTGGATGTCACCATCATTGCTGTAGGTTTTGTGATGCGGGTGCTGGTTGGTGGTTTGGCCACAGACATCTGGATCTCGCATTGGCTGGTGATGATGACGTTTTTAGTGACCCTTTTCCTCGCCTTCACCAAACGTAATGATGACTACCGTATCTATGAGCAGACAGGCATCAAACCTCGTGTTTCGATTACTGGCTATAACAAGACCTTCATCAACGAGGCCACGGCCATCATCGCCTCCGTCACGTTGGTGAGCTACATTATGTACACCATGTCGCCAGAGGTTATCGAACGGATGGGCACCCGCTATGTCTATCTCACTTCAGGCTGGGTTCTCGCTGGTCTTCTGCGTTATCTCCAGAACATGATCGTTTACGGCCTCAGCGGTTCCCCCACGAAATCCCTCGTCAAAGACCACTTCATCCAGTTCTGCATCTTCGGCTGGCTCGCCTCGTTCTTCGTGATTATATATCTCTGAACTGTGATATTTCTCTTTTGGTTGTAAAAAGTGACTTCAAAATTTGTTTTTCTAAAGTATAATATTTATCTTTGCACTTAATTATTATTGAAACAAATAAAACAATTAATATGGATCTGTTATCTTATAAATTCCGACTGCGACTGAGATCTTTTTTACATCCAATAAGGTCACTTAAGGCTTTGTACTTCATTCATTGCATTGAGCATACGGATAAGTGGCGGGAGCTTATTGATACCAATCCGAAGAAAGCGTTTGAAATGAAATGGAACCGATTCTATAGGAGAAAATTTCCTTGGAAGAATCCGCGTACCCTGAATGAGAAGGTGACTTGGATGGAGGTGATGACCGATACCTCGAAATGGACGGAGTATACCGATAAGTATGAGGTACGTAAGCACATAGAAAGTCTTGGTTTGAAAGAAATTCTGACGGAGTGTTATGGCGTCTGGGATCGCGTGGAAGATATAGACTTTGACAAGTTGCCTGACAAGTTCGTGCTGAAATGTACACATGATTGTGGTAGTACTGTCATCGTGCGTGACAAAAGCAAGATGGATAAAAAAAAGGTCCTGGAATTTTTAGGCAAATGTGTATCTAAAAGATATGGATATGATTCTTGTGAACCGCATTATACATATATAAAGCCAAGGTTGATGGCAGAAAGTCTGATAGAAATGGATAACAGCGAGTCATTCTCATCGGAGACGACAGTTGATCATAAAATCAGATGTATAGACGGCAAAGCACAATACGACATGGTGTGTTATGATAGAAGTCTGGAAAGTGGTAGTGGCGGCAGTAAGACCGTCTATGACCTATATGATATCCATACATGGCAGCCCATGCGTCAGTATTTAGCAGATCCTGGGGTACAGTACAAGAATGTGCCGCGACCGGAGAATCTGGAGAAGATGATTGAAATTGCTGAGAAGATCGCTCAGGGCTTCCCTCAAGTGAGAGTTGACCTATACAACGTGAAGGGGAAAATCTATTTTGGTGAGATGACGTTCTTTGCTTTCTCAGGTATGAACAATCACTTCACCATGGAGTTCCAGCGGATAATAGGCGACAGGATTCCTCTGCCTAAAGTATAAGCCCTACTGATTTTTTAAAGCAGCGAAGAAGTTCTTGGCAAAAGTGTTCTTGTTGAATAGCTTTGCATGTTCAAGACCAGCTAAAGACATCCATGTCCTCTTTTCATTGCTCATAGAGAGCATAATTGACCTGCGAAATAGTATAATATATGAGGACATGCTTATTTGGGAGAGTTTACCTTTTAGCATGAAGGTGGATGGGGAGAATTTAAGCCATTTTAGATGAATAGGCGGAATCCGTGAATGCGTTGACTTCCGTCACTCGAAAAAAATCAAGAATTTTAGGTTTTTGCTCGCTGTTCCGAAATTTTTAGTAAAAATCTGCGTCGGTATGGAATCTTTTTTGTATCTTTGTACTCGATATTAGATACTATGTCATAAGGGAATTAGACGTGTTGATTGACGTTTTTTCATGTTTTGCGTGAAGGACGGGGGGACTGGAGGGCAAGAAAGGCTTATGTCCGACTGCCGCGGAATATAAGGGCCAATACGATGATTGATTTAAAGGCGAGAATAAGAAACAAAAAGTAAAACATAAAGAATATGAGACTAATAAAGTTATTTTTGCACAATCCAAAGGGGATGGCGCTGAGAGCAATGCAGAAGATGGAGAATGTGCTTCCAGACCGCCTGTACCTGGAAATGCTTTTTATGTTGAGGGTGGGCCACAAACTGAACCTGAAGACTCCTAAGACGTTCAATGAGAAACTGTCGTGGATAAAACTCTACGACAGGAAGCCGCTTTATACCCGTCTTGCCGACAAATACGCGGTGAAACAATACGTGGCCGAACGTATAGGGGGAAGGTATGTTGTAGACAATTATTTAGTGGCAGAGAGCTGGGATGAGATAGACTTCGACAAACTGCCGAATCAGTTCGTGTTGAAATGTACGCATGACAGCAGCGGAGCCTTTGTCTGTCGCGACAAGCAGGAGTTCGACTTCGAGCAAGTGGGGCAGAAGGTGACGGCGAATCTCCAGCGCAACTATTTCTATCCCGGACGCGAGTGGCCATACAAGAATATTAAGCCAAGAATAATAGCAGATCGATACCTTGACGACCATACCGGCAATGAGTTGAGAGACTATAAATTCTGGTGTTTCAACGGGAAACCGACCTATATGTATTGCACTATCAAGGGTGCTAATATCTTTGAGAACTTCTATGATATGCAGTTTCGACCGGTTATGATTGATCACGGTTTCCCTCGTCACCAACCAGAATTTGAACGGCCGAAGAATTTTGAATTGATGAAGGAGCTTGCCACCATACTATCCGAAGATATCCCATTTGTGCGGGTGGACTTCTTTGATGTTGATGAGAAGGTCTATTTTGGTGAGTTCACCTTTTATGATTGGGGCGGCCTGAGACCCTTCGGAGGCGACTGGGACCAGCGGCTCGGAGAACTGATACAGTTGCCACAACGAAGGGAATAGAGGTGAGGCAATGGTGTCTGTGTGATGAAAGAAGAGAAAAAACAATGAGCCTCAATCAAGTATTAACTAGTCATTCGTTCGACATCGTGACGAGTGCCGCAAAGAAATTTTTTATGTAATTTTCCTTGCTGAAAAGATTTGCACGTTCAAGCGCTGCTGAGGCCATTTGTTGGCGCTTTTCGGGATGTTCATAGAGGTCGAGGATGGCAGTGGCAAGATTATTTATGAAATGTTCATCTGTCTCAAGAAGAATGGCATTCTTTTCTGTGACTTCTTCTGGTATGCCACCACGGCAAGTCGTAATTAGAGGTAACCCCATCGCTTGAGCTTCAAGTACTGTGTTGGGGCATGGGTCATCCCATAAGGAAGGAATGACTGCAATATCGGATATTTTCAGGTATTGTGGCAATTGAGAGTGTGGGATGAAACCAGTGAACACAATTCGGTCTTTTATATCTTTTGCCTTTTCTTTAAGACCTCTTACAAAATTGTCTTCATTTGCAACGTTACCAAAGAAAGGACTACCAATAATCATCAGTTTGATATTGGGTTTATCCTGGATAGCAAGCATCGCACCAATCAGCTCGGAGACACCTTTGTCCTTGTTGAGCCTGCCACTATAAACCATAACAAAATCATCCTTGGAGAGTCCAATATCTGTTCGTCTTATCAGCTGTTCATTCATTGAAGAGAATTCTTTGATATTAATGCCATTATATAGTGTTTGTATCTTCTTGTCACGTCGGATAGTGGCAACTTTTTCTCTAACAAAGTTTGAACAAGTTAGAATTATACTGAGGTTATTGAATATGAGTTCATTGTATTTCGTTGTGGAGTTAAGCAAGTCGTTACCTAAGCGCAAAACAATGTTCTTATAACCTCGCTGCGATAGCTTATAGACGTACCCAGGGCAATTATCTAGATAAATACAATCATAGTTTTGATTTTTCAGATGGGCATAAATCTTTTCAAAGTAGTATTCTATGAAATAGTTATAGTATTCGCCAGAATGGAAATACCCATATAGTCTTCTGGCAATTCTAGCCTTGAGACTGCTAACATCAATGAAGACGTAATGGTTCACGTCGGACGAAATGGCAGGATGCTTGACAGCTTCCTGATTCCTAGGACTATACACGGTTATTTCGTGGAGTTTCATTCTATCATTATACTCTAGAAGAAAATCGATTTTGTTCTCTACAGCTCCTCCCTGAACGGCAGGAATGGGAAGCATACCACATGTCAAAATAGCTAGTTTCATAATTGTTAGTTTGTTGTTTATTATTTGTTTTTACTCATACCTAATTTCCAAATGAAAAGGTCTTTCCACTGATAGTATTTAGTCATATGTGGACGTTTACGACAAAGCCAACGCAGACGGATGTTGATAAAACACTTAGGATAGTCAATGATGGCTTTTGGTGTAATCAAGAAATGGCTGTAGTCAGTGACTTTATCTTTCATGAACCCTCGATGTTGGAAGTGGGCATAAAGTGATTCTTTTTTTTCTAATTGTCCATTGTTAAAACGTAGCATATATAACTTGTTATCTATATGCTCGAAAAGAACCTGTTTCCAACTCCTGGTCGTGCTGTTGAAATGGTATGACTGCTTGGGAAATGAAATGTTATCGAAAGGCCATTCTAACCAACAATCCTCAGGACGACAATCACGCCACTTGTCGCTACATCCTTTATATCCGTATTCGTCAAAAAAAGTAATCTTGCTCGTGGTGAAAGCATCTTTGTAGCTTTGGTAACTCGGAACTTGTTTCATGAAATAAGTGTTAGTATCCTCATCATTATGTAATAAGGTGAGGTGTCCCCAGCCTAACAGAAACTTGTATTTCAATACGTCCTCAGTAAGAAAAACACGGATATCACCATATACAAGGTCGAGATCTCCAAATCCCCAGAAGTCATAGCCTTTAATATATTCCTGTAGAATATATCCGTATGCCTGCTTGTATTCACATAGTTTATAGGGGCGATCAAGGATAATTGGGAAGCCGAAGGCTTTTTGGACTATCTGCTTGAAGTCTCCAAACTGCAATTTGTGCACGATTATGTTATTGGCAGGTTCAACATCTGCATCGGTAAAGAACATGAAATCCACAGAAGGATTTCGGAGTGCAGAGGCACGCCACATTTTGTATTGAATAGGCAGAGTGCCGAAATAGGGGAATATAATAACGATGGATTTCATATTTTCTTGCTTAATGATATATGTCGGAGTATGTCGTATAGAGCCGGTTTACGTGCAACAAAATATTTCATGCCAGTAGTGAATTGGAATAACATGATGAAATATAAGCCAAAGAGAGGAATGCAGATCATTGCACCGTATAACGCAAGTGTTATGAAAGAGTCTACATAATTATTTATAATAGTATACCTAAACCACAACGCAAGAACGGCAAATAACGTAAAGAAAATATAGTAGGGAACCATACCTCTCCAATATTCCCAGACACTTTTGTGAAATCCTTTGGAAAAGAGATAATAGGGTTTCCAAAAAAAACTAATTAAAGAAAAACTGATAATCTTTCCTAGTAAAATGCCAATAATGCCATAAAAAGGTGCTAGTAGTAATGTGATAGCAAGATTGAGAATTAATTCTACCCAATTCGCCCATACATCCGAGTATAATCCAGAGGCTCCTAAAAAAATATAGACAGCAGCCGGTTGCAAACGGACAAAAAGGTTAAATATAATTAAGTATACAATTATTTCCTCCATTTGATAATGATGCCCCAGCCAACATCCGATAAAGGGTTGGAGAAACATGAGGAGAGAAAAGATGATAATGCCTAAAATAAAGAAACGTGCGGCTGTCATCTCCCAGTATACTTTCATGATGTTTTTTTCATTGCCTTCGGCTAACAGGTTACCCACTCCTGCACTCAGACCATCAGATAATATATTTACTAAGTATAAGAACTTATTTATAATCATGGTATAATTTCCATAATAGGCAACTTTGATTACGGAGACGAAGGCTCCAACAAGTATATCGTCACTTTTATATAAAATCAAATCTTTGATTTTTTGAACAAAAATCTGGCGGGTTTTCTTTAGAACCTCTGGATATTTTCTCAAATTCTTGCGACCTAATTTCAGGTTTACGTCTAACCATGGATATAATTGCAGGATACGATAATTGAAAATGATGATACCAATAATGGTGAAAACTAGGCCGACAACCACCCAAAGCCATAGGTTGCGGTAATAATAAGCGAGTAAAAGTTGGGTTAGACTTTGTACAATGCCAATGGTTTGGAAATAAGCATTGACGAGATACTGCTTTTGGTTCGCACTCACTAACAACTGCTTATAGTTGAAAATATAGCCTGCTACCGATGAAGCAAGAAAGGAATAAAATGCGAAATAGACCAAAGGAAGACCTGTCGTAAGATGATTAAACCACCATGGGAAAAACAGACTTATGAAAATGCCTGCTATTCCTATAACTGCTCCGATACAACGATATAGGTAAGCCAACATTGACATCACCTCGTTAATTTTATCGTGGTTGTCTTCCTGTAAAGGTTTGTAAAGAAAATAAACGATGCTGGTGCCGATACCCAGTTCGGCAACGCTGAGGAAGCTCATGATATTCATGAGCATGCCTGTTAGGCCTATGAACTCAGCACCGAGGCAATCCAGGAAAATTCTGCGGGAAAAGAAGGCAAGAAACAAAGAGAGAATGTAGAAAATCATTCCCACTTTGATGTTCATCACACTTCTATGTACCCGCTCACCCATATCACGTTGTATGCTCAGTATGAATGAAATCAGTATTCTTGTGGTCGATATGTAAAAAGTTCTTTAGCATACGCAGGACAAGACCCGGGATGGCGAAAACTTTTCCAAATGAGCGCATTCGTAATGGACCAGGAATCGCGATGAACAAGGAAACCGCTAATACAGCAAAGAGAATCCACCACTTTTCACACCAGTCAGGAACAAGTATGGTCATCAGGACAGATATACCACCTAATAAAACGATGAGGATTGAGCGAGGGATCAGTGCCTGTTGGATGGTCTTATCCACAAAATTGATTTTACCGTGGATGAGGGCTTCTGGTATTTTGGGAAGATTACTGAGAAGACTTTGAACTTGAGCGGTCATCCAGCGCATGCGCTGACGCTGGAAATTGTCTTGGCTGCTGACTTTCTCATCAAAGACATGAATATCAGGTGCATATTTGATGAATACTTCCTGATGGAGTAACAAAGCTTCCATCTCACGGTCTTCTCCGGCAGTTGTCAGTTGGAATACATTTTTTTTGAAGAGCTGGTAGTCAAAGCACATACCAGAGCCAATCAATGCAGAGGACAACCCGAGACGGTTATGGGCTTTGCGGAAAATCGTATTGTTGATTTCTTCACTGGCACCATCGAGAACGGCTACATCGTTGTTGGCATTCTTGGCGCAACGGTGACATTGGATAGCTTCGTATACGGTACAGAGGACATTTAGTTGTGAAAGAAATTCTGGACGGACGACATTGTCAGCATCTAAAATTACCACATTGTCAAAATCACCTTGAACTTCATTGACAGCATACTGCATGGCCTTGGCTTTAGAACTCTTCTCAAATGTCGGTGTCAATAAGGTGATGGGGAGAGTGCGTAAATAATCGTTTGTCTCCGCCTGCATGTGATCTGAAATGACGGCAATTGTGTATAACTTCTTAGGGTAGTCTTGTTCCAAAAAATGTTCAACAGCATTGATAATGACACGATCTTCTTTGTATGCAGGATAAAGAATCAGAAATCTGTTCATCTTGTTAGTCAGAGCTGCTGCATGAATCGCTACGCGGTCTTCCTTATCATAAAACAAGGAAATAATAGCGAAAAATGCCACGTATGCAACAGAGCCCAGTATAATGAACCAGAGCGTAATGTCAATAATATGTAATAACTCCCAAATCATCATCTATGCCCTTTCTTAAAAAATCGTCTCTTGTTGTTGATTATAAGCGTGCTGATAATACCCCATAGAGTTACAAAAGGTGAGCGAAGGAATGTCTTGTCCCACATTTCATCTACTAAATAATCGGGTGTTGCTAAAGCGAAAATGAAAAGTGCGACAGAGCCAAGCACCCACCATTTGAGTACTAAAGTCATATAGATGAAAGGCAAAACAACACTCATTAGCATGATGATACCGACCATGGTGGTTCTCGGGAGGATCATCCATTGAATAATCTTGTCTGCCAGATCGTACTGTTTTCTGAATATAGCACCAGGCAGGAATTTAATATTGCGTATAAAATTATGTATTTGCTGGATAGCCCACCGGCCGTGCTGTTCGTTCATTTTAGCAGTTGTCCGTTTCTTTTCACCATAGACATATATATTGTCAAAATAGTCAATGAAATAACCCTGACGTAGTAAAAGAGCCTCCAACTCCTTGTCTTCACCTGCAGTCTTAGCTTTCATGACATTGGTTTTGAACCAGTTGAAATCGTATGCTGTACCAGAACCTGCCAATGCTGACGATATACCAAAATTGATGTGCCCACGGCGGAAAATGGCATTGTTGATTTCCTCAAAGATTGCTCCCATACGGGCTGCTGCAGTGTCTCTATTTCGGGATATGCGATGCAATTGGATTGCTTTTGTTGCCGCAGCCTCAAACGCTTCATTAACTTTGGACAAAAAATCTTGATCCACAATGTTATCGGCATCTATTACGATGACTATATCATAGATTTTGAATTCTGGCAAATTCAAAATGGCATATTGTAAGGATTTAGCTTTTGTACTTTCTGCAAAGTCAGGAGTCAATAATGTAATAGGGTATTGAGCCAAACGCATGTTTGTCAGCTCTTTTTGATGATCAGATATAACCGTCACATCAAACAAACGCTGCGGATAAGACTGACCTAATATAGCTGCTACTGTATACTCAATCACATCATCTTGCTGATAAGAAGGAATTAAGATACAAAAACGGTTTTGCTTCTTGGCTTTATTAATCTCTGTATTTCGGTTAAAGAATGATGCAATTGTGAAAATTGCCAAATACAAAACTGTTCCAGCAACCAAGACGAATAATGTCCAATCGACGATATATAGTATTAACCAGAAATCCATTTTATTCGAATTGAGAATTGAGAATTGAGAATTGAGAATTCTTAAAATCGCAGAGCGCTTTTATAATCGCATTCACTTGTTTTTTGTTTCCAGTAAAGTAATTACCTAAAATGTTTTTAGTAGCAACAATTGTTATAAGATAGAAATATGAAATGTATTTAGATATACCTTTCCAATTCCGTTTGACCAAGAGAAGACGATTACGTGTTATATAGTAAGTACGTAAAGGGCTGTTTTGACCAGTGCTTTGGCTTTCTTTGTGATAGATGGTGCAGGCAGGATCATACCATATTTCATAGCCAGCACGAGTAAACATCATGGACCAGTCCAATTCCTCGTAATAAAGAAAATAGCATTCTGGCATGAGGCCGACCTTTTCCATGGCTTCTCGCTTAATCAGCATGGCAGCTCCATGAGCGTATGGAGTAAAATGGGGAGAGTCATATTGCCCACAATCCTCTTCACTATATCCAATGGCTTGATTCCGAACGGTTATTATTGAGAGTGGCGTATAACCTGCGAATTGAATAGGGTTTGCTCCCCATGCAAAACGAATCTTCGGACAAACAATTCCTATTTTGGGGGATGATTCCAGCCTGTCTATAAGTGGTTGGATGTTGAATGCCCTAAATATCGTATCGTTATTAATCAAATAAAGGTATTTGCCTGTAGCAGCTTTGATGCCTAAATTGTTGCCGCCTGCAAAACCAAGGTTTTTTACACTTCTTATAACTTTTACTTGTGGATATCGTTCCTTAATACTGTTTGCTTCATCTTGATTTGACGCATTATCTACTACTATCACCTCCATGTTTTCATTGAAGGGGATAGACTCAATCAATGCACAGGTATCCTCTAGACCGTTGTAATTGACTGTAATAATGGACAGTTCAATATTCAATATTCAATTAATTAAACTCTTGATGCAAGTTTCTTTTCTAACTTTAAACGTTTCTTTTCCTCTTGTTTTGCCAAACGCATTTGTTCATATTTTATCCATTCGGGTTCCAAATAAGGTAGAATATAGACTATTGAAAGGCCACCATAAAAAATTAAACAATTGGGGAATTGCATCAATACCTGATTCGCGTAACCTCCTAATTGTATCGCAACAAAAGCACTGCATAGTCCTCCTCCAATGCCAATTAGTGATTGATTTTTCAATCTAAATAGAACAATATAGCTGGCACCAACTAGCATAATAAGTGTAGTAATAATAAATAATGTAATGCCAATCTGCCCCGTTCTTAGCCAAATAAAAACATATTCTGAGTCAGGAGCGATTGTAGCCATAAGGCTATATTTGTTATTAGCAGGTACATTGTCATACCCCATTCCAAGTCCGATGCCCCATGGCGCGTCTTTCATATATTTTCTCATGGTCTCTTGGTTAATATCTCTTGTCTTTGCAGAAGCATCATTCTTGGAAAACGCTGAACGCATCCTTCGAATTTGTTGATTTCCATTAGCAATGTTAGTAAAGGCCAAAAATATGAAAAATAAACTTCCAATGATGACTGATGGAATGGCAATTTTAAAGGATTTGGAAAGGACAATAAATGCAGCGAAACCTCCCGCTAAGCAGAATATGGCAGTTCGGGTTCCAGATGCAAACATACTTTTGATAACGAGTAATCCTATTATAATATATAGTAATCTATCTAATTTGAACTTTGTTGTGATTCCAAAGATTATAAATGCTACTGCAGCAGCAGCAGCGTTGCAGCCATAGTTTGCGGCATCGTTGAATGTAGAGAAATATCGAATCAATGTACCACCTTGTATGATATGTGTCACTCTTCCTTTACCATACAAGAAACTCATTTCTCCGGGTGTTAGTCCTATATTTTGTTGTTTCCATGTCCAGATAGCAGAAAATAGAGAAAGAAATGCCCAAAGTTTTAAATATCGAATCAATATTTCCGGTGAAGAAATGTAAATGGAAAATACTAAATAAATATAGAGAAGTTGAAATGCCATCATACGAGCTCCTGTGTACCATGCTCCGATATTGATTCCTAATCCACAAGTGTCATTAAGAATCTCTAAAGTGCAAAACCCACACCATATAATGAGAGCGAAAAGCATCAGATTCCCACATCTTTCGAAATGGGGATTTTGTCTGGTGTCAATAATGGCGATAGCTAACAAAATTAATTGCAATACTTCATTATATAAAGACATGGGCCCTGGGACTATCAAACCATGCATTTGAATGAAATAATTAACTAATATCAATGTCCAAAATGTTGTCATTCTCCATGTAAATGCTACATAAATGAATATAACAACGACAGGTATTAGACAAACTATTGCAAAAGCAGGAAAACCTGCTGTTATAAATGAATAAATTGCCAGCAAAAATAGGAGAAAGAGCAATAAAACTCTTCCTCCGTTTTCATGGGCGTATGTTGTATAGTCTTTAAACATGCTTATTTAGCGTGACTATTTTCAACTGCGGTCAAACCCATCTGGGACATCCGATATACAAAGTTATTGAACTTGGTATATGGTGGCAACTGGCCTACAAATTCTTCCACTGCATAACGTTGACATTCAGTCAGATACATGAAAAGCGTATTCTGATCCTTCAATTGCGATTGGAGCTCTTTCAGGGCCTTTTGGTCGACATCTTTCCATGTACGGTTAGCACGTGTAACCAAAAGATTGACGGTTCCCATGTTCAGCAGTGCTGGTGGGAGAGAATTGTCATCTAGGTTAGGATATTCAATAATGGCGATCTCGTTGGGAAGAATATCCGGGCAAATATCCTTGATGTCCTTTGCCATGATGAAACGACTATCTTCTGCCAAGAAATCCTCGTCGTATGTCAAACGACGAACCTGAAGACCAATGGAAATCCAATAGTTCTCTAACTCTTGTGCGATATAGCTCTTACCATTTGCGGCATCCGTGGAAAGCAGATTGAGAACATTCTGCTGTCCATCCTGGAAATGGGGGAGGAGGGCTTTACTTAACTGACGCATTGCCATATCAGCGATGGTCTTATTGAAGCGACGGTAACGTAATGTACTCTCTTTCGGGAAGCATCCCATGACTGGTATTTTGGTAATACGCTCTGAACGCATACGGTCGCGGAGCGTACGATCCAGCAGTTCGATGATGAAGAAGTACATGGCTGTTAATGCAAATGCTAATAAGAATGAACCTAACAAAATCATCAGACGATTTGTTGGCTGAGCGTTCATGGGGAACATGGGCGGATTGAGCACACGGAGTGTTGCAGTGGTCATTTGAAGGTTCTTTTGGCGAAGACGGGCAGCATTGAGCGCTTTCAGCATCTCCATGTAGTTACCTTCAATAAAGGTGATGTGCCTATCCTTACGTGTAATTGTTGCACCGATTGGGGCATAGTAAAGTATTTGTCTATCCAAATCCTCGCGCATTTTTTCTTGTGCACTAACTTCAGCTTTGGTTTTCTCTAAAAGCAATACTTGTTCTAACCAACGGCTAATCATGTCGTTGGCTTTTACTCCTGTTTCTGTACTGTATTCACCTGCTTCTATGTCTTTAACTAAACCACGAACATTCTCTGTGGCATCCTGAAGCATGCGTTCCGCCTTTGCTAATTCTAACTGGGACTCAACGCCGCTTTCATTACCTTCACTACTCATCAGACGGAGGTTTGATATACGGGACTGGATGCGGGAAATATCTGTTACTTGATTTGTAAATTCTTTATTGGCCTTGATGATTTTGGCGCGGTCGCCCAACTGACGCTCTAAATAATCCATCAAAGCGCGAGTGGTTGCTTGGGCTATAAAGCGTTCATTATGTGCATTCTGCTGTTCTGCATCCAATCCAGTCAGAGCCTTTGTTTGTTCTTGGTAGTTAATAATTCGTTTTTCTACGTTGTAGCGAATTAGATCGTCTTCTGCATTGGTTAAAATACGATAGAGACGTGCAACCTCGCGTTCGAAGAATTTGATGACGTTACTGGTCTCTCCATATCGAAGCTGAGCATATTGGCGTGCGAAGACCTCATTCAGAATATCCAACGTGTTGTATGCTATACCTGCATCATTAGCTGAATAGCCAATATCGATAATATCACTCTGTTGTAACTGAAGTACTTTCAGTCGAGAAGTGATGCTATTGATTCCAAACCATGGATGGTAATTAAGTATGCTGAACAGATAATTGTCAGCTGAAGGCTTTTCGTACGCTTTCAAATTGGCGTATGTGGCATTCTCGCTATTATGATTAATCAATGCTTTTACTTCTGCTGGTACGGAGGCACTTAACTGTCGGAAATGTTCGGCTGAAATGTAGTTGTTGTCTTTATTAGTATTACCATACATCATACAACGGGCAAAGAGTCGCAAAGACACTTCATGAATAGTAACGTCTGTTGTTACCAGAAGCATCAAGTTCTTTAGGTTGGTCTGTGACTGGCCTCCTACGGCTCCTGTACCTTCAATGTTATAACCTGTAATCATACCAGTATAAATTGTAGTATTGGTATCATATACTCTTTCCATATTGCGAGTCATGAACCAAGCAACAATTAATGCTATTAATGGCAGTATGATTAAATACCAGCGAATTTTATATAAGAACCTAACAATATATCTGAATAAATCCATAGCTTCTTTATTTTTGAGTTATTTCTTTTGTTTCATTTCTTTCTTTGCCGCCTTGGCTGCCGCTTTTTCTGCCTTGGCTTCTGCTTTTTCTAACTTGGCATTTTGCTTGTCACTTTCTTTGACTGCTTTCTTGATTTCTTTCTCTACTTTTTTATTCTCTTTTGCAATTTCTTTATCAGATTTGCTGTTTTTTTCATCTAAAGTGATTTCTGTCGTAGAGTTTGTTATAATCGGTGTATGAGTCAATATTTCCAAAGTAAGAATATCTGTAGTTATAATGTTTTGCATGTCTTGGTAATTTCTAACTTGTGCAACTTCATGCTGCTTTGTCCATGCAAAATCTTCAATAGACATGTTTCCGTTTTCAAAATCTTCGCGATTGAGTGCACCTGCTCCTTGATAGGCAGCTGCAGTTTCACCCATGGTCTTTAATGTAACGAGATTATTTGTTATTTTAACATAAAGAGATGCTATTTGGGTCTTTAACTGATCGTATGCAATATCTTTAGCAATAATTGCCTGATCCACCTCTAACTTCTTGCGTTTTACAGCTGCTCCTAAATCTAAAATATCCTCCAAGGGTACAGCTAAATTGACACCTACGTTCCAATAACTCTGCTCAGAGCCTTGGAACTGGTATATGGTCTGATTGTAGGTTGAGGAGTTATTTCCCCACATGTCTGTCATTCCGTAACTGTAACTTGCGTGACCTGTTACGTATGAGAATATGTGTCGCCTTTGTTTAGCCACTTCTGCCTGGGCAATCTGACGGGCTTTCTCCAAAGACAGAATTGTCGGGTTCACTTTGGCATTCTCAAGGAGAACTGACAATGGCGGCAGGTGAAATTCTGAGAAATTGATATCCTTATCCTTACTGGAATCAAAAAATCCTGCAGCAATACCACTTTCATCGAACTGCTGGGCGAAAGCATTGGTGCCCGTTCCTGCGATGGCTACTATAAATAATAAACGTTTTAACCTATTCATTGCTATGGGGTTATTACTTTTAATTCTACACGTCATTTTTCTGAATGAAGGCTGTCAGCGTACGGAAGATGATCTGCATGTCCAACTTGAAGTTGTACGTCTGTCCGTACGTGATATCCAACTGTTTACGCTCCTCAGCTGACATCATACCGCCTTTGCCGCGCTCTTCCACCTGCCAGAGACCGGTGAGTCCTGCGGGAGCCATGAAACGGTCGATGCTCTTGTCTGCCGTGAGTTTCTCTGCTTCGTAGAGGGGGAGGGGACGGTTGCCGACAATCGACATGTCGCCTTTGAGGATGTTGAAGAGCTGAGGCAGCTCGTCAATACTGTATTTACGAATGAACTTACCCACCTTGGTGATTCGCGGGTCGTTCTCAATTTTTACAAATGCACTTTCTATTTCTTCCTTCTTCTCCTTGGCATAGTCGCTCTCTGCTACGACATAATCGTCGCCAACCAGCATGACCTCGTCGTCGCTGATCATCATGTCAGATTCCATGCCCATATCCATCATCATCATCTCAGCCTCGTCGCCTAATGGAGCGGTGATGGTATGATCTTCCTCTTTTTCTTTCTGATCTTTATCAGTATACTGGTTGCCTTCTTCTTCCGCCACTTCTTTCAGTCGTGACTCGGCATCAGCATACATGGAACGGAACTTCAAGAAGTCGAAAATGGTGTAGTTGGTTCCCACACGCTTAGACTTGAAGATAATGGGGCCCTTGCTCTCCAGACGGATGGCAATAGCCGTCAGGATAAATACTGGCGAGAGAATGATAATACCCAAAGCGGAGAAGAAGATGTCAAACAGACGTTTCCAAATGGGAATCTTGAACTTCAACATCCGATACTTTGGTGCTGCATCGTCGAATAGAATGTTCTCACGGTCGGCAATAAAGGTAATCTTCCTGTTGAGATCCGTAATGGATGCACCTGCGTCAATGGTGTCGTTAATACCGCATTTCTGATAGACCTTCCGGTCGTCTTGTGTCAGCTGGTGGGTGAGCAGGATAATGTAAATGCCCTTGTTCTTCTTCTTGAGATAGGTGATGGCTGTGATGTCCTCAGTCTGTACGCTCTGCTCGAAGAACACGATGAAGTGCTCATTGCGAACATGCGTGGAACAGGCTGCAGCCGTTTCCTTGTAATTCTTTGTGTATTGCACCAGACGACCGGGGATGTATTTCAATCGTTCCTCGGTCTCAGGATTATTACCAAGATATACAACACCTAACATATGGACGAACTATCTGGCTTTAAGGAATAATCTTCTTGACGCGAATCTTGAGCTCCATCGGATTGAAGGGCTTGACAATATAGTCCTCTGCACCAATCTCCAATAAACGGATACGCTCACTCGTGGAGTCCTCACTGGAAAGCATAATGACTGGGATGTGTTGGAACAGCTCATTCTGCTTGATCCACTCCAGGAAATCATCACCTCGCATACCCGGCATGCGGATGTCTGAGATGATCAAGTCGGGCGTGTTTCCTGCCTGAAGCCATTTGACTCCCTGCAGTCCATCAGGTAACCATTGTACATCATAGTCACTCATCAAATAAATTGAGAGCACTTTGGCAATGGTCTCTTTGTCGTCAAGTATTAGTATTTTTTTCTTCATATATGAATTGAATTTATTCGGTAATAACGCTATTCTATCGTGCAAAGGTAAACAAAATATTTTAATTGTGTTCAAAATATCGTAAAAAAATCACTTTTTTTCGAAAAAAAGTTGGTTGATTGAAAAAAAAGAGGGAAATTTGCACTATAAACGTACTATAATAGATACATAATTAACTTATTATGGCAAATAGATATCTTTTAGGTTTTGATGTCGGTAGCTCTTCTGTGAAGGCATCTCTCGTTAATGCCGACAGTGGCAAGTGTGTAGCAACAGCTTTTTATCCTGAGAAGGAAGCGCCTATCATGGCCGTGAAGGCTGGATGGGCCGAGCAGGACCCTCAGATGTGGTGGGAGAATGCTAAGCTGAGTTTGAAAAAGATTATGGCGGATTCCGGTGTTACGGCAGACGAGATCCATGCTATTGGTATTTCCTATCAGATGCATGGACTTGTTTGTGTGGATAAGAGCCTGAAGGCTTTGCGCCCGGCAATTATCTGGTGTGACTCCCGTGCTGTTCCTTATGGTGAGAAGGCATTCAAGGATTTGGGCGCTGAGCAGTGTCTGGGGCATCTGCTGAACTCTCCAGGTAACTTCACGGCTGCCAAGTTGGCATGGGTGAAGGAAAATGAGCCCGACCTATATAATAATATATATAAGGTGATGTTGCCAGGAGATTATATTGCCATGCGTCTTAGTGGAACAGTGAACACGACGGTCAGTGGTTTGAGTGAGGGTATGTTCTGGGACTTCAAGAACAATCAGGTGGCTGACTTCCTGCTCGACTATTATGGATTCGACAAGAATCTGATTGCAGACATCGTTCCTACTTTCAGTGTTCAGAGCAAGGTGAGTGCAGAAGCTGCGGCTGAGATGGGACTGAAGGAGGGTACACCAATCACTTATAGGGGTGGAGATCAACCCAACAATGCCCTCTCGCTGAATGTGCTGAATCCTGGTGAGATTGCTGCTACAGCCGGAACATCTGGTGTCGTTTATGGTGTACTCGGTGAGGTGAACTATGACAAGCAGAGTCGCGTAAATACTTTTGCCCATGTCAATCATACGGCAGATCAGACCCGTCTTGGTGTACTGCTCTGTATCAATGGTACGGGCATCCTGAATGCATGGACACACCGCAATATTACGCCTGACGTCGGTTATGCAGAGATGAATGATTTGGCAGCTACGGTTCCCATTGGCAGTGAGGGTGTGACGATTATCCCGTTTGGAAATGGTGCCGAGCGTGTGCTGGAGAATCAGGAGATTGGTTGTTCTATCAATGGTCTGAACTTTAACAAGCACAATAAGGCTCATCTGGTTCGTGCCGCCCAGGAGGGTATCGTCTTCTCATTCTGCTATGGTATGGAGATTATGCAGCAGATGGGTATGGATATCAAGAAAATTCATGCAGGTAAGGCCAATATGTTCCTGAGTCCGTTGTTCCGCGATACTTTGGCTGGTGTCAGCGGTGCTACCATTGAACTCTATGATACGGATGGTTCTGTCGGTGCTGCAAAGGGTGCTGGTATTGGTGCTGGTATCTATGCCAATGCTGACGAAGCTTTTGCTTCGCTCGACAAACTGCAGGTGATTGAGCCTAAGGAGGCTGACCGTGATGCCTATCGTGCAGCTTATGAAGCTTGGAAGGAAACATTAAAGAAAAACGTATAAATATTTAGACTCAAAAACTATTATGGCAAAAGAGTATTTCCCGTTTACCGGTAAGATCCCTTTCGAAGGAAAGGATAGTAAGAACGTGATGGCTTTCCACTATTACGAGCCTGAAAAGGTCGTGATGGGAAAGAAAATGAAGGACTGGCTGAAGTTCGCTATGGCTTGGTGGCACACACTGGGTGGCGCTTCTGCTGACCAGTTTGGTGGTCAGACCCGTTCTTACGAGTGGGATAAGGCAGCTGATCCTGTACAGCGTGCTAAGGATAAGATGGATGCCGGCTTCGAGATCATGGATAAGTTGGGTATCGGCTATTTCTGCTTCCATGATGTTGACCTCGTTGAAGAGGCTCCGACCATCGCTGAGTATGAGGAGCGAATGAAGGCTATCACCGACTACGCTCTGGAGAAGATGAAACAGTTCCCTAATATCAAACTGCTTTGGGGTACCGCTAATGTATTCGGTAACAAGCGTTATGCAAACGGCGCTTCTACCAACCCCGACTTCGACGTTGTAGCCCGTGCTATCGTTCAGATTAAGAACTCTATCGACGCTACTATCAAGCTCGGTGGTACCAACTATGTGTTCTGGGGTGGTCGTGAGGGTTATATGAGCCTGTTGAACACCGACCAGAAACGTGAGAAGGAGCACATGGCTACCATGTTGACAATGGCTCGCGATTACGCCCGTGCTAAGGGATTCAAGGGCACGTTCCTCATTGAGCCGAAGCCCATGGAGCCTTCAAAGCACCAGTATGATGTGGACACCGAGACTGTGATCGGTTTCCTGAAGGCACACAATCTGGATAAGGACTTCAAGGTGAACATTGAGGTGAACCATGCTACGCTTGCTGGTCATACCTTCGAGCATGAATTGGCTTGCGCCGTTGATGCTGGCATGCTTGGTTCTATCGACGCTAACCGTGGCGATGCTCAAAATGGTTGGGATACTGACCAGTTCCCCATCGACAACTTCGAACTGACGCAGGCTATGCTGGAGATCATCCGTAATGGTGGTCTGGGCAATGGCGGTACCAACTTCGACGCTAAGATCCGTCGTAATTCTACCGACCTCGAGGATCTGTTCATCGCTCATATCAGTGGTATGGATGCAATGGCTCGTGCCCTGATGAATGCTGCCGACATTTTGGAGAACTCTGAGTTGCCAGCTATGAAGAAGGCTCGCTATGCTAGCTTCGACAGTGGCATGGGTAAGGACTTTGAGGATGGCAAGCTGACATTTGAGCAGGTTTATGAGTATGGCAAGAAGGTTGAGGAACCAAAGCAGACTTCTGGCAAGCAGGAGAAGTACGAAACCATTGTCGCTCTTCACTGTAAATAAATAATTAACCCCCGCCAGCTGGCGGGGGTTAATTGTTATATTAAGCTAGATCTGTACCACTCAAAGAGTTTCTGAACGCCATCCTCGATTTCGACCTTGTGTGTCCAGCCAAGACGATGGAGTTTAGTGACATCTATCAGTTTACGCATGGTGCCATCAGGCTTCGAAGCATCGAATTCTACTACGCCCTCGAAACCAACGGCTTTTACGACGAGTTCGGAGAGTTCGCGGATAGTGAGTTCCTTTCCTGTGCCGATATTGATGTGGCAGTTGCGAATCTCGCCTAACTTAGGAATAGCACCACCACGGCCTGCAGAATGATTCCTATTCACAGCCCCATCAACAGATGCTCCGTAGTGTACCGATGAATACTTCTCAATACCGATAATATCGCTGAAGTTCACATTCAGAAGTACATAAACTGAAGCGTCGGCCATATCCTCACTCCATAGGAACTCTCTCAAAGGCGTTCCTGTTCCCCAAAGTGTTACTTTATTGTTGGAAATGCCGTAATTAGCCAATACTTCCAGCGCCTTTTGGCGCTCATAACCATTAACCATTAATCCTGAACCATTAACCCCTTCAACAGGACGCTTGTTGAGATCAATGGCAATCTTTTCCCAAGCACCGTCATGGATAAGTTTGGCGAGATAGATCTTGCGCATCATGGCAGGCATGACGTGGGAGTTCTCCAAATGGAAATTGTCGTTGGGGCCATAGAGGTTTGTGGGCATCACGGCGATATAGTTGGTGCCGTATTGCAGATTGTAGCTCTCGCACATCTTCAGTCCGGCTATCTTTGCTATGGCATATTCCTCGTTGGTGTATTCCAAGGGCGATGTTAGCAGGCAATCCTCCTTCATGGGCTGGGGGGCATTCTTCGGATAGATACAGGTGGAGCCCAGAAAGAGCAGCTTCTTGACGCCATGGGCATAGGTCTCGCTGATGACGTTGCACTGAATCTTCATGTTCATCATGATGAAGTCGGCTCGATAGAGCGAGTTGGCCATAATGCCGCCCACGAAGGCTGCTGCCAGCACCACTGCGTCAGGATGCTCCTCATCGAAGAACTGCTTGACTGCCACTTGATCTGTCAGGTCCAGTTCCTTGTGGCTGCGGCCTACCAGATTGGTATAGCCTCTTCGCAAGAGGTTATCCCAAATAGCGGAACCCACAAGGCCATGATGACCAGCTACGTATATCTTGGAGTTCTTATCTAACATTACTCAGACAATTGGGCTTTGATGAACAGCTTTTTCACGAACTTCATGTCGTGCTGCACCATGATCTTCACGAGATCGGGGAAGGATGTCTTCTGCGGATTCCAGCCCAACTTGGCCTTGGCCTTGGCTGGATTGCCCAACAACTGGTCTACTTCAGCAGGGCGGAAATACTTGGGATCCACCTCTACCAATGATCTGCCAGTTGCTTTGTCGTATCCCTTCTCGTCAACACCATCACCGCGCCATTCGAGTTCGATGCCTACCTCTTTGAAGGCCAGTGTAGCAAACTCACGGACAGTATGATACTCGCCAGTAGCAATTACGAAATCATCGGGCTCAGGCTGTTGCAGGATGAGCCACATACATTCGATATAATCCTTGGCATAGCCCCAGTCGCGAAGCGAGTTGAGGTTTCCGAGATAGAGCTTATCCTGAAAGCCCTGAGCTATGCGAGCTGCTGCGAGCGTGATTTTCCTGGTAACGAATGTCTCTCCACGGCGCTCACTCTCATGATTAAAGAGAATACCGTTGCAGCAGTACATGCCGTATGACTCACGGTAGTTCTTCATGATCCAGAAACCATAGAGTTTAGCAACAGCGTAAGGGCTACGGGGATAGAAGGGAGTGGTTTCGCTCTGAGGGACTTCCTGGACTTTGCCATACAGCTCTGAGGTAGAAGCCTGATAGATGCGACACTGTTTTTCCAGTCCGCAAATACGGACGGCCTCCAGAAGACGAAGAACGCCAACTGCATCAGTATCAGCAGTATATTCAGGAACGTCAAAGGAAACCTTTACATGACTCTGGGCTGCGAGATTATATATTTCAGTAGGCTTCGTCTCACCGATGATACGTATCAGAGAAGATGAGTCAGTCATATCTGCCCAGTGCAGATTCACCAGACGCTTCTTCTTCATGTCGCGTACCCATTCGTCAAGATAAAGATGTTCGATACGGCCAGTGTTAAATGATGAGGAGCGGCGCAGAAGACCATGTACCTCATATCCTTTTTCAATCAGAAATTCAGCCAAGTAAGAACCATCTTGGCCGGTAATACCTGTTATCAGAGCTATTTTCTTGTCCATTTTATATGATTAACTGTTTCCTGAGAACTGCTTGATACGCTGTTCCTCTGTGAGTTTGCAAATGAGTAGGGCATTGTCTTTTTCGGCAACGATATAACCGTCCAGACCTTGAATGACGACTTTCTTTTCCTGGGTGGTATGAATGATACAGTTATGGCTTTCGATGATGTTGATTTCCTGCCCGATACACACATTGCCATACAGGTCTTTTTTGCTCTGTTCATGAAGCGAGCCCCAAGTGCCAAGATCACTCCATCCAAAGTCTGCCGGACAGATAAATATTTCCTCAGCCTTTTCCATAATAGCATAGTCAACGGAGATGTTCTCACATTCAGGAAACCGTTGGTCAATCACTTCCTGTTCCTTGTCTGTGCCGAATATGGGAAGCATGGATTCAAATATTTTAGCCATGGAAGGCTGATAAATGCGGAATGCGTTGACAATCGTATGAACATTCCAGATGAAAATGCCTGCATTCCAGAAGTAGTTGTTTTTTTTGATATATTCCTGCGCCGTCTCATAATTGGGCTTCTCGCGGAAAGAATCCACCCGGAAGATCTCCTTGTTGCGAAGTGAACTGGTGCTGAGATCAGCCTGAATATATCCGTATCCCGTTTCGGGGCGATTTGGTTTCATGCCTAATGTGACAATGGCATCTGTCTCACTGGTGAATTGCATACATTCCTTGATGACACGCTGAAATTCTGTGATGTTCATCACAATGTGGTCACTGGGTGTAACAATGATATTGGCTTTCGGGTCTTTCGATTTGATTTTCCAGCTTACATAGGCGATACAAGGTGCCGTATTCCGTCGGCAGGGCTCACAAAGGATGTTGCCCTCTGGCAATTCAGGCAACTGAGCCTTCACTATCGAGCCATATTTCTGATTGGTCACCACCCAGATGTTCTCTGGCTTCACCAGGTCACCGAACCTGTCGACAGTCAGTTGGAGCAGCGTCTTACCCACACCGAGAACATCAATAAACTGTTTTGGATTCTCAGCCGTGCTCATTGGCCAGAAGCGACTTCCGATGCCGCCTGCCATAATTACCAGATGATTGTTAGTTTTTGCCATAATCTTGAATTTGCTGATAATAATCGGCAAAAGTACAAAAAAAATGTGAAATAAAAGAAAAATTTGAGGAAAATTCATTCCTCAAACACGATTTTCTTTATTTCTTTTTCGTTTTTTCTTTATAAGAAAATAGATAATGGCAATAGCCAGTAGCGCGAGAATAAAGATTTTTATATATTCTGCATATTCACTGATCTTCTCATTCAACTGGTCTTCTGGTACGATGGCATGAAGATACCATCCCATGGCTGCCAAGACGCTGTGCCAGCCGCCAGCTCCAATAGTGGTGAACAAAATGAACTTTCCGTAATTCATACGAGCCAGACCTGCAGGGATGGATATCAGGTGGCGGATAACGGGAATAAATCGTCCCGTCAGCGTGGCGGCAACACCATGATCGTCAAAATATTTTTCACTCTTCTCAACCTTCTCCTGATTCAAGAGACACATCTTGCCCCATTTGCTGTTAGCAAACTTGTAGATGACGGGTCTTCCTACATAGAGCGCTACGAAATAGTTGATGCTGGCACCAATATCTGCTCCCAAGGTGGCGAAAAGTACGACCAAGAATACATTGAGCGAACCACTGGCGGCATGATAGGCTGCAGGTGTCACCACAAATTCAGAAGGTACAGGCACAACAGTACTTTCTAATAGCATGAGAATGAATATGGTAGGGTACCAACCAATGCTGTTCAGGAATTGAGTGATAAAATTCATATTTGTTTTTTGTTGATTTGATTCGACATGTATTCGAAATAATCCTTAGGCTCGATACCATCAGGGAAGTATTTGCCTAAAACCATCTTGACTTCTTGGGTATTCTTCTCGCATGCTTCTTTCAGATAGTCGAGGAATTCTTCGTCCTTCTTTAATTCCAGACAAAACAATGACATATAGGCATAGCCGTCTTTCCATTCTTCGTCCATGGTTTTTAGGAAACTTTTCATGAGTATATATGCGGGACCAGTAAAATGGTTGTCGTAGAGAGAGACGATGATGCGAAGCATGACGTGTGGTGAATTGCCTGATTTTTCAAGTGCTTTCTTGAACACCTCTTCCGCGTCTTTTATCCTTTTGTCTGACAGGAATACATGGCCTTTGATGATGTCTACATTGATATGGTCACAGTCCAGGCTCTCTGTCTTGTCCAGATAGTAAATAGCTGTATCGGGTTGCTTCTGTTCACTGTACGCAAAGGCCAGTTCCAAATAGATGTCAGGTAAGTATTGGGATTCCTCATCTGCTATTTCCACGGCATGCTCTAAAATCTGGATAGCTTCCTCGTTACGGCCGAGGTTGATCAGACAGGTGCCCTGATGCAGATAGCCGAACTCATCATCCTTCATCTTCTCGGAATATTTCCGGAAAAAGGAAAGCGCAGTCTCGTAATTTTCAAGGTTGTAAAGACTATTAGCCTTCGAGAGGATGCTTTCTGCGTCATTAGGGTCGATGGCTATCGCATATTCACTGCTGGTGATGGCTGCGTGATAGTCCTTGCGCATGAACTGGGCGCTAGCCAGCGCGTTCCAGTATCGGGTAGAGTAGGGGTCGTGATCGATCAGTTCATTGAAAATCCGTTCACAGTCTTTATATTTCCCTAATCCGAACAGTGTCCTGGCCATCAGTTCCTTGAATTCGTCAGAGTCATCGCCTTGAGAACGGGCAATCCATTCGAAAGCCTTGTCATAGATATTATAATCAGAAAAGATGTTCGCCACATCAAAAACGTAGTCTGTCTGCTCGTCTGTCGGTACGTCTTTCAGTTGTTGTCTGAACATATCATCAGCTTCTTCTTCCTTCCCCTGACAGATCAGGATCTCACCTCTTAGGAAGAGAGCCTCAAGGGCATCCACGATTGCTATCCGCTCTTCGTATTCTCTGGCAGTATCGAAATCTTTGTATGTTAAGGCTTCTCGGGCTTTGTATAGAAGGGGGCCAACGGCATCGGGATTAAAATCCAATGCGAGGTTGATGGCATCATCGGCTTCTGCCTGACGACCATGATACTGATAAAAGTCAGCAATATCAGCCAAGTCGTCGGCATCCATATAAAAAGGATGCCCAGACTTGACCGATTCTTCGTATTTGTTCAGGATTGCCCGGAACTCTTTGCTTTCAAAATACTCTAAGTCTTCCGTCACTTCTTCCACGTATCTTTGAGTCCGACAGTTTTGTTGAAGACAGGCTTCTCTGGTGTGGAGTCAAAATCAGGTGTGAAGTAGCCGATGCGCTGGAACTGCAGGTAAGTGAGCGGTTTCATCGTAGCAGCATATGGCTCGATATAGCACTCTCTTATCACGTTGAGTGAATCAGGATTGATCATCTGCTTCATGGCTGTAACAGCGTCACAGTTCTGAGCCTCACGGATGGCCGCCATCTCATCGCGCGGATTCTCCACTTTCCAAAGACGCTCATAAAGGCGAATCTCTGCCTTGACGGCATGCTGACAGCTGACCCAATGGAGTGTCTTTCCCTTAATCTTGCGGTTAGAGCCGGGAAGACCACTGCGGGATTCAGGGTCGTAAGTACAGTAGATAGTGGTGACGTTGCCGTTCTCATCCTCATCACAGGGATGTTCTTCGTCGCATTTGATGATATAGGCATTCTTCAGACGCACCTCCTTGCCGGGAGCCAGTCGCATGAATTTCTTCTCTGCCTCCTTCATGAAGTCATCGCGTTCAATCCATATCTCACGGCCAAACTCGACGGTATGTGTGCCGTCAGCCTCATTCTCGGGATTGTTGATAGCCGTCAGTTGTTCAGTCTGACCTTCCGGATAGTTGGTGATGACCACCTTCACGGGATCCAATACAGCACTGACACGAATGGCACGGCTGTTCAGGTCATCGCGCACGGCACTCTCCAAGAGGGCCATCTCGTTGAGGGCGTCGTAGGTGGTATAGCCAATCTTGTCGATGAACTTGATGATACTCTCCGGGCTGTAGCCACGACGACGGAACCCACAGATGGTAGGCATTCGGGGATCGTCCCAGCCGTTGACTAGTCCTTCGTTCACCAATGCCAGCAGATTACGCTTCGACATCAGGGTATAGCTCAGGTTCAGTTTGTTAAACTCGGTCTGACGTGGACGATTGTCCTCAATATTGTCGGTCTCTCCCTTCCACTCTTTCATCCAAGTAACAAACAGATCGTACAGAGGCCGATGCTCCACGAACTCCAGCGTACACCAGCTGTGAGTGACGCCTTCGAGATAGTCGCTCTGTCCGTGGGTGAAGTCATACATCGGATAGGCATTCCATTTGTTGCCGGTCCTGATATGTGGGATGTTCAATACGCGGTAGATCAGCGGGTCACGGAAAAGCATATTGGGATGGGCCATGTCGATCTTTGCACGAAGCACGAGGGTTCCTGGCTCACACTTGCCGCTGTTCATAAACTCAAAGAGCTTCAAGTTTTCATCAATGGGACGATCGCGGAAAGGACTGTTGGTGCCTGGCGACGTGGTGGTACCCTTCTGCTGGGCTATCACCTCCGAACTCTGCTCGTCAACGTATGCCCTTCCCTGCTGGATGAGCCATACGGCAAAGTCCCAAAGCTCCTGGAAGTAGTCGCTGGCATAGTAGATGTTGGCCCACTGGAAGCCGAGCCATTTGATGTCGTGTTCGATGCTCTCGATATATTCCGTATCTTCTTTGATGGGGTTGGTGTCATCAAAACGCAGGTTACACTTGCCACCATATTTCTTGGCGAGGCCGAAGTCGATGGCAATGGCCTTGGCATGACCAATATGCAGATAGCCATTGGGCTCAGGTGGAAAACGGGTCTGCATTCTTCCGCCGTTCTTACCTTCGGCCAAATCGTTGATTACCTTCTGCTCGATAAAGCTTACAGACTGAGAAGCCTTGCTTACGGTTCTCTTCTCTTCACTTTCATTTATGATTTTCTCTTCCATATATACCTTATTTATTTAATGGCTGCAAAGTTACGACTTTTTTCTGAAACTCTTGCAAAAAAGCCGTAATTTTACATTTTCTCATTTTCTCATTTTCTCATTTTTACTTAATTCCCCGCTCATTCAGGGCTTTGGCATACTTTGCGGCATTCTTCAGATGCTCCTGATACGATTTGGCGAAGTTGTGGGTGCCAGAGAAGTCTTCCTTGGCACACATATAGAGATAATTGTGTTCCACTCTGTTCAGAACGGCATCTATTCCGGCTATTGAAGCAATCTTGATCGGCCCAGGAGGAAGACCAACGTTCTTGTATGTATTGTAAGGGCTGTTGTAGAACAGCATATCATGATAGATGCGCTTGAGGGCAAAGTTCTTCATGGCAAACTTGATGGTGGGGTCTGCCTGAAGCGGCATATTCAGTTTCAGGCGATTCAGATACATACCGGCAATCATCGGCTTCTCTCCGTTATTGGCAGTTTCCTCATCGATAATACTGGCGAGGGTGCAGACCTGGTTCTGGGTCAGTCCGAGGGTAGTGGCCTTGGCCACGCGTGCCCCGTTCCAGAAGACGTGGTATTCTTTCTGCATCCGCTCCATCAGCTTTTCTATACTGATGTTCCAGTACACTTCGTAGGTGTTGGGAACAAAGAGGCACGCGATTGTGGTGGTGTCATATCCTAAATGGGCACAGAAAGAAGAGTCAAGCAGACTGTTCACCAGCGTCAGACTGTCTATCATCAGTTTACGGGAGAGGGCTCCGGCCAGACGGTCCATCGTCCTGCTCTCAGGAATGGTTAGTCTGATGGGGTCCTGATGGCCGTTCTTCAGATTGCGATACACGGTGATGGTGTTATCCTCAGGTTGGACGGCATAACGTCCGCTTCTGATTCTGTCGGCATAGCCGCCGTGCCTGGCGAGTGTCTTGAAGGCCATGATGGTGTGTTCGGATGCAATGGGGCTCAGTTTGATGCATACCGAGTCGATATTGTCATCGTCGTCAATATATACATATTCGGTAGTTTCCAGTTTTGAGAACTGTCCCATGAAATAGTAGTAGGCCAGGGCTGCAATTCCAAGCAGGCACACTACGATAGGTATGAAATAGTACGTCTTTTTTATCGTCTTCATCTTATGTTTCTTGAAAAATTGCTGCAAAGTTACAAAAAACTCTTAACTCTTGTGGCTTTATTGCCGTTTTTTTGTATCTTTGCATGAAAATAATGGCGTATGAAACTGAAGTTCACGATACAATACGGTACACAATGGGGTGAGAACCTCTTTGTGATGATGACTTATAAGAGTCTGGATGGTACGGAAAAAAACAACAGACTGATGATGGTCACTACTGATGGCTGGCACTGGGAGGTGGAGACTTCTGCCCTGGAGTCCCGTCAGCACCCCATCACGTCATTCTCTTATTTCTATCAGGTGGAGAATGCCGATGGCGAGGTGCTCCGCAGGGAGTGGACGACCATTCCCCGTACCTATTTCTTTGACTCTTCAAAAAACTATGTCCTGGCAGATCTGTGGCGGGAGGTGCCCCTTCAGTATCACCTGTATAGTAATGCATATCAGACAACTTCCCATATGGCTCATGACCAGGAGGTAGAGGCTTTGCGCGTGCCGCTTTATCGGAAGACGGTGATTTTCAGGGTGTCGGCACCTCAGCTGCAGAAAGGACAGTCGCTTGCAGTCATCGGAAATCATCCGGCTTTGGGAAACTGGAATCCAGCGCGATATCTCAGGATGGAGTATATCGGACGCTATGATTGGCTGCTCTCCGTGAATGTCGATGCGATTCCTTTGCCGATTGAATATAAATATGTGATCATTGATGATGCCACCCATACACTGCTGACATGGGAAGAGGGTGATAACCGAACGACAGACGGCATGTTACCTCAGGACCAGACTTCAGTTCCCGACGGAACGGTATTGGTGGCTTATGGCGAGAGCCTCCGGGTGAAGGAACAGACTTGGCGCGCTGCTGGTGTGGTTGTTCCAGTATTCTCGCTCAGCAGTTCTCACTCCTATGGCGTGGGTGATTTTGGCGACCTCCGCAGGATGGTGGATTGGGCGGTAGCTACGGGCATGAAGGTGATTCAGATCCTGCCGGTGAATGATACGACGGCCTCGCATACTTGGAGCGATTCATATCCATATAATATAGTGTCAGCCTTCGCGCTTCATCCGCATTACATCGATCTGGAGGCTTTGGGGACGCTGAAGAGTAAGTCGAAGATGACGACGTATCACCGTCAGCGCCAGGAACTTAACGCCTTGGGATATAGCGACTATGAGGCTGTGGATCGTGTCAAGTCTGCCTATGTCAGTGAGCTTTTCTCAGAAAGGGGTCAGCTGACGCTTGACACCAAGGAGTTCAAACTATGGTTTGCTGAAAATCAGGACTGGCTTGAACCTTATGCCCAATGGGTAATCAGTCATAAGAAACAGGAAATAAGCAATAGTGAATATATTTACTATATTCAATATCATCTTCATTGTCAGATGAAGGCTGCCACCGACTATGCCCGCGAGAAAGGTGTGGTCATCAAGGGTGATGTTCCTATCGGCGTGAACCGCGAGAGTGTGGAAACGGCGACTCATCCAGAGCTTTTCCATCTTGATTCCCAGACTGGGGCGCCGCCTGATGCTTTCTCGGTGAATGGCCAGAATTGGGGTTTCCCCACTTATAACTGGAGTCAGAAAGGTGAAGCGAAAAGCAAGAAGATGACCTTGGTCGACTGGTTCCATCGTCGCATCCGTTGGATGGAGCAATACTTCGATGCCATCCGTATCGATCACGTACTGGGCTTTTTCCGTATCTGGGAGATTCCAGATCATGCACTCTTCGGATTGTTGGGCCATTTCTCACCATCCTTGCCAATGACTATTGGCGAAATCGAATATTTCGGTCTGCCCTTCCGTAAGGATCTTTTTACCAGACCGTTTGTTAACGACCGTGTGCTCGACCGTCTTTTTGGTATGCATGCTCCTTACGTCCGTGAGACGTTCCTTATACCGCGCAGCTATGGACTCTATGACCTGAAATCAGAGTACGACACTCAGAAGAAAGTACAGGCTTGTTTCGAGGGCAAGGGCGACGAAAACAGCCTTTGGATCCGCGACGGGCTATATAGGCTGATCTCAGGTGTACTCTTCCTTGAGGATCCCTATCAGCCAGAAATGTATCACCCCCGTATCGGTGTCTGTAGCGAACCAGTGTTCGATGCCCTGAATGGTGAGGAGAAAGATGCTTTCATGCGCCTGTATAATAATTATTATTATCAACGGCATAACTTCTTCTGGGGCGATCAGGCGATGCACCGTCTTAGTGATGTCTTCGGTGAGACCCGCATGCTCTGTTGTGCGGAGGATCTGGGGATGCTGCCTGATTGTGTCGCACCTGTTCTCGACCAGTTGCGCATCTTGACGCTCGAGATTCAGTCGATGCCGAAGCATAGCGGCTTCGAGTTCACTCATCTCGACGGCAATGCCTATCGTTCGGTAGCCACATTCTCAACCCATGACATGCCGTCATTGCGCCTCTGGTGGGAGGAGAGTCCTGAACGTACGCAGCGTTATTACGTGACGATGCTCCAGAAGCAGGGCCGTGCGCCTGAGCATCTGCCTGCCCATCTGGCTGAGGAGATTATTGCCCGCCATCTTTATTGTCCGTCGATGCTCTGCCTGCTCTCGCTACAGGACTGGCTGGCGATGGATACGGAGCTACGCAGTAAGAATCCTCGCGATGAGCGTATCAACGTGCCGAGCGATCCTTATAACCGCTGGAAGTATCGCATGCACTTGACGATAGAAGAACTCCTCAAGGCTGACAGATATAATAATAAGGTACGCACGATGATAACAAGGAGTAAGCGATAGTTCGTAGTTTATAGATGATGACCTATAATACCTTCATTTTCGATTTAGACGGGACGCTGCTGGATACATTGGGTGATTTGGCGGCTTCTACTAACTATGCCCTGCGGACGCATGGAATGCCAGAGCATCCGATAGACGACGTGCGACGTTTTGTGGGCAATGGGGTGCGCAAGCTGATGCAGCGGGCAGTGCCTGGAGGTGAGGCTAATCCCGATTTTGAGGCTGCCTTCGCTACGTTCCGTGAGCATTATATGAACCACTCGCTTGATACCACACGTCCTTATCCCGGCATTCCCGAGACACTCGCAGCCCTTAAGGCCAGAGGCTGTCGGCTGGCTGTGGTGAGCAATAAGATGATGGCGGCCACGCAAGACCTCTGCAACCATTTCTTCGCTGATACCATCCAGGTGGCTATTGGCGAGAACGAGGCTGATGGCATCCGCAAGAAACCTGCTCCTGATACTGTCTTCGAGGCCTTGAAAAGGCTTGGAGTACACAAGGGGACAGGAACCTTGTGCACTTCCAAGGGGACTGGAACCTTGTGCACTTCTGCGGTCTATGTCGGTGATAGTGATGTGGATATCGAGACGGCCCGCAATGCCGGACTCCCTTGTATCTCGGTGCTTTGGGGCTTCCGCGACCGTGATTTTCTAATGCAACATGGAGCGAAGACCTTCATCTCCACCCCGTCAGAACTCCTGATTACACAATTTGTGTAATTCTTATAACTGTTGCAGACGTGCAATATATTTTCCGAGGATATCAAATTCGATGTTCACGACGGTGCCAACTCGGATGTCGCAGAAGTTGGTGTGCTCGAAGGTGTAGGGGATGATGGCTACTTGGAAGGTGTTAGATGTCGGATTGCAGACTGTCAGCGAGACACCATTGACGGTGACAGAACCTTTGTCGACGGTAAAGTAGCCCTTCTTGGCCATCTCGCGATTCTCCGCGTATTCGAAAGTGAAATAGGTGCTTCCGTCGGCATCCTCCATCGCGATGCAGCGAGCAGTCTCGTCGACATGTCCCTGAACGATGTGGCCGTCCAGACGGCCGTTCATCAGCATGGAGCGCTCAACATTTACCTTGTCGCCCACCTTCAGCAGCCCCAGGTTCGTACGGTCGAGCGTCTCTTTCATTGCCGTGACGACATATTCCCCGTTCTCAATGGCTACCACTGTCAGGCAGACACCGTTGTGGGCGACGCTCTGGTCAATCTTCAGCTCGTCGACAAATGAACACTTCAGCGTGAAATCGATATTCTCACGGTCTTTCTTAATGGCTACGACTGTAGCAAACTCCTCAATGATTCCAGAAAACATATTAATTCACAATTAGCTAATCACTACTCACTAACCACTTATCACAAAAAAAGCGGGTTCGTGCCGATGATTTGGTGAAAACTCCAGTTTCACACGATATGGGGGCTCCCTGCTGTTGTAATCCACCGGCATTGCTGCTCTCCCCCGGGGGGATGACTGTGGCCCGCCATTGGCAAGGGAAACGGTCCCGATGATTATTGTTATTGTAGAGTATCCCGATCTATACGGCACGACCCGTGTTTCTGAGTGCAAAGATAAAACTTTTTTGGGATTTTACCAAATAAAACAAAGAATTTCATTATCTTTGCACACAAATTATGTGATACGATGGATAAAAAAGTATGTGTATTGGCGGGCGCAAGGCCCAATTTCGTGAAAGTTTCCCCCTTGGTGAGGGCCATCAACCGGTGTCCGGAAGCCAGCTGCCTGCTTGTCTATGCAGGATGCGAGGATGATCCTACGCTCGAACCATCTCTCTTTGAGGATCTCCAGATATCGCGCCCAGAGGTCTATCTGGGTGTTGACTCCACAAGTCTGAACGAGATCACCAGCCGTGTGATGGCGCAGTTCGACCGTTTCCTTGAAGAACATCCTGTAGATGTGGTGATTGTGGTCGATGACCTGGCATCCACGATGGCTGCTGCCATCGTTACGAAGAAACGTGGCATCCGACTGGCTCACCTCGTGGCAGGTACGCGCTCCTTTAATATTAATATGCCAAAGGAAATCAACCGTCTGGTCATCGATGCCCTCAGCGACTATCTTTTCACGGCAGGTGTGCGGAGTACGGGTGTGGCCACCAGAGAGCAGTCCGAGCAGTCACAGACATATATGGTGGGTAATATTCTCATGGACACTCTACGGTTCAACCACAGCCGTCTGAAGCGCCCGTCATCATTGCCGGATATCCGGGAAGGGGAGTATATCGTCTTCACACTGAATCGGAAGGCCCTCATTGCTGATACAGATAACCTCGCCGTGATGCTCCAGGCGATAACAGAAGCCGCTGGCTCCGTACCTGTTATTGCGCCCCTACGTCCAGAAGCCGCCAACGTTGTAGCCTCTCTCAATTCTCAGATTTCAATTCTCAATTCCCTTAGTTATCTGGAATTCGGCTGGCTGACGGCCCATGCCAAGGGGGTTATTACCGATTCCGGCAATGTTGCCGAGGAAGCTACTTTCAACGGTGTTCCATGCATCACGCTCAACAACTATACCGAGCATCAGGAAACTGTTTCCGTAGGATCCAACGTCCTTGTAGGCGAAGACTCGGAGAAACTTCGTCAGTTTGTCACCGATATGGTTGCTGGTACATGGAAAAAGTGCGCCCTTCCCGATCGCTGGGACGGCCGCACTGCTGATCGCATCCTCCAGATTCTTCTTTCTTAGTCTGGAGAATTTAATAGTTTTCTGCCTTAATCTGGAAGTAGGCCTGGGGATGATTACAGACGGGGCACTCCTCAGGAGCTTTCTTGCCGATGACGATATGGCCGCAGTTAGAGCACTGCCAGATCACGTCACCGTCTTTTGAGAACACCTGTTCCTTCCGGATGTTGTCGAGCAGTTTGCGGTAGCGCTCCTCATGCTCCTTCTCGATCTTGGCTACGCCTTCGAACTTCTCGGCAATCTCGTCGAATCCCTCCTCGCGGGCTTCCTGGGCCATGCGGGCATACATGTCCGTCCACTCGAAGTTCTCGCCGTTGGCGGCAGCCTCCAGGTTCTCAGGCGTACTCTTGATGGCACCGCCCTCTAAAAGCTTGAACCACATCTTGGCGTGTTCCTTCTCGTTGTTTGCCGTCTCCTCGAAGATGGCAGCTATCTGAACGTAGCCGTCCTTCTTAGCCTTCGATGCCCAGTAGCTGTACTTATTTCTTGCCTGACTCTCACCTGCAAAAGCCTCCTGCAGGTTCTTCTCTGTTTTTGTTCCTTTTAATTCTTTCATAATCGTATTTGTTTTGTTTAGGTGAATAATGATCTGCTATTGTCCGACGGGAATCCACATCCAGAACACGGAGCCTTTCCCCTTTCCCTCTGATATGATGCCGATATCGCCATGACAGGCATCGGCAAAGGCCTTACAGATGGAAAGGCCCAGGCCTGTGCCCTGAACAAAGTCGTTGACCTTGTAGAAGCGTTCGAATATCTTGCTCTGATCCTCCTGAGGCACACCTTCGCCCGTATCCTCACAGTAGATGTACAGCCCCTTGTGTCCTTCGCCGTCGGTGGTCCTGTCCTCTTGACGGTAGCCTAACTTGATATGTCCCTGATGGGTATATTTCACGGCGTTGGTGACGAAGTTGGTGAAGACCTGTGACACACGTTCGACATCGATCTTGATGGGCAGGACGTCGTAGGGATTGTCCTTCAAGAATGCCACGCCGGGTTCCTGTACTCTGGGACGAAGAGACTCGAACAGCTCGTTGAACGTCTTGGCGAAATCGACCTCGACTGGCTCGATGCTCACATGACCCGACTCCAGCGACGATGCTGTCAGGATATCGTTGATCAGGCGCAGCAGCATGTCGCAGTTGTTCTTGATGATTTGGATGACCTCCTTCTTCTCCTCCGACGACGTCAGCGAGGACAGCACTTCCGAGAAACCCACGATGGCGTTGATGGGTGTGCGAATCTCGTGGGTCATGTTGGCCAGGAAGAGACTCTTCATCTGGCCTGACTCCCTGGCGCGCCGCGTCTCGCTGCGCAGCAGGTCCTGCTTGCGCATCAGGTCGTTGATGTTACGCCCTACGCCGAAGGCACCCAGCAGGCGCCCCTTCGCGTCGTACTCTGGAATACAGTTGATCTGCACCCATTGCAGCTCGGTGGTGTTCTGGCTGATCACAGGGTACATCTGGCCTACGTATGTCTGTGGCTTGCGCAGCGTCTGGCCGATGGCAGACAGCGACAGGGCCTTGACAAACGCCTGCTCCTGGTCGACGTAGATCTTCTGCATCTGTTTCAGGTTGAACGTGCGCACCACGGTGTTCAGGCCGCTGTAGAACTCGATGACGTCGCGGTCGAGGATGATGCGCCACGTCTGCATCTTCGAGGCCTCGAGCATATAGCGCAGCTCGGCCTCGTAGTTCTTGATGGCCTCGTTCACCTTCTGCATCCTGGCGTCGTTCTCCGTCACGTTCAGGTACATGTCGCGTTCCTCCGTCACGTCGTTGGCTGATACCGCGATATACATCAGCTGCCCGTTTTCGTCGTAGATGGGGTGGATGCTGATTTCCAGATACACGTACATGTTGCGCTCAGGGACGATGCTCAGCGAACAGGCCCAGTACTCCTCGGGATGGTTGCGATCCAGCACCTCGTTGAACGGCATTATGTCGAACAGGTTCATCTTACTGAAGAACTCGTCGCCCTCGTCGCTGTCGAAGTTACATATCCTGCGCATGATGCGGTTGGCATCTAGCAGCCAGCCATCGGGGGTGTAGAACGACAGGCCGATGATGGAGTTCTCGAAGATGGTCTTGTAGCGTTCCGACAACCGCTCTATCTCGCGCTCCTTCCGCTTGGGCTCCGTCTCGTCAGTGATGGTGGCAATGATGTTCACGGGTTTGCCGTCTTCATATTCGGCGATGGCTACATTATAAAGGTCGTGCCAGTCGGGGGCGCCTTGTCCTGTGTAGTTATAGTTCCAGCGGAAACGGCACTCCGCTTCACTGTCGGTACCGTCGGCCAGTCGCTCTATGAAGGTACGGAACCTTTCGCAATCGTCAGGATGGATATAGGTGTAACACACTTCTATGCCTACATTATTGCCAAACATTGCCTTTCCGTACAGGTTGTACACACGGTTCTCGCGTAGGTCGAGACACATCACGTGGTTGCCGCTGATATCGAGCGCCATCATCATGGCCTGCTGCTCGTCAAACATGTTATTCGTACTCATACCTCTGTTCTTTTCTTTTCAATGACTGAGGCCGTGCAGGGAATCGATACCCATATACTCGTGCCCTGGTTGTAGTCCGACTGTATCTCGATGGTGCCGCCCATCTGGTGCGTCAGCTGCTGTACGATCGGCAGGTCGAGACCCGAACCGATCAGCCCGCCTCTTAAATTTCGCGTAAAGTGCTCGAAGACGTGTGGCAGCACATTGGCAGCAAAGCCAATGCCGGTATCCTCGAGATGGATGGTCAGCTCGCCGCGATGATACTCATAGCTGATACTGATTGAGCCTTGGCTGGTCAGCAGGCACGACAGACTGCACAGTCGACGGATGATCATCTCCACATGATGGCTGTCGATGTCTACCACCAGTCGGTTGTAGGGCTGTACGATGTTGGCCTGCACGCCATCCTTGATGGTCGACAGACCGTTCTGACAGTAGCCCTCGAAGGTCTGTGCAAAGTCCGCGGGCGCCCTCTTATACTCCTCCATGTTGGCCTCCAGACGCGAGATGTACAGGATGTCGTTCACCAGCAGCAACAGCTCGTCAGTGCTTTGCTTGATCTGCTTCATGAAGAAGGGCTCGTCGCTCTCGTCGTGGTTGCTCGTAAAGAGGCCGGCATAGCCGATGATGTTGTTCAGCGGTGTGCGTATCTCGTAGCTCATGTTCGTCAGGAAGGCCTGTTTCAGCAGCTCCGTCTCCTGTGCCTTCTTCGTCTCCACGGCCAGGCGCTGCTCTGTCTCCACCATATCCGTGATGTCGCGATAGGTGCCGAAGTAGCGCTCCACCTCGCCATTGGCGTCAAGCATGGGTACCATGTTGAACAACAGCCATATCTGTCGGCCCTTCTTGTCGCGAATCTCTATCTCTATGGCCTGCACAATGCCGAGCTTCGTCAGGTGGTCCATCCTGTTCAGCGTGGTGTTCACGGTGCGGCGGAATCGCGGCGTGGCCAGTCGGATACAGCGCAGCTGCGACATGTGGATCTTGGTGTGGGCCTCTCTGTTGATGAGCTCGAAGGTGTAGGAGTGGGGGTAGTAGTTCACCATCTGCACGCCACTCACGCTCAGGGCATAGTCGATGTTGGCGATATACTGCTTGATGCTGTCTGTTCCCTGCTGCAGCTTCTTCAGGCCTGCCTGTTGGCGATGGAACGAGTTCACCATCTCCGAGATGTCGTGGCCCGACATATAGATGCCCTCCAGCTCGCCCTCTTCGTTGTAGATGGGGTTGATGGCCGACTCGTAATACATCCTGCCACTCAGGCCAAGCTCATCCACGCGGTATATTTCCTCGTCCCTGTAATCATCGAAGTTCACAATGCTGCCTGTGTGCGAGTTCTCCATCTCGTCGAGCGCCATCTTGTTATAGAAGGGATTGTTCTCCAACAGGAAGCTGCCGTCGAGAACCTGTTCGCGGCTCTTCACGCCGAAGGCCTTGCAGGCGCGCTCGTTGATGTCTTTCAGCACGCCCTTGTTGTCGTAGTACAGCATGTCGAGCAACGACGTGTTGAAGATGGTGTGGTAGCGAATCAGCAGCTGTTTGATCTTCTGCTGTCGGCAGTACTCATCGGTCACATCGTGCTGGATGCCCATCAGCGTAGTGGGCATGCCGTTGTCGTCACGACAGGTGACGGAGATGGATACTTCATAGTGACGGCAGTCGGCATCCTTGGCCGCCCTGCTGCGTATGGCCACTTTGCCGCTTTCCTGCTTGCCATCGCAAACATCGAAGATGATGCTCCGCATCTCATCCAGGTCATCAGGATGAAAGAAACGGCAAAACTCAACGGGGTTGTACTCGCGCTCATAGTCGCCAGTTTCAGACAGGTAGCAATAATGGCGGGTGGCTGGGTAGAAAAACCATAGGCGTAATTTGCCTGTCTTCAATATCAGAGCCAGGCGGGCCTTCTGCTTTTTATTGTCCATGACATTATTCATAGGCTTACAGTATTCATTAATAGTCTTCAGTTTGCAAAGATAGCGTTTTTTTCTTAAAACTACGATAAATTTGCTGGAAATGAATTTAAAAACCTGCGTAATTAACGCAAATTAACGTCATGGGATGTGTGTCACATCATTGTGGCTTGGAAAAGTGTGCACAAGGGGTCAGGAACTCTGTGTTGCGACGAAAAGATGGATAATAGACAAATAACCACGATAATGTGAATTTGGTTATTCACTTTGGTTATTTTTGGTTGAATAGATATTGTTTTTTAAATTAAATGTCTGATAATCAGGGTGAAGCAAAATAACCAAAACAAATGTTAATCGTGTAATTCGTGTATAATTCGAGTATAAATTGTTTATGAAACTGATAGTAGAAGGATATCCATATGAACCGCAAAGGGTGGAATAACATGTGCACAAGGGGTCAGGAACTCTGTGTTGCTCGAAACCGTTTGTGACATGGACAGATAAGATGGCCCCTGTGCATGGGAAGCACTATCTGAGCTATTACATTGCAGGCGCTGCCATGCAGAAAAAACTCCCATAAAACTCCCAAAAACTCCCAAGATTTTCACCAAAACTCCCAGAAATCAGGCGAAATCGCCAAAACTCCCATAAAAACTCCCAGAAACTCCCATTGGGCGACGGATTTTTTCCGCCGCCCTTTTTTTATGCGTAATTTCGCAGTGTCGAAAGACAAAAGTAACAAAATGTTGAATCTGAGGTTTGTGAGGTCTCATGAGGGAAGTCCGGACGCCGACCACATATCTCGCAAAGCTTAGAGACAATGAAACAAGTTGTATTGCGTATTGACGACGCAGCTTTTGAGAAGTT
>JAEEGG010000381.1_pt1 | contig 161557 bp, 86 predicted proteins | sample 9134161 | NCBI WGS metagenome assembly JAEEGG01 (sample SAMN16246543, study PRJNA631951) | gut metagenome | biome: gut microbiome; feature: rumen; material: CR-attached | host: Bos | place: Iran: Karaj | collected 2018-10 | reverse complement strand
ATGTCACGAACTTTTTGCCAACGGCCTTGTTGTATGCTTTTGCGTCGGCAATGCTTCTTTTCGCGGAATCGATTTCTGCTTTCAAATCCTCAATCTGCTTTTTTTTAGAAGCAATTTGCTTGTCGATGTCATCCTTTGATGAACGGAAAAATAAGAATCCCATAGTCGTTTCTTTTTATTTGAAGGTGTCCCTTTACTTTTTCAAATCAGCTCTCAACTGTTTCAGTTCTGCAATCCATTCGGGAGGCACCGTGTTGTTCTTGCTGATGTTGAGCGGATAGGCAAACTTATGTTGGGCAAGTTCCTCTGTTTCGCGGCATTCGGCCTGCTCTACAGTCTCGGTGTATTCCCATTCCCAGAAACAGCTGTCGATTAGCTTGTTGACGATTGCTTCGGCTGTCTTGTCATCCGCATCTGGGGCGATGATGGCCCGCAGTGTTCTCCGTAGCGTGGAACTCTTGAACGGACCGCGGATATGCCAGCGGATACGCCGACTCATGTCGTTGCTGATGCCGAAATACAACGCAAGATAAGGAGTTCCTTGAATAGAACGTTCTTGCAGTTTTTTGTCGTCGATCAAAGTACGATTCTTGAAATTAGCCAATAGTTTTTTTGCTTCAGATTTGGGAAACCACCAGCGATAGACGCCGGGGAGTTTTTCCACCTCTGTACAGCGGTTTAGAATCTGTTTCCGTATCAATGCTGCGGATTGTAGATTTTCCATAGTTTATCTGGGCAACTATTGGTTACGTTTATTTTCCGTTGATAAAGTCAATCAATTTGCTGCCTAACTGACGGACAGTCCACTCCTTGTCGTATTCGAAACCGATTTTACCAGCGATTTCGCGCAAAGCCTCTTTCTGCACGTCGTAGGTTCGGTAGGTCTCGATGCTCCCGCTTTCCAATACGCGGATGACGTAGTTGCCCACGAAAGCAAGTTTGCCATCGCCATACTCCTTGCAGAGCTTGCGCCCGAACTGGCGAACGTTCCATTCAGGATCATATTGGAACCCTTTCATGTCGGCAATCTCCCGAAGGGATGCTTTCACGTTGTCAAAAATGCGGTAAACCACGATGCTTCCGCTTTCTTCTTTTTGGATGATGTATTCACCCGAAATAGCTGATTTTGCTGCCATAACTTTATTTTTTAGTTGTTAATTGTTGGACAAAATAAAATATTCTCAATCGCTTGAGTGCGCCATCAGCTCGCTGTTGACAAAAAAAAGGCGCGGCTTGTCTTTGTCGTCAAAGAGGTTCTAGCAAAACCCAAGCAGAAAACAAAAAACAATCCACGCCTGTTGCAGACATGATCACTGTAATTGCTTTTCTGCTGTTGGTTAAAATTTGCTAGATTTCTTTGACAAACAAAAAGCGATTGCACGATAACTAAAGAACGTCAGTTTTCCGTGGAAAACATGCTGCAAAAATAAAAAAAAATCATACACAAGCGTGAATTGTGTTTTTTTTTCAAAGAACGCCGTGAAATCCGTTGCCAATGATTTCACGCCGCAAAAATAACAACTTGATGGATTGGTCGTTTGGTCCGAATTGGTCCGAATTAAGGGTGCTATCAGTCGAAAAGGTCGTCTAAGGTGACGCTGCATTTTTCGCGGAGGAGTTTCAGGGTGCCATTTTCCTCCGCGAACTGATTTTTTTTCGGTTCGTGGAGATTTTGGCGGGGAGTGCTCGCCGTCACTCCCGCTCCTGCCGAACCTCCGTCAACCCGCCTTTGTTGCCGACCACGAAGAGGGTGGGGGCGTTGTTGCCGTGCACGAAATTGTCGAGGTAGAGCGGCTCCCCGAGGATGAAGCAGGAACACGAAAAGGAATCGCCGGGCTTGAGCTTGGAGTTCTCGCTCTCCACCACCATGAAGCTCCCTTCGCCGAGATGGCGCAGCAGCACACGGCGGTCGGGCGACCAGGCGATGCGCACGAAACCCTCCTGCGGGATCTCGTCGGGATGCAGGACGCGGCCCAACACCGGGTTCGAGGATTCGCCCGCGCGGTCGTGGTTGGCCAGGAAATCGTCCCAATCGCGGAAACCCACGCAACGGGCGAGGACCGAGAGGGTGGAGTAGCGGGTGGTGTCGTAACCCTCCACATAGCCCCAGATGCGCTTGAGGGTGGTCACCCCCAAGGTCTCCTTGCAGCGCTCCTGGATCACGCCGGTGAGGAACTGGAAGTCGGCGGGAGTCTTCATCTTGCGCGACACGGACTCCTCCACCATTTCGCGGAGTTGCAGGATTTCGGTTTCGTTGGGCTTCATACAGGATTTTTTAGACGCGCAAAATTATAAAATTCAAACGACGGGAGACGGTCCGAATTGGTCCGAACAATGACGCCGCTTCCCTTCACCTTCCTTGGAACCGTTCCGCGCGGCAAAGATACTATTTTTAAAGGTGAGATTTTTTTTCCGAAAAAAATGTAACCTTTTTGATTTTTTGCATCTGTATAGTGAATGGTGAATTGTGATTAGTGAATTGTGAATGGTGAATTGTGATTAGTGAATTGTGAATGGTGAATTGTGATTAGTGCAATATTTTTGATGTGGTTTCGTTTAGTAGAATAGATATGAAGCGTTTTATAATTCGTAAGATGATGAAAAAGAGTTTATTCCTGTTATTGTTGTGTGTGCCGTTCGGGATGGGGCTGTTTGCGCAAGGGGACGGCTCCGACTGGCGCCAGACGTTCAACCGGCACGAGTTCTCGCTCGCGGTTGGCGACCCGACGATGGCGAACAGAACCCGTATGGAGAAATTTTCCGGCAACACTATGACCTCCTGGTTGGACATTCCTACCTACACCGATGTCTATACTTCGGCGCCCATCACGCTGGGTTACCGTTTCCGGCTTCTGAAGTGGCTGTGGCTCGGCGGCGACATCACCTATTGCGGCTTCTTCGGCACCTCCCGCAACATCTATACGGAGGAACCGGTCTATAAGTATCGCGAAAATTCGGTGAGCATCATGCCCTCCATCCGCTTTTCCTACCTCAACCGCGAGCACGTCACCCTCTACAGCGGTTTCACGTCGGGCTTGCGGATCGGTGTGGCGGAAGCCTACAACGAGAAGGACGTTTTTGTCCGGCTGCCCTTCCAGGTGACCCTCTTCGGCGTTTCCGCCGGCAGTCAGAGCTGGTTCGGCTTTGCGGAACTCGGGGTCGGCTTCCAAGGATTCGCCAAGGCCGGCTTCGGTTACCGTTTCAACGGAAAGAAAAGACAATAACCTTAAAATCATGACAGTATGAAAAAGATATCCTTGATATTAAGCATAGCTATCTTGTTGACGGCCCTCCTGAACAGTTGCAAGGTGGAGGACAATTCCGTCAAGCAGTTGAATGAGAACGGCATGGTGCTCACGAGCTACTGGCAGGCGGCCACCTATCAGGCGCTGATGTCCACCCCGAATACAGCGCTCCATCTCAACGCCTGGCTTTCGGCACCGGAGGAGGAACGTCCTGCAATCGAAGACAAGTACTTCACCTACAGTAAACTGCGCCCCATTTCCGACCAAGAATGGGAGATCGTTTTCAATGGGCGCACCCTTTGTCGCATCCAGACGGGCGGAACCTTGCTCTCGGCCCCTAACGCCGAATGGACGGTGGTGGATTATGACCAATCCGGACTGGTTCGGGATATGCTTCCGTTCGGAAAGGACTCCGTGAGGATAACGTTACGACACATCGGGAACAAGTGGAGCGTGGAGACCGATGGTCAGGAGGGGATGGCTTCCAGCGCCGACTATATCCCCTACTATCATCTCACCATCGAGCCCGAGTCTGGGGAGATTCCCACCGATTTGAACGATTGCCGCTGTCTTGTCGAGGGGTCAGGACGCTATGCGTTCCGCACGTACCGGTATGTGGACAATGCCCAAAATCCCGCGGAGATTCACAATTACATCAACTTTGACTTGAGCGGGGCTGCCACGGACAATCTGTACCATTGGGCGGACGGCCTTCTGGTTATGCGGGTTTATGCGGACGTGAATGCATACGAAGCAGGTGCTACCAACCGAGAGCAGTACGATGATTTGATTATTCGTGACCGGCTTTCCCTTCGTAGCGGGAGCCAGTACGCCGAGATCACCATGCACGACGTGACGGAGACCTGGCCGGTGGGGCGCTTGGAAGAATTTGACCATTGGCAGTGCGGGAATTTCTTTGCTGCCTTGTTTGAACTGTTCTAACCCGACTGCCGTTTTTTTGTAGTTCGGTTATCCCATAGTAATTCGGTTATCCCATAAAAAAAAGGAACCATCCGTTTGGGTGGCTCCTTTTCTATGATCGATGTTCTGGGTTTATTTCGCGTTTCGTGCCCGGATGATGCCGCCGGTTTTGGCTTTGCCGACGCGGATCATGTCGAGGATCGGGCGGTTGGAGGGGCAGATGAAGGCGCAGGAGCCGCACTCGATGCAGTTCATGATGCCGTACTTCTCGGTGTCGTCCCAGCGTTTCAGTTCGGTGAAAGTCTGGAGCATGTAGGGCTCGAGTCCCATGGGGCAGACGCTGACGCACTTGCCGCAGTGCAGGCAGGGGTGCACCTCGCCGCGCGTACTCTCCTCTTCGTTCATGAACAAGAGGCTGGACATGCCCTTGGCGGTGTAGGCGCCCAGGTTGGCGATGGCCTTGCCCATCATCGGGCCGCCGGAGATAATCTTGCCGGTGTCTTCGGGGATGCCCACCGACTGCAGCACGCTCAGGATCGGGGTGCCGATGCGCAGGCGGTAGTTCTTGCATTGGTCGGGACGCAGCGAGCGGCCGGAGACCGTGGTGTAGGTCTGCACGATCGGTTTGTTCTTCTGCACGGCCAAGTAGATGGTGTACATCGTGGTGATGTTGTTGACGATGCATCCCACGGAGATGGGCAGGGCGCCGTTGGGCACGCTCCGGCCGGTGATGGCTTTGATGAGCTGTTTCTCAGCACCTTGCGGGTATTTGATGTTCAGCGGCTGCACCTCGATGTTGGGGTAGCGCTTGGCGGTCTCCATCAGTTTGGCGATGGCGCGGGGCTTGTTTTCCTCGATACCGATGATGGCTTTCGGGGCGCCGGACGCGATGAGGGCAATCTCGATGCCGATCATGCACTGTTCGCAACGCTCCAGGATGACGCGGTTGTCGGTGGAGATGTAGGGCTCGCACTCGGCGGCGTTGACAATCAGGTATTCGCACTTCTGCTCCGGCTTCAACATATATTTGATATGGGTCGGGAAGCAGGCGCCGCCGAGACCCACGATGCCGCGGTCTTTCATGCGCTCGATGATCTCCTCTTTGGTCTTCAGCTTGATGTCGTGGACGATGTCCAATGAGGTGTCGATGCTCTCGTCCCATTCGTCGCCTTCGCGTTTGATGACCACGGCCGGTTTCTTATAGCCGGTGATGTCGGCCACCTGGTCGATTTTGACGACGGTGCCGGAGATGGGGGCGTGGATGTTGGCGCAGACGAAGGACTCGGCCTTGCCGATGAGCTGTCCCACCTTCACCTTGTCGCCCTTTTGGACGATGGGGGTGGCGGGGGAGCCGAGGTGCTGGGTCATATAGACGACGGCCTCGTCGGGCAGCGGGAAGGTCTCCACGGGTGCCGAGTGGGCGAACTTGTTGGCTTCGGGGTGCACACCGCCCATGTGGAACGTCTTGCGGCTCAGCTTTTTGATTTCCCTTGCGCTCTCTTTGATGTTGTCCTCTATTCTTTGTTCGATGGATGCGACTGTATTTTCCATTTACTTTGACTTTTGACTTTGACTGTTTCCCCGGCCCTGCGGCTGTGCCGTGTGCCGGGCTACCGAGCTTTTGCCCCTGCCGGGGCTGCTCAATGAATATTTTTATTTACGCTTGGGCGGGCTCAGCCACGGCTTCGGGTTGCGGTTCGGTTTTCGGGGCCTCTTTCTTGGGCGGGAAGCCGACGGTGAGGATGGCGCCGGAGGGGCACTCGTCGACGCACTTGCGGCAGGCCTTGCACTTGTGGTAGTCGATGTAGGCGAGGTTGTTCTCGACGGTGATGGCCTCGAAGGGGCACACTTTGGCGCACTTGCCGCAGCCGATGCAGGCTGACGAGCAGTTCTTCTTGGCCACAGCGCCTTTCTCCTTGTTATTGCAGGCCACATAGACGCGGCGGTGGTTCTTGCCTTTGTCGCGGATTTCGAGCACTTTGCGCGGGCAGGCGTTGGCGCAGGCTTTGCAACCGACGCAGAGCTCCTCGATGACCTCGGGCAGGTGTGTCTCGGGGTTGAGGTGTATGGCGTCGAACTGGCAGGCCGCCACGCAGTCGCCGCAGCCGAGGCAGCCGTAGGGGCAGGCCTTCTCGCCGGCGAACAGGGTGTTGGCGAAGGCGCAGGTGAGCGCGGAGTCGTAGAACGACTTCATAGGCGCATGCTCGCAGGTGCCGTTGCAGCGCACCGTGGAGACCTGCGGCTCATGCAGCACCGCGTTCAAGTGCATGATTTCAGCGATTTTGTTCGTGTCGCTGCCGGGGCAGTAGGCCACGTTCAGGTCATTGTTCTTGACGATGGCCTCCGCCATGGCGCGGCATCCAGCGAAACCGCAGCCGCCACAGTTGGCGTTGGGCAGGCACGCCTGCACCAGGTCGATGCGCGGGTCTTCCTCCACGTGGAAGAACTTCGACACGAAATAGAGAATTACAGCGGCGATAAGACCTGTAAGTCCCACTGTTAGAGCCGCATACAAAATTGTTGTTGTTGCCATAATCTCGTCAGATTTAAGGGCGCAAATATACAAATTTTATAAACTACTACACTAACTCGCGCACCCATCTTTCCGCGTCTCCGGGAAGGAGGCTGACGGGCGGGATTTCTATCATCGTGTAGGCCCCGAAGCGCTGCTGGTCGCGCAGGCGTACGGCCGCGCGGGCACAGGCGGCCAGGACCTGTCCGGTGAGTGCGGGGTTGTTGATGCTCATGTTGAACTCGAAGCGCTGGTTGTGGGTGCTGCCGCTCACGCCGTGCCGTTCCAGATGCACACCGTGGGCCACGTTGTTGAGGGCGTCCACGGAGGGGACCGCCACCACGTGCGTCTCGTCATGGGCGAAGTAGTCGTCGGCGAGCAGAAGCCGTTCCACCTCGTGGAAGTCCGCGCCCTCCTCCAACTCGATATAGACCATCCGGCGGTGTATGCCGGTGCCCAAGGGAATGGTCATGGAGAGGGCGTTTTTCACGCCGGGGATGGCCTTGGCTGCGACGGTGTGCCCCATGCTTCTGCCGGGGCCGAAGTTGGTGTAGGTGAGTCCTTTGGGGGCGATGGCGGTGAGCAGGGCGCGCACCACGGAGTCGGAGCCTGGATCCCAGCCGGCGGCGATGATGCTCACCGTCCCGTGGGCCGTCGCCACAGGTGTCAGCCGGGCGCGCAGGTCGCCGATCTGCCCGTGGATGTCGAAACTGTCAACGGTGCAGATGCCGCGTTGGAGCAGTCTCTCCGCGTAGGCGGGTACCTCGCGGGTGGGCGTGCACAACGCCGCCACGTCCGCGTCGATGTTGTCCAGATTGTCGTTGTGATGGAAGATTCCGGCCAACTGCAGGTCCTCGGCGGCCAACACCGCCTGTTCCACGGCCTGACCGATGTTGCCGTAGCCGATAATTGCGATTCTCGTTTGCATAGTGATTCTAATTTTTAAAGGCGCAAAAATAGAAAAAATCGGTTTTCGTCGGCAAGTGTCGGCACCGAAAAAATCGTATCTTTGCCGCCCCAAATAAATAAAGGTATGAAAATCCTGTCGAACATCATCCTCGTTACTGCCGCCGCGATGCTTCTCGCGGCCTGCACCCACACGGAAACCACCCAATACCCCAGCGGCCGTGTCCAGTCCGTCATCCAATACAAAGGGAAAAAGGAGCACGGCAAGACTATCTATTACTATGACAACCCCAATATCGTGGAAATGGAGGTGGAGATGCGCAACGGCAAGCGTAACGGCGAGTTCCACCGCTACTACAGGAACGGTGCCTTGGACACCTACTGCGTCTATGTGAACGATTCCATCGAGGGGCTGGAGGTGATGTACACGGCTAACGGTTGTAAAAGTCAGGAATACACCTATTTGCATGGAAAGAAAAACGGTCCGCACAAAGCCTACCACCTCGACGGTAGCCTCAAAATCGAGGGTGGCTTCAAGGACGATCTTTTCGACGGCGATTGGAACTACTACGACGAGCGTGGAGTGCCTGTGGGGAACGGTGAGTTCCATAATGGCGACGGCGAAGTGACGTTCTACGACAAAAACGGCCGCCCCGAGCGTACCACCCACTACAAACACAACCAGAAGGACGGTGCGGAGCTCTATTACACCCCCTCCGGCGCGGTGTGGCGCGAAATCACCTTCAAGGAAGACCGCATCATCGCCGACAAAACCGACTCCACCCTGCTGAAGTAATCCATGCGGAGAACATTCGCCATAGTGGTCTTGGTCATGCTGTGTCTTGGCCAAATGCGCGGGCAGGGGGAACGGCGCATCCTTTACCGTGCCGATATGGGCTACTACGACGAGGATGCCTACCCCGGCGCACAACGCCTCATCGGCAATGTCAAGTTCAAGCAGGACAATGTGATAGGCTACTGCGACAGTGCCTACCTCTATGAGGCGGACAACTACATCGTCGCATACGGCAACCCCGTCCGATTCGTCATCAGCGATTCCATCCACCTGCACGGTCACCGCGCCACCTATAATGGCGACCTCCGGCAGGCTGTGCTCGCCGGAAAGGTGCGGCTCGAGAACGGGAAGTCCTACCTTCTGACCGACAGCCTCTTCTACGACCTCAACATCGACTGCGGCTACTACCTCACCGGCGGCGAGATCTACAACGGTGAAGACACGCTCACCAGCCTCATCGGCCGATACTACACCAACAGCGACGATGCCTACCTCCACGATTCCGTCCTTTTGCGCAGCAGCACTTATCGGATGGACTGTGACTCACTGCGTTACAACGCCAGCAGCAAGATAGCCTACTTCATCTCACCCACGCACCTCGTCAATGAGGAGAACACGATTTTCACCGACCGCGGCCTGTACAATACCGAGACCGATATCTCCATCCTCTATGGCAATGTCCAGCTTTTAGGGGAGAAACAGCAGCTTTTCGCCGACAGCATCTATTACGACCAGCAGTTGCGGTTCGGTCGGGCTTGGAACCACGCCCGCTTCATCGACACGGCCAACAACCTCATAGTCGCCGGTAACTATCTCGAGCATCACGAGAAGGGCGGCACCTCCATTGCCACGGACAGCAACCTTCTGATCTATATCGACGATAACTACGACACGCTCTTCCTGCACTGCGACACGTTGTTTGTGGATTTCGACACTGCCTCCAATCCTACGCTCCTGCGTGCCTTCTTCCATACCAAATTCCAGCATAAAGATCTTCAAGGCGCTTGTGATTCCATGGTTTACAATGTCGAAGATTCGCTGTTGGTGATGTATTACAATCCGGTGTTTTGGTCTGACAACTACCAGCTTTCCGGCGATACGGTGCGGTTCACCATGCTCGACTCCGTCCACTCCACCATCGAACTCTGCAAGTCGGGGTTCATCGTGGGCGGTCTGTTCGAAGACACGGAGTTCAACCAAATCAAGGGCTTGAACATTGTTGGCCATTTGGAGCATAAGAACCTGCAACGTGTTGACATTGTGGGGAATGCGGAATGTGTCTATTATATCCAAGAGGAGGACAGTTCGTTGGTGGGCGTCAACACGTCCATTACGAGCGAGATGCGCATCTTCCTCGACAGCAACCATATACGGCAGATACGCTACTATGACGCACCGAACGGGTATGTCCATCCTGACGAGAAGATGGAGGAAAAAGACCGCAAGTTGCAAGGTTTCCGCTGGTTGGACATCTATCGTCCGCGAAAACCCGAGGATCTCTTTGTGATGCCGGTGCCGAGAATGTAGAATCCTGAATAGCAGCCTTTCCCATGAATGAGCATATCCAACTGATTCTGCGCTCCCTGCCCGAGAAACCGGGAGTCTATCGTTTCTACGATGACAAGGGGGTGGTCATCTATGTCGGCAAGGCCAAGCGGCTGAAACGGCGGGTGTCGTCCTATTTCAACAAGGACCACGATTCGGCGAAGGTGCGGATGCTGGTGACCAAAATTCGGGACATCGAGACGGTGGTGGTCGATAGTGAGTGGGATGCTCTGCTCTTGGAGAACAGCATGATCAAGCAGTTCAAGCCAAAGTACAACATCCTGCTGAAAGACGACAAGACCTACCCGTGGATTGCGGTCACGAGGGAGACGTACCCGCGGATTTTCCCGACGCGCCGCCCCGATTCGGCCACGATGCAGCTTTTCGGACCCTACTCGTCGGTGAAGCAGATGAACGTGCTGTTGGACCTGATCCACGACATGTTCCCGTTACGCAACTGCAAGATACTTCGGAACAACGACCGTCCCTGTATGCAGTACCAGATCAAGAAGTGTGCCGCCCCGTGCTGCGGGCTTATCACGGCGGAGGAGTATCAGGCGAATATTGCGAAAGCGGTGCAGATTATCAAAGGAAACCGCAAGGAGGTAATTCGGGAGCTGCGCGACGAGATGATGCGCTACGCCGACGAATGGAAGTTCGAGCAGGCTGGCGAGGTGAAGCGGAAGATTGAGGCCTTGGAGAACTTCATCGGGAAGTCGGTGGTCGTGAACCCGTCGCTTACGGATATGGATGTGTTCGGAATGGAGGAGGATGCGGATAACAACTGCTTCTACGTCAGCTTCTTGCGGGTTGTTGACGGTGCGGTGGTGCAGGCGCACACCTTAGAGGTCGGCAACCGGATGGAGACGACTCGCGAGGACGCGCTGTGGGCCGGCATCCTCGAAATCCGCGACCGTGTAGGAGGTCTCTCCTCCACATTGTTGGTGCCCTTCACCCCCGAGATCGTCCCCGAGGAGTGGAATCTGCAGGTTCCCCAGCGCGGCGACAAGCGCAAGCTGCTGGAACTGGCCCTCCATAACGCCCACTTCTATATGCTTGAGAAACGGAAGCGGCAGGACCTCGCCGATCCCGACCGTCGCCATATACGCGTGCTGCAGTCGTTGCAGGAGGCTTTGGGGATGAAGACGTTGCCGCGCCGCATCGAGTGTTTCGACAACTCCAACACCCAGGGCGAGGAACCTGTGGCTGCCATGAGTTGCTTTATCGACGGCAAGCCTGCGAAGAGCGAATACCGACACTTTCTCATCAAGACGGTGGTCGGTGCCAACGACTTCGCCTCCATGGAGGAGATTATCTACCGTCGCTACCACCGGCTGTTGGAGGAGAACAAGCCGTTGCCCGACTTGGTGGTCATCGACGGCGGCAAGGGGCAGCTGACCTCTGCATGGAACGCCTTGAAGGCGTTGCACATCGAGGACCGTTTCATGATGGTGGGCATCGCCGAGCGGTTGGAGGACATCTACAAGGTCGGCGACCAGTATCCGATCTATATGGACAAGCGTTCGGAGGCGCAGAAGCTGTTGCAGCACGTCCGTGACGAGGTGCACCGTTTCGGCATCACCCACCACCGCAAGCGTCGCGCCAAAACGAGCATCGCCTCTGTGTTGGATGACGCTCCGGGTATCGGAAAGGTGTTGAAGACCAAGCTGTTGCGGGAGTTCAAGAGTGTCGCGAAAATCAAAGCCGCCACCGAGCCCGAATTGGCCGCCGTCATCGGTCCGAAGAAGGCTGCCGATTTAAAGGCATATCTCAACCAAAAATAGCCGAAGTTTAGGTTTTGGTAAAAAAAAACTGTGTTTTCTGCAGAATTTTTTTTCTCATATAAAAAAAAATGTATTTTTGCAGATTGATTAGGTATGTTGAGTAAATTTGTATTATGCTGATAATTAGCGTTTAACGAGATTGAAGGGTTGGAAAGGAATGTCAAAAATAGTACGTATATAAATATTTATAACAATAAAAAACAGTTAGTATGAAAAAAGTAACTACGCTTTTGAGAGGATTTTTCCTCCTCGTTTGCTGCCTCGCGATAGCGAGTTTGGCAACGGCCCAGACCAACTGGGGCGGATGGTGCTATCGCGATTACAGCAGCAATGGCACGTTCACGGTGCCGGCCAACTGCACCCAACTCTACATTGAGGCTATCGGTGCCGGCGGCGGCGGCGGTAACGCTGACAAACCGTCAACCAGCCTTCAAACCCGCACCGGTACTGGCGGTGGCGGCGGCGCGTATGCCCGTAAGCACGTCACAAACCCGTCTGGCAATTACACCATCACGATTGGTGTCGGTGGTGGTCCTGCTGCGGCAGGTGGTGCGACCACGGTGACGGGCACAGGCTGTAATATCACTGCCGGCGGCGGCCAGCCGGGCGCCAGTAACATCCACGGAACCCACACTACTGGAACTGGCGGAAACGGAGGCATGGCCTCTGGTGGTGATGCGAACTATTCGGGTGGACAAGGTGGTAAAGTTTGCGACAACAGAGATAGTGAGGCAGGAAGTCTTCATGACAGAGTTGGTTCTGGTGCCGGTGGCGGTGCCGCCGGTGGAAACGGTAACGGTGGCTATCAAGATCAGCCGCAAGGATCTGGCGGTTTATTCGGTTCACACCCCGACGCTATAGGCACTAGTGGTGCTGGCGGCGGCGGGACAGCCCATGCGTTGTCTATCAACTACTCCACCACCTCAACTTGGTACAAAGGCGGTAATGGTGGTCAGGGATTATATGGAGGATCCGGCTGGGGAGAGGGTAGCACTGGCTCCTGGCCTGGTGGTGGCGGTGGCGGTGCTCGTACCCATGGAGGTCTTATCTTTACTGGAGATTCTTTTGTTGGAGGTCGCGGAGCCAACGGCTTCGTCCGCGTATGGTTCTACACCGAGAAAAGCGAGCCGCTTACGGTCAGCATTGAGAACCAATCCACGACCTGCCCCTATACACTGAAAGCGACAACTTCCAACTACCTCTTCACCAACACGCTCCAATGGAACACGGGAGCAACTGGCTCAACTCTCGCCAATCTGAGCCCGTCCAGCAATACCACTTACTCAGCGACGGTGACGGACAAGCACAACTACGCTTCACACACCTGCCAAATCACCAGCACTGCAAGCATTGAGGTGAACAAGTGTCAGGATTGCGGCGTCACCATCGCTTCGGCCACGGCTTCACCCAGCAAGATTTGCGAGGGCGGATCCTCTACGCTGTCCGCCACGCTGGAGTCCGTTGACGCCAGCACCAATACCACCTATGCATGGTCTGTTGACGGTTCCAATGTCGGCACAGGTACTTCTTTATCTTATCAGGTTACACCTACCAGTACTACCACATACGACATTAAGGTGACGGTTACCAAGGGTGGTTGCACAGCAACCGACGAGCGTACAGTCACAGTGACGGTGAACAGCAAGGTTACTCCGACCTTCGCCTCCTTGTTCAATGACGGATATTGTGCAAGCACTCTCCCGGCAGTTTCCGACCTCCCGACCACTTCCGACAATAACATCACGGGAACTTGGGCGTACAGTACTTCCGATTCCACGTACACGTTTACGCCCGGTTCGGATCAGTGTGCTAACAATTTTACCAAAAAGGTCACGATTTCCGACGTCCCGACCCCGGGTACCATTGAGCCCGACATCGTGGTTTGTGACAATCAAACGATCTACACCTTCAACAATGCGACATCCGCCGCGGGCGGCATCAACGGTTCCTACGCCTGGCAGGTGAGCCTCGATCAGAACACCTGGGCGCCTATTCCCAATGCCAACAGCGCTCAATACGCTCCCATGACGGATCTGACCGCCATGGCCACTCTGTTGGATGCCAGTGCCACGGGTACATTCTATTTCCGCAGAGCTTGGACAAACGGTTGCGGGGACGTCTATTCCAACGTCCTCTCGTTAGACAACCCGGGCACGCTTACCCCGGGCTCCCTCACTGCGGATGGCGATCAGACTGGCGCATACTGCGCGGATGTGGCCGTCACAGCTACTCTGACTGCCCACCCGAGTGCCGCCGGACTCCCGAATGCGACATTCAGCGTCAAGTGGCAGAAGAAAGATTCGAATGGCGATTGGGTGGACATCCCCGATGCCGTAGGCTACAACTATTTGGTCTCCCTTGATCCGGGGCAGGAAGGCAGCTATCGCTATATGGCCAAGTACTCCAGCTGCGATTGGATGACCTCCAACAACACGTATGACATCACGGTCAAGGAACTTCCGGACGTGAAAATCAATAACGAGCTCCAAGCTGCCGTTTCGCTGTGCGCAGGCGGCTCGGTTGAAGTGACCGCTACTGGTGCCGATACTTACTTGTGGAGCAATGGCGGCACTACGGCTACCGTCACCTTCACCGCTCCCGAAACTTACACCGTCGTGGGCACACTCAATGGCTGCGAAAACGAAGCTACCGTGACCGTCACGGAGAAAGCGCTTCCGACTGTGAAAATCAACGGTGAGAGCGCTTACACCCTTGAGAAGTGTGCAGGTGCCACCGTTGAGCTTACCGCCACTGGCGCCGTCGACTACACCTGGTCCCCGGCTGATGGCCTGACCATTACCGATGCGGAGCACGGCTCCACGGCCACCCTCACGGGCACCGGCAACTACACGGTCACTGGCGTCGATGCGAACGGTTGCTCGAACACGGCCACCGCGGCCATCACGGAAAGTGCGCTTCCCGTGGTCAATAGCATCACAGCTCCCACGGACCTTTGTCCGGGCAAGACCTCATACGAACTGCAAGCGGACATCACCTCCAGCGCAGCCATCGACACCTACACGTGGGGCGGAAACGCCACGGGCAACACTGCCACGGGTACCGTCACCGCCACGCTGCCCAACTGCGGACAGACTTACAACTACTCCCTCAAGGTGAAGGATGTAAAGGGCTGTGAAAGCGCCGTTAAGACCGGCAGCTTCACCACCACCACGCCCACGATGACAATCGGTACGATCAGCAGCATGGAGGCTGTCAAGAGCGCTGAGAATTGCAAGTACTACGTCCCCTCCCAAGATGATTTGAATGCTGCTGTGAACAGCGCCATTACCTCCACCACCTGCGGCAATACGGTGACCCTCAGCAACATCAATCCTGCCGCCGGCTCGCTGATTGATGCCACCACGACCGTTACGGCTACTGCGACGGATATGTGCGGCAATACGGAAACCGTCAGCATCGAGGTTACCGTTCCGACCGTCACCTTCTCCATTGATCCTACTACGGAGACCTTCACGCTTCCTTACGGTGCTGCCACCATGGACGTCACGCTTACGAGCACTCCCAGCTTCGAGCCGAGCGATCTCCCCTACACTTTTGAGAACAACCTCCAAAACCCGCTGGGTGTAGGTACGCATAACATTACGTGGACACTGAAGGACGAGTGCGGCAATCCTATCACCACCGCTGTCGAAGAGGTCAATGTTGTCCTCCCCGAATGTGAGGATGCGGTCACCCTCGACGGTTACGACTATCCGGTGGTGCGCGTCGGCTACGACTGCTGGTTCAAGGAGAACGTGAAGGCCACCACCGATATTGCGGATGTCGTTGCCTACAAGAATGATCCTGATACCTACAAAGACAAATTCGGCATGCTCTACACTTGGTATGCTGCCGTGGCGGCAGAACCCGAAACGGGCAGCGAAGAAGGCGGTTCCGGCTCCGGCCCCGCTTTGATGATGCCGATGCCGATCCCGCCGGTGAATCCTTCCGAACGCACCCAGGGTATCTGTCCTGAGGGCTGGGCCATCCCGACCGTGGAGGATTTCCAACGTCTTTTCGTCGCTGCTGGAAGCAATGTCGCCTACCTGAAAGATCTGGATGCGACCACCTGGACAACCGGCAAATGCGGCATAGAGCCCTCTACCGGCTTCGATCTCCGCGGCGCCGGCTACTACCTCAGCAGCATCGCCGCTTTCCAGGATTTGCTCAGCAACACCCGTTTCTGGACCGACAAGGCCGGCTCAACGGCCAACAAGGCCACCTGCTGTGAGTTCAACTACTACTGCGACGAACCCATGTTCAAGGAGATTTCTTCGTTCGACAAGGTGAGCGTGCGTTGTATCAAGATCAACACGGACCTTCCCACGCCTCCTCCCACCACCGAATGCCCGAGCCTGGGCACCACCGTTATTGAAATTATCAACCCTGTTGTGACCGGTTATGGTGAACTTGTCAGTGCCACATACAAGGCAACCACCGAAATCATTGATTACGACGCATCCAAAATCCAGTCTGGATATTACCTTATCAATGCCTACGATGGGGGTACTCCGGTTGAACTTGAAGTTACCGGAACGGTCAGTGAGAATGGTCTGGTGGCTGAGTTGCCTTTTGATGAGGTCGTGTTCTTTAACGACTATACCGGACTTACGATTACCCCTGTGCTGATTGTTACTTGCGAGAATGCAGGCGGTGAAGAAATGTTAGGAGAACCTTTGACATTCTCTGACGATTGCCCTGAATATACCTTCTATAATTATGTCAGCATTGCTCCTGAAGGGATAGATGCTCATGCACTGATAAATCACTACGATGTCAATGCCATTGATCCTAATCAAATCAACTGGACAATATCTTCCGATGTGGCAACCGACGCTCCCTATTCGTTTATGAGTTCTAACAATACGGATATGGATGCAGAATATGTTCACATAGCCGAAATCTACGAGTCCAATTCCGACCGTTCCATTCAAGATGGATTAATTTCCATGAACATCATCCATGAGAATTTCCCCAACGCCACTACGCTGACGTTTGTCCCCTCCATGGTGGTCACATGCGACAATGAGACCCGAACGGTAATAGGTTTCCCCATCACCATCAATTTACCCACATACGATTATACTTGTCCGACCGTGTCCAGCCATGAATTTGAAATCACGCTGGTTGACGGTAATTATACCGGTGAAATCCAATTCGAAGGAACCAACGAGGGTACGAGTGTGAGTGGAGCATATTATATTTCGCCCTATAATCAAACTTATGGCCCCACTAAATATGACATGAATGGAGACATGTATAATATCACTGCAGATAACAAAATCAAGGTTCACATTCCTGTCAATGCTCAGGGCCTTTCCGGTGAATTAAGCGAGGGACAGTCACTTACCGTCATCATCACTATTGATCATGGTGAGTGTGCTGGAGCGCAGGTTATTGGCACCTACGAGGCTCCCGCCGCCCCTGTTGAATGCCCGATGATTACCGACAATGCGTTCGAGTTGGAGGAGGTCAATAGTAATTATTATGCTGTTATAGATTACGAAGGTGGATCTGGCAATGAGACGGTCAGTGGCTCCTACCATACCTCGAGTGATGACGAAGAAATTGACCTCCAATTGAATGAAACTTTGTGGCTTGTTAAGACTGAACATACCATTACTGTTACTATCCCGTTTGCGAATGTCGAACTTGAAGAGGGTGAGTACCTTTATGTCTCGCTTACCCTTTCCGATCAAGGGTGTGAAGATATCGACATGTCCGGCGAGTACTTTGAGGAACCCGAAGAGGAACCCGTTCCTGAATGCCCGAATACTGAATATACTGAGCTTGATTTGGAAAAGGTCAATAGCTATTATGTTCAAATTCCCTACACAGGCGGTTCCGGCAACGAGACGGTCAGTGGTGTCTATTTTATAGGCGAAGTTATGGGCGAAACTAATTATCCTCTTAATAATCAATCCTTAGTGCTTGATAAAACGGAAAAAACCATTACGGTTTCTATTCCGTTTACGCAAGTCACCCTTAATCCGGATCAGACAATTGGAGTCGTACTAACCCTTTCCGATGGTGATTGTAATCCTATGACCATATATTGCCAGTACACGGAACCCGCCGCTCCCGCCGTTGAATGCCCGACCCTCGGCACCACTGAGATAACTACCGGTAACACCAGTACGCAGTTCACCGTCTCCACACCTGTCACTGGCTTGGCAAATGTGAATGACGCCACCTCTTACGGTTACCATATTGAAGCACAAATTACTTTACCTGGCGCCACTACTCCTACGAACCTAGAGTACACGGTGGACAAAAACACCACAGAAGTTGATGTGGAGCTGACCACCACCGGGCTCAGTGTTTCCGTTGATTTGCTCAGTTTAATTCCCTCAGAATACGCGAGCTATTTGCCTATCTTGCTACAGAGCGAAATAGCTGTCTCCATTGAGCCGTTCATCCAGGTAACCGACACTGCCTGTGGCGAAAACGGTAAAATCACCGGTACAGCGGCAAGCCATACGCTACAATAATGGCGATTGCGAAAGCGAAAACCACCAGGGTCTGTCAGGCATGAGGGTGGTGCTGAGAAGATTGTCCCATCCTCAACTCTAAAGACAGAAAGTCCATTAAGAGTAAACGACAGGGCGATGCCTCGCGGCACCGCCCTTTTGGTTCAATTTTCTTAATTTTGCCATCCGCCCTTGTGGATGATTTGATTATATTAATTAATTGCAGATGAAATTGTTATGAAATGTATTAAACTTATCCTTTCCATTGTTTTGTTCGCCGTGGCCCTCACGCTTTCCGCCCAGGACACCGCGCTCACCTATCCAGCCACGTATGTGGAGACCGTCGTGGACGCCGCCACGCTGCGGTCGCTGGCGCACGGTTTCTCCGTGGACAAGGTGCGGCGCCATGCCGACAACACCTTCGATACGCGCATCAGCTTGTCGTATAAGGAGTTCGATGCTTTCCGGGCGTTGGGCATCCCCTACACGGTGGCGCCGCGTTCCCGCGCATACGTGCAGATGGCGCAAAATTACGAGGAGATGACCTCCTCCTGGAGACGTTACCCCACGTACAACACCTATCTTGCTATGATGGATACGTTCAGGACACGCTATCCGTCGCTCTGCGAGATTGACACGATATTGTACGAAACGCCTGCGCACCACCGCATTCTCTGCGCCCACATCAGCAACAACCTTAGCGACCACGAGGGCAAGCCGTCGGTGTTCTACACCTCGACCATCCACGGCGATGAGGTGGTGGGTTACTATATGATGCTGCGGCTGATCGACTATCTGCTTGCCAATTACAATACGGACAGCCGTGTCACGGAGCTGGTCGATCATGTGGACCTCTGGATTTGCCCCCTGCACAATCCGGATGGCACCTACTACACCTCCAACAGCCAGATCAACGAATCGCCCGTCTCCATCCGCTACAACCGCCATTATGAGGATCTTAACCGCTCGTTCCCGCAAGCCGGACAGCCTGCGAAGAGCGATTACGAACCAGAAGTGGAGGCGATGATGACCTTTATGGTCGCGCACAATTTCACGCTTGCGGCCAACTTCCACGGCGGTGCGGAGGTGTTCAACTATCCGTGGGACTCTTGGACCACTTGGCAGCACAGCCACGCCGATGCCGCGTGGTGGGAGTATGTGGGCCACCGTTTCGCTGATACGTGCCAGCACTACAACAGCAGTTACATGAACGAGGAGGACGACGGGGTCACGCCGGGAGGCGACTGGTACGTCATTGAGGGTTCTATGCAGGACTACCACAACTGGTATCTCAGCACCCGCCATGTCACGATCGAGGTGTCTGACGACAAGGTTTTGTCAACCAACTATTTGCCGAGTTATTGGGGCTATATCCGTTCCTCGCTGCTGAACTTCATCGACGATTCTCGTCACGGCATCCACGGGACGGTCACCGATTCGATTACGGGCGAGCCGTTGGAGGCGCTCGTCTATATCGCCAACCACGATCTGGACCACTCCTACGTGGAGTCGGTGCTGCCTCACGGTGACTATCACCGTCCGATCAAGGCTGGGCAGTACTCGATTACCTATTCGGCGGACGGCTATCTTCCGAAAACGATTGTCACCCAAGTCGCGGACGGGCAGACCGTTCTCCAGAATGTGCAGCTGTGCAAGACGGTCGGTATCGAGGATTACGAGAGTTGCATTGCCGTTTATCCCAACCCTGCAAAGGATTTCGTGACGGTAGAAATCAGCGGTGATTTGGAAATCGCCAACGTCGCTCTATACGATGTCAACGGCCGTATGGTCAGGACGAATCCTTATTCGCCCCTGCAGAGCGGGAGCGTTAAATTGGATGTTCACGATTTGTACTCCGGTACCTACATCCTCCATCTTAAAACCGCGGACGGTCGCGAAATCATCCGCAAGATTGCAAAACAATAACGCTACGGCCCACGACTCACCAAAAGAAAACGGGACCAACAATTGCTGTCGGTCCCGTTTTGGTATCGGAAAGGGTTATGTAACCTTTACTTCTTGATGATTTTGTGCATGGAGGTGCCGTTTTCGGTCGTCAGCTTCAGGGTGTAGAGACCGTTGGCGAGATCCTTCACGGAGATGGTGTGCACATCGCCGGCTTCAGCCTTCACGAGCTGGCCTTGGATGTTGAAGATCTCCACGCGTTGCACTTGGCTGCCGCTGTTGATGGTGAGCACATCGGTGGCCGGGTTCGGATAGACGGTGGTGTTCTCCATCGTGACATCCTCGATGCCGGCGGGCGTGGTCACATCGATCATATAGGTGGCTTGTGAACCGAATTTGCCGTTGTCTTTGAAGATTTGCGTGCCTTCCGCGGTGTTCAGCTGGAAGTAGCCCGTACCGTAGCCGGAGTTGATACCGTCACCGTATTGGTCGTACACTTCCAAACGGTAGCAGCCGGTGGTGGGAGGATTGAAGGCGAATTCGTGGACGGCGGAAGAGTTGCTGAAAGGACCGCCGGAGAGCACTACGCTGCCGTCGGGAGCGAAGAACTTGAAGGTCGTCTCACTGCCGTAGTTGTCGGTCTTGATGATGAACGTCATGTTGCCGCCGCCGATGTAAACGTTCTTCTTGAGCGTCATCGTGGCGGGAGTGGTGGTAATGCTTTGGCCGTTGATTTCCGTGACGTTAATCTGCAACGAGTTGTTCACGCCGAGGTTGAGGTGCAGGTCGGGAAGAACGACGGTGCCGCTCTGCATGGACTCGATGGAACCGCTCCAGGTCTCGGTTTGCGGGGTGTTGTTCAGCGTGTAGGTGTAGGTGAGGGAGGTCACCGTGTTGGCACCTAAGTTGGTGAAGGTGAATTGGACGTTGGTGACATCCGTGCAGCTCGTGTTGGGATTCTCCAAGGTACCAGCAATGCGGCCGCCGATAGCGGGCAGGTTCAGGTGTTGGATCGGGATTTCGATGCCGGTGAGCACTTCTTGGTGGCCTTCACAGACGAAAGCGACGAAGACGAGGTCCTCGAGGGCAGCGTCGATGGCGTTGGGGGAACCCAATTGAGCGGGAATCACATACTCGTAAGTTTTTTCCACCAAGGTGCCGGGAGTGATGTTGTTGATGGTCTCACCCCATTGGCCGGTGATCAGGTGGCGAAGCATGTGCATGTGTTTGTACTGGTTGCCCACCATCATTTCGGGATACCAGGTCGTGGCACCCACTTGGGAACCCAGCACGTTGTCTTGGGTGATGGCGATGTTCAGCGCGTTGGAGGAAACGGTTTGGGCAGCCGTGTAGTAAAGTTGCACACGGAGGCTCAGCGTGCGGGTGGCCCAGTCGAGCGTACCCTCGGCGGCGATGTTCACAGGAGAGGACATGTTCAGGATAGTGTTGGCGGCGTTAGCCCAATCGCCTCTGCCCATAGCGGTGGCGGAGCCGGAGAAGACATGACGGTTGACCGTACCTGAAGGATAACCTTCCAAACCGGTCTGGTTAGCCAAAGCACTGCCAAATTGCGTGGTGTACGTGTTTGCGGCATATCCGCCCTCGTGAATGTTGATCAGACACACTCTGTCGGGGTGTTGCGCTTTGATCTGGTTAGCGCGCTTGTGGCCGTCAGGGCAGAACTGGCAGTTGATGCCCGTGTACTCTTCCAGCACCACATTGCGGTTGGAGGGGGTCATGGACACAATCGTGTCGGAGACTTGCGCGGAGGCGAACATCGTGGTTAGCATCGCCGCGACTAAAAGAAGTAACGTTTTCTTCATACTTTTGATTTTTTATGTGATTAATTGTTTCGAATTTTTAACCGCGCAAAAATACACTTTTGTTTTAAAAAAGTCAATGGTCAACTATATTTTTTTTCGTGAGCCGTTATTTCAGCACCAATTGGATGGTGTGACGGTTGCTCTGGCGTATCAGCACCTCTTCATCGCGGAACATATCCAGCACGACACGCTCGGAATCGGCATCGAAGTGGCGGATGGTCACCAATCGGATGCCGTCGTTGAATTTCACCACGAACTCTTTGCTCAAGGCATCGATGCAGGGCTGGAGCCGCAGCGGCACGTTGTCGGTACAGACCGAGAAGGTGAGCGCGGAATTCTGTATCAGGTTGATTTTCACGCGGTAGTCGGATAGGATGTCCAAGATTTTGGAGAGGTTTTCCACGCCGATGATAGAGAAGTCGCGCGGGGAGACCGAAATCAGCAGCTGGTTGTCTTTCACGATGTAGGACGGAATGTCCACGGATTCAGCCTCTTGCGAGATTTTGCTGCCCTCGTTCTCGGGATGGAAGAAGGATTTCACGAACAAGGGTATCTGCTTGTTGTGCAGCGGCCTGAGGGTCTTCGGGTGAATGACGCTGGCGCCGTAGTAGGCCAGCTCCACGGTCTCGTGATAGGTCAGGGTGTCGATTTTGACGGCGTCGGGGAACCGTTTCGGGTCGGCGTTGAGGATGCCGGGCACGTCCTTCCATACGGTGACGCATTCGGCATCCAGCGTGTAGGCCATGATGGCGGCGGAGTAGTCTGAACCCTCGCGTCCTAACGTGGTGGTCTGGTTTTCGGCCGTGCCCGCGATGAAGCCCTGCGTCAGCGCGATGCCGTGCGGTCGGTTCTGGAAGTAGGGTAGGATGGTGTTGCGGACTAGCTTTTCGGTCACGGCCCAATCGACGTGTCCCTCACGGTAGATGTTGTCGGTGCGGACGAGCTGTCGCGCGTCAAGCCATTGCGTTTCAATTCCTTGAGTGTTCAGGTAGGTGGCTATCAACGTGGTGGAGAGCAGTTCTCCAAAGCTCACGATGCGATCGTAGTCGTAGTCGAAATTGTCGGAGGTCGGGCGCTGCAGCTGCTCGGTCAGCAGGGTGAAGAGCCGTTCGGAGTGCGGCAGGAAGGGGTTGTCGGTGCCCATGAGCTGTTCCGAAACCGTTTCGTGTTGTGCGCGGAGCTCCGCCACCAAAGCGGGCACCCTTTCCGGGGTGTGGTAGTAGGCGTCGAGCACCTTCTCCAAAAAGTTGGTGGTCTTGCCCATGGCGGAAATCACCACCACTAACTGCTCGTTGTCGTAACGTTGCAGGATGTTTTTCAGATTTTCAATGGCTGGGGCATCCTTCACCGAGGCGCCGCCGAATTTGAAGACTTTCATTGTAGGTTATTCGTTTTTGATGACTTGCAATAATGTCGTGCCCACCACGCCGAGTGTGTTCCGGTCGATGTGCTGGATGTTGTCGTTCACGGTGTGCCACACGGGGTCGAAGCCGGTGCCCGAGGCCGCGTCGTAGTGGATGATGTCGATCATCTTGAACGGGGCGTACTTGTTGACGTAGTAGTGGTCGTCGGTAATCACGCCGCCGGGTTTGTTCTGGAAGTACTGTCCGTGGCCGAGGTCGTAGGCGGTGGACCAGACCTTGCGCACCACCTCTTGGGCGTCGCGCATGGAGAACTGCTCCTGCATGAACTGCGCGTTGGGGCTGCCGACCATATCGAGGAGGATGCCGTATTCCGCTGTGTATCCTTCAATATGGGGGGTCTTCGCCCAATGTTGCGCGCCGAGTCCCCACCAGTCGCCGGGGATGTGCTCGCTTTCCCGCGGACCGTAGTCCTCCGCATCGAAAAAGACGATATCAACCCCCACATTCGGCTGGTTATCATGCAGTTGGCGGGCCACCTCAAGGAGTACGCCCACGCCGCTGGCACCGTCGTTTGCCCCGTCGATGGGGGTCTCACGGTTGGCGGGGAGCGGGTCGTGGTCGGCGAAGGGGCGGGAGTCCCAGTGCGCCGCCAACACGATGCGTTTCGACTTCTCCGGTGCGATGCTGCCGATGAAGTTCGTGCCCGGGTACTGCTTCCCGTCGTAGGTCTTGGCGGTGAAATGTTGGCTGTAAACGGTGTCGCAGAATGCGCGCAGCGTCGTCGCGAGCCAGTCGCCGCAGCGCTCATGCGCCTCTGTGCCCAACACGCGCGGCCCGAAGTCGGTTTGCGCTTTCACGTAGGCGTAGGCGGAATCGTGGTCGAAAGCGGGCAGGACGACGGTGGCTTTCGGGGTCTCCGTGGTGGATTTCTTGGTGCGGTCGCAGGCCGCGAACAGAACGACCGCGCCCAACAAAACCATTAGTACTTTCTTCATTTTCAGCATATTGCAATAGACTATGGATGATATTCAATGTTTAAAAAAAGAGGTGGCGAAGATACAAAAAAAAGATGGCTGTTGTAACAGTCATCTTTTTTGTGGCGGGATCGAGAGTTGAACTCGAGACCTCCGGGTTATGAATCCGACGCTCTAACCAACTGAGCTACCCCGCCTTTTTTTGAGGTTGCAAAAGTACACTTTTTTTTGATTCTACGACATGGCTTTGATTTTTTTTATAACATCCTTGGATAGTGATGTTTACATTCTTTGGAGGGGAAGATGGTACGACCTTGCCCATCCGATTTATCGTGGATTTGTCCTCGAGAATCGCAAAAATCGTATCTTTGCCGTCCATTTAATGACGATGGCAACGGAGATTGATTACAGTGCGCGTGCGCACGAGGTGCTGAAGCAATTCTGGGGTTACGACCGCTTCCGGCCGCTGCAGGAGGACATTATCCTGTCGGTGTTGGAGGGTCGCGACACCCTCGCGCTGCTGCCTACGGGTGGCGGCAAGTCTATCTGTTTTCAGGTGCCGGCGCTCGTGAAGGGCGGCCTCTGCGTGGTGGTTTCCCCGCTCATCGCCCTGATGAAGGATCAGGTGGAACATCTTCGGGACCGCTGCATCAAGGCCGGTGCCATCTTCTCTGGCATGCGGCAGAGCGAGATTCAGGCCACCATCGACAACTGCCTCTTCGACCCCGAGTACCGCTTCCTCTACGTCTCCCCAGAGCGCCTCCAGACCGAGAGTTTCAGGGTCAACTTCGCCCGTATGCCCGTCACGATGATTGCCGTGGACGAGGCGCACTGCATTTCGCAGTGGGGCTACGACTTCCGGCCCCCGTACCTTGAGATTGCGCAGATCCGCAAAGTCTTTCCCAAGGCGCCGGTTCTCGCGCTCACCGCCACGGCCACCCCGGAGGTGGTCAAGGATATCCAGGCACGGTTGGACTTCAAGACCGAGAATGTGTTCCAGAAGAGTTTCGAACGGGGGAACTTGACCTACTTTGTGGTCAACGAGGAGGACAAGCTCAGCCGGATGTTGCGGATTATGGACCGCTACCCGGGCTCGGGCATCGTGTATGTGCGCAACCGCAGACGCACGGCGGAGACGGCCGAGTTCCTGCGCAACCACGGCGTTTCCGCCGACCATTACCACGCCGGCCTCGACCCCCGCGAGCGCGACCGCAAACAGCAGCGCTGGATGAAGGGCGAAACCCGTGTGATGGTGGCGACCAATGCTTTCGGCATGGGCATCGACAAACCCGACGTGCGGTTCGTGGTTCACATCGACCTACCCGACACCCTGGAGGCCTACTTCCAGGAGGCAGGGCGCGGCGGACGGGACGAGCAGCCCGCCGTCGCCATTCTGCTCTACGACCACAACGACATCGCCCAGCTCAAGCGGAATTTCACGTTCACATTCCCCGAGCTCGACCGCGTGCGCGAGGTCTATCGCGAGCTGTGCCAGGGGTATCACATCGAAATCGGCAACGGACAGGGCAAAGTCTTCCCCTTCTCTATGGAAGAGCACGCCCGCACCGTGAAGATGAATGCCACCCAGTACTTCAGCGCCCTCAAGCTGCTGCAGAACATCGGTGTCATCCTCGTTTCCGAGCACCTGCGCGACAAATCGCAGTTGCAGTTCCGTCTCGACGGCGACCAGCTGCTGAGGTATCAGAAAGAAAAGCCGGAGTTCGAACCGCTTATCACCGCCATTTTGCGCTCCTACACCGGCGTTTTCACCCAATATACCGACATTGACGAGCAGATCCTCGCCAACCGGTTGGAAACCACGGAAGAAAGTGTCGTAGAGCAGCTGAAGACGTTGCGAGGCGAAAAGATTCTCTCGTATCAACCCCTGAGTAATATCCCGCTGTTGGTCTTCCTGAAGGACCGAATTGACGAAAGGTATCTCTATTTCGACAAGAAGATCTACGATTTCAGGAAGGAGAAGGCGGAGGAACGGCTTGCGGCGGTGGAAAACTACGTGAAGAGGGACAATGTGTGCCGGAGCCAGTTGCTGCTGCAGTATTTCGGGGAGTGGGACAGCACGCCTTGTGGCGGGTGCGATGTGTGCCGCCGCAATCGGATTCATCAGGTTCGCAACCGGGATTTCGAGCGGATCTCCGAAGAGGTCAAAGCGCTCGAGCGGCTTCAAAAGTCCCCGAAGGAGATTCTCGCCGAGTTGTCGAAGAGGTATGAGGAGCCGCAAATCGTGTCGGTGATGCGCTGGCTGGCGGATGAAAATTTTCGATAAAAAGTTTGCAACAATTGGGAGGGAATTTCGTTAGGGTAAAAAAAGAATAATACCATATAATATGAAGAAAATATACACTTTTCTGGTTATCAATTTGTTAGCGATAATCTGTTTCGGGCAAGGTTATCAATATCAGGCGTGGAGGCCTGACATGAACATGGGACCGCTGAACTTCAACACGTTGGGAGACGCGCAGCACCCCTACGTGCAGACCAAGTACAGCTCGTCCTACAATAACCCGAATTCTATCGGTATTACGGGCAGCGGCAATGCGTCGTCTCACGGCATCATCACGTCCAATACGCCAGACCCCTGTCGTTGCTACACGTTGAACGGGAGCACCTATATCCACGAGAACTACATGCCCCCGCTTTGGAATATGGACTATTCCGCCGGTCACCAGGACACGGTCATCCGCGTGGGTTGCGGTACCTCCAATAGTATCTGCAACCGCGCTGCGCAGATTGAATATTGGTTTTACCCGGAAGACAGTCTCGGTACCCTGCTGGTCATGTTCACCTTCGCATTGCAGAATTGCTGTACGCCCAGCACTTGCTCCCATGGAGTGGACCAAGGGTGCGGCAGCATCCGAAACCCGCAGTTCTACATTGAGGTTTATGACGGGGAGACCAACCAGCTGCTGAATCTCGGCTACTATCCCACGAAGGAATCGGAACAAGCCCCCACAAAGATTCCGAACCCCAACTGGCCCTATTCCCGTTTCCTCGCTTGGCCGAGCGGCTGTTCTGCCAATCAGGACTCTCAGAATCCCACCAATGATCAAGGCATCACCACGTACTACTGGGCCGGGCAGAACGGCAACGGTTACGCCACCCCCACCACGTTCAACTATATGGAATGTCCTTCGAACCAGACTCAGGGCAACAGCTCTTCCTACCCTGTGCAGTGGTTTGAGTATAAACCCTTGGCGTTCAATTTGAACAAGTATGCCAAGATGAACTGGGACACCATTAACCATACGTTTGTTCCCAACAAGTCGGTGAAATTGCGCATTCGGACGGTGGGTTGCAGCGCCACCGCGCACTGGGCCTACGGACTTTTCACCGCCAAGATGATTCCCGGCGTGATGCAGGTGGACGCCTGCGGTGACGAGGATATCCATCTTTCCGTGCCTGCCGGCTTCATACCGAACACCTACGAGTGGCATTATGGTTACGACTCCGCGGATGCTTCGACTCACTTTTGGGATTTTACCGCTGATCCGGTACCTGGAGTCACGCCCGAGGGACAGAACGGCGTGTACCTCAACCGTAATTTGACCCAAATCTACCCCTACTACCGCTGTGAAATGATATCCTACACGGGTGCCCCCTTTATCTATGAGGCGCACGTCAAATCCTATTATGTCCTACCTGAATTCCGTTACGAGCAGAGTTTCGAAAATTGCGACCTTACCGTCAATTTCTATGACTCCAGTACCATATATGTCATGACTCCGCCCACGATTCCCCCATCCCAGGGCGGCACATACGACACCGTCATCCAACCCACCCAACATATCCAATGGTGGGTGAAGCGTTACGGCAATTTCATCCCGTTCGGGAACCTCAACCAACTTGATCCTGTACATACGTTCATAGACGGGGAGTATGACGAGAACGGCATCGCCACCATTAAAATCGCCATCTCCGATTCTGCCAAGAAGTGCCACGACACGCTGGTTAAGACGATTCAGCTTGACTTGTCGGCTATTGAAAACTCGTTCGGGAGCGACACTATCTATACTTGTGAAGAAAAGCTGCCGTACGTCTTTGACCCCGAGTATTTCGGGGATACCCAGACATGGTCAACCGAAGGCACAAGGCGCGTCACGTATGAGGGGAGGGCTTGGAACGGCTGCGACAGTCTTGCTGACATCACCCTGATTATCCGTAAGCCCAAGGTCTCCATTGTCTTCGACCTCGACTACTGCGATGAGTTCACCACCACGCTGTCGGCGGTGACGGATAGCGAGGTGGCCGAGTACAAGTGGAACACGGGTGAGACCACCCCGAACATTACCATCACCACACCGGGCAACTACTCGGTGGTGGTCGTCGATGACGAAGGTTGCGTCTCCGATCCGCCCGGCACCATCAACATCCCGGCCTGCAAGCCTTTCCTCAACTTGGCCAACACCATCACGCCCAGCAATTTGGATGGTATCAACGACTACTTCAGCATCCCGCAGAAGAACCTCATCCAGGAATTGGAGTTCACCGTCTATAACCGTAGTGGCGAGATTGTCTATCATACGACCAATAAGGACTTCCAGTGGAATGGCTCGGTGAACGGTAAAATCCTCAGCGGCGCCACCTACACCTATACGCTCTATATCGTTGATTACGAAGGCGTCTCCTCCAATCACAAGGGGTCGATTACGGTGCTTTAAGGGTTAAGGTTTAAGGGTTATGGGTTAAAGTCATAAGTCATAAGTCACAAGTCAAAAATCAAAAATCAATAATCAATGAGAAAATTTTTAGCATTTAGTATTATTATGATGGGTCTGCTGGGTATGCAGGCGCAGAATTCTATTCTTAACAGCGATTTCGAGCTGTGGTCATACGGGAAACCCGTGAATTGGACGGTGGACATCCATGGTTCGCTCACTGGTGTCATGAACATTCCGTTAGAGGTTCATTTCGGCGAGCAGACCTCGGATGCGCACACTGGCAATTCCGCCATCAAGGTGGCGTCCGCCGATGCTACCAGTAGCGTCATCTCTTACACGATGAATCTGCCCGGTTTCCTTCAGGCCGGTGAGTCGGAAGGTTTCAGCGTTCCGTTTGAGGATGCCTTGGTCGTCTTTAATATGCTTCAGGACTCCGCGGGTATCGGCAATATTGTTGAGCAACTTGACTCGCTTGACCTTTCCGCGCTGGCGACGTTCTTCAAAGTGTTTTCTAAAGGTGTCCCTTGCGAATCCACGCCGCATTCAGTTACGGCATGGGTGAAATACCAACCCCAGGAGGGAGACCAGATGGCCTTGTTCATTATGACCAAGAAGAACGGAGAACTGGTGGATTATGCCTTCGATTTCTTCGCTCCGGAAAATCCGAACCAATACTACCAAATCGGTGTCAACTTCAACACTCCGGGAGCCGAATGCGACAGCATTATGGTCATCTTTACTTCCGCTACCCAGATGAACAGCAGCTCCGTGCTCTATGTCGATGATGTGGCACTCAATTATAACCCTGACGGTCTGGACAGCTACAACGAATTTCCTGGCAAGGTCTATCCCAATCCCGCCACCGACCGGATTTGTGTCCATCCCTACAATGCTCTCCCTTACGAGTGGACGCTGACCGATATGACGGGCAAGACAATCCAGGCAGGCAATGCTGATGGCGACATCACCATCGACACTCGTTATTGTGCCACAGGCCTTTACCTGTTGCGTCTTAACGGCGACGGAATCTCGGACACTCGCAAAGTCATGATTCGCTAATGCCGATGGAAATCTGGCTTGCGCCCCTGCACGGGATTACCTCCCGTACGTTTCGAAATACCCTATCCCGTCATTTCGGCGGGATTGGTTTTTTTATGGCCCCCTTTCTGCCCGCACAAGATCTCGGCAAACTCAACAAACGGGTCTGGCAGGACATCTTTCCCGAGCTGAACGCCGCTAAACCACTTGTACCTCAGTTGATGGGCAATCGTCTGGAGCAGTTTGTGGACACGATGCGGATGCTCCACGATCAGTACGGTTACGAGCGTTTCAACATCAACATCGGATGTCCGTCGTCTCCGGTGGTGCGCCATACGCGCGGTTGCGGGCTCATGCCGCATCCCGATAGGGTAGAGGCCATCGTCAGGGAAATCACCACGAAAACGGACTTGCAGCTGTCGCTGAAAATGCGCCTCGGACTGCACTCGGCCGATGAGGGTCGCGAGCTCCTCCGGCGGCTCAATGGCTACCCCCTCGACTTCCTCGTCATCCACCCGCGCCTCGGCGATGACCTCTATGAGGGTACGCCGCACTGGGATCTGTTTGAGGAATGCTGTCGGCTTACCCAACATAAGATTGTCTATAGCGGGGATGTGTTCACCGTGGAGGACTACCGGCGGTTGTCGAAGCGTTTTCCGGATATGGCCGGATGGATGCTCGGTCGCGGCCTCTTGCGGAACCCTTTCTTGGCAGAGGAGATCAAGGGATTGCCCATAGGCGACAAACACACTCGCTTTCGTGCTTTCCATAAAGATTTGGTGACCGAATTGCTGCCCGTGCGCGGCGAATCCGGTACTTTAGCCAACCTCAAGGAACTGTGGCACTATTTCGCGGAGTTCACGGGCATGACGGCAGAGGAACTGCACCGATTGCTACGGATTCAAGACTTGCAGGCATTTTGTGGCGAAATAGACCGATATTGCTGATTCGTCATCGTTAGAAGCCCGTTTAAAAGCAATTGGGGTTGCCCGTTATCCAGAGTAGTAACGAGCAACCCCAATTATCCAATATCAATTCTCCATTACTTCACCAGCGTCACCGATCCAGTGTACTCCTTGTCGTCACCGTTGAGGTTGACCAAGCGGATGATGAAGATGTAGACACCCTCGGGGCACATCTGGCCATATTTGTTGCGGCCGTCCCAGTAGTCGTAGGGATTGCGGGTGCTGAAAATGAGTACACCGCTACGGTCGAAGATCTGCATCGAGTATTGGTCGGGATCGACACCCTCGCCGCTCGGCGCGAAGTTTTCGTTGATGCCGTCACCGTCGGGGGTGAACGCGTTGGGGATGTAGAAGAAGTAGGGCACCTCGACAGAGACCCTGGCTTTGGTGGAGTCCACGCAGCCGACGGAGTCGGTGGCCGTCAGCGTGATCGTGTAATAACCCGAGTGGGTGTAGTCGTGGGTCACTTCGCTGACGTTCTCCACTTCGTTGACGTTGGAGAAGACATCCCCGAAGTTCCATTTCAGGTGGTATTCAGCGGGGGAGAGGTCGGTGCAGGTGACGGTGCCGATGTTGTTTTCCACGTAGATCTCGGTGGGGTTGGCCACGAACGACGGGGTGGGCAGCGGCAGCACATGGACGGTGAAGGTGTCGATGACCGTGCAGTTGCCCTCCATCGTGGCGGAAACGGTGTAAAGGGTGGTGACCTGCGGGGTGACCGTGATGGTGGCGCCGTTCTGTCCGTTGCTCCAATGGAAGGAGTTGGAGGTGGGGTGTGAGGCCGTCAGCGTGGCTGGATAGCCTTGACATACGCTGTCGGTGCCGGTGATCTCGGGCAACTCCAGTTCGGTGATTTTCACCCGGACGGTATCGGTGTTGTCGCAGCCGTTGTTGAAGGTGACTGTCAGCGTGTAGGTGGTGCTTTCCAACGGGTTCACCGTGACGGTTGCCGTGGTATCGCCGGTGCTCCAGAGGTAGGATTCCGGAAGAATGTCGGAATAACCCGTGAAAGTGGCCGACAGGGTGGCCGGGTCGCCCGGACAGATGAAGTTGTTGCCGGTGGAGGAGGCGAGGTGCACCTGGGGAACCTTCACGAGAATGGTGGTGGTGTCCATCAGGGTGAAGTGCTGCCCGGAGGCGTTGGTGAACTGATAAACGGAAATGTATTTGGTGACGGGCTCGTTGGGCTTACTGACCGTAATCATCTTTTCGGTGCTATAGGGTGCGCCCATGGTGTCGTTCACGAACCAGCGCAAGGTGCCCATTTCATCCAACGGTGTGACGGGGGTGAAACGCCAGGCTTCTTCGTCGGCAGTCCAGCTGGTCATGCCGCGTCCCGGTGCAAGCAGAATTTGCGAAGAGGTGTTGTTTTGCAATCCTACGATACCCTCATGATTGGAGTTGTTGGTGGAGGCGCAACAATCCCGATGCTTGATATAGACATCGATGATGTTCGTTCCCTCATAAATCACCATTTGGTAGGTGTTATAGTTGCTCGGGCTACTATGATGTCCGAAAAGTCCGACATTCAGGTAGTTGAACACGAATGCGCGACAAGGAGGGCTGCCTAACACGCCGGTACGGACCGCACCCATCGTATTATAACAATACGTGTTGAAGTATCCGCAGTCGATATCCTCGTAGACACCGTAGATGCAGTTTTTGTATTTAAATGGGATAGCGGAATACGGCGGGGAAGTAGGCGGTTGGGGATAAGCGTACTCGCAGAAGCCGGACTGCGGGTTCATGGAAATCAGTCCGTTGGTGCCAGGATAGACGGTGGTGTAAGGTTTCCCGAAGAAGGTGAAGGTGAAGGGTAGCTGCACGCCGCTCTGCCAGTGGTCGTCGGAGCTGGCACCGATATTCGTTCCTTCTGTGAACTCGAAGATATGCGATTCGAAGGGAATCTGTTTCACGGAGTAGTCGCTGGTGTATTGTCCGGTGGCGATGACGCCGGCCTTGAGCAGGATGATGGGAATGTCGCAGTCCCAAAGGATGGTCTTGGTCTCTGGGTTGAAGATGTCCGCGTAGAGGGAGTCCACATCGTTGGTCACCGAAGGACAGGCGCTGCCGTCGGGACTTTCGAAGAGTTCGGGCACGCAGGAGATCTCCGCCGCCCAGCCGGGCTTCTGCATATCGCCGTTCGCGCCCTTGTAGACGAAAGAGAGGGCATTGCCTGTGGAGAAGAATACGGGCGGTTTGTTGCCAGTGGAGGCGTCGAGTGTGGAGGTGCAGAACTGGCCGATGAGCCGTTTGTCGGGGTCATGGTATTGACCGTCCCAAATCTGCATCACGCCGTTCACGGAGAACTGGGAGAATTCGCATTTGACGTGGGTGCCCGCAGGGGAAATGAAATCGGCGAAGATGTCCGAGGCATAACCTTGCGTGGTGTAGTTGTTTGCATCGACGGAAGCGATGTTGCCGTTCGGGCCACCGGAGTCGTAAAAATAGCAGCTGCACGTCAAGGCACTGATGGTATTGTAATATTGCGGCCACTCATAGACCTCCGGGGTGGTGGAGTAGGCATAAACCTTGGCATGCCAGCCAGCCTGCAACCCCGGAATGTGCGAATTGTTGGAGTGGAACACGAAGGTCATCATGCGGTCGGAAGCGAACACCTCGCCCGGACTTTGCACCAGGTTGTAAACTCCGTAGAGCGGTGCGTTGACATTCGGACCGTCGAAGATCCAAAGCGTGTCACCGTCGTCCATGGCGAACTCCTCGAACAGAACGTAGAGGATGGTGCCCGACATGTTGGTACGCAGAGTCATCGTGTCGCGAAGGTTTTCGGCGAAAAAACCGTTCGGGTCCTGGTTGGCTCCCGGCTGTTCGGGAGAGCCGCCCGGATCATAGAAGTCGCGCACTTGGTCGTCGATATCGGACACTAACGGGGTGGAACCCATGATAATATTCTGACCTATAGCGTTTTGCGAGATACAAAACAGTACTGTCAACAGTAAGGCTGCAAATAGTTTTTTCCTCATTGGCGTAGATTTTAACACGATAACGAAATGGGTGCGAATTTGTTGCAAAAAAAATGCGGGCTTGGTCACTTTCGGACAACTTTTGTAGTGGCGTTGCCGGATTTCAGAAGATAAGTGCCTGCGGGCAGCGGGGAAAGGTCCACGCGGGTGGTCGTCTCCGCGGGAACGGAGAACAACAGTCGTCCTTGCAGGTCGAGGACTTCGATGCTTGTGGGCATCGAGGTCGTGGCGGTCCATTTCACATATACGGCGTCGTGGGTGGGATTGGGCCAGACCTCGAAGTTGCGGTCCCGAGCCATCACCCCGGTTGAATCGATTACGTCGGTGGAATCGGTCACGCCGGTGGTGTCGATGACAGGACATAGCACGAGGATGGTGTCCCGCAACACGAATGTTTCGCCGGAAGCGTTTTTGCATCGATATTCGGAAATATAGCGGGTGTTGGTCTGTGGCTGGACCGTGATGGTTGGGTCATGGCCGAAGAGGGTGGCAGGATCCACGCTGTCGGCGTACCACGTGACTTCGGCATCGGGATCCGGTGGAGTCACCGGCGTGAACCGCCAGGCCTCGTTGTCGGTTGTCCATCCTGTCATGCCACGCCCCGGAGCGAGCAAAATCTGTGACGAGGTGCTGTTCTGCAACCCGATAATGCCTTCTCCGTGAGAATTTGTCGTGGCACAACATTTACGGTGTTTCACATATACATCTATGATATTAGTGCCTTCATATAGAACCATCTGATAGGTATTGTAATTAATGGGTTGAGTATGATTTGGTGATGAATGGCCATACAACCCCACATTCAGGTAATTGAAGACAAATGCGCGACAAGGCGGGCTTCCCAGCACTCCCACACGCACGTTTCCCATTCCAAGTCCGTCATTCTTGTCGATGTAATAACGGCAATCAATATCTTCATATACGCCATAGACACAGTTTTTATAGACGTATGGTATTGCAGAATAAGGAGGTGAAGCAGGCGGTTGATTGTAGGAATAGCTGCATTGTCCAGATTGCGGATTCATAGAAATCAAGCCATTCGCTCCCGGATAAACTTTGGTGTATGGTTTACCGAAGAAGGTGAACGTGAACGGCAGCTGAACTTCCGAGAGCCAATTGTCATCCGTACTGGCCCCGATAGGTTGGCCCTCATTGTAAGCGAAAAGCATATTGGCTTCGTTGTAAGGGATTTGAGTCACATAGTAGTCGTTAGTGTAAAGCCCCGTGGTTTTGACATTGGCACGGATGACCACGCTGGGGTTGAGGGTGTCGAGTTGGATGGTGTGCGGATCGGGAATATTGGCGTACGCGCCGAGCGGCGCATTCGAGATGCCAAGGAACGGACTGTCATTGCTTGTCGGGACCAAATCCGACACGCAGGATATGGTCGCCGCCCACCCGGGTTTCTGCATATCGCCGTTCGCCCCAAAATAGACGAACGTGAGGGCATTGCCGGTGGAGAAGAATACGGGCGGCTTGTTTCCGGTGGAGGCGTCGAGCGTGGTGGTGCAGAACTGCCCGATAAGACGCTTGCTGGGGTCGCTGTACTGTCCGTCCCAAATCTGCAAGACTCCGTTTACGGAGAACTGGGTGAACTCGCATTGGATGTGCGCGCCAGTGGCGGCCGAAAACGTGACATATTTTGGATTGTTGGAGCTGTTGGGGTCCACCGACGCGATATTTCCGTCGGGGCCGCCGGAGTCGTAGAACAGGGCGTTGCAGGTTTCGATGGAGATCAATGTGTCGCCTGATGGCCAGCAAACTGTCTGTGCGATAGTGGATTGTGCAGAGACTAAGGTGGCCATAAGCAGGCAGAAGAGGATGTGGTGGATTCGCATAATCGATATTTTTTGGACTGCAAAAATAAAAAAAATCAAGATGTCTTTTTATTTCAAAAAAAGTGTATTTTTGCACCCGCAAAACGGAACGGGGTGTGGCGCAGTTGGTAGCGCGCTACGTTCGGGACGTAGAGGCCGGAAGTTCGAGTCTTCTCACCCCGACACCAACAAGGTAGAGACGCAAATTTATGCGTCTCTATTTTATTTTGCTTCTCCACTTTCGCTTTAAGTATTATAGTACATATAATAAAACCACGGGGATTGTCAAAGACAGTCCCCGTGGCTTAACTACTAACTGATAACTAATACAGGAAGCTCAGCAAGATACCTGCTGCAACTGCGCTGCCGATGACGCCGGCCACGTTCGGACCCATAGCGTGCATGAGCAGGAAGTTGGTGCGGTCGTACTTCTGACCCTCCACCAGGGAGACACGCGCCGCATCGGGCACGGCGGAGACGCCGGCGTTGCCGATGAGCGGGTTGATTTTGTTGTCGCCCTTGAGGAAGAGGTTGAAGAACTTCACGAACAGCACGCCGGAAGCGGTGGCGATCACGAAGGAGAAGGCACCCAGCACGAAGATGAGCACGGAAGCCGGACGTAGGAAGTTGGTGGCCTGCGTGGAGGCACCGACGGTGAGACCGATGAGGATGGTCACGATGTCGACCAGCGGACCGGAGGCGGTGTTGGCCAAACGTTTGGTCACGCCGCTCTCTTTCAGCAGGTTGCCGAAGAAGAGCATACCCAACAACGGCAGACCCGTGGGCACGAGGAAGGCGGTGAGCAGGATACACATCATCGGGAAGAGCACTTTTTCGCGATGGCTGACAGCGCGGGGCGGTCTCATGCGGATGAGACGCTCTTGCGGGGTGGTCAGCGCGCGCATGATCGGGGGTTGGATCACCGGGACCAAAGCCATATAAGAGTAGGCCGACACGGCGATGGCACCCATCATGCTCGGGGCCAACTTCGAGGAGATGAAGATGGCGGTAGGACCGTCAGCACCACCGATGATACCGATAGCACCGGCCTCCATCGGGGAGAAACCAAGCAGCAAGGCGGTGATGTAGGCGGCGAAGATACCGAACTGGGCGGCCGCGCCGATCAGAATCAGCTTCGGGTTGGAAATCAGGGCCGAGAAGTCCGTCATGGCCCCGATGCCGAGGAAGATCAACGGCGGATAGAAGCCTTTGACCACACCGAAATAGAGGTAGTTGAGCACGGCGCCGTTCTCATAGACACCCACTTGAAGGCCGTCGGTGAACGGGATGTTGCCGATGATGATGCCGAACCCGATGGGCACGAGCAGCAGCGGCTCATATTCCTTGATAATTCCCAAAGCTATGAACACCAGGCCGATGCATATCATGATGATATGCCCCCAGGTGCAGTTTCCGAAGCCGGAATAGCTCAGGAATTGCAATAATCCTTCTTTGAAAAATTCTAACATAATCTCAATCTTTTATGATGATGAAATTCCTTATTCGAAAACCACGAGCACCTGGCCTTCCATGACAGCGTCGCTCTTGCCGACCTTCACCTCTTTGATGACACCGTCGCGGTCCGCGTCGATGTTGTTCTCCATCTTCATGGCTTCGAGGAGGAGGAGGCGTTGGCCGACCTTCACGGCGTCGCCGGGGCGCACGAACACGTCGAGCACGGTGCCAGGCAGCGGGGAGGTGAGGGTGCCGCCACCACCGGCGGGAGCGGCGGGAGCCACCTTCTGTGCAGGTGCTGCACCTTCAGCCTTGGGCGCGGGAGCCACCTTCACGACGGATTTCACCGTCTTGGGCTTCAGCTCCATGTCTAATTCCACTTTATAAGGCGTGCCGTTCACGGTCACGTCAATCATGTTGTCGTCTAATTCACCGACTTCAACGGCGTATTTATTTCCGTAAATCTTAAAATTATAGGTTTTCATATTCTTTATTTCTGATTTTGGTGATTATCTTCTAGGATTTCTCTTCATAGTGAGTTCTTTTTGAGCCCATGGCGAATAGTGCTTGGAAGGCATGTTGATGGTGATGATTTCGCTCTCCTCGTCATGCATGCTGCCGAAATGGAGGTGCAGGGCCGTGCCAATGGCGGCACAAGTCGGACCGTCAACGATGTCGTCCTTCTCATCGCCAGCCTTTGCGGCCATCGCAGCGGCGGGCGTTGCAGCGGTCTTCGCTTTGGACTTTTGGGTGCTGCGGCGACTCACATAGTTGAAGATTTTCAACATGATGTAGATCATGATGAGTGCCGTGAACACCACCGCCATGGAGATGATGGCCATGCCGATGCCGTAGGGGTCGTCGCGTTTGAGCTTGTCCTGTTTGGAGATTTTCGCGCCCGTCTCGTTGGAGGATGCCGGCGTGAACTCACCTAAATAGTCGAGTTCGCCTTCTTGACGTTTGCCCTGCTTGAAGGCTTTCGGGTCGCGCACACCGTCCAGCAGGTAGCCGTAGGTGCGGGAGGTGTCACGCAGTTCCACGGGGTACTCCACCAAGTCGAGCAACTCTTTGCCGTTGGAGCTGATGAGGGCGATGTAGTGGGTCTTGGACTTCTCGGGTGAGAAGCTAGCGTGGTAGGGACCGTACAGCGGGGAGTCGTCCAGATAGAAAATCAGGAAGCTGCGCTGGGGCATATACATTTTCTGGTCCGTGGGGATGCGGTACCAGCGGGCCGGGATTTCGCCGCCCTTCTTGCCGGCGGCGGCCAGACCCGTCGTGTCATCGGTGAGATAACAGCCGGTGATGTTGACCGTGTTGTAGGCGGTGTTGAAGATCTCCACCCACGGCACGTGACGGCCATACTCGTCGGCATAGTTATCCACGTTCTTGATCATCATCTCGTTGAGGCGAAGGTCGTGCACCGACTGCCCGAAGGTGGCGGTGACGGCGAACAGCGCGACAACGGTGAAGATATATTTGTAAATCGATTTCATAAATCTCTGAATTTTAGTTTTTATATTGTAGAGACGCGCCAGGGCACGACTCTACGGTTCGTTGCGACGCTTGGAAGCGTCGGCTCCTTTTACAATGGCAGGTTGTCGTGCTTCTTGGCCGGGTTCTCCAGACGTTTGTTACGCAGTGACTCGAGGGCGCGGATCACGCGGAAGCGGGTGTTACGCGGCTCGATGACGTCGTCGATGTAGCCGTATTGGGCAGCCACATACGGGTTGGAGAATTTCTGGCGGTATTCTTCGACCTTCTCGTCGAGGAATTTCTGACGCTCGCCGGCATCCTCGATTTTCTTCATCTGGGAGCCGTAGAGGATCTCCGCTGCGCCGCTGCCGCCCATGACGGCGATCTCGGCGGTCGGCCATGCGTAGTTCACATCGCCGCGCAGATGCTTGGAGCTCATCACGCAGTAGGCGCCGCCGTAGTCCTTGCGCAGGATGACGGTGACCTTCGGCACGGTGCACTCGCCGTAAGCGTAGAGCAGCTTCGCGCCATGCAGGATGATACCGCCGTACTCTTGGCCGGTACCGGGCAGGAAGCCGGGAACATCGACCAACGTCACGATCGGGATGTTGAAGGCGTCGCAGAAACGGACGAAGCGGGCGCCCTTGCGGGAGGCGTTGATGTCGAGCACGCCGGCCATGCACTTGGGCTGGTTGGCCACGATACCCACACTCATGCCGTTGAAGCGGGCGAAACCGACGACGATGTTCTGGGCGTAGGTGGCGTGCACCTCCAAAAACTTGCCGTCATCGACGATGCCGCCGATCACGTCCTTCACATCGTAAGGATGGTTCGGGTTGTCGGGGATGATGGAGTTGAGGCTGTCCTCCAGACGGTTGATGGGATCCTCCGTGGGCTCGTACGGGGGCTCCTCCATATTGTTGGAGGGCAGGTAGCCGATGAGGTCGCGCAGCAGGGCGATACCGGTCTCCTCGTCCGAGACGGAGAACTGGGCCACGCCGGACTTGGTGGAGTGCACCGTCGCACCGCCGAGGGTCTCGGTGGTCACGTCCTCGCCGGTGACAGTCTTCACGACCTTCGGGCCGGTGACGAACATATAGCTGGAGTTTTGGGCCATCATGATGAAGTCGGTGAGGGCCGGGGAATAGACTGCGCCGCCGGCACAGGGACCGAAGATGGCGGAGATTTGCGGCACCACGCCGGAAGCGAGGATGTTGCGTTGGAAAATCTCGGCATAGCCGGCCAAGCTGTTGACGCCTTCCTGGATACGGGCTCCGCCGGAGTCGTTGAAACCGATGACGGGCGCGCCGACCTTCATGGCCTGGTCCATCACCTTGCAGATCTTCGCGGCGAAGGTTTCGGAAAGGGAACCGCCGAACACGGTGAAATCCTGGGAGAAAACATAGACCAGACGGCCGTTCACTGTGCCGTAGCCGGTCACCACACCGTCGGAGAGGAACTTGTCCTTCTCGATGCCGAAGTTCACGCAGCGGTGGGTTACGAACATGTCGAATTCCTCAAAGCTGCCCTCGTCGAGGAACATCAGGATGCGCTCGCGCGCGGAATATTTACCCTTGGCGTGCTGTTTGTCAATCTTGTCTTGACCGCCGCCTAAACGAGCCTTCTCTCTTAAGGACAAAAGCTCGTTGATTTTGTCTTGCATTGCCATATTTGACTGATATTTAATTTGTTATAAATTTATAATTACCCAAATTTCACACTATAATGAATTTGCGAAAGTACAATTTTTTTCAATGCAAAAATTGTGTACTTTTGCGCCCTTTTAAGAAAAAAACATTTTATGGAAAATAGGAAACCCAGAGTCAGATTCGCGCCGAGCCCCACGGGACCGCTGCACATCGGCGGCGTGCGCACCGCATTGTATAACTACCTTTTCGCCAAGAAGCACGGCGGCACCTTCCTGCTGCGCATCGAGGACACCGACCAGACCCGCTTTGTGCCAGGTGCGGAGGAATACATCATTGAGGCGTTCCAGTGGTTGGGGCTGAAGTTCGACGAGGGCGTCGGCATCGGCGGTGAGTTCGGACCCTACAAACAGTCGGAGCGCAAGCCGATGTACAAACCCTACGCCGAGCAACTGGTGCGCGACGGTTGGGCTTACTATGCTTTCGACACGCCCGAGGCTTTGGATGCCAAACGCAAGGAGGCCGAGAGCCAGAAGAAGACGTTCCAGTACGATGCTTCCACCCGTATGTCGATGGTCAACTCATTGACCCTGAGTGCGGAGGAGACGAAAGCACGCTTGGAATCTGGCGAGCCTTTTGTGGTTCGCTTCAAATACCCCGAAAATACCGATATCCACGTTCAAGATCTGATTCGCGGCGAGGTGGTGATAAACTCCAACCTCTTGGATGACAAGGTTCTGTACAAATCTGACGGAATGCCGACCTACCACTTGGCTAATATCGTCGATGACCATACGATGCAAATCACGCACGTAATCCGCGGCGAGGAGTGGCTGCCGTCGGCCCCGCTGCACGTGATGCTTTATAAGGCGTTCGGTTGGGAGGCCCCGCAGTTCGCCCACCTGCCGCTGCTGCTCAAACCCGACGGCAACGGCAAACTCAGCAAGCGCGATGGCGACCGTCTCGGATTCCCCGTTTTCCCGTTGGAGTGGCATGACCCCAAGAGCGGCGAGGTTTCCTCCGGATACCGCGAAACGGGCTATCTGCCTGATGCTGTGGTGAATATGCTTGCACTTCTCGGGTGGAACCCTGGCATCGAGCAGGAAATCTTCACCCTCGAGGAGCTCGTCGATCTCTTCTCCATAGAAAAGATCAGCAAGGCGGGAGCGAAGTTCTCCCTCGACAAAGCCAAGTGGTTCAACCACGAGTATATCCAGATGAAATCCGCGCAGGAGTTGCTGCCGTACTTTGCTAAAATTCTGGATGAGAAGGGAATATCCTATTCTGAAGAATATCTCCTGAAAGTCATTGACCTAATCAAGGATCGCCTCAACTTCATCCCTGATTTTTGGGAGCAGGCTGGTTACTTCTTCGTGGCCCCCACGGAATACAGTGCCCAGGATCTGAAGAAGCGTTGGAAAGAGGGCACGGGCGAGAAGTTGCATGTCATCCTCCAGATGCTGCAGCAGGATGAGGTTTTCGACCCGCAGACGGCGCAAGAGCGTGTGATTGACCACATCAAGGCCAACGAGTGGAACATGGGTGCGGTGCTCAACAGCTTGAGAATCGGACTTGTGGGTGCCGCCCGTGGTCCCGAGCTCTTCACCATGATCGGCCTTCTCGGCGTGGAGGAAACCCTCAAGCGCACCGAGGCGGTGATTGCCGCGGTGGAAAGCTGATAAGGATTATCGTCATTTTACCATCCCCAGGACTTTCTCCTTGGGGAGAATGGGATTCCAATCTTACTAAGACAGGTCTCGGACGCGATGAATCGCGCCTATCATGATTTGTGGGCTCATTGCCCCTGTGCTCCACAAGAACGTCCCCTCATGAAATGCTTTTTTGTTTGATGTAACATCACCATTCCACCATCAGCTTCACATTGATTAGCCGGCCTGTGAGATAAGTCGGGATCGGGCGCTGGTAGTTGTAGATGTCCGTCACCCACATATAGGAAGAGACGTTGTAGGTGCCTAACAGGTTAAATACTTCAACATAGATGCCGGCGTTTTTGATGCTCCGCAGGAAGGCCGATTTGTGTTTCATACGGTCACGGCTCTGCTCCAAGAGCATGAACGAGAGTCCCAAATCGACGCGGCGGTACCAGGGGGTGCGGAACTTTCGCATTGCGGGTTCGGCTTTCGGAGGTCCGTAGGGCAGTCCGCTGGCAAAGACGAAGTTCAGGTGCACGCGGAATTGCGGGAAACTCGGGATATGGTCTTGGAAGAAGAGGTTGAAGGCCACCCGTTGGTCGGTGGGGCGCGGAATGTAGCCCACCTCCACTTGGTTGCCGTCGGTATCTGTCGTGTAGTCGCCGATTACATCCTCCATGGTGCTCATCAGTGAGACCGAGAACCACGATTCAAGGCCGCGCACGAACTCGCCGCTCAGGCGCAGATCCAATCCCGCGGCATAGCCCTTGGCGTTGTTCTCACCGTTGTATATAATCTGCACATTGTCAACATTATAGGTGATTAGCCGGTCAAGGTATTTGTAATAGGCCTCGGCGGTGAACTTGAAGGGACGTCGCCACATCATGAAGCGGTATTCGCCGCCGGCCACCACCTGCGCCGACCGTTGCGAGCGGATGTCAGGGTTTAGTGTGCCCTCGGGGTAGCGCATCTCGCGGTAGAATGCGGGCTGGTAGTAAAGACCTGTGCGAAGGCTGAACCGCCAATCCTGCCGCCAGCGGGGCTTGTAGAGGAAGGCCAACCTTGGCGATACGGTGAATTCTCTCTTGCTGTAAGTCCAATAGTGCATGCGTAGACCGCCGGTCAGTGTGAAACGGTTCGCACTGTCGCCGTCGATTTTCCACGTGTCTTGCACGAAACCGGTGATTCGCCAGGTGTTCAGGGTGTTGTTGCTCACCAAGTAGTTGTTCTCTCCGAAATCGAGCAGGCGGGCGGGATCCCCCTGCACGACAATCTCGCCAGGCGTGGTTGGGATGTAAGGCAGCGTGTAGCCTGAGGAGTCGAGCATTGTCCACTCCTTGATATGGTCGCGGATGTATTCGTTCTGTGCCTTCACACCCCATTCGAGTTTGTTGCGGAACGGCAGGTTATGGGTGCCTTGGAGATCGGCTGCGCTCACCACGGAAGAGAGGTTGTTGCGGGCGTGCTCCAAGTAGCTTCCGTATCCCATCAAGTCGCCGATTTCCACCTCGCCGTCGCCGCCAAATCGGATGTCATTGAGCCAATACTGCGCCAGAATGTCGTAAGTCTCGCTCTCTTTGGAGTAGTAGGACGACAGAATCAATCGCAACTGGTTGTTATCATTGTGCTTGTAGAGGAAGGTCAGACCACCGAGATAGTTCTGGTAGCGGTCCACCTCCTGCCCTTCGTAGAAAGCGCGCAGTTTCATTGCTTGGTCAACGGAACCGAAGTTCTTGTTCACGCTGTCGGGCTGGAAGAGGTAGTAGTTGCGCGACAGGTTCCCCAAGAGGCTGATGGAGAGCTTGGGGTGGACATCCCATTTGAGCAGAAACTGCGTGTCGAAGAAACGGGGTTTGTAATTGCCGGACGTTTCCAACGATTTGAGCAGGTAGGCGTTGGATTTGAAACGCAATCCGACGAGGAATGAGAAGTTGCCGACCTTGCCCTCGGCATGAGCTGTGGCGCCGAGTAAGCTGGCGGAGACGGAACCGCCGAATTGAGTTGGCTCCTTGTAAACGACGTCGAGCACGGATGACATCTTGTCGCCGTATTTCGCATCGAAGCCACCAGCCGAGAAGGTGACATTGCCGGTGAGGTCGCTGTTAATGAAGCTCATGCCTTCCTGTTGTGCATTGCGCACGAGGAATGGGCGGTAGATTTGGATGCCATTCACGAAGACCAGGTTCTCGTCGAAATTGCCCCCGCGCACGTTGTACTGGGAACTGAGTTCGTTGTTTGAGGCGGTGCCGGGCAGCATCTTGATGAGCGATTCCATACCGCCGGTGGGGGAGGGAAGCTGGAAGGAGAGCTTGGGGTTCACCTGTACGTAGCCCGACGTGGTGGCTCCCACAATTTGGACGGCCTCCAACCGCTCGCCGTTGGTGTGCAGTACGATGTTCAGGGTGTGCGTCTCCTTGGCGTTGAGGCGGAGGTCGATGAGGGTGTCGTGGTGGCTCAGGTGCTGGACGAAGAGACGGATATCGCGCCCAGAGGGAACGGCGATGTTGTACTGTCCATGCTCGTTGGTGATGGTTTGCCGGTCGAAGTCTGTGCCCCGGATGACTGCGTTCTCAATGGGGTCGCCGAACTCGTCGGTGACCACACCTTTCACTGTCGCGTTCTGCGCAAGGCAGGCTAACGCGGTCAAGATGAAGGCGAGGGTGATCAGTATCCTGTGCTTCAAAATTCCGAACATGGAACAAACACTACGTAAAAATGTTTGTTTTATTGTGCCTTAACAAAAAAAAACTGCTGTGTGGAAACAGCAGTCCTTTTTTTTCACAATTTTATATATATACAACATTATTACAAGATGCCTTTTTCGCTGGCCTCAATCAGGCATTGGTAGATGCCTTTTTTGTTGATGTTGCGCATACCGTGTGCGGAGACCTTGAGGTAAATCCACTCGTCCAGTTCGGGAACATAGAACTTTTTGGTATGCAGATTGGGGTTGAATTTCCTTTTCGTGCGGATATTAGAGTGGGAGACATTGTTGCCCACAATCGCTTTTTTCCCTGTGATTTCGCAAACTCTTGACATTGTTATCTTCTTTTAATTGTTATACTTGCACTTGATTTTTTCGAGCGGCAAAAATACACTTTTTTTTGATATAACCGACTGCGTTTTCTGAAAATATTTTTAACCGATTGTGTTAACAGAACAAGGCGTCGATTAGTACGTCGAATACGAGATTTCCAGTCTCAGTCTCGTCGGGGAGGCAGGGTCGGTGCCGTCGAAAATCAGGCGTTGCGGACGCACGGCCGAGCCACGCACGATGAGGTTGATGCTGTTTTCCCAATCGCCCTGACCGAGAATCAGCTGCTGCACATACTTGGTAATGCGGAAGCGATACTCTCGTGTTTTTTCGTTGTAAATGCCACCGTAATAGTTCGAGCTGGTGTAGTAGTCGTCGTCGGGAAGGAACCGGATGGCACCATTGGATTTGCCGATGCCCTGTATGGTGAGGTTTGTGGGTGGGGTCAGGTAAACCTCATGGGGGTCAACATTGGTGATGACCAACTCGGCGCGATGGATGGCCACACGTTGATTGTACTGGTCGAATGCGTGCTCCAAGTAGGGGAAGGTGATGCGGGTCTTGACGCCGCCGCCTCCCTGCACAAAGAGCTTGTCTGTTCCGATGGCAGTCTGATGCTGCAACACTTCGCTCACGAAATCGTTGTCTTGCGAGGCATTGTAGTCGTGATTGAAATGGGAAAAACGCATGCAGCTTTCACTGCACACGAGTGTGTAGCGGAGGTTCTGTGTGCTGTCGTTGTGGTAGTAGATTGTCACGCCGGACAGGGCGCTGGTCATGTTGGTCGAAAGCATGTAGCCGCGGTTTCCGGTGTGAGAGATCGCCTCGACATAAAGACCTTTCAGGTAGTCGCGCAAGTTGCTGTTGATTTCGCTTTGGTGATTGAGCAACTCTTGCCCGAAAGCCTGGGAAAGACGTACGCGCAGGTGGGCGTTGTAAACGCCGGTGTCCACAACGACAGGTGTCTTGGGCTTCAAGGTGTAGCTTGTAAGCTGGTAGTTGATCGGTTGGGGGTCGTAACTGGCAGTACTGGTCTGGTAATAGTTGGCCTCGCGGTCCAGGTTCTCGGTGAGGCGATGCACGCGGATGCCCACTGCGGAGGTGGTGTCGCCGTAGTAACCGGAAATTTGCAAGGTGAGCACGGCGGAGTCGATGACGGGATTCCCGCCGAAGTTAACGGCACTGCCGCTGATGGCAAGCTCTGTGTAGATGCCCGCGTCGCTGTTGCCGAACACAGGGTCGGCAAGGTGTCCGAGGATCTGCGCCGACGATTTTGTGGTGTTGATAGTGTCCTCGAGAACCGACCACGCCTGCAGGCTTATGGTGTCGGTGAAATCGGTGCCCACCGTGTTGTCCAGCAGGTCGTAGCCAATGACGCTGTTCTCGTTTTTGCAGGAGGACAAAAAAATGCACGTTAGCAGGACTAATGTGCAATGAAGGATTCTTTTCATTCGGGATGACATTATAAGACGTTCGCTTTTTCGAGAAGTTCATCATAGAACTCATCGTACATATCCACGTAGTTGTCGTCGTCGGGATGTTGGAGAACCGGTTTCCCGGATTTCTCGACGTAGGTGAGAAGTCTCTTCTTGATGTCCTTGGTGAGGGCGATGCCGTCGGAGTAGTCGATAGCGGCCTGAACGATTTGGTCGTAGCCCGGCTTGCGGAAATGCTTGAGCCCGGAGGTGGGTATATTGGTCTGTTTCAACTTCTTGGCGAAGTTGGGGGAGAACTTGTCAGGGAATTCGTCGGGCAGGATGGAATAGACCACCTGGGTGCCTTGGAGCAACGGGTCGTCCTTATAAACAGTCTTGACGAACAGCGGCACTAGGGCGGAAATCCAGCCGTGACAGTGGATGACGTTCGGATCCCATCCCAACTTCCTGACGGTCTCGATGACCCCTTTCGCATAGAAGATAGCCCGCGAGTCGTTGTCTGGGTAGAAGTTGCCCTCTGCGTCGTGGTACTGCGTCTTGCGTTTGAAAAAGTCCTCGCTGTCGATGAAGTAGATCTGCATGCGGACGTTCTGCAATGACGCCACCTTGATGATGAGCGGATGGTCGGTGTCCTCGATGATGATGTTCTGACCGGATAGCCGGATGACCTCGTGGAGCATGTGTTTGTGATCGTTCACGCAGCCGAATTTCGGCATGAAAGTGCGGATTTCGTTCTCGCGCTCCTGGATTCCTTGCGGCAGAAACCGACAGATATTGGCGATGTAACCCTCGGGAAAGTAGGGGTAAATCTCGGGTGTGATGAATAAAACCTTCTTCTGAGCCATTATAATATAATTAGTCGGCAAATATACGATTTTTTTGGATATAAAAATTTTTTTTTTTGAAAGTGAGATACCATATCAAAAAAAGTGTATTTTTGCCGCGCCTTTGAGCCCAGGTGGTGGAATTGGTAGACACGCTACTTTGAGGGGGTAGTGGGAATAATCCCGTGCAAGTTCGACTCTTGTCCTGGGCACCAACAAAAAAGACCGTTCTGCTGAACGGTCTTTTTTGTTATAACATACTTGTAATCATTGTCTTTACAGCTGTTATCGCTTTACGAATCGCTTCGTTGTTTTCCCCGCATCCGTGACCACGCGCACGAAATAAACACCTGGGGCCAAACCGCCGGTGTTGATCCGGATGGTATGCGAGTTTGTACTGTGACAAGCGTCAATTGTGCGGACGATTTTCCCAAAAACGTCGAAAAGTTCTATGGAAGTCACCGGTGAAGTCCCGCTCACAAGGATGTTGAGGTGTTCGTTCGCCGGGTTGGGATAGAGCTTGACGGAAGGGAGGTCGGCGTAGTGGGCCACCCCTGTGGTGTCGCCTCCGCCACCGTGCTGGGTCGTGTCAGCTGCGGAAAGTGTGGTGAAGGTGGTCGTTGCCCATTCGCTGAGCTCCTCGCCGTCGCAGTGAGCGCGAACGAGGACGGTGTAAACAGTGCCGCTGTCGAGACCAGTGAACGTGTACCATGGCGTGCCGTGCAAGGTCAGCAGGGCAGATTCGTCTGGGATGCCTCCGCCCGCGACAATCGCCACATCCCAATCTTCGTGCTGCGGGTCGGCAAAATGGATGGTCGCCGAGAAGGTGTCCACGGGATCTGCGGTCAGGGAGGAGGGAGGCAAGCAACTCGACACCATGACACTGATGTTGTCGAAGGCGGCCGCCGGTTGCGTCGCCGAGTAGGTGTTGTTGGACCAGAGAATGTAGAGACGCTTCATCCCGCCCATGCTCGAAGGCAGATGGAAGGAGAAATGTTGCCAGTCGGCTATGTTGTAGAGGGCGGTGCCGAGCTGTATGGCGCCTTCCGGGGCTGTGGCATCCATCGGGATGTTCGGACTGCCGATGAACACCTTGGCCGAATGAAAGGCGTTGGCGCTGTTGTTGGTGCCCATCCCCTTGAAGTCGAATTCGAGCACATATTCATCGTCGCCAGGCGTGAGAAGAATGTCGCGGTAGGCCCATATTTTGGATACCACGGCGTTGTTGAACGTGTTCGAAGCCCCGCCGTCGGAGGTGACGTACATTGAGGCGTTGCCGTAATGGGCGGTAGCGGTCCCGAAATACCATTCGTTGTTGCCTTCGAGGTTCACTAACGTCCATGCGCCATTTTCGGGCGCATATTCGAAGTCACATTCGTAGGGCAAGGTGGCGTACAGGGACTGTGAAGTGGCGAAAGTGCCGCTTTCGCTCCATGCGCTACTGTCGTCGGCATTGCAATTGGCCCTCACCATCCAGTAGTAGCGGGAGTCGGGTTGCAGACCAGTGATGGTCAACACGGTGTCGGTGGTGGTCTCGAAGAGGAGGGTGCCGCTTTCGTAGAGCCGGTATCCCACAGTGTAGCTTGCGGGCGATGAATCGGGATCGCCGGGATGCCAGGAGAGTGTAGCCGTGGTGCCGGTGACGGTCACAACCGCCGGGTTAATCGGGATGGCGCAGTCGGTTGACAAGAGCGAGATGTTGTCGAACGCGGCCGCGGGGTTCAGCCCCGAATACGAATCGCAACGCCATTGGAAGTAAAGTCGTTGCAGCCCGAAATGGGCACTGTCCACCTCGAAGCTATAATGTCTCCACTGCGGAACCATGCCGAAGTTGTCGCCGATTTGCACGGCTCCGTCCGGAGCATTGAGGCCGGAGGGCGTTGCTGGCGGCCCGAGATAGACACGTGCAAAATCGACATCCGTTTGGCCCATCCCCCTGAAATCGAACGAAAGCTGGCATCGCGTGCCGTCACCCCCGACAAAGAGGTCGCGGTAGGCCCACAGCCGTGCCGTGGAGTAGTAATTGTAGTTGCCGTCGCCGTACGAGGAGCCGATGTGCAGCGTGGTGTTGCCGTTGTCCATGGGTGCAGCGCCGATGCTCCAGTGGTTCCATGCGCTGTTGGAATCGTATGTCCAGAAATCCTTTTCGACATTATCCTCGAAGTCGTAGAAATAGGGTAGGGGCGGCATGGTGCTAAACGCATTGTCGCCGCTCCACTCCGCCGTGCTGCTGCCGGGGCAGTTCGCCCGCACCTTCCAGAAATAGGGGGTGTTAGCCATCAGACCGTCAAGCTGAAAAACGGTGTCTTGAAGGTTCGTCACCAAAGTGTAGTCGTGGTCGTATTGCGGTTTGTAGGCGAGGATGTAGCCTTGGGGAACGTTCCCATCGGCGGGATGCCAGGTGAGCCGGGCCGCATTGTGGGCGGTGAGTGTCGCGGTGAGCACTTCCGGGGCAGGACAGTGGACCTCGTCCACGAGAAGGTTGTCTATGGCGCCGGCTCTGTCGGTGGTGACGGGGGTCTCCGTCCGGAGGAAGTACAACCTTCGCATTCCTGCTAAGGAGGAGTCTGCCGTGAGACGGTGGTGTTGCCAGTATTCCGAAGTCGGTATGCAGCCAAGCTGTACTGCGTTGTCGATAACATCGCCGGGATTGCCGTACAGCACAGCCATTCCCACACCGGAATAGTCGAAAGAAGTCTGGTTCTCCGCCATTCCCGCACCTAAATAGTCGAAGGATATTTGGTATTCCGTCGCGCCGGGTGTGAAGTAGATGTCCTGCCAGGCCAAAACCTTGCTGTAGCTGGAATAATAGCCTGAACTGCAATGGTTTGATAAGCCTCCATCGTTTGTGATGTACAGCGAGTGGGCACCATCGTAACTTGTGGCGCCTCCGATGATCCATTGGTAGTCGTCCCAAGTGCTGCTCTCCTCCCAGCGGAGGTTGTCGATCTCATCTTCAAAGCCAGTCTCGTAGGGCAGGGAAGCGGCAGTGTGGAATGAGGTTTCGTCGCTCCATGCACTCAGGGTTCCGTCGTCGGCAATGGCCCGCACTTTCCAGATGTATTGCATGGCGGGAATCAGCGAGGTGACGTGGAAGAACGTGTCAGTCACAGTGATAGTCGTGAAGGTGGTGGAGTTAGCGGGGCAGTAGGCCATCTGGTAGGAGGTCTGCACGTACCGGTTTCCCGACCTCCAGGACAACAAGGCGGATTCGTGGTCGATATCGGAGCTTTTCAGAGCGAAAGGCCGGCCGAACATCACACCCGTGAGCGAGATGTCATCCACGGCACAGGATCCCTTGGATGCATAGTAATTGTCTTTCACCCAGCTGAATACGAGACGTTGCATGCCGCCGTGTGTCCGGTTGATGACGATGCTTACAGGATGCCAGAGTGTGTCGGAAAAACCAATCGTCCCCACTAAGTTCCCTTCCGAAGGAGTGGTGAAGTTCGGGTTCGCGGCCGACTCTGCATACACCTGGATGTCTGGCTGAGCCAAAGCGTCGAAGGTCTTGAAGTCGAAGTTCAGCACATATTCCGAAAAGGTGGTGTCGAACACGAAGTCGCGATACAGGTAGGCATCCGTATAGTCGGGGTTGTTGGTCTCGTAGGTGGCTCCGTTAGTTTTGGAGATATAGCTGGCATTCTGCCCGTTATGACAGACAGCGCTGCCGAAGCACCACTTGTTCGGCGAGATGTAACTGTAGGTTTTCCACGCTGCGGTTTCTAGGGAGTCTTCAAACCCGAAGGAGTAAGGCAAAACGGCCAGCGACTGGAAAGTCTCGAAATCGTTCCCTGTACTCCACTCGCTGAACTCTTCGCCGGAGCAGTTGGCCCGGACTTTCCAGGTGTAGGCGGTTAGCGGCAGCAAGCCTGTCAAGGTGTAGGTGGTGTCGTTGACCTGCACTTCCGTGTAGGCAGTATCTGTGGCGGACTTGTAAGCGAGGGTGTAGGATTGCAGGTTCCCGGTCAAACATCCTTTCCAAGACAGCTGTGCGTAAGTGTCGAAGGGGGTTGCGGTAGGTTGGAACGGACGCCCGCAGTTTGTGCCCGTAATGGAAATGTCATCGATAGCGATGGCAACATTGCCATTATATGCGGGTGTTGTCACAAGGTTGCGCCACCGGAAGAAAATCCGTCGATGTCCGGCGAAGCTGTGGTCTATGGAATACTCGAAATGTTTCCATACAGGTGTGTTTCCGCCGCCGGTGTAGAAGATGCTCTCCCCGAGCTGTGTCATATTCGCTTCGGCCGCGCTGTCGGAGGGCTCCACGGGTGCTCCTACATAAATACTGAAGTACGCGGAATCCACCTTCGCATACGCCTTGGCATCTAAAGTCAGCTCGTATGTGGTGTAATCAGGATCGAGGTAGATGTCTCGGTACGCCCATATATCGGATTCCGAACTGGTTATCCAAGTATTGTCAGAACCGTTTGACTTGGTGGATACATACAGCGAAGTGTTGGAACTATGGTAGGTGTTGTGCCCTAAGTACCAGCGGGTTACATTGTTTCCTGAAACTGACGGGACGTTCCAAGCCAAGTTCTCTATGGCATCTTCGAAATCGCAGGTGTAAGGGAGCGGGTGCACCGATATTACATCCGTCCTGAAAGTAGCCGGACTGCTCCATTCCGTTGACACGGTGTCGTTGTAAAGGGTCTTCACGCGCCAGTAATAGTCGGTGTAGAACGACAGGCCCGTGAGGGTCACCGTGTTGGTGCCATATACGGTGAACTCGGTGTAGTTGTAGTCACCGGGGGTCTTGTAGCCCACGATATAGCCCATCGGCTCGTCCACGCAGTCGTGCTGCCAGGTGAGTGTTGCGGAGGTGTCGGTGATGTCCGTGGCTGTCAACGTGTTGGGCGCCAAACAGGGGATTCCCGTGATGGAGATGTCGTCGATGGAAATGCCTGGAAGGTTCTCTTCGTAGGCCATATACCAGCGGAAATAGAGACGGTAAACGCCGGGCGTGTCCACCGTGAAGGTGTAGCTGTGGTTCATCCAGATACTGTCCCACGGCAGTGAGGCGGAGGTGCTGAGACGGGTGGCACCCGAGGGCGTCATCAGATAGTCATCGTAGAACGGGGCATTGTCGGGTGGCCCGAAAAACGGTGTGGTGCGCCCGTACCCGCGGTGCTTGAACGAGAGGACGTATTGCGGATATATGGGGTCTAAGTAAAAATCCCGGTAGGCCCAGGTGTTGGAGAAAGAACTCATCACAGGGTCGGTGATGTTGGTGGCGCCGTTGTCGTGCGACACATATAGGGAGTGGTTGCCGCTATAGGAGACGTACGTGCCGACACCCCAGGTGGCATTTATCCAGACGGGATCAGGAATGGATGCTCCCCAGTTGACGTTCTCCGTGGTGTCCTCGAAATCGCAGAAGTAGGGCACGGTGGCCAGCTGCCGTTGGGTCGTGAAAGTGCTCTCCACGCTCCAGGCACTGGAGTCCGTGTCTGTGCAGACAGCCCTCACTTTCCAATAATATTGGGTATGGTGAGACAGTCCTGATACGGTCATGAAGGTATCGGTGGTACCCATTTCCATATTGAACGTGCCGTCGGCTTGGCGCAAGGCCACCAAATAGTGGTCGGCGGCACCGACTATGCCCGGACTCCAAGAAAGGGTCGCCTCTTCGTCGCTGATACCGGAAGTTGTGAGAGCCTCCGGATTGGAGCAGCCGCCTTCTTGGTACGAGAAGGTCAACTTGGGAAGGAAGGAACCCTCGTATGGCGCGTAGTAGCTCCCCACTTGGTTGATGGACATGATGGACGGTTGGTTTTGACCGTAGAAGTAGCTGTTGCCATAACCGCCGCTTGCGGACGGCTTGCTGATTTCCACCACCAGATTGCCACCTGTGTAGAGAAACGGGACCTCCAGCGGGATGCGTAGGGTGTCGCCTGCGATGTATGCCGACAACTGTCCGGACCAGCAAACCGTTGCAGGCGAAACGACCAGCCCGTTCGAAAGGTTAGATGCCGTGGTGGTGCCGATGCGCACGGTCTGCGTGCCGTTCCAGCTTGCACTCGGGGCCGATTGGAGATACCACGTCAGCGCCGTGATGTAGCAATCCTCCATATCGGAGAGCATCGAGGCCGGATAGAGCGATTGTGACCTCTGTTCTTGACTCCAGTGGTAGGCGGATACGGGGAAGTAGTGCGCTATGACTGTGCCATTGGCCACCGTCAGCGTCGATTGCCCCGCAACCTCACTCGCCATAAGAAGAAGCAGGATACTTGTCAAAAGGTGTAATAACTTTTTCATGTCTGTAAATGTTGTGGTTAGAATGATGTTTGCAACGTACTGTCAGATGCCCAATAGCTGAACAATAATAAGACGCTGCAAAAGTACAATATTTTGCCGTAAGTTTAATCCTTTACGGCGAAATAAGTTTTCTCACGGAGAAAAGATTGTCGCGTTTCTGTCGAGAGTAAGGAATCGGTTATCTGTCACGCACTGACGCGATTCTTCGCAGGCCTTCCAATACCGTTTCGCGGTTCGTGCCGATGTTCATCCGCATGAAGCCTTCGCCTTCGGCACCGAAATCTGTACCGTTGTTCAGCCCGACTTTCGCGTCATAGACTAGCTTGCGGAACAACTCCTTCTGCGGAAGATTCCAGGCACGGAAGTCCATCCAGAGTAGGAAAGAGGCCTCGGGGCGCATGAAAGTGATTTCGGGACAACGTGCCTTCAGATATTGTTCCGCCGCGTCGATGTTGCCCTGCAGGTAGGTTAACAGCTGTTGCAGCCACTCCTCGCCGTGCGCGAAGGCCGCCTCCGCCGCGTAGTAGCCGAAGATGTGGCCCAAAGACAGTTCGTTGTGGTCAAGGAAACCGAAAAACTCTTTGCGGATTCTTTCGTCAGAGACATAGCACACCGATGATGCCAACCCTGCCATGTTGAAGGTCTTGCTCGGAGCAAAAAAGGTGATGGAATTGCATTCCGCCGCTTCTGAAACCGTCGTGAACGAGGTGTGCCGGAACTCGGGGTATGTGAGGTCGGCGTGGATTTCGTCGGAGATGACCAGCACGCCCTTGCGGAGGCAGATGTCTGCCACCCTCGCCAGCTCCTCTTTCGTCCAAACAGTACCACCAGGATTGTGCGGGTTGCTGAGGATCATTACTTTACAGCCTTCGGCCTTGCGCTCCAGATCCTCGAAATCGAAGGTGAAGCGGCCGTTCACGGTCTTCAGTGGACTGCTCACGAACACCCTGCCCGTGCGGTGCGGCACGTTGATGAACGGCGGATAGACCGGCGTAGTGATTAGCACTTTGTCGCCTGGACGCGTGAAGGTCTGCAGCACGAAGGCAATGCCCTGCACGATACCCGGCACGAAGCGCATCCGGTTCCATTTTGTGGCGATGCCGTATCGTTTCTGGAACCAGTTCAGCACGGCCATCTTGTAGCCGTCCGGTGCGAATGTGTAGCCTAACACCTCATGCTCGCAGCGTTTCCGGATAGCCTCCATGATGAAGTCTGGGGTCTTGAAGTCCATGTCCGCCACCCACATCGGCAGCAGGTCGTCGGTCCCGAACACCTCGGGAGTCATGTCGTGTTTCACGCAAAAGGTGCCCTTGCGCGGGGCAATCTCGTCGAAATTATACTGTTTCATAATGCTGAATTAAGAATCGCGCCGGTACGCCCTCTCGAACTCCGTGCGCGCCATGATGGAGCGTCCGAGCGTCGCCTCGTCGGCGTATTCGAGTTCCTCGCCGACGCCGATGCCGCGGGCAATGGTGGTGATGGTCGGGACTTTGTCCTGTATATTCTTGTAAATGAAAAAGTTGGTGGTGTCGCCCTCTACGGTGGCGGGCAGCGCGAGGATGACCTCCTTCACGGGTTCCGTCTCAATCCGCAGGAAAAGCTCCTGGATGGTGAGCTGCTGGATGCCGATGCCGTCCATCGGGGAAATCACCCCGCCGAGGACGTGATAAACACCCTGGTACTGGTGCGTGTTCTCGATGGCGATGACGTCGCGGATGTCCTGTACCACGCAAATGATGCCGCTGTCGCGCTTCGGATTGGCGCAGATGTCGCAGATTTCCTGATCGGAGATGTTGTGGCACCGTTTGCAGAACACCACGTCGCTTTTCAGCCGGTTGATGCGGTCGGTGAGCAGTTGCACGTTGGCCTCGTCCTGCTTGATAAGGTGCAGGGCGAGCCGCAAAGCCGACCGCTTCCCGATGCCCGGAAGCTTCGAGATTTCATTGACAGCATTCTCTAAGTTTTTGGAATACAAGGAAATCATTCTTCTTCAGGGTCGAAAATTAGGGTGGAAAAACGGGAAAGGTCGAATATTTCGTTGGCGGTGTCGCAGAGCTCTTCCGCGGTGATTCCCTCCAAGGTCCGGATGTTCTCGTCCATGTCGGCCACCTCGTCGTAAAAGAGGGCGATGTGCCCGGCGGAGAGCAGTTCGTTGAGCTTGCTCTCTTGTGCGAGCGCGAGTTGCCCGATGTACTGTTTCTTGGCGTAATAAAGCTGCAAAGAACCTAATTTCTGCTGCTTTAGCTTCTCCAACTCTTTGTGAACCAGTTCTAAGCAGTGGTCGCGCTCGTGTGCGTCACAACCGAAATAGACGCTGAAGAGGCCACAGTCGGAGAAGGGGTTGAAGTAGGATTCTATGGTGTAGGCCAACCCTTTCTTCTCGCGGACGCTCATATTGAGGCGCGTGTTTTGCCCTTGGCCGCCGAGGATGTTGTTGAGCAGCATGAACGGGATGCGCTTGGGGTGGCGGATGTCATAGGCGGGGACGCCGGTGAGCACGTTGGTCTGCGAGGTGCTCTTTCGCACGCAACGGGTCTGTGGCCGATAGCTGTTGTACGGTGTGCGCCGGCGTAAACCTTCCCGGATGCGGCCGTCACCGAAATGCTTCTCGCAGAGCCGTACCAACTTCTCAGTAGAGATGTTACCCACGGAAGCCAATACCACGTTCTCCAAAGTGTAGTTGGCAGAGGTGAACGCCATAATGTCCTCACGGTGAATGCCTTGCACGTTTTCTTTGGTGCCGAGGATGTTCTTGCCCATATCGTGTCCGTCGAATACCAACGACTCAAAATCGTCGAAGATCAGCTCCGACGGACTGTCATTGTAATAGTTGATCTCTTCGAAGATGACGGTTTTCTCCTTTTCCAGCTCCTTTTGGGGAAACTTGGCGTGGAAGAAGATGTCGGAGAGAAGTTCGACGGCTCGCGGGTAGTCGGGGGAGAGGAAAGAGGCGTAGAAGTCGGTCTCCTCTTTCGAGGTGCTGGCGTTGAGGTCGCCGCCCACGCTCTCCATGCGGTTGATGACGCGGTAAGCGTTGCGTTTCTCCGTCCCCTTGAATATGGTATGTTCCACGAAATGGGCGAGTCCGGGATGTTGGGCGGGCTCGTCGCGGGTGCCGGCGTCAATGAGGATGCCGAAGTGGGAAATGGGGGACGCGGTGGGGATATGCAGCAGCCGCAGGCCGTTGTGAAGCCTTATAACACGGTGCGGCATGGATCGATGGTGACGGTTTGGATGGTGTTGATAATATCTTCGCTATAAGGCACTTGCACACGGATGTAGTTATCGGTGAAGCCGGAGAGCATGTCGTCGCTCACTTGGGACTCGACCAACACGGGGCGATCTTGTCCGGCGCATTGCTCGTAGAAGGCGCGTTTCTTCTCGTTGGAGAGGGCGATGAGTTGTTGAGTGCGCTCTTCCTTGACATCCTCGGGGATTTGGTTCTCCATGATGTTGGCGGCGGTGCGAGGACGGCGCGAATAGCTGAAGACGTGCATATAGCTGATGGGAAGCTCGGCGAGGAAGTTGTAGGTCTCTTCGAACTCCTCGTCGGTTTCGCCGGGAAAGCCGGTGATGACGTCGCAAGCGACGCATGCGTCTGGCATCAACTTCTTGATTTTCTGAACTTTTTCGGCATATTCAGCGGTGGTATAGCGGCGGCGCATCTCGCTGAGAATGCGGTCACAGCCCGATTGCAGGGGCAAGTGGAAGTGCGGCATCAGGATGTTGTTCTTGGCCACGAGTTTGATGATGTCGTCGGTGAGGAGTTCGGGTTCGAGCGAGGAGATGCGCACGCGCTCGATGGCTTTCTGTTTCACGATGGCCTTGAGCAGCTTGGTGAAGTCCTCGTTGGTGCCGCGTCCGAAGTCGCCGATGTTGACGCCGGTGAGGTTGACCTCGTGCACTCCTTGGTCGGCGATTTCCTGGATGTTCTTGAGCACGCCGGCGATGGTGTCGCTGCGGCTTTTGCCACGGGCGATCCACACGGTGCAGTAGGTGCAGTGGGTGTTGCAGCCATCTTGGATTTTCAGGAAAGAGCGGGTGCGGTCGTGGATGGAGTAGGTGGCGAAGAAGTTGGGGGCGGGCTTGACTTCGCGAGTGGCCACGTAATCGACCACGCTCATTTTGTTGCTGCTGCCGAAGACCTTGTCCACGCCAGCCCAGCGCTCGAGCAGCTCGGGTTTGAGGGCGCCGTAGCAGCCGATGAGCATGATGGCGGCCAAGGGGTTCTCACGGTGGAGCTTGGACACCAGGTTGCGGGTCTTCTTCTCGGCCGATCCCGTCACCGCGCAAGTGTTCACGATGACAATCTCGGGCACGCCTCCCTGCGTCCATCCGCGCTTCTCTAACTCAGCGGCAATTGCAGACGACTCGCTGAAATTCAACTTGCATCCTAACGTGTGTATAACAAAGTTCTTCATCTATGTTTGGTTTACTGTTTACTTACCTAATGTTTGATACTGTTGATTGATTCTCAGATATTTATGATAGTTTTTGAAGTAAAAGCGAGAGCAAAAATTTAGCGTGCAAAGATACACTTTTTTTATGAAAGTCGGAGAAACAAATTTTTACTGGCAATCCAATTGGTTCACAAGAAATGCAGAAATATTGTGAATGATGTCCTGACATACTAATAATTTGTATCTTTGCCGCCGTAATATAAAACCCGAAACGATGAGAAAAAAACTCTTTGCCGTTGTCATCCTGTGCGCCATCGCGCTCACCGGCTGCAAGACCAAAATCGACACGCAAGCCCTGAACACCCTCACCTCGCTGTCGCAGATCACCCCCGCGGATGTCAAGACCCGCCCGATGTCGCTTGCCGACTCGGTGACGGTGAACAATGTCAAAGGCCTGTTTAAGATTGATGCCGATTTTCCGGATTCCGGCAACTTCTTTGTCATCAACAATATCCGGGAATGGATGTCTGAACAGCTGGGCGGCACCTACGAGGGAAATATGGAAGATGGGGCTAAAATGCTGGACCACTACAAAAACGTTGTGCTGACTGATTTCAAGGAGAATATCATCCCTGACATGCCTCGAATTGAGGATATGTCCTGCTATAAGGATGTGAAAATCAAGAAACTGTATGAGACTGACCGTTACGTTTCCTACCTCTACACGCAGGAAGGCTTCGCGGGTGGCGCGCACGGCTGGTATCTGATGCAGGGACAGACGTTCCGCAAGTCCGATGGACGCCGTATCGACTACGACATTTTCCGCGCAGAGTTGATGGATGAGCTGGCGGATTTGGTTAAGGACAATATTTTCACGCAATATTTCGAGTCGAATACCGAAGATATGGAGAATCTGCTCACTATGGAAAACAACGATTTCTTCCCGTTGCCGCAGAGTGCTCCGATCTTCCGCGAAGACGGCGTGGAGTTTGTCTATCAGCAGTATGAGATCGCGTGCTACGCAGCCGGAATGCCCGCCTGCGTGATCTCATACGATTTGCTCGAACCGTTCCTCACACAAGCCGGCAGATGGCTCGTGAACACGGGGCACGTGGCGGAAAACTAATTTTTTTCAACAGTCTTTGCTGTATCAAAAAAAAGTTTATTTTTGCCGCGGATTTCAATGGATAAAAAAGTATCGATATGTCCAGGCAGAATACACCCTCTTTGGTGGTCATGAAATCGACCTTGAGCCGGTTGCCGCTGTATTACGGCTACATAGATCGGTTACAGGCTGCCGGGGTGGAAACTGTCTCTTCTGCGATGCTTGCCCAGCATTTGAACCTGAATCCGGTGTTGGTTCGCAAGGATTTGGCCCAGGTGAGTAGTGTGGCTGGGCATCCTCGAACTGGATTTGAAGTGAGCCAGCTACTTGACGATATTGGTAACTACATGGGTTACAATAAAATGGACGAAGCCATCTTAGTTGGAGTCGGCAGTATGGGACGTATTCTTCTTACCAACTCAAAATTCGAGAAATTTGGTTTGAATATTGTTGTTGGTTTTGACAAGGATCCCTATTTATGCGGAATCCAGCTTGAAGGCAAACACATCCTCCCCATGGAAAAAATGGAAAGCCTCGTACAACGGATGGGAATTCGTATCGGCATCATCACCGTGCCCGACGACCAAGCACAAGAAGTTTGCGACCAAATGGTGAGGTGCGGCATCAAAGCTATCTGGAATTTCGCCTTTGTACCACTGAAAGTCCCCGAAGATGTGCTTGTGAAAAACGAGAACCTGCCCTCTTCGTTGGCCGTTCTTGCACATAAGCTGGCCATGAAGTCAGCAGTGCCCGGCAAGATAAATGAGATAACAGAGAATTAAATTACCTATTATTTTTTTTATAGCATGAAGAAAGAAAGTGTAAAAATGGATGAAAATACCGATAAAAAAGTATCGGTATTAAGGGAGATTGACGCGTTGGTTCAGAACGCGGAAGAAGCGTTGAAAACATACGTTGAACTCAATCAGGAACAGGTGGACAAGATTGTCTATGCGATGGCATTAGCCGGTTTGGAGCACCATCGCGAGCTCGCGCGCCTGGCTGTCAATGAGACGCACCGTGGGGTTTACGAGGACAAAATCATCAAGAATATTTTCGCCACAGAGTATATTTGGAACTCCATCAAGAATGAGAAAACGGTTGGTATTGTGGAGGACAATGAGATGGAGGGTTATGTGGAAGTGGCAGAACCTGTCGGCATTGTGGCCGGTGTAACCCCTGTGACGAATCCGACATCCACCACCATGTTCAAGTCGCTGATTTGCGCGAAAGCCCGAAACCCGATCATCTTCGGTTTCCATCCTTCCGCGCAGCAGTCGTCAGTGGCGGCTGCGAAGATCCTGCGTGACGCGGCCGTGGCAGCAGGTGCTCCCGCGGCGTGTATCCAATGGATTGAGCATCCTTCCGTCGATGCCACCATGGCGTTGATGAACCACCCCAAGGTCTCGTTGATTCTGGCCACGGGTGGCGCTGGCATGGTGCGCTCGGCCTACAGCTGCGGCAAACCCGCCCTCGGCGTCGGCCCCGGCAATGCTCCCTGCTATATCGAAACTTCCGCCAACGTGAAACGCGCCTGCACCGACCTCATGATGTCGAAGACTTTCGACAATGGTATGATTTGCGCTTCCGAACAAGCGGTCATCGTGGACAAAGTGATATCCAATCTGTTTGAGTCGTTCATGAAAGAGAACGGCTGCTATTTCTTGAACGAGGAGGAGATCAAGAAGGTGTCCGATTTTGTCATCAACTCTGAAAAAGGCGCGGTCAATCCCGACGTGGTGGGCAAATCGCCCTACTGGATCGCACAGCAGTCTGGTGTGACGGTCCCCGAGAGAACCAAGATTCTCATTGCGCGGCTGAAAGATGTGGGTCCGGAATACCCCCTCTCCCGCGAAAAGCTTTCCCCGGTGCTGGCCTACTACGTGGTCAACAACCATGTGGAAGGTTTCGAGATGTGCCGCAAGATGCTCGATATGGGCGGTCTCGGTCACACGGCCATCATCCACAGTACCAACAGCGACCTGATTGAGAAATTCGGCAAAGCCATGAAGGTGGGCCGTATCATCGTCAACTCCCCGTCATCGCAGGGTGCCATCGGAGACATCTACAACACCAACACCCCGTCGTTGACCCTCGGCTGCGGCTCATACGGCCATAACAGCACCACGGCGAACGTCTCCACCGTCAACCTTATCAACAAAAAGAAAATCGCAAAAAGAAGAGTCAATATGCAATGGTTCAAGATTCCGCCGAAAATCTATTTCGAGTACGGTTCAGTGCAATATCTGGAGCACATGGAAGGCTTCAGCAAGGCGTTCATCGTGAGCGACCCGATGATGGTGCAGCTCGGCTATGTCGATAAAGTCACCTATTATCTCAACAAACGCAGCGAGCCTTGCCACTACCGCATCTTCTCTGATGTGGAGCCGGATCCGGATGTGGAGACCATCATGCGCGGTGTGGCCGAGATGCGTTCGTTCCAGCCTGACGTGATCATCGCCTTGGGCGGCGGTTCCGCCATGGACGCGGCCAAGGGAATGTGGCTCTTCTACGAGCATCCCGAAACCTCATTCGATGGTCTGCGCCAGAAATTCATGGACATCCGCAAGCGCGTGGTGAAATTCCCGCACTTGGGCAATCAGTGCAAGATGGTCGCCATCCCAACCACGTCTGGCACGGGCAGCGAGGTGACGGCCTTCACGGTCATCACCGACAAGAAACGGGGCATCAAGTATCCGCTGGCCGACTACGCCGTGACCCCCAACGTGGCCATCATCGATCCGCAGTTCGTCGTTTCCTTGCCGAAACGCGCCACCGCGGACACGGGCATGGACGTGCTGACACACGCTATCGAGGCCTACATCTCCAATATGGCCAACGACTACACCGACGGTCTGGCCCTGCAGGCGATGGATCTCGTATTCTCTTATCTGAAACGCGCTTACGAGAACGGTCAGTTCGACCTGAAGGCTCGCGAGAAGATGCACAACGCCTCCTGCATCGCTGGCATGGCCTTCACCAACGCCTTCCTCGGTCTCAACCACAGCATGGCTCACAAGTTGGGTGGTGACTACCATATCCCGCACGGCCGCGCTAACGCCATCTTGTTGCCTTACGTGGTCAAATATAACTCGCTGAAGCCGAACAAATTCGTTCCATTCCCGAAATATGACCACTTCATTGCGGACGAGAAATTGGCCAAGGCCGCCCGTTTCCTCGGGTTTGGCGGCAAGGACAACGAGGAGAGCATCGACAACCTCATCAAGGCTATCCGTCAGTTGATGAAAGATATGAATATGCCGATGAGCATCAAGGAAGAGGGTGTGGATGAGAAACTGTTCATGGAGAATGTCGCCGCGCTGTCCGAGAAGGCCCACGACGACCAGTGCACCGGCGCCAACCCGAAATATCCCCTCGTCAGTGAAATCATTGACATTTACAAACAGGCCTACTATGGTGAATAATAAAATAGGTTTTCGCTCGTTAAAAAAGGTTAATTTTGAGTGAATCGTGTTTTGAAGCAGGCAGCCTCGTGAAAGCGGGGCGCCTGCAGAAAAAACCGACAAACAAGACAACAATCAATCTAGAAATATATTAAAACAAAAAACAATGATGAATATTAAAGTTTGTGTTGGCAGCTCCTGCCATTTGAAAGGTTCTTACGATGTCATTCAATCCTTAAAAGACATCCTGAAAAAATACGACGTGGAAGATCTGGTGGAACTGCAGGCCAGTTTTTGCCTTGGACATTGCGCCAAAGGCGTGAACGTCAGAACGGACGGTCTTTCCGACAGCATGAAACAGAAAGCCACCACGCTCGAAGAAGACGGTAGCATCATTCTCCACAACGTCACCAAGGAGAATGTGGAAGAGATATTTGTGAAAGAAATTTATCCTTTAATTGAATTATAAGTCGGGGAGATGTCATTATATTTGGAGTTTCGCAATGCGAAATGTAAAGACTGCTACAAGTGCCTGCGCGAATGTCCGGTGAAGGCCATTGACATCAAGGGACATCAGGCGGAGATTATCGAAGACAGATGTATCCTGTGCGGCCACTGCACGCTCGTGTGCCCGCAGAACGCGAAGGTGGTGCACAGCGAAATCAACGAGGTACGCGCCCTGCTGGCGGGTCCCGACAAGGTGATCGCCAGTGTCGCTCCCTCGTTCATCTCCAGTTTCAGACTTTCCGATTTCGGGGTGATGAAGCTCGCGCTTGCCAAACTGGGCTTCTTTGACGCGGAAGAGACGGCTGTCGGGGCGCAGGCGGTGACCCAAGAGTACGCCAACCTGCTGAAATCCGGACAGTTCAAAAACTTCATTACGTCTGCCTGTCCGGCCGTGTGCCGCATGATTCAGGAGTATTACCCGATGGCACTCAGGTATTTGGCGCCTGTCGATTCACCGATGGTGGCCCACGCCAAAATCCTCAAGAAACAGCATCCCGAGGCCAAGATTGTCTTCGTCGGCCCCTGCATCGCCAAGAAACGCGAGGCGGAAGAATGCCACCTCATCGACAATGTCCTGACCTTCGAGGATGTGGTGGAGCTTTTCAAGGAAAAAGGGGTACAGATTGACGAGATCACCAATGTCATGCTGCAGAAACGGAACGGAATGCCGAATTTGGCCAAGGAATACCCCATTCCCCAAGGCATCATCCACTCTTTCCCGGAACTCCCGGAAGGCTATGACTATATCGCCATCGACGGTCCGATGAAGTGTGTCAAGGCGTTGCAAAACATTGAACACATGGACCATGTGGTGCTCGAGATGAACCTTTGCGAGGATGCCTGCGTGAACGGACCCTGTTCGCTGGACAAGAATGGCGGTTCTGTCAAGGCCATGTCGGACATCCGCAAGTATGTCTCTGCCGAGAAACGCCAACTCACTGCCGCTCAGACGCCGGTGCAAGTGGAAGTTCCGCTCGCTACGGCTCATCCCCGGATCCGCAGCCACAGCATGCCCGCCCCCGAGCGCGAGATTGAAGCCATTCTGCACAAAACCGGCAAGTTTAAACCGGAGGACGAGCTCGACTGCGGCTCCTGCGGCTATGCCACTTGTCGCGAGAAGGCTTGGGCGGTCTATAACGGCTATGCCGACATCGACATCTGCCTGCCCTATATGCGCCAACGTGCCGAGTCTTTCTCCGTGGAGGTGATTCAGAACAGTCCCGAAGGCATCGTGGTGCTCGACCCGGACATGAACATTCTGGAAATCAACCGCCGCGGACGCGAGTTGTTGGGCATCCAAGACCCCAACGCCAAAGGGCATCCCGCCATCGACTACTTCAACCCCATCGACTTTTGCAACGCCTACGCCCAGAAGAAGAACATCGAACTGAAGAAGGAACTTGTCACGAGCACAGGCAAATATGTGGACTTGTCCATCAACTATTTAGCCAACCAGAACCTCATCTTCGGCATTCTCAAAGATGTCACGGACACCGTTGACTATGAGAAGCGGATTATGAAGGTGAAGATGGAGACGTTGACCACAACCGACGATGTGATTAAGAAGCAAATGCGTGTGGCTCAGGAAATTGCGTCGCTGTTGGGCGAGACAACCGCCGAGACCAAGGTGGCCCTGTTGAAGCTGAAGAAAACGTTAACCGAAGAAAAAGTCTCTGAGTGATGGAACTTTGCTTAGAAACAGGATGCACTTCGCTGAACCACTACGGCGAAGAACTGTGCGGCGACAACGTGGCCTGTACGGTAAACGGCGACTACACCACGTTGGTGCTGGCCGACGGTCTGGGAAGCGGCGTGAAAGCGAACATTCTCTCCACGCTCACTTCCAAGATTTTGTGTACTATGGCCGCCAACGAAATCGACATCTACGAATGCGTGGAGACCATCATCCAAACGCTGCCTGTGTGCGCGGAGCGCGGGGTGGCGTATTCCACGTTCTCCATCATCCACGTCAACAAAGAGGGCAAGGGAGAACTGTTCGAATTTGACAATCCGGAAGCCATCTATTACCATAACGGCAAATGCCAGAACTTCGAGCGCGAAGAGCTGAATGTCTGTGGCAAGCGTGTTTATCGTTCTGAACTCAATCTCGAAGAGAATGACATCATCATCGTCATGTCCGACGGCACCATTCACGCCGGCATCGGTATGATCCTCAACTTCGGATGGGAGCGGCCTCAGATCATGGAGCATCTCGACAACAACATCAAGCCCGAGATGTCCGCCCGCGCGGTGGCCTGTATGCTTGCCGCCGCCTGCAACGACCTCTATGCCGACAAACCCGGCGACGATACCACTGTGGCCGCCGTCAGGATTCGTCAACGGCTGGATGTCAACATTATGGTGGGACCGCCTGTGGATAAGGAGAAAGACGACTATTACATCAAGCACTTTTTGGAGGGACATTCCAAGAAGATTGTCTGCGGCGGTACCAGCTCCACGATTGTGGCGAGGTATCTGAAAACGGAGCTCAAAACCAGCTTCGACTTCCCCGACAAGGAGGTTCCGCCCATCGGATACATCAAGGGAATCGACCTGACCACCGAGGGCGTGCTTACCCTGCGCAAACTGTTGCAACTCTCCGAAAAATACGTTTCTATTGACGACCTTACCCCGAAAACCTTCACTAAGCAGGACGGCGCCTCGCTTTTGGCGGACTTCCTCTTCGAAAAGGCTACCCACATCACCTTCTTCGTCGGCCAAAGCGTCAACGTGGCGCACCAGGGTCTGCCCATCGACACTACGATGAAGCTGAAACTGGTGGAGAAGATTACTGAAAATTTGCGCAAGATGGGTAAAATCGTTGAACTGAATTATTATTAATCCTCAACAAACAACAATCAATATGAATTCAAATCGGATATTTGACACTGATGTACAGCTGGTTAAATATAAAGTCCTGAAGGAGGTTATCCGCCGTGCCTACGAGGGTGGCTTGGAGGACGCTTACATGGAAGTTCCCAAGCTTCTCAGCCCCGGACCGAAAGCGGAGACCCGCTGCTGCATCTACAAGGAACGCGCCATTTTGCAGGACCGAATAAAGATGGCGATGGGCGGCGACAAGGAAAACCCCAACGTGATCGAGGTCATCGACAGCGCCTGCGACGAGTGTCCCATTGACGGAATCTATGTGACCCCCGCCTGCCGCGGATGTATGGTGCACAGCTGCAAGGAAGTTTGCCCGAAGGATGCCATCACCATCGTGAACCACAAGGCAACGGTAGATAAGGACAAATGTATCGAATGTGGCAAATGCACGCAGGCATGTCCCTATTCGGCCATCATCCTCCAGCACCGTCCCTGCATGGTGAGCTGCCCAGTGAAAGCGATTTCGATAGATGAGAACCGGAAGGCCGCCATCGACAACAACAAGTGCATCTCCTGCGGGGCATGTGTCTATAAATGCCCGTTCGGCGCCATCTCCGACAAATCGTTGGTGTTGGACATCATCGACATCCTGAAAAAATCGGAGAACAACACGAAGTACAAGGTTTATGCGGTCATCGCGCCCGCTATCGTGAGTCAGTGCCGCTTCGGACGGGTCACGCAGGTGGTCACGGCTATCCGCAAACTGGGATTCCATCACGTGGTGGAGGCCGCCCTCGGCGCGGACATCACGCTTTACCGCGAGGCCAAGGAGTGGGAGGAGAAGAAACTGCTCACCACGTCGTGCTGTCCGTCCTTCGTCTCCTTCGTGGAGAAGAATTTCCCAGAATTGACCCAGTACATCTCCAGTTCGGTATCACCCATGGTGGAAACGGCACGTCTGATCAAACGTTCCGACCCCACGGCGAAGATCGTCTTCATCGGACCGTGTACCTCCAAAAAACTCGAGTACCGGCTGGAAAAGACCGGCGGAGCCATCGACTGTGTGATGTCGTTCGAGGAGTTGCAGGCCTTTTTGGACGCACGCGGCATCGACACCACCCAAATGGAGGATTCGGAGCTGAACAACGCCTCCTACTACGGCCGTATCTTCGCCAAGTCGGGCGGTATTGCCCACGGCGTTGCTGATGTCGCAGAGGCAATGGGCGTGCAAGGGGTGAAACCGATTGCCATGAACGGCATCGCGGAATGCAAGGCCGCGCTGACCCGGCTGAAGTTCAACAAGGCCACCGAAAACTTCTTCGAAGGGATGGCCTGCAATGGCGGATGCCTCAACGGTCCCGTCTGCATCACCCACAGCCCGCGCAACATCGTGGATGTCGATAAATACGGCAACGAGGCGCGCGAAAAGACCATCTTCAACTCCGTGAAACTGCTCGAAAACTTCTAATCGACTTCTAAAGGATAGAATTAATCCGATTGATACCAAAAAAGCGCGGAAACCCCAAAGGTTTCCGCGCTTTTCTACATTTTCCACGAATGTTTCCGCGATCTACTTCAAATTCGTGTCGAACCAATCGATGAAGTTGCGGTGCCAAAGCAGACTGTTTTGCGGTTTCAGCACCCAGTGAGTCTCATCCGGAAAGTAGAGGTAACGGCTCGGGATGTGGCGCATTTGCGCAGCGTTGTAGGCCGCCATACCCTCGGAAGCCACGATGCGGAAGTCGAACTCGCTGTGGATCACGCAAATCGGGGTGTTCCACTTATCCACAAACAGGTGCGGGGAGTTGGCGTAGCTCTTCTTGACCTGCGGATTGTTCCAATCCCAGTAAGGACCGCCGATGTCCCAGTTGTCGAACCACATCTCTTCGGTCTCTAAATATTGCTGCTCGAAGTTGAACATGCCGTTATGCGCCAGGAAGGCCTTGAAACGACGGCCGTCGTTGTAGCCCTTCACGTCGTGGTTGTGGCCGGCGAGCCAATAGACGCTGTAGCCGCCGAAGCTGGCACCACAAGCACCAAGTCTCTCTTTGTCAATCTGTTTCACGCTGTCGGCGAAGAAGTCCGCCGCCCGCATGTAATCCTGCATGCAGAGTCCGCCGTAGTCGCCGCTGATCTCCTCGGTCCACGCTTGGCCGAAGCCCACGGTGCCGCGACGGTTCGGGGCAATGATGAAATATTCGCCGCCGCTCATCACCATAAAGTTCCAACGTGTGCTCCAGAACTGGCCCACCTCGGATTGTGGACCGCCCTCACAGTAAAGCAGTGCCGGATAGGTCTTCGTGCTGTCGTAGTTATATGGATAGATCAGCCAAGTGAGCATGTCCTTGCCATCGACCGTCTTGATCCAGTGTTCCTCGACCTTACCCATGCGCACCTGCGAGAGGATGTCGTCGTTGATGGAGGAAATCTTCTTGCCCTCGCCCTTGTTGTCGGTCAAGTTATAAACGTAAATCTCTGACGGATACTGCATTGACACCTGGTCGGCGTAGAGTTTGCCGTTCGACAATTCGAAACTGTGCACATCGTGGTAACCGTAGGAAATCTGACGGAATTCCTTGGTCTCGCGGTTGCAGGCGAAGATCTGGTCGGTGCCGCGGTAATAGACCACGCCGAGAATTTCCTTGTCATCGTCGGTCCAGCTGATGCCGGTGAAGTAGTAATCGAAGTTCTCGGACATGTTGGTGCGTTCGCCCGTGGTGAGGTCCATCACCATCAGGCGGATAAGATCGCTCTCGTAGCCGTCGCGCTCCATGCTTTCCCATGCGATGTACTTGCCATTGTGGCTGAACACGGGGTTCTGGTCGTAGCCCATGATGCCCTCGCTGAGGTTCTTGGTCGTTTTGCTCTCGATATCATACAGGAAGATGTCGCTGTTGGTGGAGTGTGCGTAGTCGTAACCGGTCTTTTTGCGGCAGGTGTAGGCAATTTTCTTGCTGTCGGGGCTGTAGTTGTACTGCTCGACGCCGCCCCACGGGCGCATCGGGCACTCGAAAGTGCTGTCGATGAGGCATACAGCGTGCTCTACATCCACCTTGTCGCCAAATTCTGCGAGGAAAATCTGCGGGTATTCGTCCACCCAGTTGTCCCAATGACGGTACATGAGGTCCTCGTTGATGCGGCCGGTGGTCTTGTCGAGGCCGGCGTAGAGTTTGTCGAGGTGGCCGGGGCGCGTCACGGGTTTGGTGGTGATGAAGACGATGGACTTGCCGTCGGGGGCGAGTTTGAAGCCCTCGAAACCGCGCTCATGGGTGGCGATCTCTTTCTCGCGGCCGTTCTTCACGGTCATCGAGATGATGTGGTTGTCGCGGCAGAAGAGCAGCGTCTCGTCATCGTCCCACACGAGGTTGAACTCGGAGGAGGCTGTGGTGGTGAGGCGCGAAACGTTCTTGCCCTCGGAGGTCATGAGGTAGATCTCGGCGTTGCCCTTGTTCTGCTCCATGTCGTAGTAGGTCACGGTGTAGGCGATCTGCGAGCCGTCGGGGGAGACCGCTTTCTCGCCCATCTTGCCCAACGCCCACATCACCTCGGGGGTGAATCGGCCATCTTGGACCTGGATTTCGGGTTTTCCGATGACCTTGTCACCGGATTGCTCCTGTTTCTTCGTGCAGCCGCAAACCAATGCCAGCAGCGCGATTGCGATAAAAAGTTTCTTCATATTCAATAAAATTTGATGTCAGAAAACGAAAGCGCAAAAGTAATATTTTTTTGGGCAATAGACAAAAGACAATAGGCAACAGATATTGAGAAAAAAACTATTTTTGCGGCGGATTAGGAGTTACGGCATTCCTGCTGCAAAAAGGTCGCAAGGAATGGCGACACTCCTGCAAACAAACAAAACAACAGTTGTTATATAGAAGTCCAAAACAAGTAAGACAATAGAGAACACAATGATTTCAATTAAACAATAAAAATATGTTAGGAAATTTCTCGTACCACAATCCCACCAAATTGTACTTTGGTGATGAGTCTTTGAACTATCTCAAGGACGAATTGAAGAACTACGGATCTGTTGTGCTGCTGAACTACGGTAGCGGCAGCGTGAAGAAGAACGGCATCTATGACGAGGTGGTGGCCATCCTGAAGGCGGCCGGCAAAACCATCGTGGAGAACCCCGGCGTGATGAGCAACCCCACGTTGGAGAAGCTGCACGAAGGCGTCAAAATCGCCCGCGAGCACCATGTCGATATGATCCTCTCCCTCGGCGGCGGCAGCGTCTGCGACTACTCCAAGGGCGTGGCTGCTTCAGTGTTCTACGATGGCGACTATTGGGACAGATTCTGGCTGCAGGGCAAACATCCTGACGCGGGCCAACGTATCCTGCCCATCGGTTGCATCCTCACGATGGCGGGCACCGGCTCGGAAATGAACGGCGGCTCGGTGATCACCGACGCGGAGCATAAATTCAAGGTGGGACACGTGTTCGACGCCCGCCTGATGCCGAAATTCTCCATCCTCAACCCGAAATACACGATGACGGTACCCGATGAACAGATGAAGGCGGGCATCTACGACATCATGAACCACATCTTCGAGCAGTATTTCTCCGATTTCGACGACAACACCAGCGATTACCTCTCCGAAGGGCTGATGCGCAGTCTCATCGTCTCCTCGCGCGCGGCGGTGAAGAACCCGCAGGATTACGAAGCCCGCTCCAACATCATGTGGACGGCCACCTGGGCACTCAACACGCTGCTCAAATGCGGCAAAACGCAAGACTGGATGGTGCACATGATCGGGCACAGCGTGGGCGCATGGACGCACGCTCCGCACGGTTTCTGCCTGGCCGCCGTTTCGATGGCCTACTACAAGCGTGCCATGAAGCCCGGTCTGTCCAAGTTCGTGCGTTTCGCCAGAAATGTCTGGAACGTCTGCCCTGAGGGAAAGACCGATGAACAGATTGCCGAAGCTGGTCTCGAAGCCTTGAAGAACTGGATGCTGGAAATCGGTCTGCCGCTGACCATCAGCGAGCTCGGCGCCACCGAAGAGATGATCCCCGGCATCACCCAAGGCACCATCTGCTATCCGGCAGGCTATATGGATTTGAAACCTGCAGATGTCACGGAGATACTGAAGGAGAGTATGTAATGGACGCAACGGAATACATCCATAAACTGGGTCTCGTTCCGCATCCGGAAGGAGGTTATTACCGCCAGCTGTTCGGCAATGACGAGACGGGTGAAAAGCCCGTCTCCACCATCTATTACATGCTGACCGCCAACGACATGTCGGCGTTCCACCGTCTGCACAACATGGTGGAAATCTGGTATTTCCATGCGGGCGAGCCCCTCAATATCTATGTGATTGATCCGGACGGGACCTTGGCCGTCCATCGGCTTTCCGAACAAGACGAAATGCAGGTGGTCATCCAGCCGGAGCTGTGGTTTGCCGCCGAGATTCCCTCCAAACGCGGCTTCTGCCTCGTCGGATGCGCTGTCGGCCCGGCCTTCCGGTTCGAGAACTTCGAGTTGGCCAAGAAGGAGGAGTTGTTGAAGCTGTACCCGCAGCATAAGGCGTTGATAGAACGAATGTGTAAAGAATAACCATATAATAAACCCAATATGACCTTACAAGAAGCCATTGTTGCCCGCCATAGTGTGCGGCAATACATTGAAAAGCCTATCGAGGCGGAGAAAGTACAGCAATTGCAGACCCTCATCGACGAGTGCAACCGCGAGGGTGGATTGCATATACAGTTAGTGACAGAGGAACCGAATGCCTTTGCCGGCGGGATGGCCAAGTACGGCAAGTTCCGCGGCGTGCGCAACTACATCGCCATGATCTGCAAAAAAGGCGACGATGTGAAACTCGGCTACTACGGCGAGAAGGTGATTCTGTTGGCGCAAACGCTCGGACTGAACACCTGCTGGGTGGGACTCTCCTTCCGCAAACAGCCCGACCAGTACAAGGTGGACGACGGCGAGACGCTCGTCTGCGTGGTGTCGCTCGGCTATGGTGCTAACCAAGGGGTGCAGCACCCGCAGAAACGGACTCTCGCCGATGTGACGGACGACCGCCGCACCGCCGACCACGGGAAGCCTTTCCCCGAGTGGTTCGTGCGTGGTGTGGAGGCCGCATTGTTGGCCCCCACGGCCGTGAACCAGCAGAAGTTCGTGTTTGCCTTGCACGATGACAACCGTGTGGAGGCCAAGGCGAAGTTCTCCCTCATCGGCTATGCCAAACTCGACCTCGGCATCGCCAAATGCCACTTCGAGATCGGCGCGGGGAAAGGGAGTTTTGAGTGGATGTGAGTTAAATCTTTCCGCGTATCACACGGATTGGCGCGGAAATTTTTCACGTTGGACAAATCCAAGTAAAAATCGCATTTTGAGTCTTTGAGCATAATCAAATCCCAAATGAGCAATCAACCCGATCGCAGTACACAGATTATCCGCACCAGTTGGATCGGCATCGCCGCCAATGTTCTTTTGGCGGCTTTTAAGGCCGGTGTCGGCATCGTGGCCAGCAGTGTGGCCATCGTGATGGACGCCGTCAACAACCTCAGCGACGCGCTGTCGAGCGTCATCACCATCGTGGGCACGAAGCTCTCGCAGCGTCCCGCCGACCGCAAACATCCCTTCGGCTTCGGGCGCATCGAGTATTTCAGTGCCATCATCATCGCCGTCATCGTGCTCTCGGCGGGCATCACCTCGCTCATCGAGTCGGTGAAGAAAATCTTCCACCCCACGGAGCCAAGCTACACGACGGTGACGCTCGTGGTCATCGTGGTGGCCATCGCGGTGAAGATCGTGCTGGGACTGTATGTGAAGCGCAAGGGCACGCAGCTGAAGAGCGACGCGCTGATTGCCTCCGGCTCCGACGCGCTGTTCGATGCCATCATCACCTTGGCCACGCTTGTGTCGGCAGGCATCATGCTGCTGTGGAACGTCTCCATCGACGGCTACCTCGGCGCACTTATCTCATTGGTTATCATCAAGGCCGGTATCGAGATGCTCGCCTCGCCCGTCAACGAGCTGTTGGGCACCAGCATCCCGGCGGAGCTCACCTCCCAGATCAAGCAGGAGGTCAGCGAGTTCGAGGGCGTACACGGGGTCTATGACCTCATCCTCCACAACTACGGTCCCGACGTGAAGATCGGCTCGCTGCACGTCAGCGTCTATGACACGATGTCGGCGCACGACATCCACGGGCTCACGCGCAAGATCTCCACGCAGATGTTCATGCGGCACGGCATCATTATGACCGTCGGCGTTTATGCCATCGCCACCGGCGAGAACCGGATGTCCGAGTTGCAGACGCAGGTGATACAGACATTGTCCGCCCACCAAGAGATAGTACAGGTACACGGTTTCTACTATTCGGAGCGCGACAAGATGCTTTCCGTCGATGTGGTCCCAGATATCTCCGTCCACGATGACGCCGCCTTCACCGCGCAGCTCACCGCCGAGATACAGCCCATAGTGCCGGGGATGGATGTGGTGGTCGTGGTGGACCACAACTACAGCGAGTGAAAAGTAAATTCGCATTTTTTGCGAATTTTGAAGAAAAGTTATATCTTTGCAGCCTGAAATCATCCAAGTGAAACAGGAAGAAGAGTAATCTTCATTTTCACTGCCGCCCGCCCGAAGAGACCATCAGTGAAATCGCCCGAAATCACGGGTTGTATTGCAACCCGCGATAGAGGTTAGAAAATTGGATCTTCAATGAAAAAAATATCAAACTACACATTGATATTAAAAAAAATGTATTTTTGCAACGAGGTTGAAACTTTGATTTCAGCTGTCGAGTCTGCGGGCTCGACGATTCAGGTGGCAGGACGAAAATCCTGCTATTCTGCTTTAAAGAGAAGCCGGATGTCGCACCCCATTTTCACATAAACTTCTTTAATGCATTGACTTTCAGATATTCTCACTAATATATTTCTCTTCATATAACTATCCGTCAAGCCACAATCTTCAATAATGATTCTGTCAGATTGACGCAACCCTCTTTTCAACATGTTGGAAAAATTAGTCTTAGGGTTTAAAGAAGCATACCCCTCATGCTCATACCACACCCCATTCACTTGCAAATCTGGGCATTTGCCATAGTATGCGGTGTCTTTCAACGTACCATATATTTGGTCGTATGCGGGGTTTTTATAAGGCACGTCCAATTTTGGGGGCAAGATAACCGTTTTACCTTGGTGAGCAAAGAATTTGGCACAATCGAAAATACGCCTAAAATCGCCAGTACTTCTATCAATACTATTGTAAACCAACACTTTTCCTCCATTTGGATAGTGGGCCAAAATTTTCATGGTTATATTTGTTGGATGTCGTTCTGCCATACAATATTTCGTTGTCAAAAAATCAGGCGGCAAAGATAAGAAAAATCACAACATGTTAATTATCAATGTGTTAATTAACAAATAATTGTAAAAAAACTCGTTTGTGATAATGTGCGATAGAACAATAGATATTCATATGCTCTTCGTCCTGCAAATGTACATAAATTACGAATATACATAGACAGATGAAATTGACGCTGTAGAGACGTTTCATGAAACGTCTCTACAATTTCAGAGGAAATATACCAGAAAACTGATTTTTTGTATTTTTGTACCCAAATTAAATCGACTAATTATGATCGACCAAATTATCGCTTTCAACAAAACCTTCGTGGCGCAGAAGGGCTACGAAAAGTATCTCACCGACAAGTATCCTGACAAGAAGTTGGCGGTGCTGTCGTGTATGGACACGCGGCTGACGGAGCTGCTGCCCGCCGCGCTCGGGCTGAAGAACGGCGACGCGAAGATCATCAAGAACGCCGGCGGACTGGTGATCTCCGCCTTCGACTCGGCGATGCGCAGTCTGATCGTGGCCATCTACGAGCTCGGGGTGGAGGAGATCATGGTGGTGGCGCACTCGCACTGCGGGGCCTGCCACATGAGCTACGACCACTTCCACCACGAGATGATCGCCCGCGGCGTGACGGACGAAACGCTCGCCACCATCCGCCAATGCGGCATCGACCTGAACCACTGGTTGGAGGGCTTCAAGGACACCCCGACCTCCGTCCGCAAAACCGTCGAGACCATCAAGACCCACCCGCTCGTGCCGAAGGATATCGTGGTGCGCGGGTTCATCATCGATTCGGAGACGGGGGCGCTGGAGGAGATTGAGGGGTAATGTTGACCGTCCGTCATATACGCCACTGGTACGAGCCGAAGCTGCCGCACGCCGTCTTCATCAACGGGTTTTTCGCCGGGATGATGAGAGACCACGACCTCCGTGTTGAGGCGCCACCTGGAACATACAGCCTCAAAGTGCAGTTCGGCGGTCCGCTGCGTTTGGGCAAAAGCGGCAAGAGCATCGACCTGTCGCTGTCATCCACCGCGCAGGTGGAGGTGCCGCAAAACGGCGAGGTTCTCTGCACCTTCCACGACCGCGAACGACTCTGGAACATCCTGTTTGACATTGACCTCGTCCTTTGGATCGTTTCCTGGTTCGTCACGATGCCCCCGCTCTACAAAATCCTGTCCGATGTCTTCTTCGCAATTTGGCTGGTGCGGTTGGTGGTGATAAGAAAGCGGTATTATAAGATATGTTGTACGAATCCCCAATAAATATGAACGCTACAGAATACATTCAGAAACTTGGTCTTGAGCCACACCCGGAGGGAGGCTATTACCGACAGCTGTTCGGCAACGACGAAACAGGTGACAAAGCGGTCTCCACCATCTATTATATGCTGACCGCCAATGACATATCGGCGTTCCACCGTCTGCACAATATGGTGGAAATCTGGTATTTCCACACAGGTGAGCCCCTCCATATTTATGTAATCGACCCAGACGGAACACTGACCGTCCATACGCTTTCCGAACAGGACGAAATGCAGGTGATTATTCAGCCGGAGCAGTGGTTTGCCGCCGAAATTCCCTCCAAACGCGAGTTCTGTCTCGTTGGCTGTGCCGTCGGTCCAGCCTTCCGATTCGAGAATTTCGAGTTAGCCAAGAAGGAGGAATTGCTGAAGTTGTACCCTCAGCACGGTGAATTGATTGAACGAATGTGTAAACCGTAACCCTGAATCCATTCTGAAATTTTTCTTTTGAATATCATATAGTTACATTTTCAATTCCGATAGTGCGCAGGGAGACAGTGGGGTTATACCACTGGGCGTAAGATGGGACACAACAGAAAAGACGGCAAGCCAGTGTGGCCGGAGAGTGCTGTGAAACAGGATGAAGAGTAATCTTCATTTTTACAGCCGTTTGCCCGAAGAGACCATCAGTGAAATCGCCCGAAATCACGGGTTGTATGGCAACCCGCGATAGAAGCTACGATAAAACTGTTGCGCGCAAACGACATTTTTTTGAGAAAGTGTTGCCTGTGCGCAACAATTCATCATCTTTGCAACCAAAATAAAAGAGACAATGGTCGACCAAATTATATTAAACTCAGGTGCGAAAACTATATAAAAATATGCTGTTTCCGCACCTGAGTTTATTCACTTTTCGTTATATGCATAAAACTCGGGTGCGAAAACCCATAAAAAAACAATGTTTCCGCACTTGAGTTTGATATGATATTTTTTCTATTTTTGCACCCGAAAAACAGTCGTTATGGACAAGAACCTCTTTATCGGGCGTGAGTATGAAATCCGCCAGTTGGAAAAATACCGCAACTCCAAGGAATCGGAGTTCGTCATCGTCTATGGCCGTCGCCGCGTCGGGAAGACCTTCCTCGTCAAGGAGTTCTTCGACGACACGTACGATTTCAAGGTCACGGGACTTTACAAAAAACCCAAGAAGACGCAACTCAAGAACTTCTACCTCGCCCTGCAGGAATATGGCGCAGACGTGAAGAAGGCGCCGGCGGACTGGTTGGAGGCTTTTGCCGAACTGAAGAAACTCCTGAAAAACATTAACGAAGACAGGAAGAAAATCGTCTTTATCGACGAGCTTCCGTGGTTGGACACCCGGCAGAGCGAGTTCTTGGCGGCCTTCGAATCTTTCTGGAACGGTTGGGGCGCCCAACAGAACGACATCATGCTGGTGGTGTGCGGTTCCGCTACCACGTGGATCACCAAAAAAATCCTGTCCGACAAGGGTGGCTTGTTCAACCGTGCCGCACGACGGCTCTACCTGAAGCCGTTCACCCTCGAGGAAACAGAAAGATATCTGGTCTCGCGGGGCATCCATTGGAACCGTTACGACATTGTGGAGTGCTACATGACGATGGGCGGCATCCCTTATTATCTGAAGCTTCTCGACAACGAACTCTCTTACCTCGCCAATATCGATGCGGTGTTCTTCAAGCCCAAAGGCCCGCTGTGGGATGAGTTCGACCACCTTTACGCGACCTTGTTCGGTACCTCGAAAGGATACCTGAAAATCATTGAAGCGTTGGCCACGAAGAAATCGGGCCTCACCCGGAAAGAGATCGTCAACGAAACACATTTAGAAGACAACGGACTTCTCACGGAAATGCTGAAAAACCTGTCGGACAGTCAGTTCGCAAGGACATACAACACCTATGGCTATAATGAGAAGAACGTGGTGTACCAGCTCTCAGACTATTTCACGCTGTTTTACCTTCGCTTTTTGAAAGGGAAACAAAATCCCGACGAACACTTTTGGAGCCACTTTCTCGACAACCCGGCAAAAAGCAGCTGGGCGGGGCAGACCTTTGAGCAAGTATGCAAAGATCATATCAGCCAAATCAAGAAAGCCATCGGAATCAGCGCATTGTTGACGGACATTTCCACTTGGCAAGGCTCTTCGGAAAGCGGGAAGGCGCAGATTGACCTCGTCATCGACCGTCGCGACCGTACGATCAACATTGGCGAAATCAAGTTCTCCGTGGATGAGTTTGCCATCGACAAGGATTATGAAGAGAGGCTCAGAAAGAAACTCCAGGTGTTCCGCGAAGCCACTCATACGCGCAAAGCCTTGCAGTTGGTCATGATCACCACTTACGGAATCAGGCAGAATGCCCATAGCGGCATCGTGCAGACGCAGGTGAAGATGGACGACTTGTATGTGAAAGAAGCCTGATTTCGGATATCATGCTGACCGTCCGCCATATACGCCACTGGTACGAGCCGAAGCTGCCGCACACCGTCTTCATCAACGGTCTTCTTCGCGATTTGGCTGGTGCGGTTGGTGGTGATACGGAAGCGGTATTATAAAATGTCAATATCTTGATTCATTTTGAAAAAGAGTAAAGATGGTAACTTATACAATCAAAAAAATGATGAAAAAAACGGTGTTTAGAATATGCATGGCCTTCGCTGCCCTTTTAGCGATGCTCCCGTTGACGGGACAGGCCGCCAAGGTGACTTCGCTGACCGCCGAACAGGTGGCCCGCACTTTTTGGAACCTCCACCACGACAAGGACGTGGCGGAACTGCGCACCCCGATGGTCCGCCTCGACACCCGTTGGGACGCATTCTACCTTTTCGCTCCGGCCGAAGGAGAGGGTTTCGTGATTGTGGCGGCCGACGACCGCGTGCGCCCCGTACTGGCCTATTCGTTCCACAACAACGCCATGCGTGGCACGGTGGGACCCGCCATGAGTTGGTGGCTCGACGGCTGGCAACAGCAAATCGACGAGTTGAGGAAGGAGAAAGATGGGGAGAGAAACAAAGAGTGGAAACAACTGTTGGAGGGCAAGGGCATTCCGCAGCCGCTGACGGTGGTGGATCCCATGCTGACTACCCAGTGGGGTCAGGATACGCCATACAACGATAGTTGTCCTACCCGCATTGAGTTTGGGGCAACCGCGCGTGCCCTCACAGGTTGCGTGGCTACGGCGATGGCCCAGGTGATGAAATACTGGAACTACCCCGAGCGCGGCACCGGCACCCATACCTACAACTCGGTCTCGTTTTTTGGCTTAGGTTATACGTTTGGCGAACAAACGGCCAACTTCGGCGCCACGACTTATGATTGGGGCAATATGCCCGACCACCTCACCGTCTCCTCTCCTAATGTGCAGAAGGCTGCCGTGGCCACACTGATGTACCACTGTGGCGTGGCGAGCGACATGTATTATGGCTCGGCCAATTATGGCGGCAGTGGCGCCCAAATCATTAACATTCCTTACCTAAGAGAAGGAAACGCTCTCAATGGCATGGTCAAATATCTCGGCTATTCCTCGTCGGCCACAGGTTTGGAACGCATCAAGTATGACGACAACGCCTGGACTGCGCTGGTGCGCGGTGAACTGGATGCCTCCCGTCCCATCATCTACGCTGGTTTCGATCAATCATTTGGCCACTGCTTTGTCTGCGATGGTTACGACGATGAGAACCGTTACCACTTCAATTGGGGCTGGAAAGGCAACGGTGACGGCTTCTTCACCCTCAACAACCTGATATGTAACGACGGCATGAACACCCATAACTTCAACAGTGGTCAGCAGATACTGGTGGGCATACAGCCCCCCACAGGTGAAGACACACTCTGCATCATTCGCCAATTCCCCTATACAGAGGACTTTGAGACGGCTCCCACTGGTTGGGAAGCAACATCCTCCCATATCCGCCACAGTTATTCCTGGATGGTTACCGACTCCACAGGGGCTGACGGCAACTATTCCGCCGGAGCGTTCCGTGCCATTATCGACACCTCTGAAGACCACATGTATTCACCTGCCATCGTCGCCCCGGGGGACTATAAAGTGAACTGGCAGGTGTGTGCCAAAGACGCTTCGGGGAGTGACTCATATACTCTCACGGTGGGTGCCGAGATGTTCAATGACACGATTGCATTGACCACATGGCAGTCGCGCGAGTTGCTTTTTTCTGTAGCTGAAGGCGACACCGTACGTCTCGACTTCGGTCGTACAACCAACCCCAACTCCGTTGGCTTTTTCATCGACAACATTGTCATAGAGAGGCTTTCCGGCACAGGCATCCACAACCTTTCAACGGTCCAAGCCCTCAACGTTTACCCCAATCCCACGAATGGCCACATCACCATCGAAGGAATGCCCGAGGGCGGCCGTGCCGAAATCTACGATGCCACCGGTCGTCTCGTCAAGGTTTCCACGAGCCCGCGCATCAACCTGTCGGCTTGCCCCGCCGGAGTGTACCTTCTCCGTATCATCTCCACCGACGGTGTGGCGACACAGCGCGTGATCATCCGTAAGTAAAATAGCGGCTAAATCCTCCATCCTCCCAGTCGGAAGGTTTTCGGGCTCACGCCCACAGCCCGGCGGAAAAAAGTCCCGAAATGGCTTTGGGTGCGGAAACCGAGCCGGTCGGAGATTTGCTGGACGGAAAGGGATGAGGTCAGCAGCAACGACTTCGCCTGCCGGATGATACAATCCGCGATACAGTCTCCTGCAGTGCTGCCCGTCACCTGTTTCACCACATTGGCGACATACATGGGCGTGAGGCGCAACGCATCGGCGTACCACTTGATGTCGTGGTGCGCATGACAGTGCAAATCGACCAGGGACAGGAAGCGTCCGGCAATTTCCTCGGGCCGGGAAAACGGCTTCTGCGAGGGGAGGCTGTCCGTGTAAAACTCAAAGAGAAAATACATGAGAGAGCGGATGAGCTGCACGATGGTTGTCTGCCGGCCCGGCGAATCTTTCTGCATCATATCCTCCATCAAGTCAAGGTAACGCATGATGATCCGCATGCTTGTCTCGTCAAGTTCCATGGCGGGGCGGGCGTATGCGTAATGCACCTTGTCGTACGACAGGGAGAGTTCCTCGGCAATGACAGGCGAATATGAGAGCAGGCGCACCTTCAAGTCGGGGGAACTGCTGTCGTAATGCAACACATGGTCGTTGAAGATATACACGGCGGCAGGCGCTTTCATCTTGATGTCAACCATGTTGAACCTCCCTTTGAGAGTGCCCTGGGTGACAAGAAGAATGGCATAATGGTTGGAGCGGAAAAACTCCGACAGGTTCTCGACCGAGTTAATCCCCGTTTCCGCCACCATGATTTCGCCGTTCCGCCATGAAGACCGCTTCGCGATGCTTGCCGAATCACGCACAACGGGCAGGTTCTCGTACATTTTGTCGTCTTTCGTCATAATCCATACAACTTCTGAATTTCCCTTTTTTTTATTCTCCAAACATTTGAATTAGAATAATTTCGCTTTTTCCTTAGACAAGAAAAACGCTGCAAAGATAGCAATTATTTTCGAGACGGCACCGTCGCAATGTATGGAACAGAACACATTTTGTTGAATTATGGACATTCACATACCGCAAAAAAAAGTATTTTTGCCGAATGAAATTCAAGTTGCTGATACTATTTTCAAGCCTGGCTCTATGCCTTCACGCACAGGAGAAAGTCGAGTACCTGCCATACGGCAGAATGGACTCATGGACAGTACGTTACATCAAGGAATCAATCTTGCTGGGCGGCAAGACCCGCACCCTTTATGTCGTCGCCAAGACGGACACCATCCGGCAGAACAAGCCCTATCCGTACAGGACTGACAGTTCGCCGTGGGGCACGAGTAACGCCTACGCCAAGGTTTGCGGGGTGGAGAAGGCCGCCGTGTCGGCCACCCCGGAGCGGCGCGGCAACGGCTACTGCTGCCGTCTGGAGACCTCGCTGCAGACGGTCACGGCCGTCGGCATCGACCTCAAAGCCCTGGCCACCGGCAGCCTGTTCACCGGCAGCCTTATCGACCCGGTGACACTGGAAGGAATCAAACAACCGATGAAGGCCATCGACATGGGTGTTCCCTTCACGAAACGCCCTGTAGCGCTGATGCTTGACTACAAGGCGGTCATCCAGCAAGGCAAGCCCATGGTGCACGCCACGGGTTCCACGAAGGTGACCACCGTCCAAGGGCAGGACGCGGGCGAAATCGTGCTTTTCCTGCAACACCGCTGGGAAGACGCCAACGGCAACATCTTCGCCTATCGTGTCGGCACAGCCACGGAACGCATCACCAAAAGCATCCCCAACTGGCAGAACAACCACCGTCTGTCTGTACGTTACGGCGACATCACCAAGTCCCCGGACTACAAATCATGGGAATGCCTGACCAAGAACCGCTTCATGGCCCGAAATTCAAAAGGGAAGATGGTTCCCGTGCAAGAAATAGGTTTCAAGGCGGATGCGGCACCCACCCACATGATTCTGCAAATCTCCGCCGGCTGCCAGGAACCCTTCACCGGTTGCCCTGGCAATATCGTCTGGTGCGACAACATCCGGCTGGTGTACTAATATCCCAAAAAACTGAGCAACCCGCCGTCTTGTCACTTTCTGACAATGACGCTGCCGCTGCCTTGGTGCGTGGCGAGGATCAACACCTCCGCGATCTGCACGTGGGCCGGCGCGTTAGACGCATAGACCGCCACATCCGCGATGTCATCCCCCGTCAACGGTTTGATTCCCTTATAGACATTGGCGGCGCGCTCCGTGTCCCCATGGAAACGCGTGTTGCTGAAATTCGTCTCCACAAGCCCGGGCTTGAGGTTCGTCACCCTGACGGCGCTGTTCGCCACATCGATGCGAAGCCCGTCCGTGATGGTTTTCACGGCAGCCTTCGTGGCGCAATAGACGTTGCCGTTGGCGTAGGCAGCGTCCCCGGCCACAGAACCGACATTGATGATATGTCCGCGGTCGCGAGCCACCATCCCTGGCACGATGAGCCTTGTCATGGTCAACAAACCTTTCACGTTGGTGTCAATCATCGTCTCCCAGTCCTCGAAACTGCCTTCGTATTCGGGTTCCAAGCCGAGGGCGAGTCCGGCGTTGTTCACCAGCACGTCGATATCTTTCCATCCTTCGGGCAGATTCGCAATGCACTGGGTGGCCTTCTCGCGGTCGCGGACATCAAACACCAAAGTCAGCACTTCCGTGCCCTTGTCGGCCAATTCCTTCCGGATTTCCTCTAATTTTTGCTCATTGCGACCGGTCAGGATCAACTTGTCCCCATTTTCGGCGAACTTTCTCGCACAACCGAGACCAATACCGCTGGTAGCTCCTGTAATCAATACTATCTTATTCATAGTCAATATTTTATCTTAAAAATGTGGAAATAATTTTGATTTACAAAGATACAATTTTTTTGGCAAAGAAAAAGGGACCCGACCGGATCCCTTCTAATCTCTAAGTTCTATTCACTAAAAGCTGTACGAAAACTTCGAAAGCTGTCCCGCCTTCTTGCTGGCGTTGATGAGCAGCAGCCCGTCGTCGTCGATGAAGAGCGGCGACACCATGCGGGTCTTGTGAACCTTGGGGCTGATGATCATTTCCGGCTTGGAAACGTTATGTTTGCTGTCGATGGTGCAGAGCGCGGAACAATGCTTCGACGCAGAGGAACTCTTGCAAATCACATCCACCTTGCCGCTGTAGTTGTCCAGTATGTCGGCGAACAGGATATTGAGTTTGTCATTGTGCATGAAGCTGCGGAAAGAATAGCCGTAGCCACGCAACTGCTTGATTCCCATAGGTCTGATGAACGAGCCCGCCATCTGGTACTTTCTAATCATCTTGAAATCGCTGAGATTGCCCGACTCGTCCGCGAAGCTGGTCAGGATGTTCTTGGCGTGATAAGTGTAGTAGGTGGTGGTCATTCCGTTGCCGCTGGTCACCGTGCGCACCAACGTCTCGCGTTGTTCGCCCAACATCACCAGCGAGCCATCGGAAAATTCGTAGAGGTCTTCCACAAAGACAGACATCTTTTCGCCCTTCAGCGCACCAAGCGTCAACTTGGGTTCGCCGTAATACTCCGCCGGGAATTTCTGGTAGCTGACGTTGCTGACCTCGCCCGCGTCGCCGCTGCAAACCATCATGTAGTAGCCCTGGGCTTTCTCACTCAGGCTGTTGCAGAAATAGCCGCCGAACGCCACCGTCCCGTTTCTGCGAATCAACAACTTTCCATTGCTGATATAACCGAAATCGACCTTCTGATCGACGAACTGCAGGTTGTTGTCGGTGATTTTGTACAGGTGGAAGGTCTCGTTGTCGCGCGACTTGCGGGTCTCGTTGACATAGGAGACGGCCGCGATATACACCTCGCCGGCATTACTCAACTCCATATCGGCGATGAAGAACTTCGGGTTGGAGAATTCCGGGTCGAAGGAGTTCTCCCACAGCTGTTCGCCGCCCTCGCCGAGCACCGTCACGAAGGAGCCTTTCATGTTGCCCTTCCGGGTGGCCAAGATGACACTGATTGCCGCCTTGCTGCCGTCCGGGGAGACGGAAACGAACGAGAAGATGTCGTCACGCTTCTCGGAAACCACGGAGAACAACTTCCGCGGATCCCAGGGGGCACGCTGTTGTTCCTTGCCAATCGTGTTGAGATACAGCGCGTAAGTCTTCGACTTGCGGTCGTAGATGGAATAGATGGCGTACAGGTCGTCCTTGCCCTCGTAGAATTTCACGAAATGGTAGTCGTCGGGATGCGTGATCCGGATCTCGGAGAGGCCGTTGCCGGACTTGTCCACGCACAGCACACCGTCGGCGTTCTGATGCTTGGGCGCGTCCTCGTAGAAATCCTCGTTGTAGATGTAGTGCTGGTCGCCGGAACCTTCCAACGACGCCGAAACCAGCCAGGGAAGCACTCTCGGCTTGCACAGGTTGTCTCTCATCAATGTGATGTTGCCCTGCGCGAAACCCATCGTCACAGCGCACATCATGCAAACGATTGCAATACAGATTTTCTTCATAATTATGACTTTTAACTTTGACTTTTGAACATAACTGTACCTATAACACAAAAAATTCAAAAGGTTGCAGTTTGTTGAAAACTTTTTTTTTCACATTCCTAAATGTGCACGCACTCGCCGTACGCCACGGCCACGGCTTCCATAATCGCCTCAGACATCGTGGGGTGCGGGAAGACAGAACTGATGATTTCGGGGCCGGTCATGCCTTTCTTGCGGGCGGTGACGGCGCCGGCGATCATCTCCGTGACGTTGTCGCCGATCAAGTGGCAGCCCAGCCATTCGTTGGTGTTCTTGTCGAAGATGACCTTCACCATGCCGTCGCGGTTGCCGGAAGAGGCCGCCTTGCCGGACGCAGTGAACGGGAACTTGCCGATCAGCACTTCCCTGCCCTGCTCCACGCAGGCGCGCTCGGTGAGACCCACGGACGCGATTTCTGGTGTCGTATAGGTGCAACCCGGAATGTTGCCGTAATCGACCGGCTCGGGGTTGTGACCGGCGATTTTCTCCACGCAGACCAACGCCTCGTGCGACGCCACATGCGCCAGCGCGGGACCGTGCACGATGTCGCCGATGGCATACACGCCCTCGACATTCGTGCGGTAGTAGTCGTCAACGGTGACTTTGCCGCGCTCGAACGCCACGCCGCACTCCTCCAGGCCGAGCCCTTCGAGGTTGGTGGCCACGCCCACGGCGGAAAGCACAATGTCGCAGGTGATTTCCGTGATTTTCTCCTTGCTGTCTTTGACCGTAACAACACATTGGTTGTCAACGATGTCCACCTTCTCCACAGCGGCGCCGGTCATCGTCTTGATGCCATGTTTGCGGAAGCAGCGTGCCAGCTGGGCGGCGATGTCGTCGTCCTCCACGGGCACGAGGCGCGGCATGTACTCCACAATCGTCACCTGCGTTCCCATCGTGGAATAGAAATAGGCGAGTTCGCTGCCGATGGCGCCGGAGCCCATCACCACCATGCTCTTGGGGAGTTCGGGAAGTGTCAGCGCTTCGCGATAGCCGATGATCTTCTTGCCGTCCTGCGGCACGTTGGGCAGGCTGCGGGAACGCGCACCGGTGGCGAGGATGATGTGCTTCGCCTCGTGGGTTTCCACCGTACCGTCGGCGGCGGTAACCTCAACATGGTGGTTGTCAGCAAGTTTACCAAATCCAGCAATCACATCCACATTGTTTTTCTTGAGCAGGAACTGCACGCCCTTGCTCATCTGCTCGGCCACACCGCGGCTGCGCTTCACCACCGCCTGGAAATCCGGGGCGACGGTGCCGTCGAGGGTGATGCCGTAGTCGGCGGCGTGCGACATATACTTATACACCTGCGCCGACTTGAGCAGCGCCTTGGTGGGGATGCAGCCCCAGTTGAGGCAGATTCCGCCCAGTTCGGCGCGCTCCACCACAGCGGCTTTGAGGTTCAACTGACTCGCCCGGATGGCAGCCACATAGCCGCCGGGGCCACTTCCGATCACGATAACATCATAGTTTGCCATACATTATATTTTTTAATTACTATTTCAAAAAGTGCGCAAAAGTACGAATTTTTTTTGTTTGAAGATTTAGTGAAACAGATAAAGCCACGGCAACCGCACCAAAAAAACAATCCCTTGACTTCCCGACCCGAAAATAATTGTATCTTTGCACCGCAAATCATACCGTATATGAAATACCCTATCGGCATACAGACATTCTCGGAAATCATCAATAAAGGATACCTTTATTTTGACAAAACCGCTTTGGTGCACAAACTGGCCAACGACAGCAAATACTACTTCCTCAGCCGTCCCCGCAGGTTCGGCAAAAGTTTGCTGGTCACCACATTGGAAGCCTACTTCCAAGGCCGGAAGGAACTCTTCGATGGGCTGGCCATCAGCAAGTTGGAAACCGAATGGAAGCAGTATCCCGTGCTGCACATCGACCTCAACGCCGCCGACTACAGAAACGAGGAAGCCCTCATCTCCATCATTGACGGACACCTGCGCCAATTCGAAAGGACATTTGGAAAAGACCCTGACGAGCACACTGTTTCCGAACGGTTCAAGGGGGTCATTCAACGCGCATACGAACAAACAGGTCGTCAAGTGGTGATCTTGGTGGACGAATACGACAAGCCGCTGCTGCAGGCCATCGGCAACGAGGAACTTCAGGACAATTACCGCAAGATTCTGAAGGGTTTCTACGGGGTGGCCAAGACCATGGATGCGTGCATCCGTCTCGCCTTCTTCACTGGTGTGACCAAGTTCTCGAAAGTGAGCGTGTTCAGCGACCTCAACAACCTGAAAGACATCTCGTTGGATAGCAGGTATGCCGAAATCTGTGGCATCACGGAACAAGAGATTCGCGACAAATTGGATTTGCAGGTTGGGGAAATGGCGGAAGCCAATGGAATAAGCAAAGACGAATGTTACGAGAAACTGAAAAGGCAATACGACGGCTACCATTTCAGCAAGACCGGCTCAGGAATGTACAATCCTTTCAGTCTGTTGAATGCGATGGACAGTCAGGAGTTCGGCGACCAGTGGTTCCAGTCGGGCACGCCCACGTTCCTGGTGGAGGTCCTGAAACGCAATAATTACGATCTGGAACAGCTTTCCCGCGAGGAGGCCACGGCCGACCTGTTGGGCAGTCTGGACGCTATCGACACCAACCCTACTCCACTGCTCTACCAAAGCGGCTACCTGACCATCAAAAGCTATGATCCCCGGTTTATGACCTATCGTCTGGGGTTTCCCAATGAAGAGGTGGAACGTGGCTTTTCCCGTTTCCTTTTCAGATACTACACCCCTGCAAGTCAAGGCAGGGACAGTTTCATCAAGGATTTTGTGATGGCGATAGAGGCTGGACAGATTGAGAAGTTCATGTCTTTATTGGAAACACTTTTCGCCGGGCAGGATTACCAGATAGCGGGCGATGCGGAACTCTACTTCCACAATGCCGTGGCCCTCATCTTCAAGATGGTGGGCTTCTACACGGAGACCGAGCGGCACACTTCCGACGGCCGCATGGACATGGTGGTGCAGACCGCCGACTACATCTACCTTTTCGAGTTCAAGCTCGACAAGAGCGCCGACGAGGCGTTGGCACAGATTGAGAAAAGGGAGTACGCCTTGCCCTTCGCCCACGACCCGCGCAAACTCTACAAAATCGGGGTGAACTTCTCCTCCGAGACGCGCCGGATTGAGAGCTGGAAGGTGGTGGAACGGTAATTACCCATTATCTTCGCGGCATGAAACCCACTATTACATATCAATTTATCATTTTTGTAGTTGTTCTGCTGTTGACGCAGTACCGTTGTACGACATGTTCCACCTCCAAATCCTTTTCCGACAGTGAGAAAATGTTGACAGAAGACACGAGCCGGGTGATGATGGACGCTGATTTGTCCGAAAAGTTGCAACAGCATTGCAGTTTATGGCTCCATTCGTGGGAAAGAGAACTGACAACGGACAGTTTTGCGCTCGTTCGTAGTTATACATCATTACTATCCACCGATTGGGAAAAATTTGACATCTCGGAAAAACACTTCTCTGATTATCGGGACAAAATAAATCACTCACCAAACGGCTCTTACGCCTTGGACGTGTATTCGTATAATCTCATCTTAAACAAGAAAGGTGCCAAAACATACGCGGAATTAGATGCGGACATCCAAATATATGTCATAGACATCGCCCAACATCAAAGACTCCCGATTCTCTTTCTCGGCCCCTCAGCAAGCATTGACGATGGCTATTGGCTCTCCGACAGCACGGTGGTTCTGGTAGGTTGGGAACGATGTTTGGATTGCCCTGAGGAAGCATACAGGCCAGTCGTGCGCAAAATAAACGTTTTTACTGGCGAGACTGATGAATACCATCATACTGCAGCTTTCCCTCATTACAACAAGGATTATTTGAAACAAAAGTTCCCCGAAATTATTTTCGATTTTTGAAAAATCCTACCTCCGTACCGTCACCCGCGCGCCGTCTCCCTGTGCGCGGTACTCGGGTGCGTACATGCACTCCACCGTGGTCGCTCCGGCGGAGAAGTCGCCGGACTGGGTGGCAAAAACATCGTATTCCAATACTATCGTGCCTTGCGGGAAACGACTGAAGAAGAAGCAGTTGGCGGCATCGCGGGGACTCTCCACCCACCATACGCCGCCCTGATTGCCCTCGCGCTCGTGGATGTTCACCGGCTCGAAGGCCGCCGCCCGCGGGTCCTTGACCTGCACGTACTCCAGGTCGCGGTCGCTGGTGATGACGATCTTCACGGTGATGCGCTCGCCCAGACGGACGGGGTTGTCGGCGGTCACCGGCGCGGCGGTCTTCCCGTCGCCGACAGCCGGCTGGTGGTAAAGCGTGCGCCGCACCGACAGTCCGCTGCCAGTGGCCTCCACCTTGTCGGGAACCTCCAAGTACTGCCAGTACGCGGCCCCGAAGGTCGGGTGCGTGCCGTCGGTGCGCACGGTGATGTCGGCCAACGCCGGGGTCATTGTCTCCGATTTCCAAACCCGCTGCAGGTATCCGGTGCCGGCTTCGGCGCGGGCGGCTTCCGTAGCCGTAATCTCCTCGCCGCCCACGGTGACGACCGTCGCGGCGGGTTGCAGCAGGTCGGCCGGGGCACCGAGCAGCAGCGCATAGACGGCCTCCGCCGTGGCTTTCGTACTGTTCCAGCTGTTGCCTTCCTTCTGCATCAGCAGCCACTGTTTCATCATCGTCAGCTCGCCCTCGCGCGGTGAAATCTCGGTGAACGCTTCGATGAGCAACGCCTGCCGTTCGATGGGCGCCTCGTACCAGCGATAGTAACACCCGCTGTACTCCTTGCGCCAGTACATCCCCTTCTCGCGGTCAATGACGGCCTGCTGGCGGATGCGTTCCATGATTTGCTGAGCTTCGAGTTTGGCATATTTGTCGCCGGTGCGGTACAAAACCAACGCCACCTCCGCCTGACGGGTGAGTTTCTCCTTTTGCAAATTCTGCGTCATCAACTCCATCAGATTTTGCACGTAAGGCTTTGATAGCCAGAGTGAATCATACGGAGCAAACGAACGGGCATATAGATAGTGAACATCCTCCGGATATAGATATAACTGCGTCATAAGATGTCCCTGGTTGGTTTCCAAGAAACGGTTGTAACGTTCTTCATGATAGCGGTCGGAGGCGCGGATGGCTCTGTCGAGCATCTTGTCGGCGTTCTTCACCGTGATGCCCATGCGCTGCAACTTGTAGAAACCCGCCATGAGGTGGTCGGTGATGTACGGGGAGTAGCTCCAGTGTCCGTACCAGTCCCAGCCACCGCCCAACAACTGGTTGTTCTGCAGCTTGTTGAAGCTCTTGTCCAGCACCTTCTGCAGGTTCTCGTCGGAGAAGAGCTTGGCGGTCTCTACACGCTGTTGGGATTCTATTTGCGCATCCCGCAGCCACGGAGTCTCCTCCATCAGCATACTCTGCAGCGACTCGTTCTTGAGCAGCGGGGAGGTCAATGCGTTGTTCACCGTGTCGTTCAGCCAGCGGTCGAACACCTTGCGGAGACCGGGGTTCTGCGCGAAGGCGTGCTGCACGGTCGCCGCTGCGAACAACTTGCTGAAGGTCTGCTCGTTGCAATCGTAAGGATAGCGCATCAGGTACGGCAGGGCGCGGATGGCGAGCCACGCGGGGTTGGTGGTCGCCTCCACGGTATAGCTCAGCGGCTGCATCGTGGGGGTGCTGTGCGTGCGGTAGCGGCGGAACGTGATGGCCGTGTCGCTGCCCGCAGGCACCACGAACGGGCACGATTCCGTCACTAACATCCGGTTCGGCAACACGGGCAGGAGGTTCTCCTCACCGTCGCCGTAGTTGCCGGCACGGGCCACCATCCGGTAGCCGATAGCGGGGATGCCGTCAGGGACGACAACGCGGAATTGGACGGATTGGGAGCCACCGGCCGCCACGGAAAATCGGGAATTCCCGTCTGCAGAGACGCGCCTTGGCACGTCTCTACCGTCATCGTTAATTACCATTTCCACGGGTTGTCCATCCTCCGCATTGAAAAATTCCACCGTCACCGTGCCCGCCAAATCGGATTCGCTGCGGTTGGTGACCTTGGCGCGGAGCGTGAGGGTGTCGCCCTCGCGGAAGAAGCGCGGGGCGTTGCTCTGCAGCATCAGCGTGCGACGGCTCTGCAACAGCGCGGTGACACTCTCTTTGCGCATGTCTTTGGTATGCCCGAAGGCGTAGAACTCCCAGCCGGTGTATTGGTCGGGCAAGGTGAAGTCGATGTGTACGCGGCCGCTGTCGTCAGGATGGAGGTTCGGGTAGAAGAAGGCCGTCTCCACGAAATTGCTGCGCGGGGTAACGTCGGGCGAAAGGATCGGTTCCGTGACCATCTCATCTTCCGCCATCTCCGGGGCACTGTCAGAGCGCACGCCATGGATGATGGTCACTTGTCCGTCGCTGCGGTTGCCGCGCACGGAGGTCATCGTCCCGTCCACGGAAGAGACTCCATCCAAATCAGACAATATGCGGGCCACGTCTAAGCCGCTGGGAGAGGAGGATTTGTCCATACTGAACACCGGCGGCTCCCATTCGACAACCGTTTCCGTCAATTGGGCAGTTTCATAATAGTAGGAAGGCATAGTCCGGATCATCCCTTCGTAATAAAGGGTTGATTTAGTGTTCGTTCCCTTATAAAAACAGCAGTAGTCGCTGTATGCTTTGGAGAGATCGTTACAGGTGATTTTGTTCTCTTTTTCAAGAAGGTTTCGTGGGAATTTAAGACGGCTGTATTTCGGGAAAAAGTAATTTCCGATGTCGGGCTTTTTCATCCCCAGTTCATAGAGGCTGCCGTCGATCATCCAAGCTAACAGTTCCGCGTCGCGCAACGGTTGCCCCTTCCGGCCGGAAAGAGTCATTTCCCAATGTTCGTTGCTGCCGGGTTCGGCCACGTTGCGGAAGCGCGTCAACTCGGCCTTCATCACCATCTTGTCCCAACGGTTAAGGAATTTACGGAAAGTATTGCTGTCCAAAGGGATAGCCGTGTTGCGAGTGACGCTGTGAAGCTGGTCGTTCTGCACAATGCGGGCGCAAAGACTGAGTTCCCGTCTGCCGGTGCCGCGTGTCTTGATAGTCAAGGTTTTCTGCCCGCAGTCGAGCAGGATGCGCTTTGTCTTGAGCCTTTTAGCCCCTTGATAAACATCGCAAATCATGATGGCGTTATGGAGACAACTTCCTACGCTGATCACCACCGGTTTTCCGGTCTTCTCAGGGACGGACACGAACTCCGCCCGGATCGGCTGGAAGGTTTTGAAGTCGGTCGCGGCGGAGTTGTTGACCGTGAAATGTTCGGTCTTCACGACAGAATTCCCAGCCTTGTCCTTCGCTTCCACCAGGATCCTGTAGTTCCCTGTTTTCCAGCCTTTCACAGGGATCATCAACACGGAATCCGGGACAAAAACCTTTTCGCTGTGAAAAACGGTATCCTTTACAGGCCATCGGGCGGCTTTGTTCGCGTCGGGATCGAAAGTGAGGTGCGGGAACTCGCGAGCATACTCCTCCCTGCTGTAGATCGGGCACCAGAAAACGGGCGTTTTGCGGAAGGCGGGGACGCGATACTCTTCCGGCGCATCCAGCTGCATCACGCTGACACGCAGCGGGACGGCCTGCATAATCTCGTCGTAGTTGACAGCCTTCACCACCCAGCGGACGGTATCACCCAACGCCATATCCACATCCTTGCTACCTGAAAGTCTGATTGAAAGCAGTTTGTTGTCGGGCAAAAAGACCGTTGTGACATCACGGTGGGTTTCGCCGTTCAGGTCGGTGACGATGGCTTCGATGTCCAACTGGTAGGTTGTCAGATTTATTGGATAGCGATAGGTGAATCGTCCGTCCCGTTCAGAGAAGACCTCGAAACGCTCTTCCGAACCGGAATCTTTCGCCTTCACGTGCAGCGCGACGGCCGCGTTCCCGATCGGCAGACCGTTTAGTGCCGTGACAATGCCGCTGAGGGTGATCGTGTCGCCGGGAGCCACCTGCTGTGAATCGGGTTCCAGCCGGACTTTGAAGGTGGGCAGCTTGTACTCGGCCACTTCAATGCGGGCTTGGGTATAGCCCCTCTTCCGGTAATGCCTTCCATAATGCTCTTTCTTATCCATCGACACATACAAATAATAGTCACCCACAAGTTGCGGCAGTTGGAACTCGCCGCTGACACTGCCGTATTCCGAAGTGACAAGCCGCAACGTGTCCGAAGACCCCTCGTCCTCAAGGAGGGCTATGATCGGAACACCCTTTTGCGCTTTGCCCCTCTTTGACAGCACATATTTGAAATGGACGGTCTGTCCCGGCCGGTAAAGTGTCCTGTCGGTGAAAAGTTGCGGTTGGTAGAGACGATTTGAGTGTCGCGAATTATAGTACCCGAAGAGGCTGAGATGTTCCGAAGTAGTGTTATAGGGCACTCTTTTGTCATAGACAGTCCCCGTGTATCGCCAGAAGAGACTTTTACGGTAATGGATTTCTCCCAAACGGTTCGAAAGATGCGGCATCAAGCCGTTGACCCGTCCCCATTTCCCACGCAACGGTTTGCCTGTGCGCCGATCGTTGACGGAGACATAACCATTTTTCCCCATCACAGTCCAGTTGGCGAGCTTGAGGCGGGTCACCCGGAAATCCGCGGTCATCAGCAGATCGGTAGAGTCGGGAACAGGACGGGGATGGAAACAAAGCCAATAGCTCCCCGCCGGCAGGGAGTCCATCCACAGCTCCGTGGTGGAGTAGCGGCTATTGCCGTGACCGTTGAAGACGAAACGCTGCGTGCGAATCGGATTTTCCAAACTCGACTGCCTCACGATGTACCTACGCCGTTCACTATTGAGCATAACACATCCGACAGTGTCACGCAAATCTGTCAAGAGATCGTATTTGCCAGGATAAACACTGACGTAAAGGGAATCCAAATTACTGTAATGGATGGGAATCCGCAGTTTATGTCCAACGGGAAGGTCGATATGCGCATCGGCGAGGGTCACCAACGGAAGGGTAAGCTTTTCAATGTAATAATTGGCGTTCTGCGCATAATGTTTCAAAACGGGGTCGTCATTGTTTGTGCCGCACTGCTTGAGCACTTGGTTGAAATAGTCGATGGCACGGGACTTGTAGTCGGTCTCCCGGTCCACGATTTGTTCGGCGGCGGCGAGCAGCACTCCGCGCTCGTAGTCGAAGGTCAGGTCGGGACCGAAAGCCTTCTCCAACGAGTCGAGCGTCTTCCAGCAGGCGGAGGCGTACACGTCCTCATCGACTTTTGGGAAACGATAATGCAGCCGCTGGACCTCATAGTCTATCAAGATATTCCGCTCCGTATGGGCGGTCATGGCCTCGTCAATCAGCGCGATGGCGAGTTCGGGTTCCTTATCCCCAACCATCTGGATGCAGCTTTGGTAGAGCACGTCGTTGAGGGTCGGGCGCAGGTGGCGGGTTTCGGGGACCGTTTCGAGCAGGAAATCCCAGCGGTGCGTGAGGATCGGCACGTCACGGGGCATCGCGTCGAAGCAGGCGAAGAAATGCCGTTTCGCGACCTCGCGGTAGTTCTCCGCCGACCACTCCGCCATATTGCGGAAGTCGGCCTCCTGCAGGGTGATCGCGTCGGGATCGGCCGGTCTTGAAGGATAGAGCATCAACCCGATAAGATAGTGGTACAACGACTGATACACCATACTGTCGCGGTCGCCCCAACGGGCTGCCGCATTGTCGCGCCGCAGCGAGTCGAGCCACATCGCCGACTGCTGCACGCTCTTGTCGCCATACAACCGGTTGAGGAGCAGCCGCTTGTGGTTCGCGATAAAGAGATGGTAGGCGTTATGTTCGGCTTCGGCCTTCCATACGATAGTGTCGAGCATCGCATGCTGGCTGATCCGGTGGCGTTGCGGGATGCCGTCGTAGAGCGTCCACAGGTGCTCGAACGAGCGGCTGTCAGGGCGCTGAGCATGCAAGGCCGTTGCGAATGCGAGCAGCACGAACAGCAACGCCCACCGGAAAACTATATGGTTATATCTCATATCCAATTTTTTCGCAAAAATACAAAAAAGTCTAAGTCTAAGTCACTAGTCTAAGAGTCTAAGTCTAAGTCTAAGTCACTAGTCATAGTCCAAGTCGTTTCAAGGCATTAATTTCTCGCCAGCGAAAAGCCAACAGCCACATAGATATAACACCAAAAATCCAAAAGGTTGCACTTTTGTTGAAAAAAATTATTCAGCCGTCACGAATCGGGGATTCCCGTTCAAATCCCGAAACGACTGCACCTCGGAATATTCGTTTTTGCGGAACAGGTCCGTCAGTTCGTCGTGGAAGTCGTGGTAGGTTTCCACGCAAATCCTGCCGCCGGGGTTCAGCACGCGCCGTCCCAGGCAGGCGAGGGCGCGATAGCACCACAGTTTGTCGTCGTCGGGGACGAAAAGGGCGAGACCGGGCTCGTGGTCCGTCACGTTGCGGTGCATGGCGGCGCGGTCGGAGGCGGGGATGTAGGGCGGATTGCTGACGAGGACGTCAAAGCGTTGGTCTCCGAAAGGGAGGTTTTCCGTGTCGCGCATGTCGTGGCGGGCAAAGGTCACCCTTACCCCGTTGCGTCCGGCATTTTCCCGGGCGATTGCCAGTGCCTCCTCCGAGATGTCCGTGGCGAAGACCGCCGCGTCGGGCAGCAGTTTGGCCAACGAGACGGCGATGCATCCGCTGCCGGTGCCCACGTCCCAAATCCGCACGGGCGCGCCGGCGTGGCGTTGCGCGATCATCTGCACGAGTTCCTCGGTTTCCGGGCGCGGGATCAGCACCGCCGGCGACACCTTGAAGGAAAATCCGTAGAACTCCGTTTCGCCCAGCACATACTGCACCGGACAACCCGTCGCCAACTGTTTCACATCGCGCTTGATTTCAGCCTCCAACGCTCCATCCACAGGTTCGTGGCCGTGCAGCACAAGTTCATGGCGTTGCATCCCGAGTTTCGTCTGCGCGTACAACGAAGCGACAGCAGCCGCTTCACGGGAATCGTAGAGCGGCTGCAGGCGATGGGTAATATCGTTAATTAATTCTTTGATTGTCATAATGATGCGTAGGTTTCTCACTACCCCGCCCTTCGAGCATCCCTTCTGAAAGAAAGGGAATTTGGGTTGCTCGATCCTGGCGGCTGTAGGCTAAAAGCCAACCGGCTTTGCAGGGATGTCGCGCCAAGCCCATTTGTCTTTCACGACGCCCTTGTCGATGAGCATGACGCCGGGATTGGAGCGCATGGCGTCGCGGACCATGAACGGGCCGTGGACGGGATCAATGGGGTTCTGATAGACGGGGAACTCGATGCCGTTTTCCTCCACGAATTTCGCGATTTCCTCTTCCGAAGAGTTCGTGATGGCCACGAAGTCGCGGTCTGCGGAGGCACAGGCTTGGGCAAGCGCGATGGCCTTGCGCAAGCCTTTCTTATTTATTTCATTCAAATCATGAACATACAAGATATACACTTCGCCTTCCCTGTCTTTGGCGAAATAGTCGGGCGCATGGTCGGCACCGTTCTCGTCGAGCATGTTGAAACCGTCGATCTTGGCCTTCACCGCCTCCTTGAGGATCTTGTCCTCGCGGGAGACGTAATCATTCTTGTCGTAGAAGTCTTCGGACTGCTCCATCAGCTGGTCCTGCGTGAGGGTGACTTCCTCGCCGGTTTCCTTGTTCTTATAGACGAAAACCACGTCTTTTTGGGCGGGTTGCGACACGAACACGGAGACATCCTTGCCCTTCTTCCAGTCGCTCTTGCCGATGAACGGCAGATGATGGATGACGTAGAGCTGGAAGCCCACGGAGATGGCGGCGAACACGGCCACGGCGAGCCACTGGCCCAGTTCCGTCAGACGGCAGTCCTTGATTTTCTTGCGGTTGAAGAAAACGATGAGCGTGGGGATGATGAAGCCCACGTTCTTCAGGAACGTCGCCTTGTTGGACATCTCGATCACGTCGCCGAAGCAGCCGCAATCCTTCACGACCCCGAAATAGTGGATGCCCTTGACCTCCATGTACTCAGCGACGGCGAGCCAGAGGGTCAGGAAGAAGAAGAAGGTCATGAAGATGAGGTAGCCCCACGCGGCCCACTGCACCTTGACGCGGCAGAGCAGCATGCAGCCCAGCACGAACTCGGCGGCGATGGCCACCACGGCGGAAAACAGGGCTATCGGATGCAGGAAGCCCATGTGGAAGGAGACGAAATAATCGTTCATCGTCACCCCGAAGCCCACCGGGTCGATGGCTTTCGTGAAACTGGAGAAGATGAACAGGCACCCCAGGAGGATGCGGATGATTTTTAACCAAACGGGTTCTTTTTTTGACATGACTATGACTATTGACTTAGACTATGACTATTGACTTAGACTTTGGCTGTTAGCTGTTGGCTTTTAGCAGTTCGCTGGCGAGTAATTAATGCCTTGATACGACTTGGACTATGACTATTGACTATGACTATTGACTATGACTATGACTATTGACTATGACTATGACTTTCGCGAACGCTACTCCCTACTCCCTACTCCCTCTTTCTCGAGGACGAGGCGGATGAGGCAGAACATGGCGTAGTTGATGAGGTCGTAGTAGTTGGCGTCGAGGCCTTCGGAGACGATGGTGTTGCCCTGGTGGTCTTCGATGGACTTGATGCGGAAGATCTTCATGAGGATGATGTCGGTGATGGAGCTGATACGCATCTGGCGCCAGGCTTCGTCGTAGTCGTGGTTCTTGCTCATCATCAGGTCTTTGGCGGCGCGGATGTAGCGATCGTAGAGTTCGCAGGCTTTTTCGGCGGGCAGGGCGACCTCTTCGGGGGAGTTGGCCACGCCGATTTCGAGCTGGATGAGCGCCATCACGGAGTAGTTGACGATGCCCACGAATTCGGGGACGATGCCTTCGGCGACTTTGGCTTCGCCCTTTTCCTGGATGCTGCGGATGCGATTGGCCTTGATGTAGATCTGGTCGGTGAGCGACGGCAGCCGCAGGATGCGCCACGCCGTGCCGTAATCCACCGCCTTGTTGCGGAAGGTCTCGCCGCAGTAGCGGATCATCTCGTCATATTGTTCGGAAGTGTTTGCCATTACTGTTTGATGATTTTGAGGGTTTGGGTGTCGCCGTTCTCGAAAGTGACGGTCATCATGTAGAATCCGGCGGGCAGGTCCTGCATGTTCACGCGGCAGGCGCCGCCGTCGGTGCGCTGGGCGCTCACCACACGGCCGTTCATGTCATACAACACCACCTGGCCGACATGGTTCTCGCTCTCCACCGTCACCCACTCGCTGGTGGGGTTGGGATAGACTTTCGCGCGCACGGACTCGTGAGCGGTCACGCCGACGTTGGTGGGATCGACAATGTCCTCGATCACGAGGATGCCGGTGCAGGGCAGGACGATATCGTCAATCCAGGCGCAGTCGCTGCCGGAAGCCTGGGAGTAGTCTTTTTCGTATGAGAACATGAGCGTGTGGCTGCCGGGGGTCAAATCCACGCTGACGAGTTCCCAGCCGGCGGTGCCGGAAGCTTCATGCTTGGCGTTTGCGTCCACGTAGAAGAAGAACTTGTCGTATCCCGACTCCGAGCTCACCTTGCGATAGAACGAGACCGTGGAGGGCGTGAGGGAATTCGTAGTGACGCTCATGCGAGACTTGCTGTTGTTGGGGAGGCTCTGCGCAGAACGGGCGCAATAGCCGCCCGCATGCACCTGGGAGCTGGTCAACACCCAAGGATAGTTGTTCATCGTCCAGTTGTTCTGGGAGAAGTCGCCGCTCTCGAAATTTTCGGCGGCGCCGCCCACCAGGATGTAGATGGTGTCAATGTTGTGGATGCCGTTGTAGGAGGAGTGGTAATAGAGCGGGATGAGCGACAAATCGGGCACAGTGTCAGCGATTTTCACCGTGAATTCGGGCTCCACGATGGCATTGGGCTGCATACCGTTGATACCCATAAACGGGCTGAGCACTTGGACGCCGGAGTAGTTGCAGGTCAAGTCCAAAAGCCCCGTGCCGACGCTGGCGTGGCCCGCGTTCTGGCTGGTGAAGGCGAACACCACCTGGTCGCCGGGATGGAAGCTGCTCACCGTGGCGTAGTTGAGGATGGCGCGGTAGTCCTTGAGCACCACCTTCGGCAGTTTCACGCGCACACTCACGTTACGGGTGATGACGGTGTCCTGCCAATGGACCTTGAGGGTGAACGGCAGGTTGGCATAGTCCTCGGAGGCGGGCATCACGAAGGAGAAGGCGTTGTTGCGGTTCTCGGTGCCGTTGGCCGCGATGCTGCCCATGAAGATGGAATCCTGCAGCATGGTGACCGCTGTGTTGGGAGTCAGCGTGGCGTACACCTGCGAGGCGTTGCTGACACCGACATTGGAGAGCGAGAGGTTCATGCTGACGGTGGCGCCTTCGTTGAACACAGCGTTTTCAGCAACCTCCACCGTGGTGGGGATGACGTACGGGCCGTTGGGCGTGATCACCTGGACATTCTGGAAATAGGGGATGTAGTTCTGGGCAAGGGCCACGAGCTCGCAATCGCCGGGATCCAGCCACTGCGGGAGGGCGAAGGTGACGTCGCCGTCGGCATTCGCGAAGGCGGTGGCAATCAGCAGCGTGTCACGGGTGAGCGCGACGTAAGCGTACGGGGCGACCGTGGCGGAATAGCTGGTACTGCCGGTGGTGATCACCGAGTTGGCGGTAACCGTCATCTGGGAAGGCAGGCCCATATAGACCCGCACCGACGGATCGCCGAAGCAGTGGTAGATCTCCCAATAGTACTGTTTCCGGCTGGAAGAGGAGGACTGCACGGCCATGTTGCCGCCCGTCATGATGCCGGCGATGGTGGAAACCCAGACGCTGTAGTCTTCGCCGTGCGTGTGGAACACCTTGTCGTACATGCCGAGGGCATTGGCGTTATAGCTCGGGTTGGCGGTGACGCTGCTGCGCACGCCGACAGCCCAGTAGAAGTCCTCGTCCCAGTAGCTGTTGTTGGAGGCGCCGATGTAGCCCATGGCACCCTTCTTCTCGGCGCGGAGCAGGGCCTCGCCGAAACATTCGGAGGTCTTGAAGTTGCCCGACTGGCAGCAGTTGCCGATCATCAGGCCGTACTTGTTGATATTCTGCAGCTGGGCCACATGCGACGTGGTGAACGAAGGATCCGCCCAGCTGGTCTCGCTGCCGTGGGCGGTGTAGTTCGCCCAACCCACACCGTTGCTGACCTCCGAGCGGATCTGCGCCGCCTGCGAAGAACAGTTGTAAAGGTGCGCCATGACATTGGTGTAGCGAGGATTGCTGCTGTTCATGTAGTTGTTGGTGATGTAGTTGACCTGGCCGTTTGCGTGCGTGGGAGCCCAGCTCGCATCGGTGCCGGCGATCAGCACTGCGTTGCCCAAATAGGAAGGATCGGGCATGGAGTACTGCTCGTACATCATGATCTTCTCGATCTGGTTGGACAACTGGGAGTTATTGGTGGCGGACATACGGCCGTAGTAGCAGTCGGGGAGAAAGTCGGTGCCGGAGAGTGTGGCGTAGTAGAGGTCGGTGATATGGGAGTTGTCGGACTGGCCGGTGAAAGCGGGAAGCTGCTCGCGGTCGCCGAGGAGGAGCACGAACGTGGGCGCCGGGTTGGAGGGAGAGGCGTTGTCGTACTTGGACTGGATGAAGCTCTTGATGGCGGAGGTGGTGGTGCCCACGCCGGCCTGGTTCGTGAAGGCGACCTCCACGATGTAACCCAGCCGTCTCTTCCAGGAGACGAACGCGGCGAGGTTCTCGTTGTCGGCGAACATCGCGTTACCGATGATCAGATACTTGATGGGGGCGGTGGAGTACTCGTTGCGCGTCTCCTGCATCTTGTTGATGACCATGTCCTCGTCCAGCGTGAACATCGGGGAGGCGAACTTCTGCAGCTCGACGGTCTTCGCCATGTCCGCATTCACGAACGTGAACTCGACGTCGAAGCGCGTGTAGATTCTGATTTTCTGCTTGTAAGGGTTATACTGCACCGGGCTGACATAGAGGTTGGCCAGTGCCGCGTTGCGTTTGATGCCGGCCTTTTCCACATGCACCAAGGGGAAATAGACGAGCGCGTCGGTGTGATAGACGAGGGCGTTGTAGGCGAAAGGCGGGTTTTCTTTGGCCTTGGAGACCGATTCCTGCGAGGGGAACAGCGGATGGTGAATGCCGAGTTCCGCGGCGTCGTAATCGGTGTACTGCGCGTTGGTGACGGTCGCGACCACCGAGTCGCAGACGGGGATCTGCAGCATCTTGGCCAATTGCGGCAGCTGCGGCATTCCGGGACTGTACGTGTTGCCGTAACCGGGCAGGGAAATCACCGAGAAGTCGCCTTCCGGCACGGAAACGTCACTCACGGAAAGTTCGCCCGTTTCGAACGAAACGGTCACTTTTTGGTAGGAATTCTGGTTGATTCTAATGTTTTGCGCGACGGCAAACTGGCAAACGGCCACAGAGACCAGCCATAATAAACATTTTTTCATATTTTTAATCCTTTCAATTTTTACTCAAAAAAACCAAGCCGCAAATATACACTTTTTTATCACATGCGGGCGTCAGAAATTTATGTATTTTTGCGCCAAATTTCGAAGATATGAAGATAGCCCTTTTCGCCGCTGTAAAAGAGGAGGTGATGAACATCTGTGACCGCGTGCACCTTTGCGGCATCGGCCGTGAGAACGCCACGAACGCCATGCTGCAGTTCCTGCAGCAGCATCAAAACGAAGATTTCACCATCATGAACATCGGCACCGCCGGCGCGCACACCGCACCCGTGGGGTCGCTGGTCCGCGTCACGGAGATCGTCTCCGGCGGCGCCGCCTTCATCGACTACCCGATGCTCCTCGACCGACTGCCCGTGGAGACGCCGGAAGCCGCCGACGGGAAACTCTTCTCCTCCGACTGCTTCGTCTCCCCGCATGTCTATTCCGCCGAGTTCCTGCAAGGTCTGCGGGAGAAGGCCGACTGCTTCGACATGGAGTCCTCGGCGCTCTACACCGTCGCCAAGCATTTCGGCATACCCTACGTCTCGTTCAAGATCGTTTCCGACCACCTCGACGTCGATCTCGCCACCTGGCAGCAGCGCGTCCACGATTTCTCCCCCACCCTCTGCAAGTTCGCGATGAAGACGATTGAGGAGATTGGGAAGATCGAGCCGGTGACGATTATTTAGTCAGCAGTTAGTAGTTAGTAGTTAGCAGTTAGTAGTTAGACGGCAGGGAGAAGGGTTTGGTGATGTTTGTTATGGGGGACGACAACTGGGACAACTTTACAATGGTTATCTATCGTATAGAGCTTGACCAGGATACCAATCGTATGCTGGTGCACCTCCTTGAATCAAGTAAAATAAAACGGCAATAATGGCGATAACCAACATGATTATAAAGAGTATCCTATACCTCTTATTCTCCACTTCTTGAGGCGAGGGGCGCACACTATTAGCCCGAGGATGCTTCTGTGCATACGATGTCCTTTTTCGGGACTTCGACCTGGCAGCACTATTTCGTTTGCGGCTCATGATTCAAGGCTGTTGAAAAGGTTAGAACTTATCTCGAAAGAATTGGTAGTGGGTTTCATGGCGCGAAGATAAGATTTTTTCGACAACTGCAACCCAAAAAAATACTATCTTCGCGCCACGAAACCTTGAACCTTGAACCTACCATCTCTACCAAGCTCTTGCCCCTTGACGGGGCTGCTTAAGGAAAACTCTAAACTTTTAACCCCTAACCTTTAACCTTCTAACCTTCTAACCGTTATGATCAAATCCATGCCCCACTTTCTCGATATGGACGACGAACGTCTGTACGAGCTGGACAACGCCCGATATGTGATCATGGGCGTGCCTTACGACGGTACGAGCACCTTCGTGAAAGGTGCCGACAAAGGCCCGCAGGCCATCCTGGACGCTTCCGACAGTCTGGAGCTGTATGACGTCCAGTACCAACACGAGGCCTGGCTGGCCGGCATCCACACCGACCGCCACGATTACGACCTGCGCACGCCGGAAACGATGGTGAAATCCGTCCACGACCGGATGCGCCACTTCATGGACATGGGCAAACGTCCGGTTCTTGTCGGCGGGGAGCACTCCGTCTCCGTGGGTGCGATCCAGGCGATGGCGGAGACCTATCCCGACCTCACAGTGCTGCAGATTGACGCGCACGCGGACCTGCGCGACAGCTACCACGACTCGCCCTACAACCACGCCTGCGTGATGCGCCGCGCACAAGACTGCGCCGCCCGCGTAGTGCAAGTGGGTATCCGCAACGTCTGCACCGACGAGATGCACAACATCGTGCCGGAGAACATCTTCTACGCGCATCTCATCCACAATCGCGAAGATTGGATGGACAAGGCCGTCGAGCGGCTCACCGACAATGTCTATATCACGGTGGATTTGGACGGTTTCGACCCGTCGATACTGCCCGCCACCGGCACCCCGCTGCCCGGCGGACTGCAATGGTACCCCACCCTCGCCTTCTTGGAGAAGGTGTTCCGCAGCAAAAACGTCACCGGCTTCGACGTGGTGGAGCTATGCCCGCAGGCCGACAGCAAAGTCTCCGACGTGCTCGCCGCAACGCTGGTGTACAAGATGATTACGATGTGGGAGAGTTTAACGGTTAAAGGTTAGAAGGTTAAAAGGTTAGAAGGTCACTGCTGACTGCTAATTATCAAGCGGTTGTGCGTCTCCGTAATAAAGCAGCCTTTACTGCGCAACTTTCCTGATACATCTCACGCTGCGCAAATCCGTCTTCAGACTCTCGTCATAGAGGATTCGGTCGCACCAGTAGCTGATCTTGCACGGTATGACCGTGGTAGTTGAAACCACCGTGCTCGTGCCCGGATCGTCGGCCTTCCAGAAGTGGAAGGAAGTCATGATATCCTCGAAACGGTTCAGGCTGCTGTTGTACCAGCCGCCGGCGCGGGCCGCGAAGCCTGTGTTCGGCATCGTGCCCTCGAAACCGCTCTGCCAGTACTGCGTGCTCGTGTCCTTCAAGGCATTAGTGCTCCCGGCAGTATTGTTCAGCAACTCGTAATCTTCCAGACTGCCCACGCTCCAGCCGGTCGGGCAGATGCCCTGCACATACTGAGTGCCGTCATCGGCCGTATAGGTGGTCAAAACGGCCTCGTCGTTGCCTTCCGTCACTCCCATGGCGGTGTACCAGCTGTAGAGGTATCCGAACTTTTCGACATTGGAAGCATCCTCGTTGTAGGCTTTGTGGTTGCCCGTAGCCCAGCGCAGGTTCTCGGCGAGCCAGCACTGCGAACCGACACGCACCGCGTCGTAGTCATAACCCTGGTAACTGACCCCCAAGCAGGGAAAGTATTCCACCGTCACGATTTGCTCGCAGGAGGTCATCACGTTGCCGAGGTCGTCGGAAAGGGTCCAAGTGATGGTGTAGGAACCCGGCGTCATCGGGTTGTACTCCGACAAGTTGTTGCTGATGACAATATGGTCCACCATCGGGGTCAGGCTCGCGCTGGCAGGTAGTGTCACCATCGTATCGGAGGCATCATCCTTCAACACGATTTCGAGCTCGTCCGGACAATCGAAGCCTTCGGTGACAGGCAATATATGCAGGGTGACATTGAAGTCGGGCACATAGTTGTCCAAGCCGTTGTCGATGGCGAATCCCGACTGCACAGCGATGCCGTCATCCATCATAGCGTGGAAGTTGCCGTCTTGACACGAATAGCTCTTTGCCACGTAACTGTCCGTAGTGATCGTGCCCCCAGTGAAATGGTCGGTGGGGGCAAGGCCCGTGACGTGCAGCTGGTTGGCGGTCACCACGAACGGATGTCCGTCGTATGTGCGGGCGGTGTCCAGCTCCATGGTGAGGGTCGCCTTGTTGACAATCAGCTTGCCGTATTGCCGCGAAACCGACAAGTAGCGGTGTTCGTTTTCCAGCGCGTAGCCGAAGAGGTTGTCAACGGAACCCGCGTTGGTAAGGGTGCTCGCCGGATCCGGTGTGACGGTGATATGGTCACCGGTGAAGAGGGTGAATACCCGACCGGTGGCATCCACGTCGGTGACGGTGTCCCCTCCGAAGGTGACCACATAGTGGTGACCGGTGAGCGGTGTGCCGTCATAGAATTTGGCGGCGGAATCGGAGATGATGACCACCGGCTCCTCTATGCGCTCCACCGTGATGTTGACGGTTTCTTGCTTGGTGCCGCAGTTAGGAGTCTGGTTGCTGCTTGCCGTGAAGGTAACGGAATACTCTCCCACCGCCATCAAAGTGCCGGAGAGAACATTCGTAGTCGAGTTGTAGTTCAATCCGTCAGGCAAAGTGCTGTAAGCAAGATTTGCATAGTTACAAGAGACTTGGACAGGTTCCATCGGGTCTCCGACGAAGATGTTTTGAGTGGCATTGGTGAGGGTGAGTTCCACCAGCGGATTGATGGTGATCGTCTGTGTTTGGACGGAATCGTTGCCGCAAGGGTCGGTCACCGTCCAGGTTCTGATGATCTGGCGTTTTCCACTCGGCAGAAGTTCGGGCTCGCTGTCGGAGTAGTCGATGGCAAGTTGTGCCGCGGAATAGCAGTCGTCGGAGAGATTCGACACATTGCCCGTAACCGTCGGGTCGATGTTGTACGAGCCGTCGGTATTGGGACAGACAGTCTTGGCAACCGGCACGGTGAAGCTCGGTTTGTTGTGGTCACCGCCGCTGACGCTCATCGTCGGGTCCGTATCCAACGCGTTTTGACAGCCGTCCTTAACGGTGTAGGTACGGGTGATGGTCCACGCGCAGTCGTTGCCTATGGTGTCGTCCTTAAAGGTCACGATGACGGTGCCGGAGCAATCCTCGTACAATGCCTGAATATAGGATGCATCTTTCAAGCCGCTCTTGTCTGCATTGGCAAGGCAATTGTTCTGTCCCGTGATGTTGTCAGGCCAGCTGCCCGTCAACACCGGCGCCGTCAGGTCGCCGCCGCTCTGAGGCAGCTGGATGGTGATGTCGTTGGCCGGACAACCGTCGCTGACCACGTAGTTGTAGGTGGTACTCCATCCGCAGTCATGGTCATTGTCGATTATCTCGTTTTCGTAGGTGACGGACACGTTGCCACAGTCATCCTCAAACAGGGCTTTAATGACATCGGCGGAGGGAGCTGCAGCCCGCTGGCTGAAGCAGGCGTTCTGATTCTCGTTGGAAGGCAGTATGCTGTCCGCTTTGAGATGCGGACTGTTCTGGTCGCGACCGCTGACGCTCATCGTTTTCGTCGTCGAAGCGCAACCGCAGGTAATCGAGATATTGTAGGTGCGGGTCCACGTCCAGCCGCAATCGCTGGTCGCAGTGGCGTTGTCTTGTGTCGTCACTGTAACTTCAACGGCATTCGTGACGGAGTTGCAATTCGCAAAGAGTGTCTGAATCTCGCTGGCATCTTTCAGGCCGATCGTGTCAGCATTAGCGAAACAATTGTTCTGATTCGTGAGGTTTGCGGGCCAATTGGCGGGTTCCACGATATTGCGGCAGTGGATGGTGAAGTCGCCCTTGTTGACAGTGACGTTGTAGTTGTCACTGGGGGTGTAAGCGGCGGAAAGTACGTCCTCGTATGTTCCGACAGCCTCCACCTCTGTGTTGGTACGGATGTAGGAGATCGTGCCGAGGTCGGTGGGGTTGACCAGACCTTCCACCGTGCCGGTGAACGTCGGGTCTGCTTGTCCGTAGGTCTTCTCGGCGTCGTTGACGGTGATGGTGAGAGCTTTCGGAGTGATGGTGAGCAGTGCCGTGTCGTAAGTAACGGCATAGTTGCCTTGGGCGACATCACCGGCGGGGGTAATGATGTATTGACCAACCGTGTCGCCGGTTTCGCGGGAGATGGTGTAGCTCGGGATGAAATTATCGCCTTCGAGTACGCCCGTGAACGTGGCGGTAAGCGTTGGGTCTGCTTCGCCGTAGACCTTGCTCTTCGCAACTGCGTTGACAATTACGGATACTGGGGTGATGGTCAGCGTGCCGGTCGAGTCTGTATTGATATTGGTGAAATAGGCGGTCACGTCATTGTTGTTCGCGTCGAAAATATGGAACGAGGTCACCGCATTCACGGCCTTCTCGCCCTCGCCGGGAACCACGTTCGTCACCGTGCCGTCGGCGGTGGCCGTCCAGGTGAGGCCTTCGGGAACGCCCGTCACGGTGAAGTCGTCGTGATTATTCTTCGTCAGCGGCGATCCGTCGTAAACCTTGCTTGCGCTGCCGGGGATAACCTTGATGAGGGTGTCATTTTCCGTTACCGTCAGCGTCCCGTTGTAGTAGTCAATCCAATAGTTGGAGGTCTTGTCGATGGTGATGTCGTTCGGGGCGGTGATTCTTGCATTTTCGATGTAGTTTGTGCATGAACCCACAATGGTCTGGCTGCCGCTGAATGACAAGCTTGAAATAACGTCATCATGGACGAGGGCGTCGTCAAGAGAGCCTTCGTCCGTCGTACAGGTGTAGTTGTTCGAGGTCAGCGGGGTGCCGTCGTACTTCTTGGTGACGTCGGTGGCGGTGATGACGATAGGTCTCGGTTCCACCTTGATGCTGAAGGTGCTTTCATCGATGCTGCAGCCCCATCCCTGGTGGCTGGTGGCCGTAACGAGAAACGTGGCGTTAGAGACGGCGAATTCAGGATCGCCATACACTCTGTCATATTCATTATTATTTTGGTCTTTTTTATGTTCTACAGAGCATCCGAGCGAGTCCAATCCGATGCCGGACAAACCCGTTATGGAAAGGTCGGAGTACTGATGATATATCCACACATCCCTGATGGCATCGCCGTAGATGATGTTTTGATCATTGCCGTAGATGATGTTTTGATTGAGAATGGTGATTTGAGTGATTATCGGCAAAGGACGAACGTGGATAGAGATCGAATCGTAGGTGGTGTTGCCACAGGAGTCGGTCACCGTCCAGAGTTGCTTGTAGTGTCGCACGCCATTGTCAGATTCGCCTTGAGTTATTCTATACCCCCGAGGATGTTGAATGTCAAAGCGGGAAGTATCTATTGAGCTTTGGATACTGAAACTCTCCTGCACTTTTGTGCAGCTGTCGCGCAGATTCGTAATCGTTATTTCGGCTGCGACACGGGCGACAGTGTTTTCGTAGTTGCCGTCGGGGTCAACGCACAGGGCTGTGTCTTTGGGAGCGACGGTAAAGGTGGGCCTTATCGTGTCTTGGATAAACTGCGCATGATAGAAGGTCGTCTGGTTGCTGGTGGCATCGGCCACCACGTAGGCGATGATCACCGTGTCGGCGCAGTGTTCGCCGTTTTTCAGCGTTTTCGACGAACTCACTAAGCTGACACCCTCGTCAGAACCGGCATCGCTGATACCGAAGAGGGTCGCCAATTCCCCAATGTCATGGATGACACGGATGCTGTCGCATAGGCACTGGGCGCTTGCACCCCACAGCGTGTCGTGGGTGGTCAATATCGGCTCATCATCTGCCATTACCGAGAAATCATCGGATTGCTGACGCTCGTTGTTTGCCGGTATCAGCTCCTTGAGGCTGGCAGCCGTAGGCAGCACGTCGGTGTTGGATGGGAAGAGGATGCCGTCATGGGCGAATGCGGCAAAATTCATGAGCATAAGCGATAACAACGTTGCGACGAAGAGCAGACTGTTTCTCATCATATTTACAATATTTTACATTCAAAAACATTCAAAAAAACAAAGCCGCAAAAGTATAAAAAATCGGGTTATGCGCTTTATTTTTTTTGTACATTTGCCACGTCAAATTAACAGTTAAAGGTTAGAAGGTCAACTACTAACCACTAACTGCTAACTACTAACTAACAAACGGTTGCGCCCGACACGGATTTAAGAGTTCCGCTTTATGATAAACTTTTTTTTGTAAAACTATCCACATTATATCACTTATGTAATTGTTGATTATATGAAAAGAGCAAACTTAATATTTCTGGCATTCTGCGGACTGACTTTATGGTCCGTGGCACAAAACTGTTCAACTCCTGTCGTTGTTCAACAACTGAAAGATAACCGTTGGTACAATGGATATGTCAAAAACGACGGAACTGTAGTGGCCGATTGCATATACTATCGGGCCAAACCGTTTTCGGAAGGTTTGGCGGCCATTAGAGATATTAACGGGATTTGGGGGTTTATCGACACTGCTGGCAACATGGTTATCAAACCGCAATATGAAGAGTATGGCTCGTTTTCCGAAGGCGTATGCGCCATAAACACAGGGGAAGGTTATGCTTTTATTGACCAAACGGGCGAGAATATCATGGGAAGACTTTTCAAAAAAGCGGAATCTTTCTGCGAAGGGGTAGCCTACGTTGAGGAAATGGATGGCACAAAAGCTTTCATTGACCACTCCGGAAAGACAGTCGTGACAATACCCGACGGCTTTACCGTAGAAGGCAGCTCCAGCGGCGGCCTGATAGAAATCATCAAGAAGGAAACAAGTGACGGAATCGCTTCCAATGTCGATATAATGATAAACCACAAGGGAGAAGAGGTGTGGAAATACGAATGGTTGGAGTGGGTAGGATATGGCGAGTAGTTGGCAGTTTTTATGTTATTAATTGGGGCATAAAGGAATATCATGTAAATTTGCAGCGTCATATTTTCAGATTATGTTCAACGGACCTCGCATGGCCTGAAGATATGGCGCGAAAATGGTAAAAATAGAGGTCGCCTTAAAATATCATGAGAGAAATTGTAACGAAAACGTATGTTCTTCTTTTGTTGGCAACGACAATGTCGACAAGTGTTTTTGCACAAATCTTCGACTCGGCATGGGCAGCAAGAATGGAAAAAATAAGTCAATTGAAAGACAAGTATGGCAAAGTAGTTGAGTCATCCGAATTTGATAATCTTTTTGCTGTCAAAAAAGGGGGGTTCGGAGACGCTTGTTGGGAATTCTGCGATATAGACGGCAACATCATCACGAACATGAGACTAAAACAAGCTCCGAAAGGCAATTATGATTCATTCACTATAGTGTTGGACAGCTTGGAATACAATATCGTCTCCCCATTCAACAATGGGAAAGCTCATGCGGAAACGTCTGGCTATTATGCCTGGATCGACATCACAGGCAAACCACTCACCTGCTTTTGCTACAATGAAGAAGGAGAAAAAGTATTGGATGAAAACGCATCGCATAATATTCTGAAGTGGAAAAAAATAATCGATCAAGTGTGGACAGATGCCAACAATGGTCTATCTGATTCTTATTTGTCATTTCGCAAAGAATTCCTCCCTTCCGACATAAAATACCTTGATGCGGAACAATGCAACCAATTAGTGAAAGTTATCTGTTTCTTCAGCAAAATTGAAAAGGACACCGAACAAGTTAGTCGCATTTTTGATGCTATTTATGAAGGGAACAAAGGATCTCTGGAAACATATCAATACATTGTCGCCTATTATGATAATCTAAATGTTTTTCCAGAGAAAAAATTCACCATATTGCAGTTTTTATCTGAAAATTTCATACGTTCGTCATTTACCAACTTTCATTATGGTAAAGCTCTGATATCCGGAGAAGGTTGCAAGAAAGACGTACAAAAAGGCATCCGCGAATGGGAGGAGGCCATGATGTATTTCAGAGATGATTTTTCAGAAATGGCCAAGTCGGGCTTGTTAGAATTGTGGGAATCAGAAGGTGCCCGATACGACAACCCGGTAGGCCGGCTTTTAACAGAATATGATGATGTGAGAAAAAATGGAAAATACTTTTGGGTGAAAAAAGACGACAAAGTGGGTTTGTTGGATTCGGAGACCAACATCCTATTGCCCATAAAGTATGATGACGTGGTGGCTATCCTGGATGATTTGTTTGTGGTTTCCACTCACATGGGAGAGCAACTTGTCACAACAGGCGGCAAAACTTTATCCGACAACTCGTTTGAAAAAATCGAATTAGGCAAGTTTGATGACGGGAACTATTTCGTTGCCGTAAAAAAAGATGCATTGTGGGGATTACTCAATCCTGATGGAACACAAGCCACGGATATTGTTTTCGATGACATCGTATTATCGTTTTTCTCAAAACCTCTTCTCTATTTCATCGAGGGCGGCGAATACACGCTGGAAAGCGCATTCCTCCATGGCTATGCTATAGTATCACAAGACAGCAAATACGGGATCATGAACGATAAAGGTGAACTGATTGCTAAATGTGAGTATGACAGAATGACTCGTTCACCTGATGATATGAGAACATTTATTGGCTATAAAGGTTCTGACAAGATCATCATAAAGAAATGAATTCACAATCACAGAAAAGGTTAATGGTTAATGGTTTAAGGTTTAGGGGTAAAAGGTTAACTGCTAACTACTAACTGCTAACTGCTAACTACTAACTGCTAACTACTAACTGCTAACTACAAGACTGTGATGGTGCCGCGTCTCGTCACCTGTTTGCCTGTCGGGGGCATATAGCGCATCAGATAGACATAGACCCCGTTCTCCACCGGCTTCCCGTTGACGGTGCCGTCCCACTCGAAGTTCACATCCGTGGTAGCGAAGATGATCTCGCCCCAACGGTCGTAAATCAGGATCTCGAAGTCGGAAATCTCGGACCTGACCAATTCCGGTATGGACAGATAATCGTTCACGCCGTCGGCTTTGGTCGGGGTGATGGCGTTGGGAAGATAAACCACGAACTCGCAGTTGTCGATGGTGTAGTGCGCGCGGCCGTCGCAGAACTTGTTGCTGGCCGTCACCGAATAGGTGTCCGGATCCTCCACGGAAATGGACTGCATGGTGTCGCCGGTGCTCCACACGAAATGCTCGAAATCGCTTACCGCCTCCAGCACCGTCTCGTGCGTGGAACAGAAATCCGGGTTGTGGGAGACGATATACACCGACGGATTGATGATCTCCAGATGCAGCGTGACAGTACTGTCGCAGCCGTCGGGAGCCGTGAAATGCTGTTCGTAATCACCTGACGCAGAGTACGTATGACCATTCCAGACGTATTGCACGCAAGCGGTGTCGCTGAACTCCGAACGGTAGCCTTTGGAGACTAATGTCACCATGGCGGTATCGCAGTTTCCGGCACAGCAGATGCGGTACAGAAGCGTGTCCACGCCCACGAACGCGGGGTCGAACTGGAATTGGAAGATGTCGTTGTCGGCCCCCATGACGGCAACTTGCGCGTGCGTGGGGTAACGGATGATTTCGGGCTGCACGTTGCCGTCCTGGTTGCAGAACGCGTCGATGGTGTCGTTGTCCAACGGGTGCAGGGTCTCGGTCGCGCCGATGCAGGTGACGATGGAGTCAGGCAGCGCATAGAGGGGCACGAGCACCTCCACGGTCACGGAGTCCGTGCAGGTGTACATCGGCGAAAAGCTGATGTCGTCGAGCGCGAAGTCGTTGCCGCTGCCGACGGTGTTCTGGTTGAGGATGCGGATGGTGGCGGTGGTGGAATTTCCGCTGTTCCAGATCTGGTAGAACTGCTGCCACTGCGCCGTGGCGGTGGGCGCGGTGAAGATGTTGCCGATGGTCTGGCCGTTGATGCTGAACTGCAGCCGCGCCAATTCCGACGTCGAAGAAGAGGAACCCTGCGCGAGACTGGCCACCCACGTGATGAAAATATGGTCGGTGTTGGGCTGCACGTTGATGACCTGCTGCCACACCGTGGTGTTGGCCGTGCCCGCGCCGTTCACGTACATGCACTTGCCCATGCCGTTGCCGTAGGTGTGGTCAAGACACGGATAGGTGCCGAAATTGGTATGCACGTTGGAGGAATTGGTGTTGATGGTGTACGTGCCTTCCTGCCCGATAATCCCCCAAGTGTTGGAGTTGGTGGTATAGTAGCTGTAACCGCTCGTGAACCCGGTGTTACCGCTCTCAAAACTGCCGTTGGTGACAATATTGCCGTAAATGTAACGTCCTGTGATATAATAGGTTGTCGTCTCCGTCGGGGAAACGACCTGGTTGCTGTCGTGCGGGTTGACGAACGCCGTCTCCGGCATCCAGGTGTACTCGAACAGGTTGTGCGCGTGCAACGGCACCGACTGGCCGACGAAAATGGTGGTGTCCTGCGTGAGAAGGACCGTCTCGCAGTGGTCGGTCTGCGCGTCAACCACGAGCGAAACCGCCGTCACAAGGCACAAAAGGGCATATTTCCGGAACATAGTGGAGAGACTTCTAAAAACGGTGCAAAGATAATGTTTTTTTTTCATCGGGCAAAGCGAATAATTTTGTATTTTTGCAGGTTTTAATTGATGTTACTTATGAAACGTAAATTTTGGTTTTTCGTATGGCTAAGTTTCGGATTGCTGCTGCTTTCCTGCCATAACGGACAAAAAGACACCCCGGAGGCCGCCACCGAAGCCTTCGCAAAGGCATTCTACACGGCGGATTTCACCCACCAGTACCAGTATTCGGGCAAAAAGTCGCATGTGATCATCAAAAACGCGCAGAACGGCATGAAGTCGAACCCCGCCCACCTCGAAGAGATGAAGAACAACAAGGTGGAGTTCGTGAGCACCTCTGTGGACGACCTGACCGACTCCACCGCCACCTGCACCTGCAAGGTCATCCTCAACGACCAACCCCGCCAGGACACCTGGAACCTCATCAAAGAAGAAGACAAATGGAAAGTCACCCTCGTCATGCCCTAAACCCTAACCTTTTAACCTTCTAACCTTCTAACCCTTAACCTTTAACCCTTAACCTTTAACCATTTACAGTAATGAATTTCGTAGAAGAATTGAGATGGCGCGGCATGTTGCACGACATCATGCCCGGAACCGAAGAGTTGTTTAACAAAGAAGTCTGCTCCGTCTATCTGGGCATCGACCCCACGGCGGATTCCCTGCATATCGGCCATTTGGTGGGCATCATGATGCTCTCGCACCTGCAGCGTTGCGGGCACCGGCCCATCGCCCTGCTCGGCGGCGCCACCGGCATGATCGGTGACCCCTCCGGCAAAAGCCAAGAGCGCAACCTGCTGGATGAAGCCACGTTGCGCCACAACCAAGAGTGCATCAAGAAGCAGCTGAGCAAGTTCCTCGACTTCGACAGCAAGGAACCCAACGCCGCCCTGCTGGTCAACAATTACGACTGGATGAGCAAGTTCTCCTTCCTGGAGTTCATCCGCGACATCGGCAAACACCTGACTGTCAACTACATGATGGCCAAGGACTCCGTAAAGAAGCGCTTCAACGGCGAAGGCGACGGCATGTCGTTCACCGAATTCTCCTACCAGCTCGTGCAAGGCTACGACTTCCTGCATCTCTACCAGACGCAGAACTGCAAGGTGCAGATGGGCGGCTCCGACCAGTGGGGCAACATCACCACCGGCACGGAGCTCATCCGCCGCATGCTCAACGGCGAGGCATACGCGCTCACCTGTCCGCTCATCACCAAGGCCGACGGCGGCAAGTTCGGCAAGACCGAGAAGGGCAACGTCTGGCTCGACCCCGCCCGTACCTCCCCGTACGCCTTCTACCAATTCTGGCTCAACTGCTCCGACGACGACAGCAAGCGTTACATCCGCATCTTCACCCACTTCACGAAGGAGGAGATCGAGGAGATGGAGCGCCAACACGACGCCGAACCGCACTTGCGCATCCTCCAGAAGGCCCTCGCCAAGGACCTCACCGTGCGCGTGCACTCGCAGGAGGACTACGACGCGGCCGTCAACGCCTCCGAAATCCTCTTCGGCAAAGGCACCGCCGAGAACCTCGCCGCCCTCTCCGAAGAGATGTTCCTCTCCGTCTTTGAAGGCGTCCCGCAGTTCGAGGTCCCGATGACCGTCCTCGACGAAACCTGCGGCGTGGTCGATTTCCTCGCCAAACACACCCAAGTCTTCAACTCCAACGGCGAAGCCCGCCGCATGCTCAAAGACAACGGCGTCGCCATCAACAAGACCAAGGTGAAAGAGGACAAAACCGTCACCAAAGACGACCTCCTCAACGGCAAATATGTCCTCGTCCAGAAAGGCAAAAAGAACTATTATATTGTCAAATTCGTCTAACGTTAACTACTAACTGCTAACTACTAACTGCTAACTACTAACTGCTAACTACTAACTGCTAACTGCTTCAATAACCAAATAACCATTACAAATGGGCTATATATCCTTAATCCTCCTCATCCTCCTCGGCATCGTCCTGATGATCCTGGATTTTCTCGTCATCCCCGGCGGGGTGGTGGCCATCATCGGTGTGTTGTGCATGATCGGCGGCGTGGTCACCGCGTTCGTGCAATTCGGCGCCACGGTGGGATTTCTCACCTTGGTGCTCACCGCCATCCTCACCATCGTCTTCTTCTGGCTCATGATGCGGTCGAAGACATGGCGGAGGCTGCAACTTAAAACAAAGATAGACAGCAAGATGAACGAAGTTGACGAATCAAGGCTGACGGTCGGGACCGAAGGCGTGGCCATCTCCCGTCTCGCCCCGACGGGCACGGGCCTGTTCGGCGACATGGAGGTCGAAGTGGTCTCCCTGCAGGGCTTCATCGACGAGAACACGCCCATCGTCATCCACAAAATCGAGGGAAGCAAAGTTATTGTTGAAATTTCTCATCAAAATTAATACATTATGCCTCAAACAATTATCACCATTGTGATCGTATTGGCGCTCGTCATCCTCTTCTTTTGGATGGTGCCGTTGCGCCTGTGGTTCATCGCCATCCTGAACGGCGTCCACGTCTCCCTCATCCAGCTCATCCTGATGCGCTGGCGTCGCGTTCCGCCGGATATGATTGTCAACTCGATGATCACGGCTTCGAAAGCGGGCATCGACATCAGCCGCGACCAACTGGAAGCCCACTACCTTGCGGGCGGCCACGTGAAGCCGGTCGTCAACGCGCTGATTTCCGCCGACAAAGCCAACATCACGCTCGATTTCAAGGCGGCCACCGCCATCGACCTGGCCGGCCGTAACGTGCTGGAAGCCATCCAGACATCCGTGAACCCGAAGGTCATCAACACGCCTCCCGTGGCAGCTGTCGCCAAAGACGGCATCCAGCTCATCGCCAAGGCGCGAGTGACCGTGCGCACGAACATCCGCCAGTTGGTGGGTGGTGCCGGCGAAGAGACCATCATCGCCCGCGTGGGTGAAGGCATCGTCTCCGCCATCGGTTCCGCCGACACGCACAAATCGGTGCTCGAAAACCCGGACTCCATCTCCAAACTCGTGCTGACCAAGGGTTTGGACTCCGGCACCGCGTTCGAAATCCTCTCCATCGACATCGCGGACGTGGATGTGGGTAAGAACATCGGCGCCATGTTGCAGATGGACCAGGCCAACGCCGACAAGAACATCGCGCAGGCCAAGGCCGAGGAGCGTCGCGCCATGGCTGTGGCCCAAGAGCAGGAGATGAAGGCCAAGGCCCAGGAGGCCCGCGCCCAAGTCATCCTCGCCGAAGCCGAAGTCCCGAGAGCCCTCGCCGACGCCTTCCGCAGCGGCAACCTCGGCGTGATGGACTACTACAAGCTCGAGAACATCAAGGCCGACACCTCCATGCGCGACGGTATCAGCAAGATGGGACAGGGCAACCAAACTCCTTCGAAAAAATAAGTAAGGATGAACGCAAAATCCATCCTTGTTTGCATCATTTTGAGCATAACCGCTTGGGGTTATGCTCAAAATGTTTCTGCACCGAAGCATCGCTACAGCTACCGGACGGTCTGCCTCGACTCCACGTACGACTCGAAGACCGACCCCAAGCTGGCCAAATACGTGGCCAAGAAGCGGGCGCAGCTGGAGAAAAGGATGCAGGTGGTGGTCGCGCAATCCGACGCCGAGCTGGAGTCCTACGCGCCCGAAAGCCCGCTCTCCAACTTCCTGACAGACATTTTGTTAAACGAGTCTTCCAAGTACGCCAAAGACACGACATTCGCCAACCTCGACCTCTCGATGCTCAACTTCGGGGGCATCCGCGCCTCCATGCCCAAAGGCGACGTGACCGTCGGCGACCTCTACCGGATCACCCCGTTCGACAATTATCTCACCTTCATTGTATTGAAAGGCAGCGAGCTAGAGAAAGCCTTGGATCGCTTTACCGACAAGTACAACGCCCCGTATTCCGGTGCAGTCATCATTTACGGGGGCGGTCAGAAAGAATGGGAGCCGTTGGCTATTTTTGTTCAAGGTTTGCCCATCGACGAAAACCGTCTCTACAAACTTGTCACGCTGAACTTCATTGCCGACGGCGGTGACCATCTGTTGGAAGGCATTCAGTTCGAGCGAATTGAATACACCACGGTGACTTTCCGCGATTTCCTCGTTGCCGAATTGAAGGCGATGACGGCGCGAGGCGAAAAAGTGGAAGGAAAGGAAGACAGAAGGGCCTGGTTCGGGCAACTTGAGGAAGAGATTAAGACTGACGAATGAATTGCAATGCAAGGAACATCTTCCGAATAAAAAGACTATTTTTGCCGCCGATTCAGCTATTCGCTGTTAGCTATTGGCTTTTAGCCTTTAGCCAACGGCCAATAGCCAAAAGCTAACAGCCAAAAGCCAAAATTATGATAACCTTTTGTATCGCATTAGTATTGCTCATCCTCGGATACCTTTTCTACGGCCGTTTCGTGGACCGGGTGTTCGGTGTTGACGAGAAGCGGCCGACGCCGGCGCAGACGATGGCCGACGGGGTCGATTACGTTCCGATGAAGCCGTGGAAGCTTTTCCTCATCCAGTTCCTGAACATCGCGGGGGTGGGTCCGATCTGCGGCGCCATCATGGGGGCACAGTTCGGCACGGCCGCCTACCTGTGGATTGTCTTCGGGTGCATCTTCGGCGGCGCGGTCCACGACTACCTGTCGGGCATGATTTCCCTGCGCGACAACGGCTGCAGTCTGCCCGAGACGCACGGCAAATACCTCGGCAACGGCGTGAAACAGTTCATGCGCGGTTTCATGGTGCTGCTGATGGTGCTCGTCGGGGTGGTCTTCGTGAACACGCCCGCGCAGCTGCTGCAGTCGCAGTTCACCCCCAACACGAGCGTTTACGTCTGGGTGGTCATCATCCTGGCTTACTACCTGATAGCCACCTTGTTGCCCATCGACAAGGTCATCGGCAGGATCTATCCTATATTCGGTTTCCTGCTGATGGGCATGGCCGTGGCCATCGTGGTGGCGTTTGCCATCTACCAGCCCGAAATCCCCGAAATCTGGAGCGGTCTGCAGAACCGTCATCCGCAGGCGGCCGCCAACCCCATATTCCCGATGATGTTCATCAGCATCGCGTGCGGCGCGGTGTCGGGATTCCACGCCACGCAATCGACCTTGGTGGCGCGGTGCATGACCAATGAGAAACAGGGACGCCACATCTTCTACGGCGCGATGATCGTGGAGGGCATCGTGGCCCTGATCTGGGCGGCTGCGGCGGCCTACTTCTACCATTCCGACGCGGCGTTGCAGGCCAAGAGCGGTCCCGCCATGGTGGGCCATATCGCCAACACGTGGTTCCCGGCCGTCATCGCCGTCATCACCATCCTCGGCGTCATCAGCGCGGCGGTCACCTCCGGCGACACCGCCCTGCGCTCCGCCCGCCTCATCGTGGCCGACTTCATGCATCTGGAACAGAAGAGCATCTCGAAACGCCTCTGGATCGCCATCCCGCTGTTCGCGGTCACCGGCGGACTGTTAGTGTTCAGCCTCGCCGCGCCCTCCGGCTTCCAGGTCATCTGGCAGTATTTCTCGTGGGCCAACCAGCTGCTGGCCGCCTTCACGCTGTGGGCCGTCACCGTCTATCTGCGCCGCAACAAGACGCTGCCCTACTACTGGATGGCGCTCATCCCGGCGCTCTTCATGACGATGGTCACGGTGAGTTTCGTGTTCGTCTCGCCCACGTTCCTCGGCGCATTCCTCCCGCGCACGTTGGGCTACTGCCTCGCCGCGGTCGTCACGGCGGGATGTTTGGCCTGGTTCTTCCACAAGGAGCCGAAAGCCAAGACCCTCGGCTAAGCCGCCGACAAAAGGGCACAAAAAAAAGCGTCAGAGCCGGATGCCGCGAAAGCGGAGCCGTCCCTGACGCTTTTGCATTCCGGAGGATTAGTATTCCATCATCGGTTCCATCTCCTTGGCCTGGTCGATCATCTTCTGAAGCTCGGTGGCGGTGGGGACGCGACCCACGAGATGTTTCTGCTCGTTGATTTCGGTCATCTTGGCGAACAGGTTCTCGGCCACGCGATGGCGGAACTCCTTGACGGTGTCCACGCCGGCGGCTTCCAAGAGTTCGGAGAATTGCGGTCCGACGCCGTTGATGCGCATCAGGTCGGCATGGTTAGCCCACGTGAGGATCAGTTTCGGGGAGATGCCCGTCTTCTCGGCCAGTTCGGCACGGCCGGCAGGCTTCTTCGCGACCTCCAGCAGTTCCTCAACCGTGTTGATGTTGGCTTCCGTTAACTTTCCGGCATAGACTTCGCCGATGCCTTCCACGTCAATAATCTTGTAACTCATAATCTTGAAATTTTAAGGGTTTGAAACGGCAAAGATAACATTTTTCACAACGTCACGCAAAAAAATGTATTTTCGCGGCGATTTTTTTTTAGTGATTAGTGATTAGTGAGCAGTGAGCAGTGAGCAGTGAGCAGTGAGCAGGAAATGGTAATATTTTTTAAAACATATTCCTTAAGCAGCCCCGAAGGGGCAAGACGCGCGAAGCGCTAATAACCCCACACAAGGCGAAGCCGCAGTGTGGGGCCCTAAACTCTAAACCTCTAAACCTCTAAACCTCTAAACCTCTAACCTTTTAACCCTCTAACCTTTTAACCTTTAACCTTTTCAAACCGATATGCGAGCAATCATCAACCCCTGGGTGGGGAACACAAACGGATACAACTGCTTCGGGTGCTGCCCTGACAACCCGAGGGGCGTACACATGCGCTTTTACTGGGACGGGGAGCAGGTCGTCTCCGTCTGGAGGGCGAACCCGAATTTCGTGAGCTGGATCGACACGCTGCACGGCGGCATCCAGGCCACTTTGTTGGACGAGATCTGCGGGTGGGTGGTTTTCTACCAGCTGCAGACCTCCGGCGTGACGGCCAAGATGGAGATGCGCTACCGCAAGCCGGTGAGCACGAAGTGGCCGTACATTCGGCTGAACGCCCGGCTGGTGGAGCAGCGGCACTCCGTCGCGGTGGTGCACGGCGAGATCCTCAACCCCGACGGCGAATGCTGCGCCGAGTGCACCTGCACGTACTTCGTCTATGCGGGCGACAAGGCCATCGAGATGGGTTACATGCCCGCCACCCTCGACGACGCCGAGGTCACCCTGGAGGACGTGGAGGTCTCCCTTTCCGACGCGGTGGCGCTGTTGGGGAGATAGTCCCCCTCCCCTGCCCTCCCACTGAAGGAAAACGGGCGGCTCAAGCCATCCCGCGTTTTAACACTTATTAATATATGTGAGATATTGGTATTCAATGTCTTACATACACTATTTTGTCGCCTTTTTCTTGCGTGTTAACATTTTTTAACAAAATTATTTTTCTGATTATTAAGTACTTAATTATATAAAGTGTTTATTTTTGAATATCGAATCATGAATTTTGTATTTTTGCCGCCGAGTTTTTTTCAATTATGAATTATGAATTATGAATTATGATTAGTGATTAGTGATTTGTGATTAGTGATTTGTGATTTGTGAATTCAGAATTCAAAATTAAGAATTCAAAATTAAGAATTGTGATTTATACCGAAAACCAATTAACCGAATAACCGAATAATAAAAAATATGAAGAAAATTTTATTGCTATTGACAGTTTTGGCCATGTTTGGCTCGAGTGTCCGGGCGCAATCCGACGCTGGACAGCAACTTCAAAACAACGGCTTTGAACAATGGACAACGGAAACATCATGGAAGAGTTGGGGAGTTACGCACACCGCTAACGCACCTACACACTGGCATTCCATCTGCACTGCCACAGGCAGTTTAGTTGGAACCGCGCGCGATGAGGGATTTGTCACAAGATCAACTGACAAACACGGAGGCTCTTATAGTGTAAAGTTGACAAGTATCACAAAATATGTTGTAGTAACAGCTAACGGCAGTCTTACTTCAGGCCGTTTCCATGCAGGGAGCACGTCTGCGTCCGCGCCTTCAAATTGCACCTATACCAGCACGGAATCAGGCTACCAAGCGTCTATCACAGCCTACCCCGATTCGGTTTACATCTGGGCAAAAACAAAAAACACAAATTTCTCCGCCCACATGAAACTCGTGTTACACAACAACGTAGCGGCAAGTAACAATGCTATTTGTCAGGATCCGAATCCATCCGGGAATGACAATGGCGTTGTCGGGACGAGTGCCGCCGACAACCAAGCCAAGGTGGTGGCAACGGCGACCAACAGCTCCATTTCATCCACCTCATGGACTCAAATAAAAGCGCCGTTCGTTTACACTTCCAACAATACTACCCCCTCCTACATGCTTGTCACCCTTTCCACAAACGCCACGGCGGGAGGAGGAAGTGCTGGCGACTGGGTGTTGTTTGACGACATTGTCCTGATTTACAACACCAGATTGGCCTCTATAACCGTCAACAACTCAGCATTGGCTGGTTTCAACCCTAACACAAATACTTATAATTATGGAGAAATCAGTGCGACCGATCTGGCCTCCCTTGACATTTCAGCTAGTTGCCAATCAGCGCACGCTTCTGCATCGGTCACTCACTCTCCAACCGTTAACGCCCCCTACGCCACCATCCGCGTGAAGCATCTCAATCAAGAAACCACTGTATATAGGGATTACACCATTAATTTCACCATTGTTGCTGGCTGCGAGACGACTTACGGTGTTGACGAAAAGACGGCCTGCGGCAGTTATACCTGGCACGGCACCACCTACACCGAGAGCACCAATACACCGACCTACACCTTGCAGAACGTGGCGGGCTGCGACTCCATCGTCACCCTGCACCTGACCATCAACCAGCCCACCACTGGCGACACAAACGCCGTGGCCTGCGGCAGCTACACCTGGCACGGCACCACTTACACCGCGAGTACCGATGAGCCAACCTACACCTTGCAAAATGCGGCGGGCTGCGACTCCATCGTAACCTTGCACCTGACCATCAACCAGCCCACCACTGGCGACACAAACGCCGTGGCCTGTGGCAACTTCGTCTGGAACGGCAACACCTACAACCAGTCCGGCGAATACTCCAAGACCGTTACCAACACGGCGGGCTGCGACTCCACCGTCACCCTGCACCTGACCATCAACAATCCGCTGCACGCCTCCGAGACCAAGAGCGCTTGCGGCAGTTATACTTGGAACGGGACAACCTACTCTCAATCCGGCAACTACACCTACAGTCACCAGGATGCCAACGGCTGTACGCAGGTCGATACGTTACATTTGACTATCAACAACCCGCAGCACACCGCCGTTACCAAGAGCGCTTGCGGCAACTTTACTTGGAACGGTACCACCTACACCGAGTCCGGCAACTACACTTACAGTCACCAGGATGCTAACGGCTGTACGCAGGTTGACACGTTGCACCTGACCATTAACAACCCGCAGCACACCGCCGTCACCAAGAGCGCTTGCGGCAGTTTCACCTGGAACGGCACCATCTACACCGAGTCTGGCAACTACACCTACAGTCACACGGATGCCAACGGCTGTACGCAGGTCGATACATTGCACCTGACTATCAACAACCCGCAGCACACCGGCATCACGGAGAGCGCTTGCGGCAGCTACGTCTGGAACGGCACCACCTACAACGAGTCCGGCAACTACACCTACAGTCACACGGATGCCAACGGCTGTATGCAGGTTGATACATTGCACCTGACCATCCACAACCCGCAGCATACCGCCGTCACCAAGAGCGCTTGCGGCAGTTATACTTGGAACGGCACCATCTACACCGAGTCCGGCAACTACACCTACAGTCACACGGACGCTAACGGCTGTACGCAGGTCGATACGTTACATTTGACTATCAACAACCCGCAGCACACCGCCGTCTCAAAGAGCGCTTGCGGCAGTTATACTTGGAACGGGACAACCTACTCTCAATCCGGCAACTACACCTACAGTCACCAGGATGCCAACGGCTGTACGCAGGTTGACACATTGCACCTGACTATTAACAACCCGACACATACCGCCGTCGCCAAGAGCGCTTGCGGCAACTTTACTTGGAACGGCACCACCTACAACCAATCCGGCAACTACACTTACAGTCACACGGACGCTAACGGCTGCACGCAGGTTGACACGTTGCACCTGACCATCCACAACCCAGTGCACACCGCCGTCACAAAGAGCGCTTGCGGCAGTTACACTTGGAACGGCACCACCTACAACCAATCCGGCAACTACACCTACAGTCACCAGGATGCTAACGGCTGTACGCAGGTTGATACATTGCACTTGACCATCCACAACCCGACACACACCGCCGTCACCAAGAGCGCTTGCGGCAGTTACACATGGAACGGGACAACCTACTCTCAATCCGGCAACTACACCTACAGTCACCAGGATGCCAACGGCTGCACGCAGGTCGATACGTTGCACCTGACTATCAACAACCCGACACACACCGGCATCACGGTGACCGCCTACGACAGCTACACTTGGAACGGGACGGCTTACACCCAGTCCGGCGACTTCACCTTCGCGCACAACGACAACAACGGCTGCGAGCAGGTCGATACGCTGCACCTGACCGTCTATTATTCCTCCGCCAACGAGTTCTCCGCCACCGCCTGCGGCTCCTACACCTGGAACGACACCATCTACGAGACATCGGGCGACTACACCCAACAGTTCCACGACATCCACGGCGCCGACTCCACCGTCACCCTGCATTTGACCATCAACCCAGTTTATGAGCAGGAAGTCGAAGCCACCGCCTGCGTGCAGTACACGTGGAACAACGAAATCTACACCGAATCCGGCAACTACACCCAGGAACTCACCTCCTCGAAGGGCTGCGACTCCGTCGTCACCCTGCATTTGACCATCCATAACCCGGTACACCAGGCTTCGCACGTCACCGCCTACAACTCCTACCTCTGGAGCGAGGACGGCAGTGAAGGCGTCATCCCCGGCGACGGCGAGACGTACACCCAGTCCGGCGACTTCACCTACGAGCATCTCGACAACAACGGCTGCACGCAGGTCGATACGCTGCATCTGACCGTCTATTACTCCTCCGCCAACGAGTTCTCAGCCACCGCCTGCGGCTCCTACACCTGGAACAACTCCATCTACGAGACATCGGGCGACTACACCCAACAGTTCCACGACATCCACGGCGCCGACTCCACCGTCACCCTGCACCTGACCATCAACCCGGTTTATGAGCAGGAAGTCGAAGCCACCGCTTGCGTGCAGCACACATGGAACAACGAAATCTACACCGAATCCGGCGATTACATTCAGAATCTCACCTCCTCGAAGGGCTGCGACTCCATCGTTACCCTGCATTTGACCATCAATAACCCGGTACACCAGGCTTCGCACGTCACCGCCTACGACTCCTACCTCTGGAGCGAGAACGGCAGTGAAGACGTCATCCCCGGCGACGGCGAGACATACACCCAGTCCGGCGACTTCACCTATGAGCATCTCGACAACAACGGTTGCACGCAGGTCGATACGCTACACCTGACCGTCTATTACTCCTCCGCCAACGAGTTCTCCGCCACCGCCTGCGGCTCCTACACCTGGAACAACTCCATCTACGAGACCTCGGGCGACTACACCCAGCAGTTCCACGACATTCACGGCGCCGACTCCACCGTCACCCTGCACCTGACCATCAACCCGGTCTATGAGCAGGAAGTCGAAGCCACCGCTTGCGTGCAGTACACGTGGAACAACGAAATCTTCACCGAATCCGGCAACTACACCCAGAATCTCACCTCCTCGAAGGGCTGCGACTCCATCGTTACCCTGCATTTGACCATCCATAACCCGGTGCACCAGGCTTCGCACGTCACCGCCTACGACTCCTACCTCTGGAGCGAGGATGGCAGTGAAGACGTCATCCCCGGCGACGGCGAGACGTACACCCAGTCTGGCGATTTCACCTACGAGCATTCCGACAACCATGGTTGCACACAGGTCGATACGCTGCATCTGACCGTCTATTATTCCTCTTCCAACGAGTTTTCCGCCACCGCCTGCGGCTCCTACACCTGGAACAACTCCATCTACGAGGCATCGGGCGACTACACCCAGCAGTTCCACGACATCCACGGCGCCGACTCCACCGTCACCCTGCACCTGACCATCAACCCTGTTTATGAGCAGGAAGTCGAAGCCACCGCTTGCGTGCAGTACACGTGGAACAACGTAATCTACACCGAATCCGGCAACTACACCCAGGAACTCACCTCCTCGAAGGGCTGCGACTCCATCGTCACCCTGCATTTGATCATCCACAACCCGGTACACCGGGCTTCGCACGTCACCGCCTACGACTCCTACCTCTGGAGCGAGGACGGCAGTGAAAACGTCATCCCCGGCGACGGCGAGACGTACACCCAGTCCGGCGACTTCACCTACGAGCATCTCGACAACCACGGCTGCACGCAGGTCGATACGCTGCACCTGACCGTCTATTATTCCTCCGCCAACGAGTTCTCCGCCACCGCCTGCGGTTCCTACACCTGGAACAACTCCATCTACGAGGCATCGGGCGACTACATCCAGGAGTTCACCGACATTCACGGCGCCGACTCCACCGTCACCCTGCACCTGACCATCAACCCGGTTTATGAACAGGAAGTCGAAGCCACCGCCTGCGTGCAGTACACGTGGAACAACGAAATCTACACCGAATCCGGCGATTACACCCAGGAGCTCACCTCCTCGAAGGGCTGCGACTCCATCGTCACCCTGCATCTGACCATCCATAACCCGCAGCACACCGGCTTCACGGAGAGCGCTTGCGGCAGCTACACCTGGCATAACACCATCTACACTCAGTCCGGCGACTACACCTACGAGCATCTCGACAACCACGGTTGCACGCAGGTCGACACGCTGCACCTCACCATCCACAACCCGCATCACCTCAGCTTCACGGAAAGCGCTTGCGGCAGCTACACCTGGAATAGCACCACCTACACTCAGTCAGGCAACTACACCTTCGCGCACAACGACAACTTCGGCTGCACGCAGGTGGACACCTTGCACCTGACCATCCGGAAGCACAAGCACCAGGCCATCGAAGAGACCGTGTGCGAGAGCCAGCTTCCTTATTATCTGAACGGGGACGCGAACTACGCCTACAACGCGGGCGGCACGTATGAGGTCTCCCTCAACACGGTGGAAGGCTGCGACAGCACCATCTCCCTGACGCTCCACGTGGTCAGCGCGTTCGAGGAGAATCTGAACGCGACCGTCTGCAACGAGGAACTTCCGTACATCTTCAACGGGCAGTCGTTCAACGAGGCCGGCAACTACGATGTCACGGTGACCTCCAACGACGGCTGCAACACCATCGTCCATCTCCACCTCGAGGTAACCGACAACTGCAGTGTGGTGTGCGAAACCTCGGTCCTGCACGACGGATATGAATACCCGATTGTGAAGATCGGCAACGACTGCTGGTTTGCCGAGAACCTGCGCGTTACCACGGGCGTGAGCGGGGCCACTCCGTACCGCGACGATCCCGCGAACACCGACAAGTTCGGTTTGCTCTACACCTGGTACGCCGCCACAGCGCAACCTGAGCCGCAGCAGCCCCTGCATTCCGCCATGCCCGCTCCGGCCGCCGACCCGATGACCAAAGTGGCCTCGCAAGCCAAGGGCGGTTCGTTGGCCAAGGGACCGTCGGACATCACGGGCATTTGTCCCACCGGTTGGAAGATTCCCACGGTGGAGGATTTCCAGAACATGATTGCCGCGGCCGGATACGATGTGGACGCCATCAAGGATCCTGACATCACCACCTGGCTGCCCGGACACGCCGGCATCGACCCGGGCACGGGCTTCGACGCCCCCGCCGCCGGATACTTCGATTCGTTGAAGGCGCGCTACGCCTGCCTCAAAGACAGGACCTACTTCTGGACCATCACCTCCGGCAGCACGGAATACACCGCGATGGCCGCCGAGATCAGCTACTACTGTCCCGAGCTGATGTTCACGGAGATCCCGAAGCTCAGCAAGCTGAGTATCCGCTGCGTCAAAATCAAAGACTAACCCCTCCTATAGCCCATTTGGCGGGCGTAAGGCTCACATGGCCCTGCGCCCGCCTTTTTTTCTTACCCATGCTTAACTTTTATTAACATTCTCATTTTCATGAGTATCAATAAATTAATTTATTTTCTGCTCGATTTTTAGCCGAGCATAACGGAATTTTTGTACTTTTGCCGCCGATTTTTTTTGACCTAGACTATGACTTAGACTAATGACTATAACTTAGACTAATAACTATGACTTAGACTATAACCATTAACCTTTAACCTTTACCAAGAAATAAGTAAAAATAAAAGATATGAAGAAATTTACGATTTTTTGTGCGCTGCTGTTCTTGACAGTCGGCGCGGTGAACGCACAAACCATCACCCAAGCAAACACACAGTTCCCCAACCCGGGGTTCGAACACTGGGACTATCACTCCAACGCATCCTGTGCAGGTGAATCTTGGCTTTCTAGCTGTTCTTACACTGATGTCAAATACGTTCCGACTTTTTGGCATACGTTTGATGAAATCAATATATCGGCAGGCAGTGCAAACCATCACAACAGATATAACTCAACTAGCAACCCGAATAAAGTGCATAGCGGGAATTATTCCATTGGGCTTGTTGTCCATAGTATTTTGGGAGTAAAGGCAAACGGGACTATGACCACTGGGGTAACATACGTAGGTAACGTGTTAAATGCAGGTAGTGACGAAAACTACAATTATGATAACAACAACAGCACCTCTTACTCACAGTTTGGTAATGGAAAATTCAACTTCCCATTTGTTGGATGTCCAGATTCCCTTTCTTTGTATTATCAAACAAGCTGGGCATCAACCACTGTCAAACCAATGATCAAGGTTTACGGGCACCAGGGGTTACCCTTTTACGACAAAGCAAACGGAGATTTGGAGCCGACAAACAAGATCATCTTCGAAGCGACACCCCATTTCCCAACTTCTCAAAACACTTGGGCGAGAGGGACAAGCAAGCTAAACTACAACACGACGAATTTCCCTAACAACGGAGACAACACTTACACTCCATCTTCCATTTCCCGTCCCGAATATTTGTTAGCCTCCCCTTCTACCAGTCAATCGGCAGGGTCAGGACAAGCCGGGCACGAATTCATCATGGATGACCTGTATTTCATCTACGACAAAGGGCTTTCCTCCGTTTCAATCGGCGGCACAGCCAGTAGTGCGGCTTTGAACGTGTTCAATGCGGCGGAGTGGCTCACACACGAGCCTTCCCGCACGTACGATGCGAACGGAAACCCCTCTTTCAACAACAGCGGCACGGCATCCTGGAACTACACCACCTCATTCTGTTATACTTCCGACAGCGATTTCCCAACCGTCACAGCTACTCCGAAATCAAAGCTGATCACCGGCATTACCATTGTCCAAGCCTCGACGACCAACCATTACGCCACCATCACAGTAACCCATAACGACAACTCGACCTTTACCTATACCATCAACTTCACCAATGCGAAACCCGCGCCCACGGTCACCGCTTCCACCAACCCCACGGCGGTCTGTGCGGGCGCGTCCGCCACGCTGACGGCCACGGGCGCCAACACCTATAGCTGGAGCACCAACCAAACGGGGGCCAGCATCCCCGTGACGCCCAGTCAGCAGACCACCTACACGGTCACCGGCACGGCCAGCAACGGCTGTACCGCCACGGCCAACGTCACCGTGGGGGTGAACCCGCTGCCGAACGTCTCCATCACCGGCACGCCGACCATCTGCTCGGGCAACAGCACCACCCTTACGGGTAACGGCGCCAGTTCCTACAGCTGGTCCACCGGCGGCTCGGCGACTTCCATTTCTGCCAACGCCGGTGGCACCTACTCCGTGACCGGCACCAGCAGCTACGGCTGTACGGCCACGGCCTCCGTGACCGTCACCGAGCACGCCGCGCCGACCATCAGCATTGACGGTCCGGCCTCCATTTGCAGCGGCACCACGGACACCCTGACCGCCTCCGGTCTCAGCAACTACAGCTGGAGCGGTCCCGCCACGGGCTCTGCCGCAGCCTTAAACATCACCGCCGGCGGCACCTACACGGTCAGCGGCACCGATGCCAACGGCTGTTCCGGCACTGCCACCAAGACCGTCACGGGCAAGACCACCCCGACAGTCAGCATCAACGGCGCCACGGCCCTCTGCGACGGCGCCACGGGCACGCTGAACGCCACCGTCACCCCGTTGAACGCACAGCTGACCTGGACGGGCGGAAGCCACAACAACAGTCTCAACATCACCGCGGCGGGTTCCTACACCGCCACGGCCAACCTCGACGGCTGTGAGAGTTCCGCCACAGTCACGGTCACCGCAGCGGCAGCTCCCTCCGCACCGAGTGTCACGGACGGCACCCGCTGCGGTCAGGGAACCGTCACGCTTGCCGTCGCCAACCCCGACGCGGACCTCACCTACCACTGGTTCGCCTCCCAGACCGCAGGAAGCGAGTCGGGCAACGGCATCTCCTTCACGACCCCGAACCTCAACAGCAGCGCCACCTATTATGTGAGCGCCAAGAACGCCGGCGGATGCTACTCCGCCCGCGTGCCAGTGACTGCCACCGTCAACCCGCTGCCTTCCGTCCCAACTGTCAGCAACATGAGCGTCTGCGGAACGAGCGACATCACGCTGACGGCCACCGCCACGGCCCCTGTCAGCTGGTACACCGACGCTGACGGCACGAACGCCACCACCGCCAACCAGACGGTTTCCACCACCACGACGTTCTACGCCGCCGTCATCGACGGCAACAACTGCCGCAGCACCCTCGTCCCGATGACCGTCACGGTGAACAACATCCCGTCCGCCCCGACCGTCACCACCAACCCGACCTCGCCGATCTGCTCCAACAGCAGCGTGACCGTCACCTTCAACACCACCGCACCTGCCGGTCACACCGTGAAATGGTATGACAGCGAGCAGCAAAGTGCCGGACAGGGCAACCAGGTGACGAAAACCGTGAATGTCGGCACCACCACCTATTACGCCGCCGTCTCCAACAACGGCACTCTGTGCGAGAGCGCGAAGACGCCGGTGGAAATCGTCGTCAACCCGCTGCCCGAGGCACCGGCCGTGACCAACACGAGTGTCTGCGGCGAAGGCGACATCGTCCTCAGCAACCAATCCTCCGACGCGACGAATTGGTACTCCGACCAGAATGGCGACACTGCAGCAACCGTCAACCAGCATATCGCGGCAACCACGACGTTCTACGCCGCCATCATCGACGGCAACAACTGCCGCAGCACCCTCGTCCCGATGACCGTCACGGCGAACCCCATCTATACGGACATCAGCGACACCAAGACCGCCTGCGGTTCCTACACTTGGGAAGGAACCACCTACACCGAGAGCGGCGACTACACCAAGACCCTGCAAAGCGTGAACGGCTGCGACAGCACCGTGACGCTGCATCTGACCATCAACAACGGCTACACCGTCAGCATCGACTCCACCGTCTGCAACCAGTTCGTGTGGCAAGGCGAGACCTACACCACCTCGCAGGTCATCTCCAAGCACTTGACGAGCCTGCAAGGTTGCGACAGCTTGGTGACCATCAACCTCACCGTGAAGCACAGTTCCACCTTCACGGACAACCTCGTGCTGTGCAGCGACCAGCTGCCTTACACGTATGCGGGCACGGAAATCACCTCCGCCGGCGTGAAGACCATCACGTTGATGAATGCCGAGGGCTGTGACAGCGTCATCACGTTGACCGTGACCGTGAACCCGCAGCCGGGCGTGCCGACCATCACCGCCACTACCCTCTCCCGATGCGGTGCCGGCACCCTCAACCTGACGGTCGCCAAAGGCAGCAACAGTGACGGATGCCGCTGGTACACGGATGAAACCGGCGGGGAGCCCTTCCAGACCGGTCTCAGCTACCAGCCCAACCTGACCGAGAACACGACCTACTATGTGTCGAGCTACAACAACGCCGGCTGCGAGAGCGGACGCATCCCCGTGGCCGTCACCGTGAATCCGGTGCCGGAAGTCCCGACCGTTTCCACCGAGAACACTACCCGCTGCGGTGCCGGCGAGGTCGTCCTGACCGCCACCGTTGGCGAGAACGGCACACAATGCCGTTGGTATGGCAACAACAACCCGAACAACACCACCGTGCTGAGCTCCGAAAACAGCTACACGGTGAACTTCAACAGCAACACGAGCGCCACCCGCACCTTCTACGTGGAGAGCTACAATGATGCCACCGGTTGTAAGAGCACGACCCGCGTGGCGGCCACCGCTACGGAGAACCCCGTGCCCGCCGCCCCGCAGGTGACCGCTGCCAGCCACTGCGGCTCGCTTACCGCCGACCTGGCCGACTACATGACCACCTCCGCCGACCTCTTCCGCTGGTACGACAACAACGAGGAACAGCTGGCCGAAAACGCTCATTACAGCACCACAATCGAAGAGACCACCACCTTCCTGGTCAGCGTCTATAACGATCTGACGACCTGCGAGAGTCCAAAGACCCCGCTGACCGTCACCATCCACCCGACCTACGAAGCACAGTCTATTTACGACACCATCTGCCAAAACACTGAATATCAGAATTATGGCATCAGCCAGACGTTCACGGAAGCCGGCGAGCAGAGCTTCGTGCTCAACACCGTCACCGCCAACGGCTGCGACAGTTTGGTGACATTATATATATATGTAAAACCGCAAGTGACCCACAGCATCACGGCACAAGCTTGCGACCAATACACTTGGAATAACGAAACCTACAATGAATCAGGTGTTTACACACAAACCTTCACCGCCGCGAACGGTTGTGACAGTATCGTGACGCTGACGTTGACCATCAACACGGCCAGCGCGACCGAATTTAACGCCACGGCCTGCGAATCCTACACTTGGAACGAGGTAATGTACGTCGAGTCCGGCGACTACACGCAGGAGTTCACGAACGTCAACGGCTGCGACAGCGTGGTGACCCTGCATCTGACCATCAACCCTGTCTATGAGCAGGAAATCGAGGTTTCCGCTTGCGTGGAATACGAATGGAATGGCGAGACCTACACCGAATCCGGCGATTACACCCAGAGCCTCACCTCCTCGCAGAACTGCGACAGCATTGTCACGATGCACCTGACCATCCACCAGCCCGCCGACGTGGAGCTGTACGACCAAGTGTGCGTCAGCAGTGAATACACGAACTACGGCTTCAACGAATTTTTCCTGGAGCCCGGCGAGGAGACGCTGACGAGCGAAGGACAGACCGTCTATGGCTGCGACAGCACCACCACGCTCCATCTGACGATCCTGCCCGTTTTCGAGACGGAGCTTAACGAGACCATCTGTCAGAACAGCACTTTCGTATTCAATGGCGAGGAAGTCAGCGAGGAAGGCGACTACACCGCCAACCTGACGGCCGCCAACGGCTGCGACAGCACCGTCACGCTGCACCTCTCCTTCTATCCGCAGAAGATCGAGAATCTCTACGCTGAAATCTGTGCCGGCGAATCCTACAACGAATACGGCTTTGACATCGCCGAAGCCATGGAGAGCCAGGATTACGAGCTGACGAGCGCCGACGTGAACGGCTGCGACAGTCTCACCATCCTGCATCTCACCGTCCACCAGCCCGCCGCCACGACGCTTGAGGCCACGCTCTGCCTCGGCGGCATCTATTCCGAAAACGACTTCGAATTCACCGCCACGGAGACCGGCTACTTCACGATGACCCAAAGTCTGCAGACCGTCTTCGGCTGCGACAGCACCGTCACTCTGAACATCACGGTCAACCCGACCAGCCAGGTGAACCTCATCGACGAGACCTGCCAAAATGCAGTTTACGAGCAAAACGGCTTCGAAGCAAGCTATGACGAACCCGGCGAATATACCCTGACCAACCTCGACCAGAACGTTTACGGCTGCGACAGTCTCACCATCCTCACCCTGACCGTACACCCGGTGTTCGAGACCGAGGTCCGCGACACCATCTGCTTCAACGGCGAGTATGATTTCCATGGCGAGATGCTCAATGAGACAGGTGATTACACCACGACATTGGCGACCGTGAACGGCTGCGACAGCGTCATCAACCTGCATTTGTATGTGCGTCCCGAGAAACGCCGCGAAATCTCCGCGGACATTTGCGAGGACGCCGACTACAACGAATACGACTTCGCCATCGCGCAAGCTATTGAATCTCAAGACTATGAGCACACCGTCGCGGATGTGAACGGCTGCGACAGCACCACCGTGCTGCACCTCACCGTCCACAAACCTGCCGTCACCAACATCCCCGTCACCCTTTGTCTGGGCGAAAGCTACAACAACTACGGATTCCAGTTCACGGCCACGGAGACGACCGTGTTGACGCAGCACTTGCAGACCGTTTACGGCTGCGACAGCACCGTGAACCTCCAGGTGACGGTGAACCCGACGCACCACGTGCTGCTCAGCGGGCAGACCTGCGCCGGCGAGCCTTACAACGAATACGGCTTTGACACGCTGTTCGCACAGGCGGGCACCTACACGCTGCACCACAACGACCAGAACGTCTTCGGCTGCGACAGCGTCACCGAGCTCAGCCTTACCGTGCGTCCCGTCTATCACCAGAACATCTCCCGCATGATCTGCGAGAACGGCAGCTTCGTCTTCAACGGGCAGACGCTCACCGAGGCTGGCATCTACACCGCCGAGTTGCAGTCGATTTACGGCTGCGACAGCATCGTGACCCTCAACCTGAGCGTGGGTGCCGAATACCGCGACACCTTAGTGGCGCACGTCTGCTACGGCAACGACTACACGCAATACGGCTTCGACATCGAGAATGCCACCGCGACCGGCTACCACGAGCAGCACACCACCGCCGTGAACGGTTGCGACAGCACCTCCGTGCTGCACCTCATCGTCCACGAGCTGAACACCACCGACCTCTACGCCACGCTCTGTCTGGGCGAGTACTACCGTCTGAACGGTTTCAACGTGACGGCCACGAAGGTCGGCGACACCACCTACACGCGCATCGTGCCCACCATGTACGGCTGCGACAGCACGGTGGTCCTGCACCTCACCGTCAACCCGACCAGCACCGTCGCGCTCAGCGACGAAATCTGCGCCGGCAACCGCTACGAGCTGAACGGCTTCGACACGCTCTTCACCGAGGCGAACACCTACACGCTCGTCAACCACGACCAGAACATCTATGGCTGCGACAGCACTACGACGCTGACGCTGACCGTGTGGCCGAACCTCACCGCCGAGGTCAGCGAAGCCATCTGCTTCAACACCAGCTTCGACTTCAACGGCACCACCCTCACAGAGGCGGGCACCTACCTCGACACGCTGCCCACCATCCACGGTTGCGACAGCATCATCACCCTGCATTTGGACATCTATCCTGAAAATACGACCACTATCGCCGACACCGCCTGTGTGACGTACACGTGGAACGACGAAACCTACACGGAGACTGGCGTTTACACCCAACTGTTCACCGACATCCACGGCTGCGACAGTACCGTGACGCTGAACTTGGTCATCAACGCCGCCGACACGATGGAGATTGCCGACACGGCTTGTGTAACCTACACCTGGAACGATGTAACTTATACAACATCAGGTGATTACACACAAAGTTTCCAGAATGTCAACGGTTGTGACAGCACCGTCACCTTGCACTTGGTCATCAACGCCGCCGACACGGTGGAGATTTCCGAAGCCGCCTGTTTGACGTACACCTGGAACGACGAAACGTACACGGAATCTGGCGATTACACTCAAAGCTTCCTGAATGTCAACGGCTGCGACAGCACCGTCACCCTGCATCTGACCATCCATTCCGCCGACAACACCGAATTTGCGGAAGTCGCTTGTGTCAGCTACGCATGGAATGATTCGATCTACACGCAGTCCGGCGATTATATCCAACATTTCCAAAACATCAACGGCTGCGACAGCACCGTCACCCTGCACCTGACCATCAACCCTGCCGACAACACGGAATTTGCCGAGGTCGCTTGTGTCAGCTTCACGTGGAATGATTCCACCTACATGCAGTCCGGCGATTATGTCCAGCATTTCCAGAATGTGAATGGCTGCGACAGCACCGTCACCCTGCATCTGACCATCAACCCTGCCGACAACACGGAATTTGCGGAGGTCGCTTGCGTCAGCTTCACGTGGAATGATTCCACCTACACGCAGTCCGGCGATTATGTCCAATATTTCCAGAATGTCAACGGCTGCGACAGCACCGTCACCCTGCACCTGACCATCAACCCTGCCGACAACACCGAATTCACGGAAGTTGCTTGTGTCAGCTACACGTGGAATGATTCGATATACACCCAGTCCGGCGATTATGTCCAACATTTCCTGAATGTCAACGGCTGCGACAGCACCGTCACCCTGCACCTGGTCGTCAACGCCATCGACTCCTTCGAGTTTGATCACACGGCTTGCATCAGCTACACGTGGAATGATTCGACTTACACCGAGTCCGGCGATTATATCCAGCATTTCCAGAACGTCAACGGCTGCGACAGCACCGTCACCCTGCATCTGACCATCAACCCTGCCGACAGCGAAGAGTTCTCAGAGGTTGCTTGTGTCAGCTACACGTGGAATGATTCCATCTACACGCAGTCCGGCGATTATGTCCAGCACTTCCAGAACGTCAACGGCTGTGACAGCACCGTGACCCTGCACCTGACCATCAACCCGACCCACAGCATCGTGTTGTACGACACCATCTGCTTAGGCGAGCACTACATGGCCAACGGCTTCGACACCCTTCCGACGGCTGCCGGCGCCTACATCATGCTCAACCAAAGCCAGAACATCTTCGGCTGCGACAGCGCTACCACCCTGCACCTGACCGTCAACCCGACCGCCGACGTGCAGTACACCGCCACCGTCTGTTTGGGCACGGCGTTCAACCAATACGGTTTCGACACGCTGATGACCGCCGCCGGTGTCTATACCCTCGTGCATGAAGGCCAGAACATCCACGGCTGCGACAGCACCACCACCGTCACGCTGACCGTCAACCCGACCTACAGCGCCGACACCACCGTCAACATCTGCGACGTGGAAGTTCCTTACATGTGGGACGACGAGCAGTACTGGGAGACCGGTGACTACACCATCCCCTACTCCACTGTCAACGGCTGCGACAGCATCGTGAACCTGCACCTCAACGTCAACCCGACCTACAGCCAAGACACGGCGGTGACCGTCTGCCAGGGCGCGCTGCCTTACTGGTTCGACGCTGACCACAGCTTCAGCGAGGCCGGTCTGCACACCATCAACTTGACCACGGTCAACGGTTGCGACAGCGTATGGCATCTGCAGCTCACCATCACCCCGAATTCCGAGCATTCGGTGACGCACACCATCTGCGCCAACGAACTGCCTTACAGTTTCATGGACAGCCTCTTCACCGAAGCCGGTCAATATGACATCACCGAGTCGGATGCCGACAACTGTCTCACCATCACGCATTTCACGCTGAATGTCAACGCCACCTACCATGGTTACGACACCGTGACCGTGTGCGAGGAGACGCTGCCTTACACCTACGGCACGACGGCGCTCACGGAGAGCGGCGACTTCGACATCCACTTCAGCACCGTCAACAGCTGCGACAGCTTGGTTTCCGTTCACTTCACGGTGATCCCGACGGCGACGGGCGCTGAGGAGCAGTGGGTCTGCGTCAGCGACTTCCCAGTGGTTTACGGCGGCGAGACCTTCACGCAAGAGGGCGTCTATACCGTCACCTTCCACCGCGACAATCTCTGCGACAGCGTCGTGACCTTCACGCTGCATCAGGCGCAGGAGTATCTGTTCACCGAAACCGACGACGTGTGCGACCACGCGCTGCCATACGAATGGCGCGGCATGGCGTTCACCCAGACCGGTGTCTATTACGACTCCCTGACCTCGCAACACGGCTGCGACAGCGTTTATCAATTGAACCTGACCGTGAATGAGACGCAGCTGATCGTCGAGAGCCCCATCGTGCTCTGCAACGGCGAAAGCGAGCTCTGGCGCGGCATGACCCTGACGGAGAGCGGCACCTACCGCGACACCATCAGCAGCGCGACCACGGGCTGCCACGAAATCCACGAGGTGACCGTCACCGTGAACCCGACCTACCTGTTCCACGACACCGTGACCATCTGCAGCGACGAGCTGCCTTACAGCTGGCACGGCATGACGCTCAACGAGGCCGGTGTCCGCGAAGACTACCACCAGACCGTCAACTTCTGCGACAGCATCTACCGTCTCACGTTGGTGGTGAACCCGTCGTACCACGCCACGGAGACCGCCTCCGCCTGCGACTACGACCTGCCGTATCTGTGGCACGGACAGTCGCTGACAACGAGCGGCACTTACTACGACACGCTGACGACGGTCAACGGCTGCGACAGCACCTTCGCGCTCACCTTCACCGTGAACCCGTCGTCGTTCACGGCGCAGGCCGACACGGTTTGCAACACCGAGTTGCCGTACTTGTGGCGCGGCATGCAGCTCACCGCCGCCGGCACCTACCACGACACCATCCCGAACAGCTACGGCTGCGAGGACGTGTATGAGATGGTCCTGACGGTGAACCAGAGCGACGTCGTCACGATTCACGACACCATCTGCCAGGGCGGTTGGTACACGCTGAACGGCTTCGACACGCTCGCCTCGCAGGCCGGCACGCTCTACGACCAGCTGACGCTCACCAACGCCAACGGCTGCGACAGCGTCGTCAACCTCATCCTGCAGGTGATGCCGACCTACCTCTTCGAGACCACGGCCTCCACCTGTGAGAACGTGCCTTACGAATGGCGCAACGGCGAGTACAGTGTTGCCGGAGACTACTACGACAGTCTGACCACGCAGCACGGTTGCGACAGCGTCTATGTGCTGCACCTCAGCCTCAACCCGACCTTCGACATTTACGTGGACGACACGGCGATGGCGCACCACGAGTACACCTACGACAACTTCGTCGTCACCCCGTCCGACAGCGGCGTGTTCAACTACGACATCCAGTACCTCACGCTGGCCGGCTGCGACAGCATCGTCCACCTGACCCTCTATGTCGCCTTCAACGACGGCATCGACGACTACACGATCACGCCGGAGTTCTCCTTCTACCCGAATCCGACGAGCGTGCTCCTGAACATCCGCGGCGAGCGTATGCGCACGGTGGAGGTCTTCAACATCAACGGCAAGTTGGTCGGCCGCTCCGACGCCGAGACCCCCGAGTTCACCCAGATCGAGGTCTCCAACCTCCCGACCGGCCACTACTTGGTGAAGGTCACCTTGGATGACGGCAAGAGCGTCACCGGCAAGGTCGTCGTGAACAGAAGGTAATACATAACGATTACGGATATGGAAAGGGAACTCGAAAGGGTTCCCTTTTTTAATGGTTAAAGGATAAGGTTAAAAGGTTAAAAGGTTAAAAGGTTAAAAGATTAAAGGGTTAAAAGATTAAAGGGTTAAAAGGTTAGATGGTTAGATGGTTTGATGGTTTGATGGTTTGATGGTTTGAGTTTAGGGTTTAATGGTTTATAGTTTCGGTCGCGAACCACCCCGTTAGGGGTGAAGGGGTTGGTAGGTAGGTGGTTGGTAGGCGGTGATGGGGTTGGTAGAAATTGACGGGCGCGGAGGCAGGTCGCACGCCGGAGGTGTGCGGGGAAAATCGACATTACGGATTACGGCCGAAACAAAAAAAAATTACACAATATCGGAAAGTAATGCATTTAACACATTGTTGTTGCGTTTATGAATTTAACAAAACAAAGGTAATAAAATATACATTTTCGTGTTTTACAGCGTTTTATGAATGTTAATAATTGTTAACAGTAAAAAAATCAAAAAATTTGCATAAAACCCTAGAAATTAGTACTTTTGCGCGTTTTTTTTCAAGCGATTGCCGCCCGCCAAAGCGGATTTTCGTATTTATTATCTTTTTAAGAATCAATTAAGAAATAAGGCGGATTTTGGTTTGTCTTGAAAAATGACAAGTCGGTTGTTGTAACAATTGACACAGTTTTTCGTATTTAAAAACGCCATAATAGTGCAAGTAAATAAAAAAAAATAATATACTATGAACGAACTTTTACTACAAGTGTCTAAGTCAGAACATTTTAGAAGCAAATGTTCAGCACAGAGGATCAAGATGGCGACCCTGAAGATTCGAATGGTGATCGGGCTGATTGCCATGCTGATCGGGGGGCTGAGCCTCAACGCGGTCGCGCAGAACAACGCAAACATGCCCGCACAGCAGAAGAAAAACTGTCGAATCGCGAAAAACGGTGCCACGGTCAATTTCACCGTGGCAGGGAAAATACCTGCCGGTGCGGAATTAACCGCTGTCCCCGTGGAGCGTGTGGATGTGGACGGCAGCCCCATGCTGGCCGCGTATGACATCACCCTCACCGACAACGGCAAGGAGTGGCAGCCCGCATACGGGCAGCCCACGCAGGTGACCATCTCCGACCCCAGTTTCGGAAACGGGAAGAGTCTCGACATCTACCATGAAACAGACGAGGGTAGGGAGTATGTGGCCACCGTGGTTTCCGTGAACAATACCGTCACCTTCTTGGCCAAGCACTTCTCCGTCTATGTGGTGGGCGCCGCCGGCAATGAGCGGCTGGTGCTGATGTTCATGCGGGCCTACAACCCATACAACGACCCGAACAGCGCTGAATACGAGAGCCCTTTGGCCCCGGAGCATCAAAACTATTCCGTGCCGGATACCGTCTGCATGTTGGTGAAGCGCGCCGACACCGTTAACAACGGCGACAACCTCAAGACCCTTATCTACGCCCCTGGCCCCGGTTATATGTACCCCGGCGTGGGCTTCTTCGGCTGGGCCGGCACTCCCGACTACACCACCGACCCCGACGAACAGATGACGATCCATGATGTGCGCGACTCCGTCTATCAAAGACTTCTCGCCGAAAACTCGTTCAGTGATCTCGACACCTTGAAGTTCTTCCCCGTGCTTCTGTGCAACCACAACGTCTATTACCGCAGCTCCCGCAGCCCCAAAGTGGTGATCGGTGTCGATGCCGTCCTCTACCGCAGTGATTCCTCTAACATCCGTCCATACATCGTCAACGAAAGCTACGTGCCGGAGGACCTCAATGAAAACTTCAACGGTTGGAAATTGATGGATGGCGATGCCAATATCACCTATGGTATCAAAGAATCTAATGAATTGTATTTAAGCGGCGACTCCATCAACATCAAAGGAGATCTCACTTTTATAGCGGACATCTCCTACGGTTATTGGATGACGTTCGACGAAAACGGCAAGGGTGCCACCTACACCGCCCCGATATTCTTAAAATCCCCTGAGTTCGCCGGACAAACTGGCGACAAGCTGAGCGACAACATACCCGAAGACCCCACTCGGTTCGGATATTCTTTTGGCGGCTGGTACGCCGATGCCGACACCACCGTGCCTTTCGTGTTTGGTGATGGATACCTGGAACGAGACACCAGCATCTATGCAAAATGGATTCCCAACGAAAGAGCCAACTATACGGTGATGATATGGCGGCAGAACCAGGACCGCACCGGGTACGACCTCGCGCTTTCCCTCTCCGATTCCGGCAGAGTGGGACAAAGCATTACTAATGTGGCGAATATCACGACGGGTACCATAGGTCACCTGACCTATGTGAATGTACTCGGTCGGCAGTTTGGTGGAATCGTCTCCGTGCCGAACGGTACACTAACAGACCCCTTCACGGGCTTCACCCTATCCACGACCAACCCCATCCGGGATACAGTAATCGCTCCGGAGGGACAGTCGGTAATCGACATCTATTTCGACCGCATGCACTATACGCTTAAACTCTATGTGACACGGACTAACTTGGCGGGTACAGGCGATTATATAGGAGCTGGAACAGGAAACAACAAAACTTTGACGGTTGACACCAATGATGCTGGTGGTAAATATTTCGGATTTTGGACGGAGAGTCTCAATTATATCACCAGGATAAAAGGGGCCACTCCGGCAAGCTATGTGGTCAATGGGAACAACCGGTATTATTACCACACCATCACGGCCTACTATGGCGAAAACATAAGCAACCAATGGCTCGACTACAGCGAAATCCAGAGCAGCACAAGTTTTGTCAGCTGGATTTTAATGCCTACGTCAAAAGCGTGGGTCGGTCCCAACAATGGCGGTAACACGCTAAAAGGCGACGTGAGTATCATGGACGAGCAGTTGCTGGGAAACTTGGCCGATTCCATGGGCAATTTGATCACAGCCCGATACGGGCCGTATTCAAACTGGTACTATCATCTCTACCTTGCAGACGACCAGGGGAACTATCCATCCGAGCCCAGCATCATCGTGTATGCTAGATCGGCCGGTTCCCAAGATAATAACAAGCTGAAAATACCCACCGTGGAGGGTTATGAATACAATAATCGTACTGAAACACCAGGAAACAACATCATCCGTCATTACTACATCCCCGCCAGATACGGCATCATATACATGGATGGCAACTATGTGAACGGCAACGAACAGTCCATTCAGAACAAAAAGCGCAACGAGTTGCATTCTGTGCCGAACATCCCTTATGGCTCTGATATCTCCTCGTATGCTACCTACATTCCGGATCTTCCTGCCGGAGAATATGGGTTCGTTTTTGAGGGGTGGTATGCCGACGAGGCCTGTACCCAGCCCTACACTTTCACCACAATGCCGCTCGGCGGCGTGCGCGTGTATGCCAAATGGCGTCAGATACAGTACCGCGTGTTCTTGCATCCGCAGGCGGGCCGCGACCCAAGTCTCAACTGGGGTAGCGAAAGCCAAGCCATGAACTTCCGTATCAGTTACGGTGACAAAGTCAGCCCGCCCATGTTCGGACAGCGCGATCTCTACACGTTCGGCGGCTGGTACACCGAGCCGGAATGCACGGTGGTTTTCTACCCCAAAGCCAACCCGTTGAACGAGAACCGTGTCACTGCCGACTACGACAAGTACGGAGAAGATAAGACTGACTTGATGGACAAATGGGGTGACCTCCAAAATACCGTCGATGACCCGAGAAACCCGAACGGCCCGAATGGAGCGCCCTACAACAGCGACATTATCGGCTTTAACGGCGGCGACCGTTTCTGGATCACCAAGAAATTGGATCTCTACGCGCAGTGGAGGTACAAATTCGACGGTGCGGAAGGTGCGATGGTGGAGTATGTGTGCGCCAGTTGTGTGCCGAGCTCTATGCCGGTGGACACCAACCTCTACCTTGACAAATCCAAGGTGGTGTCGATGCCCGGATCCACGCCTTCTTCCCCTGACAGCATCTTCACCCACTGGATCATCCAGCGTTGGAGCACAGACGAAGGCAAATACGTGGACAGCATCGCCGCCTATCCCGGCGGCCCGTTCATCCTGGACCTCACGGCAGCCAGACGTCAGCAGATCACCCCTGACAGTGCCACCTACACGTTCCGCCTGCGTGCGAACCTTGAGCCCGTCACCGCGAAGAGAACCTTCATCGTGTGGTACCGCAACATTGAGGACGACCCACTCGGCCGCAGCGACACGGTCAGGCTTGACGCGCCCGACACAACGTTCTACAACAGGGAAGTGTCCATTCCTCATCCCGGTTCTCGGGAAGGTTACGTTTTCAAAGGATGGTACAGGAAGAACTACTGGTCCGAGACCGGAAAGGCTGACATCCAACCGGAAATCAAAATCGGAAACGACACCACCCACGTGAATTTCCTTTGGTACAACCCTGAGGATAACCATTTCTATTCCGCAAGCACTTTCGACGCCGAACATCTCGCTTTAGGTGTGGCCGCCGACCAGCAGACACCCTATCACTTCTTGTATGCCGTCTGGGAACCGATCGTCTATACCGTCCGTTTCAACCCGAACGTTCCGGCAGGCGAGGAATACACGGGAGAGATGGATTACGAGGATTTCACTTACAATGAGGAGAAGAACCTCTACCCCAATGCCTTTGTGTGGCCCTGCCACAAGTTCCTCGGATGGACTTTCACGAGTGACAACTCCGGAGACACGCTCGCCGACCAGCAGTTGGTAAAGAATCTTTCTTTGACCGACCATGACACGGTGGACCTCTATGCCGTTTGGGAAACGACGGCTCCGACACTGACATTGCATCCCGACAGTGCCACTTGTATCAATCCCGGCTCCCTTACCATAACGGTGAACAACGAAGTGCCCAGCTACCATTATATGGTATATGGCTTAGATATCACCCAAACGCCGGCCGTGGAGACTGCGGATCCCGTTTGGGAGGCGACCCTTGACGACCAGGTCACCGTGCCCAATCTCGACCCCGGGCGCTATCGCGTGAAAGTGGTCACCGCCACGGGCTGCCCATTGGAGAAAGACACGACCATTTTCGTCAAACCGGAGGAAATCACCTCCAAAGACAACAGTATGACCTTCTGCGGGCATTCCACCTTCAGCATCGTGCCCAGCAACAATCCCAATGTGAAATACCTGTGGAGCGATCCCATTATCTATCCCGAAACTGCCACCAATGTGACCGTGACCCCCGGTGCAAACTCAACCACCCCGGCGAGCAACATCTCCGGCACACTGATAAACAACAGTGGTTATACGGTAACGGTGACCTACGAGGTGTACCCCATTCTCGGCAACTGTCCTCCGGGGTTGATTGAATTACCCATCAGCGTGGGTGTTGCAACGCCCAATTACGAGATTTCACTCAGTGGGCCGACGGAAGACTTATGCGCCGGCAGTGAAGTTACGGTGACCGCCACTGTGAACAATGCCATCTACAATGATGCTTACACATTGCACTGGGTGATCAATGGAGTCACCACCGATCGGACGCTGCCTGCCCAAAAGGACACAGCGAAGACCACCGTGTCCATTCCTGCCGATCTCTGTGAAGGCAGCTACACCGTGGAGGTGTACTATGTAAATGACGACAACTTTTGCCAAGTTAACGCATCCACCTCCATCAATGTCGTTATGAATGGGTGGACTATGCCGTCTGACGGTGGATCCACTATCACCTGCGTGACTGACACCCTCCCGCCGCACCTGCTGAATCCCAGCGTAATGCCCAATGTCACTGACGGATGCGGCAACACACTGTCCCCCACGCTTACGGGTCGCACAAAAAATCTCGGTCTTCACGACTGTAGCGGAACCGTGACCTACACCTACCAATACACCGACTGCACAGGGGAGACAAAATACTGGAGATATGTTTACACCATCGAGCCGGTGGATCCGGTACTGACCATCAACGGACCGCAGACGTCCGTACCTGCCGGAAACTGCCGTCATCGCATTCCGGCGTTAGACTACACGTTGGAAGGATGCGGTAACATCACCGTGACACAAGATCCTATCGCCGGCTATGAAATCAGCCAAGGCGATAATCCTCAAGATATTACAGTCACGCTGACCGCCACCGATGCGTGCGGCAACACGGTTACAGATGTGGCCGTGGTGACCATTCCGGCCAAGCCGACGATAACCATCGATGTGACGCCAAGCACCGTCTGCCCCGGCACGCCCATTACTTTAAGTGCCGAAGTGACCGGCACAGATGAGACACCCGTTTGGACTTCCAATCCGTCCACCGGAGTCTTCAGCGGCAACACCTTCACCTCTGATGTTGCCGGCAACTACACGCTCACGGCGAGCGTGGGTAACATGGCCGACAACTGTCTTGTCACTTCGAGCAAAGCGGTGACGGTGAACCCGCCGGTCACCCTCTCGGCCACCGACACCACCCAGACCGTGTGTAAAGGCGAGCCCATCAAAGTGATCCACGTTAGCTATACCGCTGCGAACGTCAGTGTTTCCGGTCTGCCTGCCGGAGTGGGCTTCAACGATGACCCCATCGACCCCAACATCAACGGAACCCCCACGGAGGCGGGCACGTTCCACTACACCATCACGGCCACAAGTAATAAAACTCCACAGTGTGGTGTCAAGACGGTGACGGGCACTATCACGGTGACGGAAACCGGCGATGTGATTCCCATCTCCAGCGACTCGCTCTGCGAAGAAAGTACTGCCACACTGGTTGTTTCCTCAACACCGGGATCGACATACGCTTGGAAGAAAAACGGCGTTGATCTCGAAGCGACCACGCGTACACTGATCGTATCGGAAGCCGGCACATACTCAGTGACGGTCACATCTCCGCACGGAATGTGTATCAGCACAGGAAGCATAACACTGACCAAACACGAAACCAAGCGAGACACATTGCGCAGAACCGTTTGCGATGTCAAGTTGCCCTATACTTGGGATCATGTAACCTTTGAGGCTGCCGGGGCCCTTTCGGACACTCTGGTCTCTGTGATCGGATGCGACAGCATTGTGACGAGAGAGCTGACGGTGGTCACGAATCCCGTAGTGGAACTCGCTGACATAGAAATCTGCCCGAATGTTGAAACCGCCGACATAACAGCTATTGTGACCAGCTCGCATACAGCAGACTTCACGTATGCTTGGAGCGGTGATTTGACCGTTTCCTCGACCGCCAAGGCGGCCGACCAGCTGAGCGATACGGCCACAGTACAGATTCCCGACGCGCCCGGCTCCTGCGGACAGAACTACCCCATGTCGGTGACCGTGACAGACGACTACGGTTGCGAGGCAACCGCCAACAACATTGTGGCGGTGAAGATGCCAGCCAATCCAGTGATTGCCAGCCTGCCTGACACCAATGCCACGGCTATCCTTAACTGTACGTATAAGATGCCCGACCTCTCTGCCTTCACCCTCCACAGAACTACCGTTGAATGCGGCACACCCACTTTCGTGAGCCAGAGCATTGCTTCCGGCACCGAGTATCCGCAAACCGCTTTCCAACAGACTATCGAAGTCACCGTAACGGTGAAGGACGACTGCAACAACACTCAGACCGCGACGGTGTACGTCATCATCCCGGCCAAACTGAGTGTGAGCGTCAATGCCAATCCTGCCACCATCTGTCTTGGCAGTTCCTCCACGCTGACGGCCACCCCGGCCAATGCCACGGGTGTCGTGACGTACGATTGGACCCCGAGTACCACGCTGAACGCCACCGACGTCGCCACCGTAACAGCCACCCCGACGGCCGCTGGTGACAACACTTACACGGTGAATGTCCAAGATGTGAACGGTTGTACCAGCACTGCCAGCGTTACGGTGGTGGTGAACGACACCGTGAAGCTCTCCGCCAACAACCTCACGCAGAAGATTTGTCTCGGCTCGGGCATCACGACCATCAATATCACAGCTGAGAATGCCACTATTTCCCTTGATGCTCCTGCAGCTGCGGGTATGACGCTTTCCGGCAACAGCATCACGGGTACCCCGACCGCTGCGGGCACCTACAACTTCACCATCACAGCCGCGAACGACAAGACCCCGTCTTGCGGCAACAAGACCCTCACGGGCACCATCGTTGTGAAGGATCTCACCATTTCGGCTACCGGCAGCAATTCCAACTGCGACAACAAGTCCGGCAGTGCCACGGTGACCGCTTCCAACGGTTTTGAGCCTTACACCTACAGTTACGCTTACAAGTATCCTTCCGCCACCCATAATACCAATGTGAATCTGTCGGATGTGAACAACCTTAACACGAACAATCCGACCGGCTTGGATACCGCTGTCTATGTGGTGACCGTGACGGATGCCAACGGCTGTTCCAAGACGGCCGAGTTCACCGTGGGCCTGACCAACAACTTGAACGTCGAGGTGAGTGCCGGACCGCAACACATCTGTTCCGGCGGTTCCTTCGTGATCACACCGACCGCCCCTGAGGGCACCCAATACAGCTGGCTTAAGCCTACGCAGAATCCGGCTTGTAGCCCTGATTGTGACTATGTGAGCGGTACCGCTGCGGATGTCAACCAGACCACCGTACACGGTGAGAACCTGGTGAATAATTACACCTCCACGGTGGTGCTGACCTATACCGTTGTTCCGACCTACGGCATCTGTGTGGGCGCTTCCGTGCCCGTGACAGTAGCTGTGGACGTGACCACGCACCCTATACCCCCCATCACAGTGAAGGATACCACCGTGTGCGCCAATGTGGGTAATGTTGACCTTATCGCCACCTTTGCCAACGTAACTTCAACAGTGAATACCGTTTCCTGGAAGTTCCGCAACGACAGCGTGGCCCATTCTAACGCGGTCTCCAGTTCTGACCTTACCGACAACTACACGGCAGCGGTTCCGGCCACACCGTGCAACGATATGACCTATCCTTATGTGGTCTATTACAGTGACGAGTATGGTTGCAAGAGCCAGCGTTCGGCCAATGTAATCGTGAGTATGCCGGCCACCTTCACCATTACGGGTGGTACCGATAACAGCACCATCGAGTGTGTGGAGGACACGTTGGCCCCGCACCTCATTTCACCGAGTGTGATGCCGACGGTGAAGGATGCCTGCAACAACGACATCTCCAACCAATGGACGCTAACCCGTCCCACCAACACGGTGACCTGCGAAGGCACGATGGAGTTTGTCTATACCTATAAGAATTGTGACAACAAGACGACGACTTGGACCTACACCTACACCATTGAACGTACAACACCGCCTGCCGAAGTGAACGGTCCTGTTGCCACCACAAAGACAGTGGAATGTGTGGGAAATGCCACTGCTCCCACCACATTGCCTGAGGTAAAGGATGTGTGCGGCAATGCGCTGACTAATCCCATTATGGGGAGAACTGAAGATATTACCGATTGCGAAGGTACAGTCACCTACACTTACACCTACAAGGATTGTGTGGACAGCCCGTTTGTGTGGAAATATGTCTATACCATAGACGCCTCCACGGTTCCGACCGTGAACGCCTCGGGCATTGAGGCTTCCAAGACGGTGGTCTGCGTGGACAGTGCCAAGGTTCCCACCACCATCCCTACGGCCAAATCCAAGTGCGATGAGGCTCTGACGGGCGTGTTGACTGCCACGACGGACAACCCCACCCCGCTCACCTGCGAAGGCACGCGCACCTACACCTATACTTACACCGACTGCGCCGGTAATACTGCGACTTGGAACTATGTCTATACCATCACCAAGCAAGACTTCACGCTTCCTACCAACGGGAGCAGCGATATTGCCTGCGCTGCCGACACCGTGATGCCGACTCCTCCCTCCACTCCGGCCACCTATTGCGGCGACCTCACGGTCACCGGTCCGGTGAGAGGCGGCACCTACGACGGTTGCTCCGGCACCAAGACCTATACTTGGACTTACAAGGATTGCTCTGGCAGATATACGCACGACTGGACCTACACCTACAACATTGCCACGCCTGCAGCCCCCGCTTTGAAGACCCCCTGGCCGACCAACCAATCTAATGTGAACACCTGCTATGCTGGCAGGCCCGCCTTCCCGACGAAGGCTGCCGTGAAGGCCCTCTACACCGCCTCCTGCGGCAAGACCCTGACGGTGGACTCCGTGGAAACTGTTGTCAAAAGCAACGATTGCGACTGGGAGATCAGGTGTGAGTACACCATCACCGACGGATGCACTCCGGTGTCCCGTACCATCACCTACAAGGGTGGCGACCAGACGGCGCCGGTGATCACGGGTACGCTGGCGGACATCACAGTGACAGGATGCAGCTATGACGATGCTCCTGACGCCTATGCGGACGCTGCCGCGTTGGCATCTGCGTTGCAAGGTGAAGGAGCCGGCATCACAGACAACTGTTCAGCCATCTCCGATCTGACTCTGAACGTTTCTGACGGTGAAGTAACCGGTACCTGTGCAAAGACATTCACCAGATCTTACACGGTGACTGATCTATGCGGCAAAACCAGCAACGCGGTGGAACAGACGATCACCATCGCCCACAGCACCGCTCCTGCCGAGGTTGACGGACCTGTCGCCACCAGCAGCACCGTCGAGTGCATCGCCGACGCCACCGCGCCCACGACACTTCCGACCGTGAAGGATGTCTGCGGCAACACGCTGACGGCTCCGACTCCTGTCGAGGGAGGCACCTACTCCGACTGCCAGGGCACCAAGACCTTCACCTATACCTACAAGGACTGCGCCAACAAGGAGTTTGTCTGGACCTACACCTACAACATCGTACGCTCCACCGCTCCTGCCGAGGTTGACGGACCCGTCGCCACAAGCAGCACCGTCGAGTGCATCGCCGACGCGACCGCTCCAACGTCTTTGCCTTTGGTGAAGGATGTCTGCGGCAACACGATTGACGCTCCGACTCCTGTCGAGGGAGGCTCCTACACCGACTGCCAGGGCACCAAGACCTTCACCTACACCTACAAGGACTGCGCCAACAAGGAGTTTGTCTGGACCTACACCTACAACATCGTACGCTCCACCGCTCCTGCCGAGGTTGACGGCCCTGTCGCCACCAGCAGCACCGTCGAGTGCATCGCCAACGCCACCGCTCCAACGTCTTTGCCTTTGGTGAAGGACGTGTGCAGCAACACGATTGACGCTCCGATGCCGGAGGTGATCGACAACCCGACGACCATCACGTGCGGTGGCACGAGAACCTACAAGTACACGTACACCGACTGCGCGGGCAAGACGTTCGTGTGGAGCTACGTGTACACCATCCTTCCTCCTGTCCTCACCTTCACTAATGATGGCACTCTTGTTGATATTGAGAATGTGAATGCATGTTATTCAACTGCTCTTGCCACTCAGTTGAGAACGGATGCTCAAGTGAAGGCCATGTACTCTTCCAACTGCGACAAGACCATCACGGTTTCTCATGTTGATGCAGAAACCAAGACCGACGATTGCGATTGGATGATTACGCGTACATTCACCATTACGGATGGTTGTAATACGGAGAATAAGGTTCAGAAGATTTCCGGCTCCGACAACACGGCCCCGACCTTCACCGTTCCCGCCGCTATCACGGTTTGCCGCGAATCCGACGGCACATACGCCAACGCTATCCTGCCGGTCAACACCGGTGATGTGACCGATGCCGCCGATGCCTGCTCCACACCGACCGTCGGATATACCGATGGCACCCCGACGGAGAACGCCGACGGCACCCTGACCATCGTCAGAACCTGGAAGGCAACCGACGCTTGCGGCAATTACACGGAGGAACAACAGACCATCACGATCAACCCGCTGCCGACACTCACCGTGAGCCTGCCCACGCAGACCATCACCTACGGCGAATCCATCACCCCGGTGGTGCTGACCAACACCTATTCCACGGTCGCTCCACCCACAATGCCCGACGGTTTCACGTATAACCCCTCAATACAGACCATCACGGCTGACATGCCTCATGCCGGTACCTATACCATCACGGCGACGGCCACCAGCACCTTCACCCCGAACTGCGGCACTGTCGTGAAAACAATCCAGGTGATTGTCAACAAAAAAGCCCTCCTCATCGAACTCGACTCCACCAAGGTGTATGACGGCACAAAATTCACCGTGACCTATGACCAGCTGTACACAACTGGCTTTGTGGCCGACGACCACCTCGCCTCCGGCAACATGTGGACTGAAAGTGACCAAAGCGTCCAGACCAACTACAGCGGTATCCATGTGGGTCAGTATGAGAACCACGACGGCTTCTTCTCGGCTCCTATGGCTATTGTCGGCTACGTTGACAAGAGCGGATTCTCCGTCAAGGATGGATCCGGCACCGATGTGACCGCAAGCTATGTTCCTACCTTCGATGTAAAACTGAGGATCATCCCGCGGCCGATAACCATCACCGCGGCCACCGACTCGAAACAGTACGATGGCACACTGCTGGTGAACGGCAACCACTCCATTACTGCCGGCACGCTGGCTTCCGGCGACAGCTATACCGCCACGGTGACGGGCAAACAGCTCTGCAAGGGCTGGAGCTACAACACCCCGAGCGGAGCAGTGATTACACGCGGTACGGAGAATGTGAACCACGACTATCAGATTTCCTACGTGAAAGGAACTCTGACCGTGACAGATGTGGATCCCTCCAATTTCATCTGTCCTACGGCCGAGACCTTCCTGATCAACGACTGCGAAACCAGCACCTCGATCACCATCGCGGGTGAGCCCACCGTCATAGGCGTTGCCGCCGGCCAATACACCGTGGTGAACAACCTGGTGAATCCGCTGAGCGTGGGCCCGCATACCATCACATGGTCGCTGTTGGATGCCTGCGGCTACGAGGTCGGCTCCTGCACCCAGGTTGTGACTGTCGATTACAAACCTTGTACGGGTGTCACCTGGCAAGGCCATCCCTATGATGCTGTCCGTATCGGTTCGCAGTGCTGGTTCACCGAGAACCTGCAATGGAACACCGGCAGCGCTGTGGCTTACGGCGAGAACGCCGCCAATGTCGGCAAGTTCGGCTACCTCTACACTTGGTACACCGCCGTCGGCGTGCCGGAAGGCGACAACACCGCCGTCCCCGCCACCCAAATCGACGATTGCGGCAACCCGTACGTACAAGGTATCTGTCCTCCGGGTTGGTCCCTGGGCAGCCAGGCCGACTACGACCTGCTGAACACCACACCCGTGAACCTGCTCAAGGATCCGAGCACGGAATACTGGCAGAGCGGTTATGAAGGCACGCCCGGTGGGTCCGGCTTCAACGCCCGCGGCGGCGGCTGGTACAACAGCGCCCTCTCCCGCTACGAGGACATCATGACGGGCTACCACTTCTGGAACTCCGACTCCAACCCGGGCACCACGGTGAACAGCAGCACCATCGCCTACTACTGTGACGAAATCCTCACTGTCCAGGCCCAAAAGACCGACAAGATGAGCGTGCGCTGCATCCGCAAGAAACAGTAAGACTAAATCCACATGTTATTATACAAGGGAACTCGAAAGGGTTCCCTTTTTTAATGGTTAAAGGTTAAGGGTTAGAGGGTTAGAGGGTTAGAGGGTTAGAGGTTAGGGTTTAATGGTTCTCGCCAGTGACGGACCACTGTTCACTGTTCACTGTTCACTGTTCACTGTTCACTAATCACTAATCACTATTCACTAATCACTATTCACAAATAAAATGTATCTTTGCCGCCGATTGCAAAAACCTTTAACCAAAAAAAATGCGACTCAACGAACGGCCCTATTGGATCCAACTTATTGTGTTAGCCTTGTTCATGCTCGGCGGGATGCTAATTTCGTCGGCGTTGGGCGAGCTGGTCATTCTGCTCCTCTACCACACGCCGCAGATGCTGGAGGCATCCGACCCGGTGACCGCCATCCGCATCTCGCAGAGCCTGGTCACCATCGGCACTTTCCTGGTGCCCGCGCTGCTGTTCGCCTACTGCTACAACCGGCAGTGGTTCGACTACAACGCCGCCAACCGCAGTCCCAAGCAGTCGATGATCAACATCGTGCTGATCCTGTCGGTCACGCTGCTGCCCGTGGTGGGGGCGCTGTCGGCGTTCAACCAGCACATCATGCCGCAGGAGGGCGGGGTCGCCGAGTTCATGCGCGACCTGGAGGAGGCCGCCAACCACATCTTAGAGCTGGTGACTTCACAGCGCAGTTCCTGGGATTTGGTCGCCAACATGCTGGTGTTCGCCGTGCTGGCGGGTGTCTGCGAGGAGTTCTTCTTCCAGGGTGCCCTGCAACCGCTGATGATGAACTGGACGAAGAACCCGCACATCGGAATCCTGCTCACCGCACTCATATTCAGCGCATTGCACTTCCAGTTCTACGGTTTCATTCCGCGATTCCTGTTAGGGGTCTATTTAGGCTACCTGTTCTACTGGAGCCGGTCGCTGTGGCTGCCGATTTTAGCGCACGTGCTGCACAACGCGCTCTCCCTGATGGTGGACTTCACGTTGCAGGGCCGCGGCATCGACACCGACAACCTGCAGTTCACCGACGTGCGCGGTTCCCTGCCGACGGCCGCCGCCTGCGCCCTCATCAGCGCCATGGCCATCGTCTATCTCTGGCGGATCTACCGCGATGACAAGGTTGGATTTTAGCTTTTAGCTGTTGGCTATTGGCTATTGGCTGTTGGCTGAAAAATCGTATTTTTGCGGCGGAATTGTCAACTCTCAAATTGCAAGGACCATGGCCAAGAAAAACACAGAGCAAGTCATCTCGTTAGACGCTTTCGGCAGCGCCAAGAACTATTGGATCTGCTGGATGCAGTCCACCCTACCCCATCTTTCCTTCGCCAATCTCCTGCAAAAAGAGCTTAAGCGGCCCTGCGCATTCGTCGGCGACATCGCCCCCGAGGAATCCCAGCCGCTGCTGAAATTCCCCATGTACGCGCTCTCTTTCAACCTGGAGTTCGACGTCAACCTCGTGGCCATCGCCAACCACGTCACCGCCCCCATGGAGATGTCGCTGGACCAGCAGAACCCGCTGTTGGGCGGACTGCTGTTCGAGGACGAGTACTACCTCTTCAACAAGCAAGGGCTCACCAAGATCCCGTTCTCCGTGCCGATGGCCGACTTTGTCGTGCTGCTCTCCGCCGACAAGGAGGCCGACATCGAGGACTACATCCAGGCGCTCCAGAGTCTGCCCGGCGCGCGAATCCTCTACCAAGAGACTCCGCAAAACGCCGCCCAAGGGCAGAAGAAGAGAAAGGCGGTGCTCGACTTCATCCAATACCTGTTCTACGAATCCGAGGCAGCCGTCAAAGAGTACCGACGGCGGAAGCTGTTCCAGAAGCTGCATTTCAAGATGTCGGTGTCGGAGGCCAACTACGGCCGGCTGAAATTCCCCATGGAAGACAACCGGATGATCACCAGCGATTTACTACGCCGCGAAGACCTCTAAAAAGTGCATTTACTTTTTTATCTCACTGTATTTCAATGAAGTAAAAATGTTAATTTTTACTAATTGTTGAATTGTTCATAAGTATTGATAACTTTTGATAAAAAAAAAGAGCGAAAGCGGGGGTATTTCATAAATTCGCACGCTCATTTTTAGCATCGTACGTAAAGTACTAATTATCTAACATTCAATATTTTACTCGTCAAACTAATGGGACGTTTTCTTGTGTCCATACACAATTAAATCCCTTTTATACGTTTCGCGGCTCAAAATGTTGCATTTGTGATTTGAATTTTTGAATCCTGTTTCTGTTTTGGAAATTAAACTTACTAACAAAATAAACTTGAACCTTATGCAAAAGAGACTGCTATTCTTTGTTGTTATGCTGGCGAGTGTTGTCGGAGCGTCCGGACAGGTAATCGAACCTTTCCACCCGAGGACCTCACAATACTCTCCGGATAAAACCACCTATACCATCAAAGGTGATTTCACGGTGTTAGGCAACACAAACCTCATTCTTCAACCATACACCAATGATTACGGCAACAACAACTCCGGTCAGGTGGGCAACGTTATCCGTCCCATGCGATATGTCGATATCGACGGAGATGCCTCCACGGTGAACTCCTCCTCCGCCCAATTGTCGTTCCCGGAGGAGAACGGCTGCAACCCGGCCTGTACGGAAGTGGTCTATGCCGGGCTCTACTGGATGAGCCGCGGAGAGCCAGTCCTCTACGGGAACAATATTATGGTTAACAATCAAGTAGTTGACGGAAAATTTAGGGTTACTCAAAGCCTTAACACTGATAACAAAACTAATACTTATACTATTACCAGGATTAGCAACAACACTGTCGAACGACAAATCCGTGTGAGGACAGATAATCATCAAGTTCAAACGAGGAATGGTAATTCCGGCAGCTGGACGACACAAAACGGGGCTAACACATCATCTACTCCGTCAAGCAACACTATCAATCATGCTAACTACCAGATTCGTATTGGTTCTGGCGATGCCAACTTGTACAACGATAACAGATGGTGGCCCGGACATGATGGATCCCACAACAATGCCGCATTCCGTTTCTCTGCAGATGGGGTGACCTATTACATCTATGGCATCTCGCGTTATTATGGTCTATACATCACGAAAGGCACTGGTACAGAATATACCGTGAATGGTCACACCATGTATCAGAACAAAATCAAGTTCAAGCATCAATCCGAAAGTGCCTACACGACGGTGACGGCCACCACATCTGAGATCATGTACCCCACCGCTGACACCTCCTGGAATGGAAACTATTTCATCAACATAGGATATGCAGAAGTGACCGACTATGTGCGAGCGCATGGCGAGGGTAACTACTTCGGAGCCGACATCGCATTGTGTGAAGGTCCTGATTTCCAAGTCGGTTACTGTGGAGGCTGGGCCCTTGTCGTAGTTTATCAAAATGAAGACATGAAATGGCGTAACATCACCCTGTTTGACGGATATGCCTTGACCAACGGAGACAATCACCCATTGATCAACATAGAAGGTTTTGAGGCAAATCCTGCTGGTGATGTGGCGGTGAAAGTGGCCATGATGACGGCCGAAGGCGACAGAGGCATGCCTGGCGACCGCTGCCGTATGTTGCGAGCCGGCCAAACCCAGATTACAAATAATGCAAACACATATTTCGAGTTGTCCCACCCTCAAAACACTCCTACCAACTTCTTCAACGGTTCTATCTACACAGGCGGCAATGCCCGCAACCCCAATTATTTAAACAACTGCGGCATGGACATCTCTATGGTGACATTGGACAACAGCAACAAGCAATATATCCGTAACGGTCAGACAAAAACACAATTTAGATTCTCCTGTGTGGCCACAGACGAGGGTGTAGCAGATATTTATGTACCTTGGTTCTTCGGCATCAGTATCCAGTGCTATGTTCCCGAGCCGGAGGCCTTCAACGCCTTCGTGGAGGTGGAGGGCGCCCATTTCGACGAGACGGAGAACGCCTATGTGGTGCGACCCGGCGACAGCATCTCCTTCTTGATTGACATCCGTAACCGAGGCACCGAGTCGGTACGCGACGCGGTCATCCAGGTGCCCATACCCAGGACCGCAAATCTTTCCAAGCCACACTCCTTCGAGTTCATGGCCCCCGAACGCTCCGGCAGCATCGAGTTCGACGCCACCGCCGGCGCCAACGGCATGGCCATCTGGCATTTAGACAAGATTCCCGCCGGTTACCCCGACTCCGTCTATGCCACCCTGCGCCTCGACTTCGTCCTCACGGAAGACTGCTACGAATTGATGTCCTCGAATGAGGAGTGTAAACTGGAGCTCCTGGTGGATGGCACCCTGACGGCCATCGGCGTGCTGTCGAATGTGCCCGTTAACGCCTCCACCTTTGTGGTCGGCTACCAAGGCGGCGGCCAGTGCAAGGGCGAGCTGGTCCGACACCCCATCCGGGTGCTTCTCGACCGCCAAGCCTACCTCGACGAAGGCCACTGTGATGGAGACTACTCTTTGAAGACGCTTCAACTGTGTACCGAACCCGCGAAGCCGAACACCATCAACTTCATGGAAGTATATAACAATTTTCCTGCCGGCACCCGCTTCTTCAACTCATACCCCATCACGGAAACCACCGTGGAATACACCGTTTCCACTGGATTCCCGTTGCCTTCAAGCGGTAAGCTCAATGTGATTGCCATCACAAACGCCCACAACGCCGCCTGTTATACCAATGTGAAATTACAAAAGTCCACGGAATTGGAAGACGCGCCCACGGTGACCCCGGGCGAATCGACCATCCACTATTGTGTCAACGAGACCGCCCTGCCGCTTTCCACGCATGTGACGGCTGACAGCGGCTATACCTTATATTTTTACAGGACTATCAATGGCGCCGCAGAAACGGATATCGTGCCCTCCACGGAGGAACCCGGCACCTACACCTACTACGTGCGCCAGGGTACGGAGAACTGTATCAGCGACCCGGTGACCATCACGGTCATCGTGCACTCCCCGGCCACGCTCTCCTCTTCCTTGTCGGGTGACGAAACCTGTGCCGGCAACCAGTTCACCGTGACGGCCACCGGCGCTTCCGGCACCTACACCTGGAACAGCGAATACAATGGCTTTGCCACCCAATCGGGCAAAGTGCTGACCATAAGTTCAGGAGCCCCGGCCGGCACCCTCACCGCCACCTATACCGTGACGGCCAGCAGCGAGTATTGCGCCAGCGGAGCTACCGTGAGCAAGACCATCACCATCTATCCGGCAACAGTGGCAGGCCATATTGAACCGCCGACCACGCAACTTTGCCGGAACGGCTCGTTCGAGGACCTTGTGCTCAAAGACTATGTGGGTGAGGTTGTCAAATGGGAGTACCGTACCGGCACCAGCGGCACTTGGACAACAGTATACAACACCACTGAGCGCCTCTCGGCAGACATGATCAACACCATCACCACCACCACCTATTTCCGCGCGACGGTGAAGAACGGCAACTGTTCGGAGGTTATAACCCCGACTGTCTCGGTGGTTCCGAGCACCTCGACGGCGCCTAACGCCCCGACCATGCCTTCCCCGCAGTTTGCATGTCCCAACACGTCCTACACAATTGCCATCGGATCCAACAATGCGAGCCGTCTGAAATGGTATGCCACCGCGTCCGCCGGTTCCTCTGATCCCAGTTTGCGCACCGTGCAGATGGGAACCTCGTACGTCACCCGATACGTGAGTGCCGTGGATGCCTCCGGCGTGTGCGAGAGCAAGCGCACCCTCGTGAGCGTGCGTCCGAAATTCAACGCGGGTTCCATTATCGGTGGCAAGAAGGTTTCCTGTATCGATGGCACCGCCCCGACAATCCAAAATTCCGTCTCGGCAGAGTCCTTTGACGGTGGAACTATCACATACTCCTGGACAGTGACTCCTGCGGGCGGTACTGAGAGCCCCATTACCGGTGCCGCGGACGCTTCCTATAGTGTGCCATCTTCTTATATGGATCATGAGGGCAGCTACGTCTTCAAGCGTTATGCCCAGGTGACAGGCTGTCCCGAAGATCCTTCCGTCGGCGAGTACAAGCTCACCGTGGTCGATTGCGATGCGGAATACACCGAAGAGATGTGTCCGTTGAAGGACGACTACCCTTACGCCCCGTTCGACACCACCTTCAAGACGGGTACCGTCTCCGGTGACTACATCCATCACGGCAGCAAGGTGGTGGACGGCGTGACCATTGATACCACCGCCCTCCTGCACCTGACCATCTGGGACGAGTACGAGAAAAAAGACACGGTGGATGTCTGCCTCTACGAAGAGACCTACACGCAGACCTACAGCAAGAACGAGTATGTGACCATCACGACAACCACTTCCGGGGTGACGGTGACCTCATCCTCCTCCACTGTGGTGATAGACGCCACCGACGCCGTCAACGGCAACTTCCTGCTGAAGATGAAGACCATCCACGGCTGCGACAGCATCATCTCCCTGCACGTGGACTATGACATCGTGCGGCGCGACACGGTCTACAAGGACACCTTGTATGCCGGCACGCCTTACACGACAGTCTTCTCCAACAAGACCTTCAACGTGACCGAGGCCGGCACCTACACCATCAAGGACACGGTTACGGGCAGCAACGGCTGCGACAGCATCACCACGCGGGTGCTCATCGTGGAACCGCTGCACAAGGACACCATCTGCCAGAGCGCATTCGCCACCTACAAGTGGCGCGGCAACTCACTGTCGGCTTCCACTGACAGTCACGGCTACTACGAATTCCCGGGTCAGAAGACCATCGACGGCACTGTGGTGGACACGATTTCCTACCTCTTGCTCACCATAAATCCGAATCCGGTGGTGGAGGTCACCTCGTTGAGCGACCTCTGCCCGAATGTGGGCTTCGGAGCGCTGACGGCGACCATAACCACAGCCACCGTGGCCAACTACACATTCGTATGGAAAGGGGACTTAAATACCATACCGACCACCACCACGACGCCCTATCTGACGAACGAAACGGCGGTGGCAATACCCGCTCCTCCCGCTTCCTGCGGCAAGACCTATTATGATACCGTGACCGTGACAGATGCCAACGGTTGTAGTGCGATGGCCAGAGCCACCGTTTCCGTGAAAACGCCGGCAACGCCCACCATCGCAGCCAAGACTGGTATCCATGATGATGATCTGGGATGTAACCCGTCAACCTTCGTTCTGACGTATGAGAACTTCACTGTCACGGACGAGTGCAATGGAGCGGCCCAGGCTGTGGTGACGCCTTCCACTGTGGTGGAGAGCGGTTGCGGCCGCACGCAGACCTGGACGGCCAACTACACTAACGCTTGCGGTGCCTCTGCCTCTCCGGTGGTTATCACCTACACCTGGACGGTGGACCTGACCGCGCCGACCATCTTGCTGAAGACCGGCTCCGAGGCTAACGGTCACAACTGGGGCTGCAACCCGACGGTTGTTCCGCCTGCCTTCACCGTTTCCGACAACTGCGCCGGCAACATCGACCTGCCCGCTGACAGCGTCAATGTGGGATCTGTGATCAACACGAGTACCTGCGGTCGCTCCCGGACGTGGACAGCTCACTACACCGACCCGTGCAAGAACAAGGCGACGAACCTCAGCATCACCTACTACTGGACGGTGGACGAGACCGTGCCGACCATCTCGCTGAAGACCGGTTCTAAAGATGACGGTTACGACTGGGGCTGCAACCCGACTGTAGTAGCACCCGTCTTCACCGTCGCCGACAACTGCGCCGGCAACTTCGACCTGCCCGCTGACAGCGTCACCGCGGGAGCTGTGACTAACACGAGCACCTGCGGCCGCTCGCAGACCTGGACGGCACACTACACCGACCCGTGCGGCAACAAGGCCACGAACGTCAGCATCACCTACAACTGGACCGAAGACTTGACCGTGCCGACCATCTCGCTGAAGACCGGTTCTAAAGCTGACGGCTACAATTGGGGCTGCAACCCGACGGTTGTTGCGCCTGCCTTCACCGTTTCCGACAACTGCGCCGGCAGCAGCATCGACCTGCCCGCCGACAGCGTCACTGTGACCGGACCGACCCATTCGGGATGTGCCTACACGCAGACCTGGACGGCACACTACACCGACCCGTGCAAGAACAAGGCGACGAACCTTAGCATCACCTACTACTGGACCGAGGACGTGACCGTGCCGACCATCTCGCTGAAGACTGGTTCTAAGGCTGACGGTTACAACTGGGGTTGTAATCCGACGGTTGTTCCGCCTGCTTTCACCGTTTCCGACAACTGCGCCGGCGATATCGACTTGCCCGCTGACAGCGTCACCGCGGGAGCTGTGACCAACACGAGCACCTGCGGCCGCTCCCGTACGTGGACGGCACGCTACACCGACCCGTGCAAGAACAAGGCCGAGAACGTGAGCATCACCTACTACTGGACCGAGGACGAGACCGTGCCGACCATCTCGCTGAAGACCGGTTATGAAGCTGACGGTTACGACTGGGGCTGCAACCCGACGGTTGTTCCGCCTGCCTTCACCGTTTCCGACAACTGCGCCGGCGACATCGACCTGCCCGCTGACAGCGTCACCGTGGGAGCCGTGAACAACACGAGTACCTGCGGCCGCTCGCAGACCTGGACGGCACACTACACCGACCCGTGCAAGAACAAGGCCGAGAACGTGAGCATCACCTACTACTGGACGGAAGACAAGACCAAACCCGTCATCTCCGTGGTCACGAACAGCAACCCCGACGGTGCCTGCAACCCGACGATCACCGCCCCGACCTTCAAGGTCAACGACAACTGCGCCGGTGAGTTCGCATTGCCGACCGACAGCATCATCGACGGCGGTGTCGTGAACACCAGCGTCTGCGGCCGTTCGCAGACCTGGACGGCACACTACACCGACCCGTGCGGCAACAAGGCGACCGACGTCTCCGTGACCTACACCTGGACCGAGGACAACACCGCGCCCATACTCCACACCGAGGCCGTCAGCGACCACAAGGGCTGCAACCCGACCATCGTGGCCCCGACCTTCACCGTGACCGACAACTGTGAGGGCACCTTCGTGCTGAATGCCGACAGCGTCACCACCACGGGCAAGACCGGCAGCGGCTGCGAGAAGACACAGAGCTGGACGGCACACTACACCGACGGCTGCGGCAACAAGGCAGATCCCCAGACCGTGACCTACTCATGGAAGGAGGACACCCAGAAGCCCGTCATCAACACCACCGCGACGGACTCCTATTTGGGCTGTGACCCGACCACTATCACGCCGCCCACGTTCTCTGTGAGTGACAACTGCGAGGGCAACTTCGCGCTGCCCACCGACAGCGTGACCGACGGCGGAGTGGTTGCCGTGACCGGCGAACCGCATAAGTTCTCCCGCACCTGGACCGCGCACTTCACCGACCTCTGCGGCAACAAGGCCGACAACGTTTCCATCACCTACACCTGGGTGGAAGCCCCAACCGTGACCATCTCCTGCCCGCCCGATGTCAACAAGACCCTGGCCTACGGCGACTGCGTGATGAACATCTATCCTGCTGAAATCGGCACGCCCACGGTCAACGCCCCGGCAGACTGGCCCATGACCGTCTCCAACGACATCCCGGCCGATGACCTCTACCAGGAGGGCGAGACCATCATCACCTGGGTCGCCACCGACGGCATCTGCGGCTACAGTGTAAGCTGCCAGCAGAAGGTCATCGTGGTCTTCCCGCAATGTCCTGACGCTGTCGATTGCGAGGGCAACGTCTATCACGGCGTCCGCATCGACTGCGACTGCTGGACGCAGACCAACCTGCAGTCGAACTACTACGGCGACCCGGGTGCCTGCGAGGAGGAGATTCCCTGCAAATACACTTATGACGCCAACGCCGCCGCTGAATACGGCATCGACATCCTTAACGACAACTTCGGTCGTCTCTACTGTCCCGAGGCCGGTCTGAAGGACAGTGCCGACAACGGTCACGGCCACATCCGCGGCATCTGTCCCAAGGGTTGGTACCTGCCCACCCCGGAGAAATACGAAGCCCTCAACCTCCACGGCGCCGATGCCTTGAAATCGCCCCTGTACTGGACTGACGGCGGTGGCAACAACAGCACCGAATTCACCTGGCTGCCCGCCGGCTGGTGGAACGGCGCCCAGCTGCGTTTCGAAGGACTCACCTCCGAGGGCTATTTCCTCTCCACCAAGATCGTCGCCGGCGAGATCTCGACTCACGTCCATGTGATCGTACACGACTGCGACGTTGTCAAAGAAATCGAAGTCAACTCCGGCTATGGATACTCCGTACGGTGTATCAAGGAGAAAGACTGAAGTAGTTTTGTTTTATTTTTTCAAAAGGGGGGAC